>Ga0209006_10002718_pt1 | contig 16088 bp, 10 predicted proteins | sample JacPin_JW_Ref_O2_FD_188567 | JGI IMG/M metagenome (GOLD analysis project Ga0209006, IMG submission 188567) | Forest soil microbial communities from Algoma, Ontario, Canada - Jack Pine, Ontario site 1_JW_Ref_O2 (SPAdes) (version 2) | ecosystem: Environmental > Terrestrial > Soil > Boreal... | reverse complement strand
CAGCTCCTTGGATCGATGGCAACGGTGGTGTGCGGGGTTGTGACGTAGAACGTGTCGTCGATGAGGATGGGCCCTGCGTGAAAAGTACCGGCATCCCCGAGCTCGAGTTCGCACACGCGCTTCAAGGTCCCCACGTTCGCGGGCGTGATCTCGGCGGCAGCGGAAAATCGATCGCCGTCATAGCCATTGTTGTACGTCTGCCATCGATCGGCGGTTGTTTCAGCCAAGGCCCCGCGAGAGGCCGCCAAAGCGATCACGAGCGTCGCCGTAAACAATGTGCTCATCTTGAATCGACCGATCATTGCCGGATACTCCTCTGCGCGGGGGGCGACTCGGACACATTGAGCGCACGACACTTGAGCGTTCGCCCGCTAAGGGTTGTAAACTCCGCGTCCTCACCATTGGCACACGTAGCAAGGGATGCGTTCAGTCGCGGTTCGCCGCGCTGGGACAAGTTCTTCCTCGGGCATATGGGTGCGCTACACGCAGGTCAACGGTGAGTCGTGATTCCTTAGGCTTTCCTCCAAGCACCGAGCAATAAGGAAGCCTTAGGCCATGAACACTCTTGTATGTGCAGCAGCCGCTGTCTGCGCGACCGCGCTTCTCGCCGGCAGCGCAGTTGCGGCTGAGACGGGCGTGGCCGTCAACTTCTCGATCAGCGAGAAGTCGTTTCACTGCATGACGGAGATGACTCGTGTCCGACACTTCTATGTCGACAATCTGGCCGGCAATTTGAAAGGGACTCTAAAGGTCGCCAGCTCGGCCACGGGCGGGATCTATCCAGAGGGTTCCGTAGTGCAACTCGTACCCACCGAGGTGATGGTGAAACGCGAGAAGGGCTTCAACGCGGCGACTCGCGACTGGGAGTTCTTCGAGCTCGATGTTTCTAAGGACGGGTCGAAGATTCGTAGTCGTGGATTTGCGGAAGTAGTCAACCGTTTCGGCGGCAATTGCTTCTCCTGCCATGTCAAGGCCCGTCCGGAGTGGGACATGATCTGCGACAACAGCCATGGTTGCGAATCGATTCCGATCTCGCGCAGCATGAGCGGAGCCCTGCAGCGCACGGATCCGAGATGCCATAACCTGGCACCGGTGAGCATGGAGGATGCCGCGGCGCTCGCGCAACTTGGCGAGATTGTCAAGGCTTTAACAGAAGCCAACGGCAAGAAATGACGCAGGTGCGCGCCGCCGCCCGCATCGGGTGATTCGTCGATTGGGGGCAATGTGAATCCGCACGAACGCGCAGTACTCGAGCATTTCCTAAACCAACTCGTCCAAGTCCGCGGGACACAGAAGTTACAGAGGCAGACTTCACGACGCCAGCCATTCCGGTTTACTCGAGCCCCGCGGCGTCAGCACAGTCCGGAAGGACCCAGCTGTGCGCGACATCGTGACCTGGTCGGTCATTCCCTGATAGGTGCCCAACGCAGTCTCCGCAGTGAAGAGGTCGGGAGCAACGCTGCTGTGCTCGGCTGTAGAACCGGCCGTTGCCTGCGCATATCCCTTGTCGAAGATACCGAGCGATAGCATCCACAGCACCGTCCTCGTCAGCGAGACGACGACCCGATAGCTTCCGCCCTCAACTGCGCGCCTGCGCAGGGCCGCGAGAACGCCCACGGTGCCGAGCCAGCCGACCACATTGTCGCAGATCGGGATGATCGGCGGCTGTTGCGGCCGGGTAAGCGTCCCTTCGAGAGCAAACAGACCCGCGACTGTCGCGCCAATCTCGTCGAAGCCGGGACGGTTCGACCAGGGGCCTTTCTCGCCATGACAAACGACAGTCGCGTGGATCAGTCCCGGCTTTTTTGCGCATAGCGCTTCGGCATCGAGGTCATGCCGTCTCAGGAATCCTGGAAACTTATTGGCAAAAAATACGTCGGCATCCTGCAGCAAACGGGTGAACACGGCACGATCGTCTATGGAGTCGTCCAGTATGGTCGAGCGCATGCCGACCTGCACGTCCCAGGCGAAAGCCTCGATCTCGGAGTCGCTTGGCCGCCAGATGTTGAGGACGTCCGCGCCGTAAAAGGCGAGGTCTCTGCCGATCGCGCCTCCGGCAATGACGTGCCCCATGCCGAACGCGCGGATGCCATCCAACGCACTTTTTCCGCCCCTCCTAAGTGGTATGGGTTCGCTGTCGCCGATTTTCTCGACGGTGATGAGTGGCATTCTGGCAAGCACCTCCGTGTACTGAAGCTCCTTGCTAAATTCTTCGAAGGTGCGCACCGTGGCCATCACAATGCCCGCTTCCGCCGCCGCCGACTCCAACTCGTCCGCCCGCCACTGGAGAATGGCGTTCTGAATGGATTCAACCGTCTCGCTGCACCTGAGGAACTTGAGAGTGCGCGCGCGCAACTTGGGGTAGAAGTCCAAAGGCACCACGTGACGCCCGTCTCGTGTTTCACGAAAGAGCGGAAAGGTCATGAACGGGCTGCCTGAGTACCCATGTCCCGTGGGTGGACGCCCGTTGATCGTTTCCCATTTCCCCTCGAAAAAACCGCAAAAGCGCTTAAGAGCTTTCCTCACGTCCACCGAGATATCCTGCCCTTCCCCGGTTCTTTGTTTCCAAAGCGCCGCTACTGCAATGCTCTTAGCGGCGAGCCCGATTGCCGCCATGGAGCCGAAGCGGATCCGGCTAGGCAAAATTGGATCTTGCCCGTAGAAGCTGAGTTCCCCGCCACTATCGGAGGTTGTCATGCCCACATCTGCTAGAACCTGATTGAGCTCATCGTGCAGATCGAAATTCGGTGAGGTCGCGGGATAACTCAGCTTCGAATTGAGCCGTTCACTCAACGAATCCGTCGCGGGTGTATGGGTGGATCGAGCAGTTGCAGCGTTCATGTACGATCTCCGGTGGGGGTTGCACTATTACGCGGTCGGCCAAACGGCCGGCAACTCGACGTAGGCGATACCGGTCAGGTTCCCCTGAGCGACGAGCAAGGTTTTGGGGTTCGATCCGTCGAGATTGGCGCTGTAGACGGAACCGCCAAAATCGGTCATGAACATGCGAGCCCCCTTGAGGTCCAGCGTCAGGCCGATCCCTTCCATCAAATGAGTGAAAACGATCTCGGGGGCCTTGGGATCGCCCTGCATGGGGTCGAGCGGCGCGCGGTTCACCGTGTTGCCGCGGGGCGGGTCTCCACGATCCGTCCAATACAGCATCCGGCGGGTTAGATCGAGGTCCAGGTCAATCGGCTCCGGCAGTTTGTCAAAGAGGAGTTCGATGTCCTGGCGGTTTGCCGGAGTCTGACCTGGCGGAATTTCGATATTCGCGCGAAAGATGCGTCCTTCGCCGGCGTTGTCGCCGCCTTTCTGGCTCCAGTAGAATTTGCCGCCCACCACATCCACTGCAATTCCAACACACCACTTCCTCGCGTCCTGACCGGGTCGTGCATCGCCCTCGCTCGTGTCCACAAGGGTTTCGACGGTCGAGCCATCTAGGTTGGCTCGCATCACGCGCATGCCTTCCCGATCCGACCAATACAGCTTGCCGTTCTTTTGATCCAGCTGCAGCTGTTTGGGAGTGAACGCGCCGCCCGGAGGAACGATGGCGGTCATGTTCCGACCATCCAGATCAGTACGCAGGATCGAGCCGTCGTTCGTGTTGGGATTGCCCATATTGGTCCAGTAGAGATGCCCTGCAGCAATGTCCACGGCCAACCCGTCCGGCAGTTTTCTGCCCTCATCGATGATCGTTTTCAAATTTGATCCATCGGGCTTTGACGACAACATCCGGCCGCCTGCCAGATCCAGGAAATAGAGGCAGGCCGATACGGCGCCATCCTTCTTCGGCTTACTCGATGTTTTAGGGTCGCCGGTACTCATACTCCGCTCTCGCTCTGGCATTAGCCTCGGGGATCGTTATCTGGGCAGCCAGCGGCGCTTCGGCATATGGCGCTCATCGTGATCCACGCAAGCTCACCGCAAGCTCATAGATGGGCGCTCCGGGAGCTTCCGAGCGCGTGAGTTGGCGATTAATCCATCCCGAAGGAAACATTACCATTGTGTTCGGTAGGGACAATCACGGCTTGGCTCGTCAAACCAATTGGCTTCTCAACACTAATGCCGAGTTTTTCGGCCATGGCGATAAGAAGCGCGTTCTGGTATTCGAGGTGGTGAAGAATAACTTCGATTTCCCCCTCTGCCTTGATGTTGATTTCGAGATCACTGTCCGCCCGAAGTTCGGCATGGCGTCCTTGGATATTTTGTCCCACCATTATTAGCGGCATTAACAAAAGCTGAATCAGATTGGAAATGAATAGCCAAAATACGAACCCCATCGGAGGATCGAACTGTAAACGGCGAGGGACGAGCATGTTCCACGCCAACCAAGATACTGTCCAGATAAGCACGACAAGAAAGAAACCCATCGTGCCGACGTGATCTGTGATCCAGCAAGCGAGCCTATCCAAGAGCGTCAAATGGCTCGAGGCTTCTTTATTAATATTTCTCAGCCGCTTACGTCGCGCTCGAAATTCGACCGAAGTGAGTGGCGGCTTAGCAGTTTTTATGGGTACGTCGGGCATAATGGCACCTCAAACCGATTATTCGTTAATTCACTCGGTGGGCACAGTTACGACGCGGTTATCGCTTTCCCTTCGAGCCGCTCGACAATCCAAATTTGGATAGCCACGACATTCGAAACTCGCCAAATGACTTGCGGAATGACATGAAGGCGAGGTTGCCTCGCGTGAAGAATGCTAACCCGAGTTCCGCGTTGGAAGTTTCATTTTGGCAAATTACAATTGCTCGGTGCCGGCGCACCCGAGAAGCGGCCCTTGATCCATTCGATCTGTTCGGTCAGAGAGCCGAAAACTAGCGGATCGTGTCCGAGTCCTGGATAGATACTGCGCTGGACACGCTCGCCTGATCGGCACAAGCGCTCGAATACCGTTTTGCTGGCCTTGACGGTGAACAGAGGATCCGCGCCGCCCGTAACAAGGAGCAGCGGGCCGCGCGTCGGCTTCGCCCCCGGTCGCGTGCGCTCCAGCATCAATTGCACCGAGGGATCCCGTTTCCAATCCGGCCGATACATACCGTCGACGGGTAGAGCCCCAAACGCGCCGCTCGCCGCGCTGCAGCCATCCGTAACAAACATGCTGTATTGCTTGGCGGCAGCGGCGGTCAACACACTCTCGGCGGCGAGTTGAGGGTAGAGTGTTTGGAAACCATAGACGCCAAACGCCAATAAGCCGTTTAGGACCGGAGCCTTCGCCGCAAGCGCTGCATCGATGAGGTCCTCGAGATCGCTGGCGCCTGCGAGCGCCACGGTTCCCAAATAACCCGGATCCTTTTTCGCGGCCTCGAGTTGTGCGGCACCCAGCGAGGAGAGTCCGCCTTGCGAGTGTCCGACAATCACCCACTTGCTGCTCAAGTTGGAGACGGCGGAACGAGCGGCCGGCACGGAGTAGATCACGTCGGCTCCGTTGCTTAACATGTCGACATATGCATGCCGGCCGTCCGTGCCTAGGCCCGCGTAATCGGTGGCCACGACGGCAAAACCGAGCATCACGTATTCGAAGAGCCCTTCCCAATTGTAGAACAACGATCTCATCAGCGACGGAGCACAGGAGTGCGCCACGCCACTCGTACCATGGGACCACGCGATTAGCGGCCAACCGCCTGGCGGCGGTGTCCCGTATGGAACCAGGACAACGCCGGAAGAGACGGCGTCGACTCCAGCAGGCGTTCGTGTGTAATAGAGGATGCGGGTCGCAGTCACGCCCGGGGGAAGCGAGTACTCTTGAGCCACCTCGGAGCGGATTAGTGATCCGGCGTTCTTCGGAGCTACAGGTAATGGGCTTTCGTAAAACGTCGTAGGCGGCAACGCGCGCTCCGCATCGATCCGCTTGCCCTCCGTCCAAGAGGTTGCGAAGAGATTTGCGCCATCGGCGGAAGCTTGCCGGCCAATTAGGACGGCGAGTCCCACTATTACTACGCGTCCGAGTACGCTCATTCAATCCTTGGATGCCGCGCGATGACACGGAAGAGATTACACAAAGATGCCTCACCGATAACTTACCGATGCAAATGATCGCGCCTTGGCAAGCTCGTGTGGTACACCAGACCTTCGCCAACATGCCGAACTGAGTGTCATGATTTCGTGCGACAGATTCAGTCGTTTCCTTGGCGTCGGCGATGGACCGATCACTCATAATGACATCGAATATCACCAGCAGATTCAGATCGACACTTACCCAGATGCACGAAATTCATAAATACACTGCATAACTTTCATGTTGGTCGATGACGCGTAAGCGAGGATTCCAGGTGCAGTATCTATCTCACGTGCCATACTCCACGACGGGACCCCGGCTTCAACGATACGAATCCAACCATCAAGAGTATGTGCACACCCCCAACCATCTTTGGGCCTTGATCGGGATCAGATCACAGTGACGCAATGCAGGTTCAGCGGTGGTGTGCGCACGCCCGCGGGGGCGCGGCCGTGGCACTCGCCGGCCACTTCAGCGTTTTTCCTCCTGTTGGCGGTCAGCGGCAGCAGCACGTTCGCCCAAAGTGTCTTGGAGTCGGCCGCGTCCCAATCGCGCGGTGGTCTCGAAGAGATCATCGTCACCGCTCGCAAACGCGACGAACCTCTCGAGAGAACGCCTGTGACGGTAACCGTGGTTTCCGACGAGGAATTGCACAAAACGTTTACCGTCAGCCTCGCGGACATTGCAAGTCTCTCCCCCAATACCCAAATTTACGGGTCCGGGGAGTTCGGGCATTCCTCCATACTGGGGTTTCGGGGTGTCGCTGGTGGAGGCGCCAATTTCGATTCAGATCCCCCGGTTGCCATCTACGTCGATGGCTTGTATCAAACTACCAATACGACAAACCTCGAGAGTCTGTTCGGGATTGAGTCGATCGAGCTCTTGCGGGGCCCGCAGGGTACGGATTTCGGGCGCAATGCTTTCGCCGGCGCCATCAACGTGACCACCAAGAATCCAACCGGTCAGTTCGGCTCAGACGCCGAACTGACGCTCGGAAACTACGGGCGCAAGAATGTCGACGCGGCATTGGACTTCCCCATTACCGACACTCTGTCCGGAAGACTTGACGTGCTCTCGGCCAATTCCAGCGGCTACTATCACAACACTCTGGACGGTGGGAATCCGATTGGTGGTGATGCGAATGACTCGGCGCGAGTGACTTTGCTCTACAAGCCGAATGATCGGCTCGGCGTTCTGTTCAAATACAACTTCGTCGATGATCAGAGCGATCCAACGCCGAACAAGTACAGTGCGGACCCGCCGGGAAGTCTATTCGCGATTCTGTACCCGAACCAGCATCCGAACTATGGTTCCACCGACCTGGGCCCCAACGGAACTGGCGGCCCGTTCGACGTCGGCTTCACGGATCGCTGCGAATGCAACTACACCAAAATCAACTCCCTCTCGTTGAAGACCGATTACGACACGGGCCTTGGTCAACTCACCTCGATCACGGGCTATCAGCACGTGAATGCATCGATCCAAGCCGATGCAACCGGGACACCGGAACCGCTGTTCCTCAGTCAGCTGCCCTACTCGATCAAGGCGTACACCGAGGAGGTGCGACTGTTGAGCCAGGTTTCCGACACGTTCAAGCTCCTCAGCGGGCTCTATTATCTGTATGACGACCTGTACGAGGCTGACAATCAATACATCATCCTGAGCGGGACCAGCACGAAGAACAGCGAACAGCTGCGCCACAGCGCGGCGGCGTTTCTGGACGGCGAATACACTCTACTCGACGGCATGCACCTCACGCTCGGCGCGCGCTACACCGCGGAGACCAAGAACTTCATGTTTGGAGCGGCGGTCCCGGTGCCCGGCGGAATGGTGACGTACGTACCGCTGAGCGCTTCCTGGCATAACCTTGCCCCGAAGGTCTCGATCGATTATCAACTGCAACGTGACACGATGATCTATGCCACTTGGTCGCGCGGCTTCAAGGCCGGCGGATTTCAGGCGCTCGCGTCCACCGCGGCGGAAGCAGGTCCCTACGGCGACGAGACCATAAATGCCTCCGAAGTAGGCATTAAGGGCTTCCTCTGGGACCACCGCGCTCGGATCAGCGCCGACGTTTTTTACGAGCAGCTGAGCGGCCTGCAACGTGCCGTCGTGTTGCTGGAGAGTGGCGTCAGCAACAACCTGACCGTCAACGCGGCTGATGCCATCTCGAAGGGTGTCGAAATCGAGGCTGCTATGATTCCGACCGATGCGCTGACGATCACCGCCAATGTTGGGTATCTCGATGCCTACTACACGAGCTTCTGCGCTGACTTCACGCTCCTGAATGTGAATCGGCCTCGATGCGGCACGGTCCCGGGCGCCGTGGACAACTCAAATCTGATTCCATCGAACGCGCCGAAGTGGCAGGCCTTCCTCGGTGCCGACTATGTGGTTCCGATAGCGGGAAGCGGTGCCATCACGCTCCACGGCGATGCTAGCTATAGCAGTTGGTCTTTTACGACCGATGACAACGCACCGATCGGGTACCGCGGGGCCTCGACCTTCCTCAATGGGTCAATCAAGTGGTCGGGCGCCGGAGAAAAATACTTTGTCTCCCTGTGGGGGCGAAATTTGACCGACAAGATCGTCACCGAGTTCGGGTTGCTGGCCGCTCCGGTGCTGCAGATCTGGAACTCGACCGCGCCGCGCACTTACGGCGTTACTGTAAGCGCCAAGTTCTGACGGATGCGCCAAGAATGTTTGCAATCGGCGCCGCCGACAGGAAAGTCCGTCGCAGCGCTTCCTCCTCTGCCGGCAGCGAATTCGCCAGCATGAGAATCGTGTTCCTGCTTAGTTCTCGGTGTTGCTGCGCCGATCGCTCGTTTCCCGCACGATGGCAAAGGTCGGCTGCAGTGGCGTGAACCTCCCAGGCGGCCAGCGGAACCTCGAAGCCTTCCATCGACGAGAGCGCCTCGGCAATGCATTCATTCGCACGCCGCAGATCGCCCTCGGCCATCGCGACCCGCGCATTCGCTTCCCAAGCGCGTGCCAGATAAGTGTGTTCGGGCACGGCCTGTGCGACCCCGAGAAACCGCTCAGCTTGCGGCCGCGCCTGCACCAGATCTCCCTGCGCAAGCCACAGGTCCGTGATCGCGTGTTCCAGTTGGTTGTGTAGATACCAGGCGTTGATGCCAATTCCATTACGGATGGCGTCTCGCGCGGCCAATAGGTACTTCTGCGCAAGTTCGAAATTTCGGGCGCCCGTCTCCGCTTGACCCGCAAGAATCAGAACGAATCGGGCGTAAACGCTTCGAAATGGATCTTGGAAGAGACCCAATGACCGTCGACAACTTTCGCTCACCGCGGCGAAGTCCATGGCGTGGAGACGGACCCAAGCGTCATGCAGCTGCAAGCTTTCCGCACGCAGTGAATCCTCATTCTTGTTCATGACCGCGATCTCAGTTCTGACCTCTAGCAGGGCATTACCCCACTCCCCCAGAAACATGTGAATCCACGGCAGAAACGAGGCAGCTCTCTGATACGCAAGACTGAAAAATGGGTTCTGATCGCCCGTCTCGCGCACAATCGATACTCCCTCCCTCGTGCTGCGGAGCGCATCGCGGTAACGCGAGGTTGCGTGTTGCAGAAAGCTATAGCCGATCAGATCGAGGGCGAATATGCCACGGTCGCTGGCGGTGGCTCGGCGCAGCTCCGCCAATGCGCGCTCGAACTCCTGGAACGCGCCATCGTCCCAACCTGCTGTCCACATGCGAAAGTATAGGCCGCAGGCGCGCCCTCGGGCGCGGAGTACAGGGTCAGATAGCTCGGCGCTAAGCTGCAATGCTCGTTCCGCGACTGCCGCGCAACGCTTGGAATCGATCCAATGCAGGGAATAACACATACTGATCAACACATTCAGCTCGGCGCCGATCAGGCCATGCTGTCGTGCGCGAGCCGCAATTTTCTCGTAGCTTTCAACCGCACGATCCATGGTGTCGAAGGAGGCGGCCGTCATGGTAGCCAAATCCTCCAGCAGCGCGCTTTCCATGGTGGCACTGCTCGCGGCCGGCAATTTACTCGACAGATCGAGCGCCTGCTGCAGCATGGCCACGGCTTCGCGACGCGCATACCGCCGGCGCGCGGCGCCAGATGCGAGTTGCAAGTATCTGGCTGCGCGCTGCCAGTCAGCGCCTTGTTCGAAGTGATACGCGAGCTGCGGGGCGACGTCGCTCAATTGCTGTGAGTACAACGCTTCCAGTCGCTCACCGATCCGCTGGTGCAGCTTCGCCCGACGTAAAGGCGCCTGCCGGCGATATAACACCTCGCGGTACAGGGAATGAACGAATTCATACTGCGACGATATACTCCCGTCCGCAAGCTGCAGAATATCAACCGAGCGCATGATGTAACGCCGTTGCGCTATGGATTCGTAAAGAATTTCATACGGCTCCGTATCCCGATTGATGAGCGCAGCACAGATACTCGTCGAGAACGCCGCACCTTGCACGCTTGCCACCTCCAGTGCTCGTTGCTCCTCGACACTGAGGCGGTCAATCTGAGCCTCGATCAATTGCCGTAGATTTTCCGGTACGCCGATGTCGATTGCCTCGAGAGGCACACTCAGATGCCAGCTCCCATCCTCCCGTGAAATAAGACCCCGTTGTATCAGGTGATCCAGCGCGGCCACCATGAACAAGGGATTTCCCTCGGTATGGCGGTGGACCAACTCGGCCAGGCCTACCGGTGCTTTGCCTTGAGACGCCTCTGGGGCGAGATATTCAGTCACTTCTGCTTCGGCCAATGGCTGCAACTCGATCTCATGACACTGCTGATGTGACCGCAACTCGTCCTTTACGGCCTTCAATGCCTGACCGGCAGAGTTGCTATCGACTGGCCGCATCGTGGCGAGCAGCATCAGTTTGGTGGGCGCTGGGCGGCGCGCCAGCGCAGCGATCAGATTGACGGTGGAGTGATCCACCCACTGCAAGTCCTCGATCACTAGGAGCAGCGGGGTGTCCGCGGTGATTGTCTCGAGCGCTGCGCCAAGTTCACGCACCATACGCTCGCGAGTCGCTCCGAGGATTTCCTGGCGTAGAAGTTCGCGATGCCGCTGGGTCAGCAGCGCGGGAAACTGGACCAGCCAGGTGGGTGCCTGTGCAGCCAGAATATCCACAATAGATGCCGCTTTAGAGCCCGCGCACAACTGGCCCAGCGCCTCCAGCATCGGATAGTAGGGTTCTGTGGCTCCGTAAGCATCGATGCATTGACTGCGGGCAACATGAAGGCCCGGCATCTCGATCGACGCTTGTCGCTGTAACTCGTCAACCACGGCGGTCTTGCCGATACCCGGCTCACCCGTGACAAAGACGATCTGCCGACGGCTCCTCGAGGCCGCCCGCAGGCGGTTCCACAACTCTGCGATCGTGCCATCTCGCCCGACTAAGCGTCCATGCACCGGCTTCGCCGCGGCCAAGGGATCCTCAAAGGGCCCCGCGCGAACTGGTGCAATGAACCGATAACCGCGTCTCGGTAGTGTCTCGATGTATCGCGGCGCCTTCGGATCGTCTCCCAGAATCTTTCTAATCTCGTATAGCTGGCTCTTGATGGCTTCGGGCTGGACGTAGGCCTTCGGCCACACCGCGTTGAGCAGTTCATCCTCCGTCACCAGGCGTCCGGGGTGCTCCACGAGGTAACATAGTAGGGCGAATGTCCTAGGGGGCAACAGAATGCGCTCGTTGGCGCCGCCCGCGCGGCGCCAAAGACACTGATTGATCGTGTCGAGCTCAAATGGGGGGAATTCGATCATTTCTAACTTAAATAGATCCGGTACGTTCTTCTTCTATCGACCCCGCGTTAAGGCATTCTCGGATCCTAGCTTTGGGATCTTCGCTTCAAATACCATTGGCGGAAAATCCCGGAACCACCGCTCGTGCAGGAGTACTTCCCCGTCGCGTGTTCGCTGGCCGATGTGGGGTCTCAGCGTCTGAAGTGCCCAAGCCTGAACGGTACTTGAATCCGTGAGAGTCGCGTGTGGCTTAAGGTTGCATCTTCGGCAGTGAGTCGGGTAGTGGACCCGGATTCTGTGCAAACACCCGAGCGGCTCCCGTGAATTCCATGCAGTGTGGTTATGAATTCTGTGCATCTGCCTAAGTTTTATCTGAATCTGAAGGGTAGCAGAAGCAGGCCCACTTTATCCGCGTGCATTCCCCGAAGGCAATGCGACAGCGCGTTCTTCTGCGGCTACAGGCGGACTATGCAGTACGCACACTTTTTGTGGCCAGGGCTCGGCTGACACTGAATTTTTAAAGCTCGCAAGGTATTGACTTTGGCGAAGCTGGCTCGCGAATTTTCCTCTCACCCGCGGCACGACGAAGAACAACAATGCACAACTGACTTCCGCGAAAGTCCCGCCCGCAGCAAAAAAGGGGCGCGTGTGGAGGCATCTAACTCCGCTGATTTACTTGTCTTGGGCACAAGGAGGCAGATTTGGCGCTGGAGTATCTTTTGGCCTATCCGTCTTATCCGAAATCATGAAAACAAACAATTAACATGATCTTCTGTCGGACTCCGTCCCGGACCCCGAGGGCTAGGCGATTTTACGTCGAAGCGATACAGCCTGAGAAATGTCGATCAGTGAGGAAGGCGTCTCTCGCGCCGTCGGACGCGTCAGATCATTCGCCCAGATTTCCAGGACACGACGCGTCTCTTTGACGTAGGCATACCGATTGTAGATCGCCGTCACGCTGCCATCAGAGTGCCCTAAGACCCGCTTGACCAGTTTGTCCCCTTGATCACCGAGTGCTTCCGCCAAACGTGTCGCGACGGTGCGGCGAAGATCGTGAGATGTAAATGTCTTGGCGAATCTCGCGCCGGTCAGCGCGATGATCGCGCGTGCCAGACGGGTGTTGTAGTACTTTGCTACGCCTTGGATGGGCACCCTGCCACCCGTGCTTGAAAGCAGGTAATCACCGTTCTGGGGTCTTGGAATCCGCTTTAATATCTCAAGAGCCTGCGGCACCAGCGGCACAACGTGCACATGGTCGGTCTTGTATTCGCCGGCCGGGATCACCATCACGGCCTCGCTCATATCAACCCATGCTCGGCGCGCCGACGCCCACTCGTCTCGTCGACACCCGGTGAGGAGCATCAGCTGCACGTGAGTGCCGAACGGGTAACCGGTCGCGTCAGCGGCGTCCCAGACAATGCGAGCCTCGTTCACGGACAGCACGACCTCGCCCTGCTTTTTCTTGGGAAGATTTCTATCGATCTTGCTCGCCGGATTGTCTTTGCGCTTGAGCTTGCCCTCCTCCATGGCCCACGAATACATGTGCCGCAGCACGCCCATCACAGTCCGTGCGGCCTCCACACCGCCGATACCGCCGCCGCGCTCGCCCGCGGCACGATGTCGCTTGATGCGTGCAGCCTCCATCACTGATCGCACCTCTTCGCGAGTCAGGAGTTCCGCCATCCGCTCGCCCACCTGCGGATTGATGTGGGTGCTAAATGCAATCTCGTACTTGCGTGCGGAATCGAGTTCCTTGGAGTACACGTACTGCTTGAGAAAATCCTTGGAGAGTTCGGCGACCGTCGAGCTGCCCGCGGTGGCGGCCTCTTTCAACAGCTCCTTGGGGTTGATCCCCCGCTTCGCCTGATCGGCCATGTGATTCGCGCGGGCGCGCGCCACCTGCAGGGTCACCTCTGGGTAATTCCCGAGACTGATGCGAAGCTTCTTCCCGAGGAGTCGCTTGCCGTGATTGTTGACTCCACCCTCGCCCGCCACCCGAACCAAAAACGTCCAGTTCGCGGCGCCGCCCGGGAAGAGGCGTATGGAGAGTCCCGGGACCGAGCCGTCCGGAATGAGCTCCTCGCCCGTTCGGTGGCTCTTGAGTAATGATCTAAGGTTTAAATCCGTGAGTCGCTTCAGCGGTTCCAGTTTCATGCCGTTACGGTTCCAGTTACGGTTCCACTTTGGGGCGGTTTTGACCGGAAATGACTCTATGCCTCTGGACGTCGCCTGTCCATAAGTCATTATATTTTATGAAATTTTGGACGTCCCCGGATGTTGCTGGAAGTTGGATATCTTTTTTCGGGACGTAGGAGTCGCAGGTTCAAATCCTGTCACCCCGACCACTGATTTTAAAGAATATTTTTTGGCGATTGCCTCTCTAGGTGTCAGACTAATTGGCAGCTTGGTGTCAATTTAGGTGTCAACTTCAACGCCGGAAAAGCATGCGAAATTGCGGCTGTCCATGGATGCCAGCGGACGACGTGAATCGATGTAGCCGGCGAGATTCCGTGCGAGATTCCCTCCGCCGCGGCCCCGATCTCAAAACCAAGGTAGTTTTTTTCGCGCGACCGGCGAAGTCCCTGTCGGTAATATTCAACGGCGTCACCGCTATACCTGCTAATCCAAAATGATCCGCAAATAGGCTCGGTATGCCTCAGTAGTTCCTCAGTCACGTGGCGAACCTGCCGAGGGCTTTTTTGGATCAGAAAGAACAAGATCAAGCGAATTTGAAAAAACGCAGCCAGCCAATTGGTCTACGCTCACGACACGGTCAGGATGCCGAGAATGCGACTGTGATCGATTTGATGAAGACCGCCGTCGTTGGGGACGGTGGCTTCACGCCCGAGAGTCAGTCGCACGCAGATTCCCTGTCTTGGATCAGGCGGACTCTGGCGCTACACATCGAGATGCGCGAGATCAGCCTTATGGGAGCGCCATGAAAGCTGAACCAGAGCACAACGAGAGCGAACCGCAGAACCCCGAAACAGCCGCTATCCGCAACCCGGCGCCGCTCCTATCTCGGCGAGACGCGATCGGGCGGTTCGCGTTCTATGGCGCGACGATGGCCCTCCTGCAGCACTCCGCCGCCGCGCGTGAAGGTGCCTCTGGCAGCTACAGCAACGCCGCTGTCGCCCTTCCAGCGGGCGCCGCCGTGAGTCCAGGCGATGAGTTGACGAAAGCGGTGAAGATCGCGCGTGCAATGCGCGCCGGCCCCTTGGAGATTACGCGTGACGCCACGGTTGCAGAAATGGACGCCCACGGAAACATGGCGAGCGTTCTGCGGGCGGGCACTAATGAGTGGCTTTGTGTCCCGGGCGATGAGAATCGGGTGGGTGATCCGCCGATGTGCATCGATAAGGTCGGTATGCAATGGTTCAAAGACATCTATGCCGGAAAGCCGGCGCCCTCCAACTCAGTTCCAGGACTTTGCTACATGCTCTGTGGCGCCACGCAGCATAGCAACGACACACCTTTCGACCGTAGCAGTCCCGCTATACCGATCGGCCCTCATTGGATGGTGCTTTGGCCCTTCGATGCCAAGCATTGCGGGCTGCCAACGACGGTCCGAGATGCGGGAGCGTGGATCATGTTCTCGGGAACACCCTACGCGTATCTGCATATTTGTGGCACGCCTTGGGATGGGAACGAATACACGCCGGGGGACGACGCGGTCTGGACAATGCATTACGCAAAAACTCGCATGCCGAGATGAAGCAGCGGCGTGTGGCAGGATCTCCTGAAATCGGTAAAACAGCCGGCCGAAAGCGAACCTCAGTTTCAATACGGTGCGTATGCAGACTCCGCTGCAAGGAATGCGATAGCCTGGCGGGTAAAGGACTCATGGAATTGAAACAGGGAGCCATCCGCCGAATGTTGATTGTGCAAAGGAACTCGGCGACCGCACTCTGCAAGCGTGCCAAATCCGCCTTTCGGTTAACCGGCTCTTGCGAAGGGGAGCAGTCAGTTCGATGTAGCGCGAGTTGCTTCGCGGCCCCGCCCAAAATTTGTGCGCCTAGTATTCGAACCACCCTTTGAGCGCCTGATTCTTCGCATCGTTGAAGGGTGAATAGAGATGGTCGATCGCGACGTCGGGCGGGGAGATCAGCATAGACTTAGCGTGACTGAGTGCATCAAACCCGTATTTCCCGTAGTAATGGCCCATCCCGGCGGACCCTGTGCCACCGAAGGGCATCGTCTCGACAAACAGATGAACGTTCACAAGGTTCACCCCGCCACCGCCGTAGGAGAGTTCGCCGATGAAGCGGTCGATAGTCTTCTGATCGCGGCTGAAGATAAACCCGGCGAGCGCCCGCGGGGTCGCTGCCATGCGTTTCATCGCCTCGTCGAAGGACTTGAATGTC
>Ga0209006_10002717_pt1 | contig 16096 bp, 14 predicted proteins | sample JacPin_JW_Ref_O2_FD_188567 | JGI IMG/M metagenome (GOLD analysis project Ga0209006, IMG submission 188567) | Forest soil microbial communities from Algoma, Ontario, Canada - Jack Pine, Ontario site 1_JW_Ref_O2 (SPAdes) (version 2) | ecosystem: Environmental > Terrestrial > Soil > Boreal... | reverse complement strand
GAAGGTTCAGCGCAGGAGCAAAGCCCAACCACGGCCAGGGCCTCCGCACACACGTAAGGCGCAACATGCGCCATCTTCTAAACGCAAGACTGCGAAATTACGCAAGACCAAAAGATTAATCTAGGTCCGTTTCGTGTGGCCGCACACCCCGCGTCAATGGAGATGCGCCGGATCGAGCGGCTCGACCCAAACGCCCTTCTCTCCACGACTCACTAGATTTCCATGCCTGAAGGCGTCCCCTGAGACGTCTTTCCCTTCCCTGCCGACATAGGCAATGACCACACCTACGTGAGCGATCGGCACTTCGGTCATGTCGACCGACTCGATCGTTGCGAAGCTTGGATTGATGAAATATCGGCCCGCGAGCAACACTTGTTCTTGCAGCCCCTTGCTTCCTTTGCCATCGACGAAGACCTGGGGGCTCTGGAACATGTTGTGGCCCTCGATAACGGGCCCTGCAATTTCACCCGCCCCCAGCGCCAATCCTTCCCGCGTGGTCACGATTCCTACCTTGTTATCGGGGATGTCGAGGGCGTCCGCCAGTCGCACCGAAAACAGGAACGGATTGATACGGTAGGTCCCCGGGGCTATGAGTGCCCCCTGCGGCCCACGCTCACCGCCGCCCGCAATGAACGCCGACGCATCCTGGAATGAATCGCACTCGATATGACGCGCAATGACTCGACCTCCGCCTAACGGGATGCCGTCGCGTGCCTCAATGATGCCTACCTGGCCGGACGGCACGACGATCGCATCCGTTAGCGTAATCGAAAAGAGAAGCGAGTTGATTCGGTAGGTGCCCGGAGGAATAAGCCCCATTTGCGGACCTCTCTGACCTCCGTTTTCCAGGAATGCACGTGCATCCTGAAAAGAATCGCACGCCACCAATTGCGCAACGATGCGGCCGCTTGGCAGCGGTTTGCCGTCACACGCCTCCACACAACCAACCTTGCCAGGGGGCACGGTGTAGAACTTGACCAAGTCAACTTGGTACTGCCATGGCCACAGACCTACGTGAAGTCCCGGAGGCAGCGTATCGGCTTGATATCCCGCTTCGCCGTTACGTGCGATGATCATTCCGGCCGGCAGGCGACGATTCTTGCCGAAGATGACAAATTTCTTGGTCATTACGCCAACGCTGTCATCCGGAACGATGATGACGCCGCAGAGGGCGAGCACCCAGCGATAGCACACTAGAAGAACGATGGCGCCCGCCACGACGGCGATGAGTCGCCAATGCTGCGAAACATAATCCATTTTGTTTGTCCTTATTCTTGGGCAGGTCCATCTTGCATACCAAATGTATTATACGAGCATTGACACTGTCATGTTATAGCGACGGCGCCCGCTCGGCGTCCGGTGCGCGCCTGAAATCGGCCGTGCTGACTTGCGGAAAGTACAGTCCCTCTGGGCGACGTTCCCACCACTGACCTGTGAGGAGGTGCGTCCGTCGATCGGTGAAGCGATAGTCGTAGAGTTGGCCGCGCACATATTTGGGAGGGCCACCGGGAAAGGGATTGGATTCCAGCAAGGCCAGCACGGGCGTACTGCCTTGCAACAGGCGCCACATCAGCATGATGATCCAGGGATTGTCTCTTGCGCTGCCGAGGGCTGCGAACCACATTTGCCAGTCAAGCCTTGGTTGGTGCGGAATGTTCCACAGTGGTGGTCTGGATAGCGGCCCCGGTTTGTAGCGAAAAACGTATTCGCGCCACTCATTGCCGTCAACCGAACCTTCGATCACGATCTCAGGCCGAGTGGTTGTCATCACCGCGAACAGTCCATAGGGATTAACGATAGACAATGGCGAGACAGCCCGGGTAAGGGCACCGAGCACCGGCAAGTCCGTTCGCAATAGCGTCTGCCAGATGCGGTTCACCCCGACCGGCACCACGATCATTGCGAGCAGCGTCGCGATGACCGTTGCCAAGCGTCCCGGCAGCCGCACACGGCCTTGCGCCAGTGCCTCGAACCGCCGGGCGGTGACGCCGCGCAGCGCGGCGTCATCGAACAGAAAAATGCACAACAGCATCGTGAGCAGATTGAAGAAATTGTAATTGCCGGTCAGCACTATCAATAGTTGAAACGACAGCACGCAACCGGCAGCCACAGCGCGTATGCGACGTGGCAGAAGGATGAGAAACACGCTACCCAGCTCAACGGCCAAAGTGGCGGCTGTTCCTGCGATGAGCAGCCAAGACGGCAGTTGCGCGGCGTACCATGCCAGCGGGGTCGGCAACGGCTGCGACCAGAAGTGATACTCGAGGGCCGTTAAGTCGTGCCACGTGGGGTCGCCGGACAGCAGTTTCACAACACCCGCCATGAACAGGTAGCGAAAGACCAACCAGCGGTAGAGCCACACCACTATCCTCGATCCACCGGTAAGAAATATCGACAAGAATCCCGCCTCAAGCAGCAGCGCGTCCCACTGGAAGCTCATGAACTCCTGCCCCGCATACATGTAGGACAGGTAGAGCGCAAATAGCCCAATGAGCGAAAGGCGCGTCCACCTATCCACGACGACAAGCAGTCCCAGAACCATGCCGACGACCGCGCCCGCGACCAATGCCGTATCGCTGGAATTCACCCAGAATAGCGACGGCAGCAATCGATACGCGGAGTTACCGAGAGTCTGGTGCGCTGCTGCCAAGTACTCGCCCGCCGGTAATATCCCGTCATGGCCGATCAATCCCAGGATCTGTACGCCGAGCGAGGCGAACGCTGCGACATAGATCGCACCAAACACCCGCAAAAAAATCCAGCTCACCAGCGTGTAGCGTTCCGCCTTCAGCGAAGGCCCCCATAGGAGTTTGCTCAGCCGATTCAGAAGGTTTCGGCGGCGAGCGAGCAGTGTGTAAGCCCATTCGGTGAGCGCCGGGAATCCGGGTAGATGTGAATAACACCACCACCATGCTGCGCGTCCCGGCGCGTGACGTAGTACCCGGAATGTCGCCGCCGCGCCGGAATACACGCGCCCGTCGGGTTCGATCAGCTGGATGGCCCGCTGAAACGCCGCCGGTGGTATCGCTGGAAAGTCCGCCGCGGCCTCCTGGTACGCGCGGTAAGCAACGCGATCTTCAGTCAGATCCTGCCAATAGGTCACCCAGTAGCGGCAGATTCCGCACTCGCCGTCGTACACCAATGTCGGAAGGCCCTGTGCCATTCGTCATCGGATCACGAGGACAATCTTGCCTGCTCCACCTTTTTGCACCAAGGCATGCGCTTTGGCCGCTTCCTGCAGCGGCAGGCGCCGACTGATCGGCAGTACAAATTTTCCGTCGCGAATGTCATCGGCAAACTCTCGGACCTTCGATGCATCCGGACTGGCGAACACACGGGTGACCTTCACCGTGGAATTCGTTGCCGACACCCCGTCGGGAAATACCGATGCATACCCAAAGTTGCCGCCATTCTTGACCTTGGAGAAGAGCTTCGCCGCAGTCTCGCCCCCCACCGTATCGGCAACGCCGTCCACCAATGCAAGTTGGGCGATTGCCCTATCGTCGTCGATGGCCACGGTAGCCGAGACCCCGAGGGCCTCTGCTTCGGGCAATTGGCGTGCACGAACTCCGGCAATGACATGCGCACCGAGTTTTTTCGCGCTATGCACGGCAGCGCGACCGACGCTCCCCAGCGCCCCGCTCACAATGATGGTTTGCCCGGGCTCAACACGGCTCGCCAGTTTGACGAGCTGATCACCCGTCAATACGACCAGCGGAATCGCCGCCGCATCGACCAAGTCCAATCCGTCCGGCAAATGCGTGAGAACCGCGCCCTCCACCACAACGAATTCGGCGTAAGTCGCGGCCGCGAACGCCACCACTTGGTCACCCGGTTTGAAGGACCGAATGTTGCTGCCCACCGCGCGCACCACTCCACTCACATCGTAGCCGAGGATCGCCGGCATCGTCAGAGGAAAATCCTTCTGCCTCGCACCTGAGCGAATTTTCCAATCGATCGGATTGACGCTGGCCGCCACAGCCGCAACCAACACAGAGTCGGCGGTCAGCTTGGGCTCGGGAACATCATCCTCAACTTTGAGGTTTTCAGGGCCCCCATATTCGTATAACCGAACGGCTTTCATGCTTCCTCCATTGTCGCGGCTCAATTAACTTGCATCTTCGGTGATCGACTGCTGCCACGCAAGCCCTCGCATTAACTCTCCGCCATTTCCAAATACCGGCAAAACGCATTCGCCATCCGCATCTGCTCCGGCGTCCGGCACTCCGGTTCAAAGAGCGCCGGCGAGCACACCAGGATGCTCAAGCACTTCGCTCGCGACGTCGCGACATTCAAACGATTGAGTGAATACAGGAAGTTCATCCCGCGAGGCGCGTCCGCATGCGTCGAGGTCGTCATGGAATAAATCACGATCGGTGCCTCCTGTCCCTGGAACTTATCGACTGTACCGATCCGGCCACCCGGTATCCGATCCTTCAAGTCGAATACCTGAGCGTTGTAGGGCGCGATAATCAAAATATCATCCAGAGTGACAGCCTTCTCTTCTCCTTTTCGGTCAACCCAGGTTGTCTTGGCTCCCAAAATGTCCCCGACCATCTTTTCGATGGCCGCCCCCTCCTCCGGCGACGAGTTCTGATTGCCGCGATGTTCCACCGGCCTATATCGCAAACCCGAGCCTTGAAGTTGCCCCGTGGAGCGAATCACCTGGCGCTCGAGTCCCGGAATAGCCGTCAGTCGATTTTCATAGAAGAGCTCGGAAGTAAAAGTACAGATCTTGGGATGAAGTCGCCACGTCTCCCCCAAGAACAGCCCCTGTTCGGCCCCGATTGTCTGACGGTCATTCAGGATGTAATCCAACGCGGAGATCCCGGTCCCGTCCGGGTGACTCCCCTGCGCTGGCTGATCGAGTTGTCTGGGATCGCCGAGCAGCACAAGGCTGGGTGCCGCATGCGACACCGCCAGAACGTTGGCGAGAGACACCTGGGCCGCCTCGTCCACGAAGAGCACATCGACGCTTTCCAGCGCCTCCGCCCGCGACCAAAGCCAGGCGGTCCCCGCCGCTACATCACAACTGCCGCGCAACGCCCGGAAAACGTCCGCGTTGCCCTTGGCAAAAGACAAATTAGGCTGATCCTCCTCCGCTTCAGAAGCTTTCTGGATACAGCGAACCGTGTGGCCCATTTCAGTGGAAGCGGTAAGTACTTCGTCGAGCAGGCGTCTAATGACCTTATGGCTGGTGGCCGAAATGCCCACCTTCATGCCGGATTTCACCAGCGCGCAAATCATGCGTGCACCAATATGGGTCTTACCGGTTCCCGGTGGCCCCTGAACCGGAAATACGCCGGAACGGAGCTTCGGTGCAATGCGGATAGCCGATTCCAAAGCGGTCTCATCCGGCAGTCTTAAGGGCTCCGCGCCGAGCCGCGGCGGCGACCGCAACAGAAGGTCTCGGGCAGCCGCGAACTGCCCCTCGCCGGTCAGCCCGCAGCGGGCCACGTAGTCTCCCAATCTCGCGAGCGACTCGGCTTGCTCTTTCGCGCCGATCACGGCGTGCTCGAATACGGCATCCGGATGCACATTGGCGCTGTCGACGCGCTTCTTGATATCGACCACGCGCTCATCCAACGAAATGCGCTCAACCGCGCCCAATTTGTCACCGCCTGTGCGATGCAAGGATTCGCCGCCCCGAAATTCCGTCTCCTGCGCCGGAAATCGATAGCGATGCACTGGGGCTCTCGCGGTACCGCCGATGTTGCCGGCGAACTCGAGCCCACTGACCGCAGCGCGCTCGTCGAAAAGATCGTCGCTCGATAGCCCCGACAGCCGAAAGTACTCCCACCACGCCGCCTTCTCTTCGCGCCGATGCCAATCCAGCGTATGTGCCAAGATCCACCGCCCTTGCTGCTCGGTGCTCCGTTCGTGAACATCCGCCGGGATGTCCCCGGTCAATCGGCTGACCAGCTTCTCGATTCGCTCTTGCCAGGCGCTTCGGTCCTCACTGGCCTCGTCCGTCGCGGGCGCCGGCCGCTCGATAACCACCCCCTGCGCCACCAAATCCGCTCTTACCTCTTCCAGCCAGCCCCGAAGGCCACGAGCCGAGACGCAGTCGTCGCGGTTGTACGCTGCGACCGTGTCTTTGAGTTCGACGGAAATGGCCTCGACATCCTTGAACTCGAGAGAGGTTTGTACATTCGCGAGCGCCCGACTCGCATCCTCGAGCTTCGTCTTGCGCACGAAGCCGAAAAACCGTTCAAGCTCCTTGATGGAATAGCTCTCGACGCTCGCGCGAATGGCGTGCCGCACGATTTGATATAGGTCGACGAACACCCGACCGCGCAGCATCCGGTCGATTTCTTCCTCCCGGGTCGCGTACCGCCCCATGAGGCGCTTCAGCGCGCTCGGCTCGTACGGCGCATAGTGGTAAATATGGAAGTCTGGGTACTGCTCCCAACGCCCCATCGCAAAATCAACGAAGGTCTCGAACGCACGCTTCTCCTCCTCCCGCGACACTGCCCAATCTCCCTGGTATCGGAGCATCCCCGTCTCATCCAGGAACGCGTACCCGAAGAGATACTCAAGACCCCTTTCCTCGACGAAAGGATCTCCTTCGAGATCAAAGAAGACATCTCCGGCCGAGAGGGCCGGCAGGGCCGAAAGACCCAAGTCTTTGACCACCGGTAGGGTCTCGTAGAGCGCCTTTCCCTCGACGCGTCCCTGGTCTTGGATGCGCGCCTGCTCCCGAATGCGCTCGTACGACGTGGCAACACCCCGATCGGGTTTCCACGCCAGCGGCAGCGGCACCTGAGCCAGGGCGGCGAGCGTGGTCACTTCCCGGGCGCGGAGCTCATTCATCTGAATCTTCGTGATACCGGCCACCAGACAAAGGTGATCGTCGCTCCGTCGCCGTGCATCGCACGGCACGCGCCATGCGCAAAGACCACAGTGCTCGTTGGGTTCCGGGTACGTCGCATTGCCAGCGCTGTCCGCCAAAAACTGCTCAAGCCCATTCTTGATATGCCGGTAGTAGGCACTGAAATCCGCACTGCGATAGCTCTCGGGCTCGAATCCGGAACCGGGAGTAACAACATGCATGTACTCCGGCAATCGTCCTTGCGCGGCCGAGAGGAGATCCGAATAAAGCGACAACTGCAAAACCGTCGCGCCCTTCGTCTCCCGCGCGAGCTTGGTATCAATGACCTCGTAGGACCAGGCCCCAAGGGCACTCGCAATTTCCATCCGCCGCAGGATGTCCGCCCGGCCACTCCAGCTCCCTTGCAACAACGCGCCCTGCACGATGACATCCGCCCCCGACCGCATCGCTTCCAAGGTTTGTCGGGCCTGGGTGGAGTTGACTCCCCCACCCTGAATCTCGACGACGTTGATGCCCAACTGCTTCAGGTGCTCGACATACTGCCGCTCATGCACCAGTCCCCGCTCCACCAGGGTCTGCAGGATAGGATCCCAGATCTTTGGTTTGCCTAAGGAGCCGCGCGCGACCGCCGCGTCAAGAGCGGTCAGATGATGGCAGTCGAGGTGACCGACGAGATCGGAGGCGCTGAAGCGAAGGTGATCGCCTATCGTTTGCATGATACGGTATCGTCATCCTGTCGGAAATGCAGTCGGCCGATTTGTCGGGGTGACCCTCCGACTCCGATGATATGCAATACCGATAGTGCCGTAAAAGGCGCGGCGCGTCGGCCTAATACGGACCGCTGCGTCGAAATTTAGTTCGCAGTTTGATTATTTGGCGTACAGCGGAACATAGGCGGGCTCAGCTTGCGCCAGATTGCCGTCAGTCCATCGGTAATTGACCGGCTCGTCGGACGGAGCGGCGCGGTACGCCGCGAACGCCCGTGTTCTACCGTAGGCTAGTGCCTCGGCCTTGGTCGCGAACCGGATCCCGTCGTCCGTGTAGCGATCGCCCGCGAATATTTCGGAGACGAAACTCACAGTGCAGCACCCGGTTGGTTCAATGTCGGGCCCCGGCCGGTATGTGCGATGGCGCTATCAGACTTGAAGGTGCCTCCTCCTCCAGCAAGTAGTCCGTTAGTGACCGAGGCGCGTATGAGCGCCCATTCAGCCAGCGAAGGAAATCGTCCGCACCAGCGGCTTGTCCACGATCGAACTCTGCGTGGCCTGGGTCCCGAAGTGCATCTTGAACAAGCAGCCAGCCGATTTGGCCGCCAAACATCTTGGTATGAACGACGGTGATGTGCGCCAGGGATTCTATTTCATCAAACACTCCAAATCGTCGAATACAGGACTCAGAAAACCCAAATAGATACCCACGTGCGAAGAGTGTGACCAGGCGCCCTCGGTTTGGTCCATCTGGCCCCGCAGATCCGCGATCGATGGCTTCGCAAAGCATGGCTGCCGATATTTCGACCGCTCTGCTCCCGAGGTCGAAGTTCGGTGCCCTAATCGGGTCGCGGTTTGCGCCAAACAATCGAGTAAGCAGTCCCATAAACATGTCTCTTCACTTTAGATCCAGGAATCCGGGCAAGCATCGCACAGGTGGCGAGGGCTGTTGATCGTGTCGATTAAGGTTATAGCCTGCCGGGGATTCGAGCGATGGAGCGGTACTCAACCCGAAATGTAATATGGCAAATTTGTGCGGCCCGGGGTCGTGGCGACTGGGTCTGCGGCGACTTCGAGCCGTCGATATTCGTTAAGGATGAGGAGCCGGCGCGGTCGGTACGATAGCCGCGCCTCTCGAAGTGATCTATTCAGTCGGGAAAAACGTAAGTCTCTTTTGTCGCCGATAAAACCACAACAGAAGCGCCATCAACGACCCTCCCGGCAGAACCAATATTGCCGCGTACGGCGCGAGAGCCCGTAACTTTGCAAAGACGGCCGCCGGGTACGACATACGCGGCGCCGCCCTCCGTTGCGCATCCCGGCTGCGGTCAAATACCAGCCGGGAAGTGAAGGTTACTGTGGACTCACTGGCGGCCATCATGACTACGCCAGCTGGAATACCAGTACCGAAGCCACCGTGGCTGTAACCGCCAGAAGCCCCTGTGCGAATCGCGCGATGAGATAGATTTGGTTTGTCATGTGCATTCTCCGTTGATTGAATCGATCGAACGTGAGTAGGTTGCACCACCCGCCAATGCACAACAAACGGAGATACTGACCCTCGGTTAAGGAAAACTTAACGTACTAAATACCCCGGATTCGCCGGAATCGGCTGCAAAATCCTCGGTGAGGGCCGCAAGCGAGATCGAAGTCAGGGATGAACCGCGATTGCCGCAATCTCGACCTTGGCACTTCGCGGAAGGTGCGCGACTTCAACGGTAGCGCGGGCCGGCGGCGTATTCTTGAAATACGTGGCATAGACCTCGTTCATCTTTGCGAAGTCCGTCAGATCGGTCAAGAAGACGGTCGCCGAAACGATGCTGTCCAGGGTCAACCCGTCTGCCGCAAGCACGGCCTTGAGATTCTCCAGCACGAGCCGCGTCTGGTCTTCGATCGAGGCATCGGACATCAGTTGTTTGGTCTTTGGATCGATCGCGATTTGTCCGGAGAGATAGATGGTCTTGCCGGATTTGATCGCTTGGGAATAGGGGCCGATCGCCTCTGGCGCATTCGGCGACGAGATCACCTGCTTCCCGATGTTTTGTGCATGCGCGTCGCTCAAGGCCAGGCTTGTTAGAAGGGTGGCTGAGGGGACGAGAAGTAAGCGCCTGTTCATGAACCGTTGTCTCCTTTGAATGTAGTAACACTTAGCGTCCTCGCCCGTTTGGAGTCCGCGGCCCGCCACTATATCGGTTCTCGCCTACACCGGACACCATGATAGTCGTGGGGGGCAGCGGACCAACGCGGCATGAGCATAACGGTTGGTTTTTCGGGCCCATTCAGGTCCCTATATCGGTCGGAGTCGCGGTGCACTTCCGATCTGCGCTCCGCCTACCCCGTTGCCGACGCCGCTCCTCTGCGAGGTAACGGGTATGCGCAGGATTCCACAGATCCGGCGCGCGTCGCGATTGAACACGCCGATCTTCGTGGTGCTGGTACGCACAACGACAGTCCGACCCCATCAGGCAGCCCCTGAGCGGCAGCCGTGGCGCCTCCTTCGACAGAAACCGCGTGCCCAGCAGCACGATCGCAGCGGCGCAGCAGGCGGTGCTACTGACAATTGAAACCGCATGCCACGGAGTGCGCGGCGCCGCGGGTGCCGCCGTCTGCTTCGCGGACACGCGCTCCTTGGTTATTGACTCCCACATTCAACAGTTCCTCCGGCGAGTCGTTTCGGAATCCGACATCTCAGTTGGAGAAACGTAAACCCGCAGCGAAACCAGACACGGGTAGAAACTATTTATGGCGGCAGCGGCTGAGGGTTTAAGACGATTCTTTCCATGAATCGACCGGCTAGCCTAAGCAATGACGTTCTCAAGCTGCCCTCTTGCAGCGAATTCGCAGCCAGAACGAGTTCGGAAGCAATCACCGAAATCCACGGTGCAGGACCGGGGAAAATCCAATGGCCCAGGCGAGGAGGTGTCCCGCAGTAGTCGTCAAAGAACTGCGAGATTGTGGCTTCGCCATTTGCGACGATCTGCCGTGCGACAGCGGGATCGCTCACGTTGGCAGCTGCCTCCGCAAGGGTGAGTGCAAAGATCAGCTGCGGGACTGCCCAGTGTGGAATTCTCTCGTCCTCAGTTGGACCGTCTGAATTCGCCTTGGGTCCCAATTCCGTCAGCGGAAGTTGGACCACGGGATAATAGTGGGTGGGACCATAAGGATTGATCCAGTTTCTCGGCGGCTGATATTTCATTGCCATTTCACCTTTGAAGTTTGTCCTACCAAGGTAAAACGCGAACAGACACCAAATTGGGTCATCGAACAGAGAAGTTTTATCGCCTCCCCGGCGAGAATGCGGTGGCGGCTCACGTCGCGGATTCCGATCGGTGGCCGGGTGCGCTACGATGACTCATTCGCACCCCCAACGACCCGGCCGGCGACCCTGAGCATCGGCTGAAGCGTCAGCTTCGGCTGCCTGACCTCGTGCTCGCACAGGTACTCATGGTGGTGGGCAGCTCGTGGGTCGGCATTGCCGCAGGGGTGGGGTCGGCGCAACTCGTCGTCTGGCTACTGGCCTTCGCCCTGTTCTATGCGCCGATGGCCGTTGCGGTATACCACCTCAACCGCGAGATGCCGCTCGAGGGCGGACTCTATGTCTGGGTTCGCAGCTCCTATGGCGACGCCGCCGGCTTCATGACGGCGTGGAATCTTTGGGCTTTCGCGCTGAGTTCGATCGCCTCGATTCTCTTCCAGATCCCGAGCGAGATGGCGTACATGCTCGGACCCGCCGCGTCCGGACTGCCGGAGAATCACAAGTTCGTATACGCGCTGCTGGCCGTCGTCGTTGCGCTGTTGACTTGGACCGCGGTGCGCGGCCTGGGACTCGGCAAGTGGATACACAACATCAGCGGGACGGCTATGTTGACCGTGTTCGGACTGTTGATCGTATCGCCGCTGTGGGCCTGGCTGCACGGCCGGCCGTTGCACTATGCGCCGTTCGCGCTGCGGGTGCCGCCGACCGATGCCGCCTCGCTGGCTCTCGTCGGACAGGTGCTGTTCGCAGCCTCGGGACTGGAATACATCGCGATCATGGCGGGTGAAACGCATGCGGCGGGCAGCGCGATCGGACGCTCCGTCCTCCTCGCCTCGCCGATCATACTGGCGATGTTCGTGCTCGGTACGGCGTCGGTGGTGAGTTTCCATGAACTCAATCCGGACATAGCGATCAACTATGTCGCGCCGATTCCCCAAACGCTGACTCTGGCGTTCGGCGAGGGTGGTATTGCCGCGATGATCGGCAAACTCGCCATTTTGCTGTTGCAGATACGCATACTCGGCGCGGCAAGCCTGCTTTACACCGGCGCGACGCGCCTGCCCCTGACGGCAGGCTGGGACCATTTGATTCCGGACTGGTTCGTACGGCTTCATCCAAGATATGGGACTCCCGTCAATTCCATCTATGTCACGAGCGGTGTGATCGCGGCGCTGCTCGTGTGCGGTAGTCTCGGCGTGCGCGCCTCGGAGGCGTTTGGAGTGTTGAACGACGCAAGTTCCGAATTCTACGCCCTTGCATATCTAGCGATGTTCTTGATTCCGATTTGCGGGGCGAAGCGCGTTCGCGAGAGATTGCCCGGCTGGGTCGCCATTGTGTGCGGCGGCGGCGTGCTCGCCGTACTATTCATCCTGGCTTTGAATGCCTATCCATTTGTCGACGTGCGGAGCCCCGGTGTATTTGCCGCCAAGATCGTCGCGACGACAGTGCTCGTCAACGCCGCCGGCTATATGTTCTACCGATTACGCCATAAGCGACAATTCGCAGATACCCCCGCCGAGTGTCGGTAGGTTCCGGCGTAACTTCTGGCGAGCGTGAAACGGGGCGCGCGACGACGTAACGCCTCCACGAGGCGACCTCGTATAGACGTTGGTCGAATTTACACCTCCGACTGGTCCGCGTAGTCTCAGCGGCCCGAAGTCAGCACGGCTGAAAAGATTGCCGAAACGCCAGCTAGCTCGCCGCGAAGGCGGCGGGCGGCCTGCCACAGAAGACCGATATCGTGGACCCTCCCTGACTAGGAGAATATAACGTGAAGACGAAAACCGCCCCGCTCCCAACGGTATGCGTTCGGGCCCCGGACCAAGGCCCATCCTATGCTGTTTATCGAACTGGGTCGCACCGGCGTTTCTTCGGCGCTGTCGCGGGCGCGGTGTTCGCCCTGGGCAGTCTCGCAGCCGCCCCGGCCACCCTTGCCGAGGGCCAGGAAGGCAATGGCGATCGTCCGCACTGGGTGGCCAGCTGGGCCACGTCCCCGGCCGCTTATTACGTATACGCAGCGCCGGTCCCGCAGAATCAGGCGCTCGGATTCTCGCCCACGAAGTCGGCCGTGGCCAATATCTCACCCGACCTCTCGTTTCCGTTTCCCGACGCGAAGACGACGGGCGCAACCGCGGTCAACCAGACGATCCGCTCGATCGTCAAACCCGACCTGTGGGGCCGCGCGGTGCGGGTCCGGTTGTCCAACGTGTTCGGCAACGTGCCGGTGACGTTCAGTGCAACCACCGTCGCCCTGCAGGAATACGCCGGCAACGTCGTCGACGGAACCGTCACGCGGGTCACGTTCGGCGGCAACGCGTCGGTGACGATCCCGGCCGGCCAGGAGACCTGGAGCGACGCCGCAACCTTGAGGTGGGTCGACGACGCCGACAACCCGCTGCTGCAGGGCCGCAACCTAGCGGTCAGCTATGCCGTCCAAGGTGACAGTGGCCACATGACGCATCACAGCGGTGCCAATGTGACCTCGTTCATCACCGCGGCCGGAAGCGGCGATCACACGAAGGACGTGGATGGATTCGCGTACGAGTTCACGACGGCGTCCTGGTTCTTTCTGACGGCGGTCGACGTCGTGGCCTCCCCGGACACGATCGTGGTCTGCGCCTTTGGCGATTCGATCACGGATGGCACGCACACCACCCTAAATACCAACGACCGCTGGGCGAACGTGCTCTCACGCAGGTTGCACAATGCGTTCGGAAACAGGGTCAGCGTCGTCAACGAAGCGATCGGGGGCAACCGCGTTATCAACCCGGTGGTGGTGAATGCGACTTCGGGCCCGGCTGCGGTCGACCGGCTCGATCGCGACGTGCTGGGGCTGTCGGGACTCACCCACGTAATCTGGATGGAGGGCATCAACGACCTCGGTGCCGGCTACGGACAGGGCGCGAGCGCAACCCCCGTGATCGAGAATCCCGTCATTCATACGCCGGCCAACATCATCGCGGGATATGAGAACGTGGTCGGGCGCCTGCACGCCAGGGGCATCAAGGTGATCGGCGCCACCATGACCTCTGCATTAGGCTACAACAATCCTGCGGAAGGGTGGGATCTGAACACGTATCCCGGCTTCCTGGCCAGCGCGGACAACGGCCCGGTCGTCGATGGCTACCGCAGGCAGATCAATCAGTACATCCGTACCTCGCGCCTCTATGACGGCGTGGCGGATTTCGATCAGGCGACGCTCGATCCGGTCACGGGAAACATCAGGGCGGAGTTTCTGCCCAACAGCCAGCTCACGCAGCTGCCGTGGGACTACCTGCATCCCAATCATGCCGGCTATAACGCCATGGGCATGACGATCAACCTCGGTCTGTTCAGGGGCGGTGATCGTTGATCATCTGCCGCATCATCGGTCAGGGGGCTCATTCGACCAACCTTCCACTCCGTTTTCGCTCGAGCTCCGGCGAAAACCGTTCACTGAAAATGAATAAGGAGAGCACATGAAAAGCGCGCGGTATTGGTACGCGGGTGCATTGGTTGTTGCGCTCGTCGTAAGCCTCGGGCTCTGGAATCCCATGCACGTCAAAGCGCAAGGGGATGGAGCAAACATATTCTCCCTCGATCCTTCCTGGCCCCACGAATTGCCGGCTCCGGTTGACTATAACTATTTGACCTGGCCGACACCATCGCCCGCCCCCGCCGCGGGTAACTTCGTCGGGCGTTGGGTGCAGGGTGAAGTGGCTGGAGTTTGTATCACCGCAGACGACAACGTTTACACCACCAACCGCGCTTGGGAAGTGGGTGTAACCATAGACGGTGTCGTTCAAAACGCCGAGTCGGGGGCCATCGACGGGGAGGACGGTACGCCGGCCATGGCCCAGCCCTCTCCTCCGGAAGTCCTATTTGACAAAAACGGAAACGCGATCGCCTCGCGAAGTTTTGGGAATCCCTCGGTCTGGCCCGCCGGCTCTAGCTCAGGGGCCTATACCCTGACTGCGTTCCCCGGTGTCGGCGCGTCCGGGCGCAGCCGGTACATGCCGCACGGCATACACGGCTGCTTCTCGGACTACCAGGGCAACCTCTGGGTCGCGGGCAATGGCGATGGGATCGTGCAAAGGTACAACCCCGCAGTGGCCGGCCCCCAGGGCGCAAGCGCAACCTACACATGGCAGATCGGGACGAAGGATGTCTGCGACACCACCGCGGCAACCGGCGGCCCTTGCAGTGAGTCAACCGACCGAAACAACAGCATGCTGTACCTGAACGAACCGGCGGATGTGGCGGTGGATCCCGAGGTGGGGCCGGTCTCCGGCAAAAGAGGTGACGTCTACATCGCTGACGGCTACGGCAATCACCGGATCGTGGTCTTCAATCCGGAGTTGGCCTCCGCCGGCAATCCGTTGGGCTACGTGGGGCAGTTTGGCACGACCTGCGGTCACGATGAAACGCCCAATGGCACCACCACTCCGGGCACGCCTTGCCAGCCGGGAACTTTCGGGCAAAGTGGGGGCGCCCATCCGCACTGCGTCGTGCTCGGCAACGACGGCCTGGTCTACACCTGCGATCGTCCCAACAGTCGCATCCAGGTCTTCGACAAAAGCTGTGCCAAATACGGACTGACGCCGGGAAGCACTCCGGGATCGTATAACCCTCCTCCAGCGCTTCCGGCTGCGCAACCGGTCTGCGCTCCAAAACGCGTCATTTACATCGGGACGAACGACCAACGCTTCCCCGCGAGCGCAGATCCGGCGAAAGTCTCGGCCATTCTGTACGCCAGTGCCCGAGCCGCAGACGTCGATTTGTGGCCGAACATCGACTCCAACTATACGAAGGAGTCGCGTCGCCCCAAGTACATTGTTGACGCCGATCTGCAAAGCGGTAATGGCTGGGTATTGGACTTTTCCACGGGCAATGTGCTCTCCGCTTTCGGCCGGTGCGGCATCGCGCCGTGTCCCGGACACAATCCAGGCGAGTTCTCCTACGCCCACACCATCGCCACCGACTCCACGGGCGTGGTTTACATCGCGGAAGTCATCACCGGTCGCCGCGTTCAGAAATTCGTCAAGGCGTCTGACGACGATCACGACGATCACTAACCACGGATAGCCCGCTGCAGCGGCGGCCGGGAGCCCTCCTGGCCGCCGCGCGGACGGCCAACGCGCCGACGGCCAAGAAGGGTCTTCCATCATGCTCAGGAATCGCTTCCGATTCGCACTTTCCGTGTTTCTCGGGTTGGCGCTCTCGCCCTCGCTGCTGGCGGCGCATGACATTCCGGCGAACACGATCATGAACGCTTTCGTGAAGATCGGATTTCGATCCTGAAGTACCGACTGGAGAGTGGTA
>Ga0209006_10002715_pt1 | contig 16105 bp, 13 predicted proteins | sample JacPin_JW_Ref_O2_FD_188567 | JGI IMG/M metagenome (GOLD analysis project Ga0209006, IMG submission 188567) | Forest soil microbial communities from Algoma, Ontario, Canada - Jack Pine, Ontario site 1_JW_Ref_O2 (SPAdes) (version 2) | ecosystem: Environmental > Terrestrial > Soil > Boreal... | reverse complement strand
CGCTTCCAAAGTTGCGACGACCGGCGTGACCGGCGTCGAAATGGAAGCGCTCGTCGCCGCCAGCATTGCCGCCCTGACGGTTTACGATATGTGCAAGGGAGCGGATAAGGGAATCGAAATTCAGCGCGTGGTGCTGGAACGCAAGAGCGGTGGAAAGAGCGGCGAGTACCGTCGTGAAAAGCAAAAATAGTTCGAGCAAATCGAGTGGCCAATAACGTCAAATTGCTGGTGGTGGATGACAATCCCATGGTGCTGGGGATGCTGCAGCAGGCGCTCGCGCCGCTGGCGCAGGTAACCACCGCGAGCGATTCCGCGGACGCATTATTGAAGGCAGTCGATGACGTGCCCGATCTGCTGGTGTGCGATTACCGCATGCCGGGCATGGACGGCAAGCAATTGCTGGAAAAGCTGAAGAGTCGTCCGGCGACGGCGAATTTCTCCAGCGTGCTGATGGCGAGCAAGGCGGACATCGCGGAACGGCTCTCGCCCCAGGATGCAGCCGACGATTATCTGGAGAAGCCGTTCTTCCTGAAAGACGCGACACGGCGCGTCAAGCGCATGATCGACCGCATCGCTCTGGAAAAAATGGCTAAGACCGCGCCCTCAGACGGCGTGGTTCGCGGCAGCCTGGCGCAGATGAACGTGATCGACCTGATGCAATCGCTCGAGATGGGACGCAAGAGCTGCCAGCTTTCTTTGTCGAACGCGGGAGACAAGTGCGAAGTATTTTTCGCGGAAGGCCAGGTGAAGCACGCAACCTACGGTGCGCTGGTCGGCGATGAAGCCGTCTTCAAAGTGTTGCGCTGGACCGGGGGAAATTTCCAGCTCGATTTCGAAGGCAAGACCGACAAAGAAACCACGCAACTCAACACCCAGGGATTGTTGATGGAAGGCCTGCGCCTGCTCGACGAATCGCAACGCGATGGCGGCGAAGCGGAGGCTGCGGCGGCGTCTTCCACGGCTACTTCTTCCCCGCAAACGTCTCCGCCAGCAGCGCCCAGCGCGGCTTCACCGAGCATACCTTCGCCACGAAGGGAAGAAGAGGACGATGTCCTCCTCGACAACTGATCCCCAAGACGCTGATCTGCAAGATAGCGACCGCCTGACGGCGGCTGTAATAACAGTCAGCGATTCCTGCTCGCGCGGCGAACGCAAAGATCTATCGGGACCAGCCGTCGCACAGCTTCTGCAGAAATTAGATTTCTCCGTGGTTCAGCGGGAAATTGTCGCCGACGATTCCACAAAAATTAAAAATCTGCTGATTCGTCTGGCGCGCGAAGTTCGATTGATCGTCACCACCGGAGGAACCGGAGTTGCTCCGCGCGACGTCACTCCCGAAGCGACCGCTGCCGTCTGCGACAAGATGCTCGACGGAGTGGCGGAACGTATGCGAAGTGCGGGGGCGAAAAAAACTCCGCTGGCGGCGCTGAGCCGTGGTGTTTGCGGCGTGCGTGGTCATGCGTTGATTCTCAACTTGCCAGGTAATCCTGCGGGAGCGGTCGAGTCGCTGGAAGCCGTCGCGGAATTGATTCCGCATGCCCTGGACTTGCTGAGCGGGAAAACGGCGCACCCGTAGCGCGCGACAAAGCCGTCGCGGCCGCACAGCCGAGGCGGCCGTCCCGGCATGATCTGTGCACTTTTAGCGAGTAATTTTTCCCGGGCCTACAATCGCTTGCCCTGGGTACACATTCGGCACGAGTTTGCCGTCGTCGATCAGGACGGTCCCACCAACCACTAAATAATGGACGCCGACGCTTGGCTCCATCGGCTTTTCAAAGGTTGCGCTGTCGGTGATCCTCTGCGGATCGAACACTGTTATGTCCGCATCCGCGCCTTCCTGCAAACGTCCCTTCCGCTTCGCAGCCGGCGTTGACCGCTCCAGCATTTGCGCGGGCATCAGAGTCATCTTGCGCAGCGCTTCCATCAGCGTCAGTGATTTCTTCTCGCGCACATATTGCGCCAGCACGCGCGAATACGTTCCGGCGTTGCGTGGATGCCCCGGCGCGCCATCACTCGCAATCATCACCAGCGGATTAACAATCACCGAATCCACAACCTCTTGCGTATTGGAAAATATGAGCACCGGTTGCGATTTGCTCGAATTGTGCAACTCGTCGAATCGTTCTTTCGTGAGATGCTCCCCCGTATCCGGCAAAACGAGATTGCCGTAGTCGATCCCCTGCTTCTCTCGCCAGCCCGGACTAAATACCGCCGAATTGATCGCCGTCATCCCCGCAACATACGGATATGCCTCCGTCGTCACGTCGAGGCCGCGCGCCCTCGCGCCAGCCACGAGCGAAATGCATTCGATCGCATCGCGTAGGCATGTGCTGTTGACGTGCACGATGTGCAGCGATGCTCCGGAAATCGCCGCGGCGCCAATCACTTCTTCAGTCGCTTCGATCGCCGATCCCGGCTCGATCCGCCCGAAGCTGCGCATGTGCGTATAAACCGGCAGCTTCCGCTCGGCGGCAAGACGGAACATATCGATGACTTCCAGTCTTGTCGCACCCGGTGTGTATTGAATGCCCATGCCGACGCCAAGCGCTCCGGCGTCGAGTTCCTCGCGCAGGCGGTCCTCAATTTTTTGTATCTGCTCGGGAGTCGCGGGATGATTGGTGGCCGGCCCGCTCTTGGGAAGAACTTCAGTGACCGCTGCGTCGGAGGCGAAAGTTTCCGGCGGAATCGGCGCCCCAAAAACCAGCGCGCGTGCGGCGCAGTGGCTCGCGGTGGTGCCGTAATGGATAATCGAATGCCCTTCTTTGAATTTCATGAATTGCGCCAAGTCAGGAACTCCGATCTCCATTTCAAGCGCGGTCGTCACGCCGTCGAAGGCTTTGACGCGTTGGCTCGCGAATTCCTGGCCATGCTGGTGCAGATCGATAAATCCGGGCGCAACCGCAAGGCCCGCGGCGTGGATGACGCGTTTGCCCGAGAGAGGCTCTGCGGCAATGTGAACAATTCTGCCATCGCGGATGCCGATATTGCGCACGGCGTCGAGGCCGGTTTCGGGGTCCATGACGCGCCCGCCTTCGAGGACAAGATCGTATTGCTGGACTTGCTGAGAGATGGCAAGAGTTGAAAGCAGGAGAAAGCAGAGCAGAATCAGTTTGCGCATTGTGGCCTTCTTTTTTTCGGAGGTTGCGATCATATCGCACTGCCACGCCTTCTTCCGATCACGTACACTAACTGTTCCCTTGAAGACAATTGGACACATTCTCGTCCGCTACAAGCTGTGGGTGATGAGCCTGCTCAGCGTGCTGGGGGTGTGGGGCGTGTTTGTAATTGCGTTCGCCGATAGCGCCCTGCTCGGCATGCCGGTCGATGCGGTTGTTGCAACCTACGTTTATCAGGATCACAAACGGCTGCTCTTTTATGTTGCGATGGCCTCGCTCGGCTCCGCGCTCGGCAGCATTCCGCTATACGTGATCGGTTATTACGGCGGGGAAAAAGTCCTGCGCAAGCGAATTTCCGAAGAGCGCTTCGCGAAAATTCACCGCTCATTCGAGCAGCATGAATTCTGGGCGCTGATGTTTCCGGGCATGCTGCCTCCGCCCATGCCGTTCAAACTTTTCGTGCTGGGTGCGGCCGTTTTCGAGATGCGCTTCCGCGATTTCCTGGCCGCGATTTTTGCCGGACGGTTCGTGCGTTTCTTAGTGTTGTCATTGCTGACGCTCTGGTTTGGCCAGCAAATTCTCGAGTTGCTCGGAGCATTGTTTAAGCGGCATCTGCCGTGGGTGCTGGCCCTTGTTGTCGCGGGAGTTTTGATCGGGCTGTGGCGGTTCTGGCGTAAGAACGACGTCGAGCCGACTTAAAAACCAACATCCCGCACTCAAGCCGAAAGCCGGGCTTGAATGCCCGTCGACCTAATGGCTTGGATCTGGCTCAATCGTCTGATTTTTTCCCGTGCCGAAGACGTCGCCGACTACGCGAAGATTCTTGTCGAGTTCAACTCCCGCAGTCAGGGCGCGACGGCTACGGCCTCCGGTTATGGCCGTGGGAGTCCCTTCAAAGCGCAGGTCTTCGAAGTGGACGATATACCCCTCCTGCGGCGGCGGAAGCGTTTCGATTTCGGTTATCGGATACTTCGCCCAATCCAGATAAATGCGTCCGAGATACGACTGCTTCGCCGCGAGCGTGACGGGCGTTTCTTCCGGCTTGTAGCGAATCTCCATCTTGCCCTCGGGGTCGACCTCAGGCGTCATAGAATCGACGGGAGCAAGCGCGAAGAAGGCTGGCGTCTCGACCACGCCCGTCCAGTGAAACGGATCGATCCACGTGGGATAAGCGGAGACGCGAAGAGGCTCAACATCCTGATAGGTGCGCGCGGCCAGCGCATTGACGGCGCGGCGATGCTCGTAATCACGCAGGCCCCACAGCGCGACCACGCCCAACAGCGCGACTGATGCGGCGACACGTCCGCGCGGCTTGCGGCGGCGCGCGCCGATTTCCGAATCAATCAAAGAGAATAAGGCCGGCACCACGAGGCCGAGCACGAGAAACAGAAACATAACTGGCTCAAAGATGAAGACGATGTCCCACGAATACCACTTCTCCACAAACGGCCAGAACGGCCGCACGCCGTAGTTGTTGGTGAAATCGAGCAGGATGTGGCTCAGCCCGCCGAGGCAGGCATAAAAAAAGAGCAGCCCCCAGCGCGCAGGCAGATCGGGATCGTTCGTTTTGCGCCCGCGCAATCGCCAGATGAGATAGACGAAGCCAGTCACCGCAACCGCATCGATGAGCACGCCCAGAAATGAGTGCGTGAAGCCGCGATGATGCGCCCAGCTAAAGGCGCGGCCGTGCAAACCGGAAAGGACGTCGAGATCGGGCGCTTCCGCGGCAAGCGTGAGCGTAAGCGTGGCCAGCGCCGTCTTGCGGTTGAGCCCGGCACGCCCCATGCAGGCTCCGGTCAGAAAATGGGTAACGGGTTCCAAACGAGTGGAAGAATTCTATTGCCTCGGCCGCGAATGCACCAAATGGCGTGGAGATCAGGGAGTGGTGCAGTTTGAGTCCAAACCTCAAAATCTTTATTGGGCGTCATCCTGAACGCAGCCGTTCTCCAGGCGGAGTGAAGGATCTCCCGCTGAACCGGCCTAACGCGTAAGCCAAACTGAGACTATCAACCATTCACTCATTCCCCGCGAATTATGGCGCAAGCAGCGTCAGCGCATTCGGCGCGACGGTCATCTCCGCTGGCAACGTTCCAACCAGCTCTCCGTCGGTCTCGACGTAGATCTTCCGCTCGTCGTCGCCTTGTTGATATCGGCACGAAACCCGCGTGCTGTGAACCAATTCGATGCCAGGAATCTTCCAGCGAGCGCCGAGCAAACCGCGCGTCACGTAGGCGAGATACGCCATCCTGCTTGCCGTGTGGCAAACGATCAGCCGCATATCGTCGCGATCGAGCGATGCTCCGGGAGCGAATTCCCGCACCACTCCGCCGAATTGACGAATGCGAACGCTCATCAACTCGGTCACCTCGGCGCGGCGCAGATCGTGAGTACCGTTCCCGGTATCCGCGTCGTACTCCGCTTGGAAGCGTGTCATCGGATAGGTGAACCACAGGTTCCACGCCTTCGCATAGTAAGCGGCCATGCCCATGCGCTGTTTGGATGAACTGTGCAGCTTGTAGAAAAGATGCGCGTCGGCTCCAATGCCCGCCGCGACAATGAAGTACCGCGCGCCCGGCTCGCCTTGCAGATCGAGATACTCCACGCGCCCCAGCGTCACGCTGCGCAACCGTCCGCGCAAAAGCGCCTCAGCCGCGGCTTTGACGTTCATCGGCAGTCCCAAATCGTGCGCCAACGCATTCGCCGTGCCCATGGGGAGAATGGCCAGCGCCGCCCGAGAATTTGCCACCACCTGCAGAATGTTGTGAATCGTGCCGTCACCGCCGCAGGCAAAAATCGTGTCGCAGCCAGATTGAATCGCCGCTCGCGCCTGCTCTCCGCCGTGCGTGCGCGATTCCGTGGGAACCAGACTCGCCTCAACACCGCCCGCCTGCAGCACGGCCAGCGCAGACTCCAGCTCGCGCAGGCGTTTCCGCGTGCCTCCGGAGTCCGGGTTGTAAAGTAGGGCCGCCTTGCGCATGAGGGATGGAAGCAGGATTTTACCTGAGCGATGAGCGGCTGAAGATGAATACCTGTTAGTTCAAAAAAAGTGTAGCTACAGTTCTTTGGCGCGTGAGCCCCACTCCCACATGCCGAACATTGCCTTCTGCGGCAGAGGATATCCGACTTGCCGCGCCAGCATGACGATCTGTCCACGATGGTGCGCGTCGTGCGAAATCAGATATCCGAGAAACCCGGCGACGTCGGGCTTGAATCCCTTCACGCGGCCATCGGACGCAAACGCCTGACCGATGACCGCATTCAACGCCTTCGTACTGCTGCCCAGAGCACGTTTGGCATCCGATGGCGTCACTGTGGCGCGATCGAGCTGATCTGGAATATCGTCAGCCTTCACCGCCTTCAGCCACATGACGCGTACGTTGTGCATGTGCGCAATAATCGCCGCAATCGTCCGACCTTTTCCATCCGGGGGTTTTGCGGTCCACGCCTCGGCCGGCAGATTCTCGATCAGATACAGATTGATCCGGTTGTTCGTTTCGAGGACATGCAGCAGCGCCGCCGGCAATGGATCGATAAATTGCGGCCCGCCGTCGACTGCACCGGCACGAATTGAAGTCTTCCGAGGCATGTAGGCTCCTTGTCGAGACACCCTGATGAAGTATGTAGCGACAGCCACCTCGGCGGTCCTGCAAAGCGAGGCGGAACTGCAGGTACTATCGTCAAATCGTCCCGGCCACAGCTGAAGGATATCTCACGTCACCGGACTGCATATAATCTTTACCGATGCCCGCGACAAAAGACATCGAGAAAAAGATCGAAGCGCTGCGCGAGAAGATCCGCCACCACGAATACCTCTACCACGTTCTGGACCAGCCCGAGATCTCTGATCAGGATTACGACAAGTTGCTGCGGCAGCTGAAAGATCTCGAAGCTGAGAATCCCTCGCTCATCACGCTCGATTCGCCCACGCAGCGCGTCGGCGGCAAGCCGCGTGAGGGATTCGTCAAAGTCGCGCACTCCTCGCCCATGCTTTCGCTCGACAACACTTATAGCGAGGAAGAGCTGCGCGCCTGGGAGCGCCGCGTACACGAACTCAGCGGCCGCGAGGATGTCGACTACGTCTGCGAACTCAAGCTCGACGGCATGTCGCTCGCGTTGACTTACGAAGACGGTAAATTATTGCGCGGCGTGACTCGCGGCGATGGCTCCGTCGGCGAAGATGTCACGCTCAACGTGCGCACCGTCGGATCGATTCCACTTGCCATCAGTCATGAAAAACTCAAAAAAGCCGGCATCCCTCTGAATTTTGAAGCGCGCGGCGAGCTGCTCATGCCGACTGCGGCATTCAAAAAGCTGAACGAAGAACGCGAGCGCGCTGGTCTGCCCACCTTCGCCAATCCACGCAACTTCACCGCTGGAACGGTTCGCCAACTCGACGCCAGCGTGACTGCGCAACGCCGGCTCGATTTCTTTCCTTACATTCTCCTGTCGAACGGTCGCACTTATTTCGACCGTCACTGGGAAACTTTGACCGCGCTCGAAAAAGCCGGATTCAAGGTAAATAAAAATCGCAAACTGGTTCACTCCATGGACGAAGTTTGGGCGTTCATTCAGGAGTGGGAAGGCAAGCGCGAGTCGCTGCCGTATGAGATCGACGGCATCGTCGTCAAAGTTGACCGCACCGGATTGCAGAACGAACTCGGCTTCACCGGCAAAGCTCCGCGCTGGGCTATCGCCTACAAATACGCGGCGCGCGGTGGCGTCACCAGGCTGGAAAACATTCGCTGGCAGACCGGCCGCACCGGCAAGCTCACGCCCGTCGCCGAACTGGCGCCGATTCCGATTGGGGGTACGACCGTCCGCAACGCCACACTGCACAACATGGATGAGATCGAACGCCTCGGCGTGAAAATTGGTGATTGGGTTCGAGTCGAGCGAGGTGGCGATGTAATTCCGAAAGTTGTGGAAGTCGACAAGGACCATCCGCGCGGAAGCGAGGAGGTCACGGCTCCCGAAAAGTGCTCGGTGTGCCACACGAAAGTCGTGCGCATGGAAGGCGAAGTCGACTACCGTTGCGTCAACGCCAACTGTCCCGCCAAACTACTCGGCACGATTCTGCACTTCGCGTCGCGCGGCGTCATGAACATCGACGGCATGGGCGAAGCGCTGGTGGCGCAACTGATCGAGAAAGGCCTGGTCAAAAACGTTGCCGACATCTACGACCTGACCAAGAAAGACCTGCTCAGCCTGGAACGCTTTGCCGACAAGTCGGCGCAGAACATTCTCGACGAAATTGAACACTCGAAAAAACTGCCGCTCGAACGCGTGATCTATGGACTCGGCATCCGCATGGTCGGCGAGCGCACCGCGCAATTCCTGGCCGAACATTTCGGGTCGATGGAAGAGATCGAGAACGCGAGCATCGAAGAGTTACAAAATGTCGGTGAAGTCGGACCGAAGATCGCCGAAAGCATCGCGGAATTTTTCAGCAACGCGGCCAACCGCAAACTGGTCGACCGCCTGGGCGCAGCCGGACTCGCATTCCAAGGCAAGAAGAAAGAACGCGGCACCAAGCTCGCCGGCAAAACCTTCGTTCTCACCGGCACGCTCGCCCACTTCACTCGCGACGAAGCCAAGAAGCTGATCGAAGACGCGGGCGGGAAAGTAACCGGCTCGGTCAGCAAGAAGACAGACTACGTTGTCGCCGGAGCTGATGCTGGATCAAAGCTCGACAAAGCAAAAGAACTAGGCGTCTCGGTCATCGGCGAAAAAGAGATGGAAAAGCTGCTGGGCTAGCACGTTACGCCTTCTCCAGCTAGCACCGTGAAAATCCCGCACCTATTGCGGGATTTTCACGCTATAATCCACACATGATCAACCGTCGCATTGACATGGCTCTAGTGCGTCAGGCCCTGCGCCGCAGCCCGGTCGTCGCCCTTCTAGGGCCTCGGCAATGCGGCAAGACCACGCTCGCGCGCCAGCTTGTGGCGCCCGATTCTCTCAATTATTTCGACCTGGAAGACCCGCAAAGCGTCGCCCGACTCGATCAACCGGATACGGCTCTGCGCCCTCTGAAGAAACTGGTTGTTATCGATGAAGTCCAGCGCCGCCCAGAGCTGTTCCCCTTGCTGCGCGTGCTGGCCGACCGCCGTCCGCTGCCCGCGCGCTTCCTGATCTTAGGCAGCGCATCGCCCGATCTGCTGCGGCAGTCGTCGGAAACGCTTGCTGGCCGTCTGGAGACCGTCCCGCTTGAAGGCTTTCGCCTGGCTGATCTCGGCGTGCGCAACTTGAGGCGGCACTGGCTGCGCGGAGGATTTCCCCGCGCCTACATTCCCAGCCGTGAATCCGATTCGCTGGCGTGGCGGCGACAGTTTCTGCAGACGTTTCTGGAGCGCGACTTGCCGCAGCTTGGCATCCGCATTCCCGCCCCGGCCCTGCGCCGCTTTTGGAACATGCTGGCGCATTACCATGGGCAGATCTGGAATGCCGCGGAGCTGGCGCGCGCCCTCGCGGTCAATGAGGCCACGGTCCGCCGCTACCTCGATTTGCTGACCGGAGTATTCATGGTCCGGCAATTGTCGCCGTGGCATGAAAATCTTGGCAAAAGGCAGGTCAAGGCGCCAAAGGTCTACCTGCGCGACAGCGGCCTGCTGCACGCGATGCTTGGGATTGGCAACCAGCGCGATCTCGAGTTCCATCCGAAGGTTGGCGCTTCCTGGGAGGGCTATGCAGTAGAAGAAGTCCTGAAAGCGCTTCAGCCCGACGAAACATATTACTGGGCCACTTATCACCAGGCGGAACTCGATCTGCTCCTGTTCAAGAACGGCCGGCGCATCGGCGTGGAATGCAAACGCACCGACGCTCCGACGCTGACTCCCTCGATGCGGATCGCCATGACAGACCTGAAGCTGGACCGCCTCTACGTGGCCTACCCTGGCGTAAAGGCCTATTCTCTGGCGAAAAATGTTGAAGCCGTGCCTCTGGCCCAGCTCGCCAGCGGCGGCCCACATGCCAGATCCACCTAAACTACACCGTGAATATCCCGCAGCATGTGCGGGATATTCACGGTTTACTATTTGGTCAACTCATCGCACCCCGCATCCTCTTCCAAGTCACATCCAGGGTCTCCGGCAGCACGCGCGTCTCTCCCACCACGGCCATGAAATTCGAATCAGCCACCCATCGCGGCAGCACGTGCATGTGAATATGTCCCGCAATTCCCGCCCCAGCCGCCTTGCCGATGTTCATCCCCAGGTTGATTCCATCCGGACGGTAAAGCTCGCGCAACACCGTCTCCATGCGTTGCGAAAGCGCGATCATTTCATTGGCTGCTTCGACCGGCAGTTTCCGCAATTCGTCGAGGTGTGCATAGGGCACCACCATCGCGTGCCCCGGCGTATAAGGATATGCGTTCAAAATAATGAAGCAATACTCGCCGCGATGCACAATATACGTCTTGGCATCGTCATTTTTCTTGGGCGCTTCGCAGAACACGCATCCCGTGCTTTTTTCCGCGCCTGAAACGTAGGCATACCGCCAGGGAGTCCATAGATAATCCATAGTGCGGCAGGGTAGCAGATGAGCGCGTTTGGGCAAAAATGTTCGCAAATCGTAACAACTGAAACATGGCTGTAACACGCGCAAGATTTGGGTTTGACACTGTTCGCAGCCCGTTGCTATAGTCGAAGAGAATTCCCATTGGACGCGGGTTTTCTTGCAATACGTCCGACAGCTGGGATTGTCCAAGCTCATTCGCCAGGGTGAGCCCACCACAACCAAACGGCTCCTCCAGCAGTCCGCTACGCAGGCCCCGCATCCGCCACCAAGAGAGGCATAACCTTGCTCGACGAAACCACGTTCCCCGAAACCGCCACCCACGATTCCACCTCAACCGTCGCAACCGAAGCTGAACCGACGCCAACCGCCGAAACCTCGGCTCACGCAAGCTCGTCTGCAGAGGAAAAGCCTGCCGGCGAAGACTTCGCCACGGCGCTCGAGACCTTCACCACCGAATCCGAAGAGGCGGTGAGTGAAGATCGTGTCATTAAAGGCACGGTGCTCAAGTTGACGGGAACCCACGTGGTGGTCGATATCGGGGCGAAGTCGGAGGGCATGCTGCCGCTGGCGGAAGTACTCGATCACGAGGGCAAGCCTAAGTTCAAGCCCGGCGACGAAATCGACGTGATGCGCGACAAGGGCGAGGCGGAAGAAGGCTACATCAACCTTTCCCACCAGAAAGCGCAGCGCATTCACGCCTGGGAAGAGATCGAGAAGGCGCATCACGACAAGAAGCCGATCAAGGCCATCGTGATCGACCGCATCAAAGGCGGCCTCACCGTCGACATCATGGGCGCTCACGCGTTCCTGCCCGGATCGCAGGTCGATCTGCGCCCCGTCCGCAATCTCGACGGCATGAAGGGACAGACACTCGAAGTCGCCATCATCAAACTGAACAAAAAGCGCGGCAACATCGTCGTCTCGCGCAAGGATCTGCTTGAAGGCGAGCAGAACGAAAAACGCTCCAAGACGCTCGAGCACCTCGAAGAAGGCACAGTCCTCACCGGCGTCGTCAAGAATCTCACCGAATACGGCGCCTTCGTCGATCTCGGTGGGCTCGACGGCCTTTTGCACATCACCGACATGTCTTGGGGACGCCTCACTCACCCCAAGGACCTGGTCAACGTCGGCGATCAGATCCAAGTCAAGGTTCTGAAGTACGACAAGGATAAGCAGCGCGTCTCCCTCGGATTCAAGCAGCTCACGCCCGACCCGTGGCTCGATGCCGAGCATCGTTATCCCGTTGGCGCGCACGTTGGCGGACGCGTCATCAGCGTCACCGACTACGGCGCGTTCGTTGAACTCGAACAGGGCATCGAAGGCCTGGTCCACGTCAGTGAAATGACGTGGTCCAAGCGTATGAAGCACCCGTCGAAGTTGGTCAACGTCGGCGATCAGGTCGAGTGCGTTGTGATCAACGTGAATCCCACCGAGCGGCGAATTTCGTTGGGCATGCGCCAGTTGGCGGCTAATCCCTGGGACTCTCTGCACGAGAAATTCCCCGTCGGCATGACGGTCGAAGGCCGCGTCCGCAACCTCACCGACTTCGGCGCATTCATTGAAATTGAAGATGGCATCGACGGCCTGGTCCATGTCAGCAACCTAAGCTGGACCAAGCGCGTGAAGCATCCCTCCGAAGTTCTGAAAAAAGGCGACCGCGTCAAAGCGATCGTGCTTGCCATTGAACCTGACAAGCGCCGCCTGTCGCTCGGCGTGAAGCAGCTTCAGCCCGACGTCTGGGAATCTTTCTTCGCCACGCACCACATCGGCGATGTCGTCCACGGCAAAGTTCTGCGCGTGGCCGCATTCGGCGCGTTCGTGGAAATTTCCGAAGGCGTCGAAGGTCTCTGCCACAAGTCCGAAGCCACCGACGAAAACGGCCAGCCCATTCACCTGGAGCCGGGTCTTGAGCACGATTTCAAGATCATCAAGATGAGCCCGGAAGAAAAGAAAGTCGGACTCAGCATCCGCGCCGTCGGCGAAGAAGCCTCGCGCTCGGAAGTCGAAGCCTACAAACAGCCCGTCTCCAGCACCAGCTCAACCATCGGCGAACTGATCAACTGGAAGCGCGCCAGTAACGACAGCAACTAGCTCGTCGCGATTGTCATCCTGAGCGAAAAAACAGCCTCGCGGAAGCGAGGCTGTTTTGCAGTCGCAGGACCCATACACGCCAGGAACCACCCCAAGCCTCGCAGGGAATTTCACTACCCGCGTTTACCCTCGCACCCGCCCTGTTCTAGAATCAAATGTTTGCCCATTATCATCTGTTCTTATTAGAGAAGGAGCACCACTTTGCCCGACACCATTTATGACATCGCCATCATCGGCAGCGGCCCCGCCGGATATACCGCTGCCATCCGCGCCGGCCAATATGGCCTGAAGACCGCGCTGATTGAAAAAGACAACGTTCTCGGCGGCACCTGCCTCCATGTCGGCTGCATCCCGACCAAAGCCCTGCTGTTCAACGCCGAACTCTGGGACTACCTGAAAGAAGCGAAAGAATTCGGCATCGAAGGCGTCGATGCCCGCAAACTGAACTGGGCCGCGATTCAGGAGCGCAAAAACAAAATCGTCACTAAGCACACCAAAGGACTCGACTTCCTGATGAAGAAAAATAAAGTCGAGACCGTCAAAGGCTACGGTAAGCTCACCGGCCCCGCACAGAACGGAGTATTCACGATTGAAGTAACGAATGGCGGCAAAGCGGCAAATCTCAAAGCGAAAAACGTTCTCCTCGCCACCGGATCCGAAGCCCGCATGATTCCCGGCCTCGAAGCCAGCGACCGCATTCTGACCAACATCGAAATCCTCAGCCTGAAAGATCTTCCGAAGTCGCTGGTGATCGTCGGCGCAGGCGCAGTAGGAGTCGAATTCGCCTCGATCTACCGCTCCTTCGATTGCGAAGTCACCATCGTCGAGATGCTCCCCCGCCTCGTTCCGGTGGAAGATGAAGAAATTTCCAAAGAACTCACCCGCGTCTACCGCAAGCGCGGCATCAACTTCCACACCAGTGCGAAGGTCGACAAAGTAGAAAAAACAAAATCCGGAGTCGCTGTCACCATCACCGCCGAAGGCAAGCAACAGAAAATCGAAGCCGAAAAAATTCTGATCGCCATCGGCCGCAAACCGCGCACGCAAAACATTGGCCTGGAAAAAACCAAAATCAAACCCGACCGCGAATTCATCAAAACCGATTCCTGGATGCAGACCGCCGAACCCGGCGTCTACGCCGTGGGCGACATTGTGCTCGGGACGCCGCAACTGGCCCATGTAGGCGCGATGGAAGCGCTCGTCGCGGTGGCGAAAATTGCGGGCAAGCCGACCAAGCCAATCAATCCCGAACACATTCCCGGCGCGACCTATTGCCATCCCGAAATCGGCAGCGTCGGTCTCACCGAAACCAAGGCCCGCGAAGCCGGATACAACGTGAAAATCGGCAAGTTCCCTTTCACCGCGAACTCGCGCGCGTCGATCGTCGGCCAGCACGACGGCTTCATCAAGATTGTCAGCGACGCCGACTACGGAGAAATTCTCGGCGTCCACATCATCGGCCCGCAAGCCACTGAATTGATCGCCGAAGCCGTCGCGGCCATGGAACTCGAAGCGACAGTCGAAGACCTAATGTGGACGATCCACGCCCACCCCACGCTGGCCGAAGCCATGCTCGACGCGGCGAACAGCGTATATGGAATGGCGATTAACGCGTGACGTTCTTTGCCACGGATTTGCACAGATAAACACGGATCAAGGCACGAGCGAAAAAATACCTTGCCATTCTGAGCGCGCACTTTGCGCGAAGGACCTGTGCAACCCTCCGTGTCCTCTGTGGGTAAGATTTGTTTGATCCGTGCAAATCCGCGTAAATCCGTGGCAAAAAGAATTTGATCTCCCTAATCCAACTCGGCACCATTGACTACGCCACCGGCCTAAAACTGCAACAGCATCTAGTCGCCCTCCGCAAAGAAGAAAAAATCGGCGACGTGCTTCTCCTGCTCGAACACTCTCCGGTCATCACCCTTGGACGCAACGCCAAAACCACAAATGTAGTCGCGAGCTCCGAACTCCTGGCCCAGCGCGGCGTCGAACTCTTCGAAACCGACCGGGGCGGCGACGTCACCTTCCACGGCCCCGGCCAAATCGTCGGCTACCCCATCTTCGACCTCCGCGGTTTTGCTCGTGTGGGGACGGGCACTCCTGCCCGTCCAGTCGAGCGAAGCTCGACAGCAGTTGCCGACAGCGCTAAGAATTTGGATGAGCACCACGACCGGGAAGGGCACGACTTAAGTCGTGCCGAAATCAGCCAAGAAATCGCAGCGGCTTCAGCCGCTGACGGCATAACCCGCAAGCATCTCGGCGCCGTCGACTTCGTCCGCCGCCTGGAAGAAGTCCTGATCCGCACCTGCGCCGACTTCGCCCTCCCCACCAAACGCATCCCCGGCCTAACCGGCGTCTGGACCAGCGGGCATGACCGGGAAGGGCACGACTTAAGTCGTGCCGCAAACAGCCAGGAAAAAGAAGCGGCTTCAGCCGCTGCGGCCCCCGAGGCCAAACTCGCCGCCATCGGAGTTCACATCTCCCGCTTCGTCACCTCGCACGGCTTCGCCCTCAACGTAAATCCCGACCTCAGCTACTTTGATCTAATCATCCCCTGCGGCATCACCACAAAGCCCGTAACCTCGATGCAAAAAGAACTCAGCAAGCCTCTCGACCTGAACACAGTCGCCGAATCCATCTCCCGCAACCTCGGCGGCGTCTTTCAAAGCCAGATCCTCTGGGTCGACACCCTCGACGCTCTTCTCGCCCGGACTGTCGCCGTCCCCTAGCCCTTCCACCCTCCGTCGCGATACCATCAAATGTTGCGCCTCGCCAGCGCCGCATCCTCATGGCAATCAAAAAGAAAAAATCCTCGAAGCCCAGCTCCAACGGAAACCGCCCGCGCAACGGCTCTCGCCCCGGCAATGCCCGTGTGGGGACGGGCACTCCCGCCCGTCCAGTCGAGCAAAGCTCGACAGGCTCTCCCAGCCATCACATCCGCACCTACTCCATCCCCGACACGCGCCAGGAGCACCCCAACCTCTCCATCCGCCAGCACACAGAAAAAGACGGCCACGTCCGCTACGAAGTGGAAGGCGACCTGAACGCCCCCGTCCCACCCATCCGCGATTCGAAATATCTGAGCAAGCAGCAAGCCATCGCGATCTACCGCTTCATGCTCCTCAACCGCAAAATGGAGGTCGCCCTCGAAAATCTCTACAAGCAGGGCAAAGTCGTCGGCGGAGTCTACTTCGGACTCGGCCAGGAAGCCTGCTCCTGCGCCTCCGCCTACGCGCTCGACAAAGACGACTGGTTTGCGCCCATGATCCGCAATCAAGGAGCGCTCCTCGTCCGCGGATTCGCCGCCCGCGACACCATGATGCAATACATGGCCAAAGCCGATTCGCCCACCCGCGGCCGCGACGGCACCAGCCACTTCG
>Ga0209006_10002714_pt1 | contig 16107 bp, 14 predicted proteins | sample JacPin_JW_Ref_O2_FD_188567 | JGI IMG/M metagenome (GOLD analysis project Ga0209006, IMG submission 188567) | Forest soil microbial communities from Algoma, Ontario, Canada - Jack Pine, Ontario site 1_JW_Ref_O2 (SPAdes) (version 2) | ecosystem: Environmental > Terrestrial > Soil > Boreal... | reverse complement strand
CGTGCATCGCGCGCAACACGTCACGACGGGTCACGCGATCCCATCCCACCATGTCTTTTTCCTCCCATCATTTTCGGGGCGGAAATACGCTCCGCTGCTTTTGCGCCGGACCTCAAGCAGAAAGGAACTCCTTGACGAGAACTGCAGTGTCGTCAGGGTTTTCTTCCGGGAAGAAGTGGCCGCCCTTCATCGCCTTTCCGTGCGCGCGCGGTGCCCATTGCCTCCAAATACCCAGCGGACCTCCATCCTTTGCATAGAAAGTATCGAGCGGGCCGCCTTCGGCCCAGAGGTGCAGCATGGGACACTCGATTCGCCTTCCCGCGTCCTTATCTGCGCGATCATGTTCGACATCGATGGTCGCTGCCGCTCGATATTCCTCGCAAATGCCGTGAACGCGAACTGGATCGCGATAGGTGGAAACGTACTCCTCGAGAATCTCCGGGCCGAACGAACCTTGCCCGAAGGGATTATGGAAGACACCCTCTGGCGCGCCGAGGAGATAGTTCTCCGGAAGCGGCGCCTTCTGCGATAGCAAAATCCACGGCCAGTAAGTCTGGGCGAAGCGTGCATCCGACCGGCTCCAGGCTTCGAGAATCGGAATCACGTCGAATACGGCGAGATGCTCTACGTTCTTCGGATGATCCAAGGCCATGCGGTAGCTGACGCGTCCTCCCCGGTCGTGGCCGATCAGCGTGAAGGTTGGAAAGCCGAGTTTATCCATCACCTCCACCAGTTCCTTTGCCATTGCGCGCTTGCAATAGGGAAAATGATCGTCCGTAGAAGCTGGTATGCCGCTGCGGCCGTAAGCACGCAGGTCGACGCAGATCACGCTGTGAGTGTCCGCAAGCTTGGGCGCGAGAAATCGCCACATCAGGCTGGTGCGCGGAAAACCGTGCACCATCAGAATTGCCGGTCCCTTTCCGTAGCGGCGCACGAAAATCGTGTTTCCTGAAATCTCGACGAGAGACGACTCGAAAGAATCCTGGCCAGTCATCCCTCCCCCGTTTTTACTTGAGTTCGGTGGTGGTACCGGTTGGGTGAAAGAATTCTCCAGCAGCGCACCAAAAGATGCGGCTGTGAGGCCGCCAAGAAAACTACGACGCTCCATTGCCACCTCCTCACTCTCCTCCTAGATAGTCTTGATCTCGCCACCGTCCATGCGAATAGAAGCTCCGGTCATCCACTTGGCCGCCGGGGATACGAGATAACTCATCAGGTCAGCAATCTCCTCCGGCTTTCCCAGACGGGCGATGCCAGCTTGCTCCGGAAATTTCTCGATTGCCTCTTCTACTGTGAGATGGTGGGCAGGCGCCCAGCTTTCAAAGAAGGATTGCCGGCGTCCTGTCATCACGGCTCCAGGCGAAACGCTGTTGACCTGTACACCGTCTTTGATTCCTTGTTCTGCGAATGCTTTGGCGAGTGCGTTGATGGCTGCGTTGATCGCCGCGACTGCCGCATAGCCGGGCTTGGGATTGAAGGCTGCACTTCCTGACATGAACACCACAGACCCGTTCGAGGCCTTCAATGCGTCCCACGCTTGTATCGTCAAGCGACGGGCACCGTTGAGCTTGAGCGCCATGCCGTCATCCCACTGCGCATCCGTCATCTCGAACAAATCGATTTGCGGCACAGCGCCGGCGATGTTGAGCAACGCGTCGATTCTGCCAAAGCGCTCGAGCGTCTCTTCGATGATGGTCTTCGCCGATTCTGGCTGACGTAGATCGAGAGCGTGGACCATCGCTTCGGCCCCAAGAATCTTTACTTCAGCCGCAGTGTTCTCCAGCTTGTCCTTATCTCTTGCAACCAGAACAATGACCGAGAAGTCGCGCGCCAGCCGGAGGGCTGTGGCACAACCTATGCCTTGACTTGCGCCGGTGATGACCGCGATAGATTTTGCATTGCCCATGTCTCTGCCTCTTGCCATGAAATTGAGCGTTCGTTTCGGCAAGAACCTATGACGACAAAGTTTCACGTCCCGCTTCCAAGATTATGTTGATCACAAGATTTGGCTCCGTATACATCGGGCTGTGGTCCACACGGTATGAATGGGCTTTCGCGTGCATGCGATCGGCCATGAATTGCTGCGTCTTCGGGTTAATCATTCGGTCCTCTTCAGCGATCAGGAACCACGACGGTTTCATTTTCCAAGTTGGCGTTGGCGCCGGTTCTTGAATGCACTGCACCGCGATTGGCCGTTGCACGGCAGATGCAATGCTCGTTTGTTCGGCAGACGCTTTGTGGGCGACCGCCAGCCGAAACCCATCGTCGGGAATCCAAATAAAACCATGGGCATCGGGAGCCAATTTGGGCGATTCCGGAGGCTTTGGGTCGCGATAGAAAACCTTAGCTACGGTCTCGCCTTCATCAGGCGCGAGCGCTGCGATATAGACCAGAGACTTGACTCGCTCTTCCCGCACAACGGCGATTACGGCACCAGAGTAGGCGTGTCCCACCAGGATTACCGGGCCGCTTGTTCGTTCCAGTGCCTGACTCAAAGCCGTCGCGTCGTTACTCAAGGATGTGAGCGGGATCGGCGCGCAGATCACGCGAAGGCCGCGCTTTTCCAGGAGTAAAATGACGTTGCGCCAACACGAGCCGTCGGCCCACGCCCCATGCACCAAGATTATGGTTGAGTTCGGAGGAAATTCACTCGTCTTGGAAGACTGCGGATTTGCGGCAGCTTGTGCGGCGTTTTGCGCTCCCGCATATTTGCCGAGAGCGCCATCGAGAGCAACACCTAAAGATGCCGTTGTCAGTGCACCAAGAAAGCTTCGACGTTCCATATCTCCTCCTGGTTCTTGATCGCCTTCATTTCCTGGAATCTTGCCTTCGCAACTCAGAGCGAGTTGTCGAGGAACTCCTTCATCGCCGCCGCAATGTCGATTACGTGAGTCTCTATCGCAAAATGACCGGTATCGAGGAATTGCACCCTCGCGTTTGGCAGGTCCTTTCGAAAGGCTTCTGCTCCCGCGGGGATGAAGAAAGGATCGTTCTTGCCCCAGATCGCAAGCAAAGGCGGTTTCGATTTACGAAAATATTCCTGAAATTTCGGATAGAGCCTCACGTTCGATGCATAGTCGAGAAACAAATCGAGCTGAATCTCTTTGTTCCCGGGCCGCTCGAGCAGAGCTGTATCCAGCGTGTATGACTCAGGCGGAACAGTCTCCGGATTCGCCACGCCGTGGGTATACTGCCAACGCGTTCCTCCCGCTGTCAGAATTGTTTGGCGAAGTATCTCCCTGTTCTCTGCTGTGGGCTCGGCCCAGTACTTTCTGATCGGGCCCCACGCTTCACCCAGGCCTTCTTCGTAGGCGTTCCCGTTCTGCGAAACAATCGCCGTGATCCGCTCGGGGTGAGCCATGGCTAAACGGAGGCCGGCCGGCGCCCCGTAGTCGAATACGTAGATCGCATAGCGGTCGATCTTCAGTGCTTGCGTGAAGGCCTCAATCGTGAATGCAAGTCCATCAAATGTGTACGAATAGTGGCGACCCGGCGGTACTTCGGTGAATCCGAAACCCGGTAGGTCCGGCGCGATCACACGGTAGTCATCAGCCAGGCGCGGAATGAGTTCGCGGAACATGAATGACGAGGCCGGGAATCCGTGCAGTAAAAGAACAACCGGCGCGTTTACTTCCCCGGCTGCGCGATAAAATACCTGCACGCCATCGACCTCGACCTTGCGGATGGATGTAATAGGCAGGTTGAATCGGCCATCGTCCTGACTCGGCATTAAGTGTTTTGTCGCCGTTGGTGACGTGGTATGACTCATAAAATCCTCTCCTCACTTCGTTTGTCCGCAGCGCAAGTGGAATACCAAAAGACGCACAGCGCATTAGAAGAGAACGCATTCAACGGAAATTGTTCTAGCGGTTAGAGTTCGTGAGGAAGGAGCGCACCAAGTCTTCGAACCACAGCTGACAAATCTCTGACGGATATTTGTCGGTGACGGGTTTCCGTCGAATCGACTGCCACTGGCGGGAGGTGCCTACAAGGGCTTACAGACTCTCGTCGTTAGCCGCGCCGGCGGCGCGTTTCTGCGGGAGTGCGGCTGGCCGGCGAATATGAAGCTTCTTCATCCTATAGGCCAACGAGGTCCGCTTCATCCCCAAGCGCGCGGCCGCGCTACTAATCACCCAGTTGCTCGATTCCAGCGCACGAAGGATATGATCCCGCTCTACCTCCGCGAGACCATTCATAGGGGCATTCGATTCCTTGGAAGGCTGGAACGGTTCCAGCTCGGAAGTTGGCGCGCGTAGCGTCGACTGCGGCGAAAGAATCACGGCGCGTTCGATGAAGTTCTGCAATTCCCGGACATTTCCGGGCCACTGGTATCGCACCAATGCATCCATCGTGTCGGGAGGGATTACATCGATTCGTTTATTCATGCGTTGCGAGTAGAGTGCCGTGAAATGCCGCACCAATCTCGGAATATCCTCGTTGCGTTGTCGCAGCGTGGGGACGTGGATCGGAAATACTTTTAGACGATAATAAAGGTCTTCGCGAAACGTCCCTTGTTTCACCATCGCGGGCAAATCCCGATGCGTGGCCGCAATGAGGCGGACGTCAACCTTATGCGTGCGGTTGCTGCCGAGCCGCTCAAATTCCTGTTCCTGTAAAACGCGGAGCAGTTTCGCCTGAAGTTCGAGAGGGATATCGCCAACCTCGTCAAGAAAAAGCGTGCCTTTATCGGCGAGTTCGAATCGCCCCGTTTTTTGGGCGATGGCGCCGGTAAATGCTCCTTTTTCGTGGCCGAACAACTCACTCTCAAGAAGTCCGAGGGGGATTGCGGCGCAGTTCAGTTTCACGAATGCCTTTTCGCTGCGATTGCCCAGCTTGTGAATTGCTCGCGCAACGAGTTCTTTGCCAGTGCCCGTCTCGCCCAGGATCAGCACGCCGGAATCTGTAGGCGCAACGACCGATACCATGCTCAACGCGGTCTTTAATGCCGGGCTTTCTCCGACGATTTCTCCTAACTCGGCGCGAATTTCCTCCTCGAGGTAGAGTCGCTGTTTTGTTTCTTTATCTCGATCCTTGGTCGCCTTCTCGTACTCCAACGTGTTCTCAACTCCAATTGCTACCTGACAGGCCACCTGCTCGAGTAAGATGACGTCGTCTTTTCCAAAATTATTGTCCGAGCGCCTGGAGAGCATCAGAACGCCAACCACGCCATCGCGGCCTATGAGCGGAAGATAACATCCCGTTTTCAGGCCTTCCTCGATTACACGCTTATAAAGAAGCTGACCCTCATGATTCCCGTAGATTTCAGGATCTTGACGGACCTGTTCGAAGCTATCGATCCTGATGCTCTTGCCTTTCCGCAGTACCTGACCCGAGATCGAACTATCCACCGGCACCAACCATCCCTCCCGGAAGGGTCCTCTTGAATCGGGATTGTGCAAGAGAGTGACACGTAACGCACCGCTTTCGGAGTCGGGTAGCAGCAAGGCGGACACGTCACACTGCATTACTTGGAATAGATTCGTCGAAAGCGCCTCAACCATTTGCCTTAGGTCCAACCTGGATGTGACGCTGCTCGTGATTTCCAGAAGCAGCCGCAGCCGATCGCGTTCGCGCCGCAGGGCTTGTTCGTTCACGTGGCGCTCAATCGCGATCCCAGTGATGTGACTGGCATTCTCGATCAGTTGGAGTTCGTTGGCACTGGGCCTGCGTGGTTCAGATAGTTGATAGAAAATGTGCCGAGAGCTTTGCCTTCGCCCGTGAACAACGGGCGTGACCAAACGGAACGAATTCCATAAGGCAACACGCGGTTGCGATAGCGCTCCCAGATGGGATCGCTCAGGATGTCGGTTACATACACCGGTTCCTTCCGATAAATGGCTGTGCCGCAAGAGCCACCTTTCGGACCAACAGCCATGGCTCCTACATGAGCGATGAATCCAGGAAGGCTGGGCGCAGCGGCACAATGGAGTTCCTTTCCGTCTTCGTCGGGAAGCCAAATCGTGCAAGACATGCCCTCGGCTTGCGATTCAACCAACTGAGCAATGTGAGTCAGAATTTCGGACAACGGAGAGCCGGCGAAAATCAATTTTTCCAGGTTGAGGACAGACTCGGACGAAAGCAGCCCCGACGCGTGTTCCGGCGGTACGTTCCGCGGTAAGACTTTTGCGGGAAGCTGTATTGCTCTCACCATGAGCTTGTCCTTCCAGGCGAAGTTAGATTCCGCAAGTCGAGTTTTGGTACCAACACGACGGGGAAAGGCATGGAATCGGCGAGCAGCCAGACGGAATAAATATCCGCATCATTATTGCAGAGTAATAGGCCGCCGAAGTCTTTTTCCTGAGTCTTGCCGTCACGGCAGAGAGTCGCAAGCCCACACGATCCATTGTATTGCTCTTCCCAAAAGGCCTGTGTACTTCTACATCCGAAATGTTCGGTGGCATAATCGCGATCAATAATGGAGACTTTGAGCCCGGATTTTGTGCGTCTGGATAGCGACCCCGGAACGCAACAGCCTTCCGGCTGCATCTATTTAAAACCACTGGGGCGCAGGATTATGCGTGAGTGAAAAGCAGACCGCTTGATCACCGCTCGATGTTTGACCTTCGTTGAACTGGACTTAGAAATCAGACGGTTGCACGCCGAACTCGACGAGGTTCGAGCCCTGGGCCAAGAAAAAGTTCTACAAAACATTTGCCGCCGCCGCCGGAGATTAGCCTAGCAGAACAGCTGACGTTTCTCCCGCACCCGTGCCATAGTCGAACCGCTCACAACCAGCAAGGAGTAACGCTGCAAGTTCCGCAGCCTGGTCCCGAATCTCGGGCACTGCCGTGGATTCCCACAAGCTTCCTTTGCGCGACGGACCGACGGCATAAAGAAAATCCGACGGCTCGCCGCGAGCGTCAAGGACGGCGCCATAATCGGAGGTGTCCAATCCCATGAATAGAGGATCGGGGCGAACCAATTTCTGGCGCAGGAGATCGGTCAGTAGCGGGTTGTTTATTTTGCGGCAATCCACTTCGGGTCCGGTGCAGTTGATGACCCGGTCGACTCGGAGAGAAACGAGTTCTCCGGTCTTGCGGTCGCGGTAAGTAACGGCGACTCCGTTGTGATCTTCGTAGTATTTGGCAACCCGTCCGGCATGGGTCTCGATTTTTCCATTGCTCATTTGCGCGGCCAGCAGGCTGCCGATCTCGGGCGCTACACGATGCCGATGGACTTCCCAATAAGGCCGCGCGTGGCGCAGGAATCTTCGCCGTTCGTTGCGCGGAAGTGAGCGCCAGATTTCTTGCGTGAAAGGACGAAGCGAATCGATCACGGCGCGCCATCCGCTTCCTTGCGCCTCCGCCGATTCGACCTGGGTGCGCATCAACCGCAAAAGCCCGCGCGTGGTTCTGGGAGATTTTTCGTTCCAGAACGGCGGCCATGGATTCGTCGCCCTGTGGCTTTGTGGCAACAGGCCGCGCCGGGAAAGAGTATGGACCGTCCCACGGAATCCTTGTTTGCACAATGCGACGGCAATGTCCACACTGGTGAGACCGGAACCAACCAGCAGAACTTTCCTGTCTTGCGCCACGTCTGTCAATGCCCCTGTCGCCCAAGGATCGGAGACGTAACGCCGGCAGTCTGCCGTCATGCCTGGGAGTCGCGGGTCGCCTGGGGGAAAATTGCCCAGCGCAAGTACGACCTTAGTGGCCAACAATGTCTTGCCGCTGCGGAGCCGGACTTCTGCTTTATCGCCCATTTGAGCGATAGAGACGGCTTCCTCTTTCAAGTGTTCGAGCTGGCCGGGATGCAATTCGATTTCTTGCTGGAGCAGGCTGGCGACGTACCGTCCGTACACTTGCCGCGGAAGATAATCGTCGGGCTTCACGCGCGGGTCATAGTTGGACTGCGCCCAGCGTAGAAAATGCCCCATATCGTCGGCGTAAGCGCTCATATTCCTCGCGCGGACGTTCAGTAGATGGTCCGCGCACTGGGTCCCGTATGCCACACCGCGGCCAAGTTTTGTGCCTTTTTCAACGAGAGCTACAGAGACTCTGCCGCCGGAGTTGCGCAGCAGTTGCGCCGCCAAGGTCGCGCCTGCAAATCCCCCGCCGATTATGGCAAATGAGAAGGTAGAGAGAGGATCGCCAATGCTTGTTCGCATCATGCTCACCGCTGCCCCCACGTGAAGCAAATAATGTCCAGTAGTTCCATCGACTATATGGTATAGTGTGGCGTGCGTCGATGGAATGCCACCTTGGTGGTGTTACTTACGTTCCAAAGCGCCGGTGCCAACAAGCGGAGAGCATCATCATGATTCCTTTTATGGAGAAGACTTGGGTCCTGTGGTGGATGTTCGCGGTCGTCATCATTGTGCGCTGGTTCCATGCGCTGCAAACGACTGACGAATTGGAAAGGGGCGACGCACCTGCCTCTACGCCGCAACATGCCCATGCTAATTCCGCCGAGTTCTCTTCGCCGAAGACGGAAAGCCTGTTGGTTTGAGGGAAAGTTCCTGGAAGTAGAAGGCGCGAGCGCAGTCGGAATCGCCGCCTGAATTCCGCATATTCGGATACCGCCCTCCCCCCACATTTTCGGAATTGCCCAACAATGCGCACTCTGTGGCTCAACGCGATTGCTGTCGCCGCGGTTGTAATTGCGGTAACGCTGGTCGTCGCGAAAAATATGCAAGGGCATCCGTCAGCCGTGCTGCTGAACGTTTCTTATGATCCGACGCGAGAATTATTCAAGGACTTAAACTACCAGTTCATTGCCAAGTACGAGCAGGAGTCGGGAAAGAAGCTGTCGATCCAGCAGTCTCACGGCGGTTCGTCACGTCGGGCCCAGGCAGTCATCGATGGCTTGCAGGCGGATGTGGTCACGTTAGCGCTGCGCTCGGATGTCGAGGCGCTGCACAAGCGAGGCCTGATCGCCGATGGATGGTCGCAGCGGCTTCCGCACGATTCCCAACCCTATACTTCAACCATTGTTTTCGTGGTCCGCAAGGGAAATCCCCGCGGTATCAGGGATTGGCCCGATCTGGTACGGCCCGGCATCTTCGTCGTCACGCCCAATCCCAAAACGTCGGGCAACGGCAAGCTCAGTGTGCTCGCTGGCTGGGGATCTGTGATCTACCGCGGCGGAACCGAAGCACAAGCCCTGCAATATCTCAGACAGCTCTACCAGCACGTGCCGGTTCTCGATACCGGCGCCCGCGATGCGACCAATACATTTACGCAAGAGAAAATCGGGGACGTGCACCTGACCTGGGAAAATGAAGCACTGCTCGAAACCGAAGAGTATCGAGGAGATTTGGAAATTGTTTATCCCCCGGTGAGTATTCGCGCGGAGCCGAGCGTGGCCTGGGTTGATGCCAATGTTGCGCGCCGGAAAACCGAAGCCTATGCCAAGGCCTACCTGGAATACCTCTACACCGACCAAGCTCAGGAAACCATCGCTCAGCACGGATATCGGCCCATCAATCCCGAGGTGCTGAAGAGGCACGCTGACCGGCTGCCTAACATCGATCTGTTTCCCGTCACCATTCTGGCCAAAGACTGGGATGAGGCGCAGGAAAAGTTTTTCGCCGCTAATGGCATTTTTGATGTAATCCATCCAGGAGCGGGACAATCGGGGCAGACGCAATGAAGATCGACTACTCCTGGGGAAATGTGCGGCACGATCTGCTCGCGGGCGTGACCGTCGCTGCCATTTCTTTGCCCCAGGCCATGGCTTACGCTCTCATTGCCGGCGTAGATCCACGCTTCGGTCTGTATTCCGCCATCGTAGTTACGCTGGTGGCCTCGATCTTCGGTTCGTCGTCGCATCTGATCAACGGTCCAACCAACGCCATTTCCCTTGTAGTCTTCAGCGCGCTTGCGTTCTTCGATACCGATGCGCGTTTCGACGCTTACCAGGCCATGTTCCTCCTGGGGATCATGATCGGCAGCATTCAGATTCTGATTGCGGTTTTCAAGCTTGGTGATCTGACGCGCTATATTTCGGAATCCATCGTCATTGGCTTCATGGCCGGCGCCGGCACGCTCGTGGGACTAACCCAACTCGGCAACCTGACCGGCATTCGCGACCGCGGCACGGGGCAGCAGCATGTGCTCTATCGAATCTGGTTGACGCTCAGCACCGGCCATGTGAACCCGCGCGCCCTGGGCATTGGGGCCGGCACGATTGTGCTGGTGGTCGTGCTAAGGAAATTGTCGCGTAAGTATCACCTGCCGCAATTCGACATGCTGCTGGCATTGATCGTTGCGGCCGTCGTGGCCGCGGCCTGCGGTTGGTCAAAACCTGCATTCGATGGCAAGACGATCGTATCGGTGGTGGGCAGCGTGCCTCGCAGCCTGCCGCTTCCGCACATTCCTGAAATCAAATTCTGGTGGGTGAAGGAATTGTCGGGAAGCGCGTTGGCCAGCGCGTTTCTCGGACTTCTGGAAGCATTGGCGATCGCCAAGTCCATTGCTAACACGACACGCCAGTCGCTTGATTACAACCGGCAATGTCTTGCGGAAGGATTAGCCAATCTCACCGGCGGATTTTTCCAGTGCCTGCCGGGCTCCGGCTCGCTCACGCGCTCGGCAATCAATTTTCAAGCGGGCGCAGTCAGCCGCGTTTCCGGTGTCTTCGCCGCCGGAACGGTTGCCCTGGTGGTGATCGCGCTCGCGCCTTTTGCCCGCTACATCCCGAAGTCGGCTCTGGCCGGGTTGCTCTTAGTCACTGCGGTGCGGCTGGTCGATTGGAAGCGGCTGAGTTATGCCATGCGAGCGTCGCGCTATGACGCTGGCCTGGTCCTGGTTACCGCGTTTTCGGCGGTCTTTATCAGCGTGGAATTCTCCATCCTCATCGGCGTGGCGTTGTCGATCCTCCTGTTCGTGCCCCGCGCCGCGCTTCTCCGCTCATCCGAACTGGTGGTCAGCAGCGAACGCGTGGTACGAGAACGATTGCCCGAGGACCAGCGCTGTACGGCGATGCTGCTTTACGACCTTGAAGGAGAACTCTTTTTCGGCGCGGCTCCGGAACTGGACCGTTGTTTCGAGCAACTAAAGCAGCGCACAAAGGTAGAGAACATCAGCTTCGTCGTGTTGCGCCTCAAACGCACTCGAAATCCGGACATGGTCTCACTGGAGCGCTTTGATCATTTTCTGCACGACATGGAGAAGCGTGGAGTGACAGTTCTGCTGTGCGGCGTGCGTCCGGCTTTTGCCAAGGCGATGGCCAACTTGCACTTCCAGGATTGGCTGCCCGCCGACCGCATCTTTCCCGAAGAAGAGGAGAAGTTTTCCTCGACCCTCAAAGCGGTGCGGCATGTCTACGAACTGCTGGGGCAGAATTCCTGCGAGCATTGCGGGCAAAACAATCTCGTGCGAGCGGATCGGCAAACGCTATATTATCTTGTCTGATCTTGTAATTCATTGCCGACGATGCATGTCTAGTAGTTCGATGGAGAACGTAGTAGACTATCGGGGTTTCGGGGGTGAACACCGCCCCAGCCAGTCACAGCCGAGGTCTCCCCATGCTCTGGAAAACTGATCCAACGTTTTACCCTTCGCCTAAGCTTGCCATAAAGGCGCCTGCCGAGAAACTGGCTTACGTGGCCGCTCTGAATGCGAATGGCGGCAACGCGCCAGACGCGCTGGTTGTGGTAGATGTAGACCCGGAATCCGAAAAGTATGGCCGGATTGTCGGTCGAGTGGAGATGCCGAACACCGGGGACGAATTGCATCATTTCGGCTGGAACGCTTGCAGTTCCGCGCTATGTCCCTACGCTCCGCACCCGCATGTTGAGCGGCGGTATCTGATCGTTCCCGGTTTGCGCTCATCGCGCATTCATATCATCGATACCAAGCCCGATCCCACGCAGCCGAAGATTGTGAAGGTAATTGAGCCGCAGGACTTGGCGGAACGGACCGGATACAGCCGTCCGCACACGATTCACTGCGGTCCAGATGGCATTTACCTGAGCGCTCTTGGTTCGCCCAGCGGAGACGGTCCCGGCGGAATCTTCGCTCTCGATCACTACAACTTCGATGCCCTCGGTCGATGGGAGGTGGATCGCGGTCCTCAATATTTTGGCTACGATTTCGCGTGGCACTTAGGTTATGACGTGGCCGTCACCAGCGAGTGGGGCACGCCGAATATGGTCGAGGATGGTGTGAATCCAGAGTTGCTCCTGGCAGGCAAGTACGGGCACAGCCTGCATTTCTGGGATCTACGCAAGCGTCGGCATGTGCAAGCGTTGGATTTAGGCGCGGAGCAGCAGATGGTGCTTGAGCTACGCGCGGCGCACGATCCAACCAAGGCCTACGGTTTTGTCGGCGTGGTTGTTTCGCTGAAAGATCTTTCCAGTTCGATCTGGCTGTGGCATCGGCCGGGGGGAGCATCGAACGGAAAATTTGAAGTGAAGAAAGTCATCGAGATTCCCGCTGAACCAGCCGATCCCAGCCAACTGCCTCCGCTTCTTCAGGGATTCAAGGCCGTGCCCCCGTTGCTGACCGACATTAATCTTTCCGTGGACGACCGCTTTCTCTACGCTTCGTGTTGGGGCACCGGTGAGATGCGGCAATACGATGTTTCCGATCCCTTTAATCCCAAGCTGATTGGCTCTGTGCATGTTGGCGGAATCGTGCGCCGCGCCTCGCATCCCGCAAAGCCTGGAGCGCCCTTGAACGGCGGGCCGCAGATGGTTGAAATCAGCCGCGACGGGCGGCGCGTCTATTTCACCAATTCGCTGTACGCGGCGTGGGATAAACAGTTCTACCCTGAGGGCATCGAAGGGTGGATGGTCAAGCTCGATATCGCCAAAGATGGCGGCATGCAGCTCGATCCCAAGTTATTCGCTGAGTTCGGCAATCTGCGCCCGCATCAGGTCAAGCTACAAGGCGGCGACGCTTCCTCGGATTTCTACTGCTACCCATGAGTTACAACTGACGATGAGTCACAGCTGACAATGAACCACAACTGGCCTTGGGTCGCGCTGGCGCTTCTCGGGGCCTACCACGGCCTGAACCCGGCCATGGGCTGGCTGTTTGCCCTGGCTCTTGGCCTCCAGGAAAAGCGCAAGTCAGCGGTGATCGGAGCGCTGCTCCCGATCGCTTTGGGACACGCGGCAGCCATTGCGATTGCGATTCTGTTGTTGCGCTTCACCCAAAGCTTTCTTCCCATGAATATTCTGAAATGGGTCATCGCGTTAGTCCTTTTCAGCCTAGGCGCTTACCGGCTTTTTCGCGCGAGTCATCCGCGAGGAGCTGGCATGAGGGTCGGCGGGAAAGATCTGTTCGTGTGGTCGTTTCTGATGGCGTCGGCCCACGGCGCGGGTTTAATGATTCTGCCGGTCCTGATGGCTCAACCGATGCAGGCAATGACGCACCACATGGCGGGAACTACGCCTGGATTCTCGACATCCCTAAACACCCCGCTGATCGGAATTGCGGTGTTGATTCACACCGTGAGCATGTTGTTCGTCGCCGGACTGATTGCGCTTCTGTTCTTTGAATCCTACGAGAAGGTGGGATTGCAAATGCTCAGGTACGCATGGCTCAACTTTGACCTTGTATGGGCAATAGCCTTGGTAGGGGCGGGTTTCGGCGTTCTTTTCTTTTGACCTGCGGCCTTTTGCTTCAAAAACTCTACCTTGCAGATCAGTCGTGGTAACGCTGTTCGCCCGCGGGTATCGGGATGGCGAGCCGATTTTGCGGAGGCGGCAACGGACACGTCGCATAGGCGGTGAATGCGCAAGGCGGATTCACCAGTCGATTGAAATCGAGCCAGAGTTCACCGGGCTGAGTTACGCCGTGGTCCGGCAGGTCTGTGTATAAGAAACGTCCCGCGCCGTAGGTCGTGGTTTTGCTGGTGGCATCGCGCAGAATGAAAAACAGACTGGTTGACTGTGGATCTTCCAGTACCGGCTCCAACCGCAAAACCTGTCCATCCAAAGTAAATTCTGCGGCGCCGGGAGCAGGAAGATGAGTGGTCGTGCCGAGGACAGTAGGAATGTCGAGCACCTTGGGCGGGTTGTAAGGGATCCAGCGCGCGCGCACGCGCAAAGCGGCGTTCGGCTCATACCAGCGCAAACCGTGGAAGCCGACTCGGGTCGGCGCATCGAGATCCTTGATGCGCAACGCGAATTGATCGTCCCGGCGAATTACGATTACAGTCAGCGTGCCTATCGCGAGCTTCGTGGGTTTCTCGGCATCATCCGCGAGCAGAGCTTGCTCCTTCGCAGCTTGACCGTCGACCAGAAGATCCTTGGGAAACCCTTCGGCCGGAGGCAACAATCGCAGCGTGCCCTTATCCTTGTCCATGCGCACGATGCCAATGTGCGCCGGTCCTTTGGCCGCGATCTGAACCTTGTTGTCTTCTGCGCAGCCAAAACTGTTGTCGCCGTCTTTGAGCCAGCCCAGGGCAATCAAAGAAAGCCAACCTTCCGGAGCCTGGAGGTTGGCCGCCCGTTGCGCACGCCAAGAGAGCAAATCCCGTTGCCATGAACCGGGATCAGTTGAAGTCTGTCCGCGAGAACCGGTAACGAGCAGCTGCGCTAACGTTGCCAGAAGAAGAAATTTTGCGGCTGCTCGAATTTTTCTTCTCATCAGATCTAAGTGTATTGCAATTGGCAGTCTCAAAAACCTGAGTCGCAAGAGTATCGCACATACTCGACCAGCGGAGCTTCGATGACGAGCCCATGGCGACGGCGGTTTAGTGAATTTCGGCAGCCTGGGAAAGCTGAGACATAATGCGCCGAACTTGTTGATTCCGGGGATCGTCCGGTGCTTCTTGCAAGAACCGTCCGAATTCCTCGATCGCTTCACTACTACGATCGAGGCTAACCAGAACATTGGCCCGCACGAGATGGATGTCGGGAAAATCCTTCCTCAACTCATCTAACTCGCGCCATGCCAGGACGAATCTTCCCTGTCCCAGCAAAGCCTTGGCCAGTTCTAACTGTCCCTGCCACAAATCGGGACGAAGGCGAAGCGCCAGGCGCGACGCTTCCTCGGCCTCCTGGAATTGCTTCAACGAGTTATAGGCTGTGGCCTGCGCCAGATAGGCGTTGGCATCGTAAGGATCAAGTAACGCAGCGTGTTTTGCGTCGTCGATGGCTCCGTTGAGATTTCTCGAAGCGATATTCAGAAAAGCACGCATGGAATAGGCCGCAGCGCAGGAGTGATCCACTTGCAGTGCGCGTTCCACTTCCTGGTGAGCTGCGGGAATATTCGATTGGGCAAACCGCTGGCTGGCCAGATTGAGGTACCGCCGCACTTTTCCAGGAACGCGTAATTGCTGGACCGAAACCGCATAGTCCTCGCGTCCGTCCACGGCGACCTCTTGCGCTGTTGCGGCGACGGAAGCCAGTAAAAGAATCGTAAGAACGAAAAGAAGGATGGGAGTGGTTTTCGGGTGGTAAAGCCGAGCAGCCTGATCTACTTTCTTGCTATAGATGGTGAGCTTAGAACGTTCGCCTGCAATTCCTGGATCGTTAGACCGGGCGGTCGTGCCCGCCTCGCAGTCCGATTCGATTTTGGCTAGGACTCAACATCGGCCTCTCCGAGGTCACACCGAAGCCAGTATAGTCCAAGTTTCCGTTGGGCGTTGAGTTGTCGCTCCGTTCGCATCAAGATAGGTAAAACTTCCCGGCGACGTCTGAGTTTTCCAGGCCGCAGATGCGACGACTGCGGCTCGTACCCATCAGGGCTACCTTCGAATGTTCTGCGCTAAGGACTGAAGTTGTAAGTCTTTTTTCTTCGAGAGGGCCATAAGATTTTTGAATAGACGCGACAAACATTATCTCTTAAATCTCTATTGACATAGTAGACATAGTGAGATATTGTCCCTCTTGCGCGGATCACGCGGTCTGTGAATTCCGCTTCCGTTAAGGTATGCCCACCCCCGTCACGACGCTGCTGTGTTGTACCCCGACTGGGCGCGTTTCGTAAGCGCGCCTGGTCTTCAGGCACCAAGACGTTCGGCAGTTTCGTACGTTCGTAGTCCCAGAGATTTGTTAGCGGATTCCGATTCCAGGCAGTAAGCCGTGGGCGTTCCCTGCTCTGAAGATGCGGGGCCTATTCGATACAAAGTTGTTCGCAATACAAAGGGGATTGTCATGAAAAACTTGGGGCGATTTGTCGTATTGATTGCGCTATTGGCAGCCACAGCGGC
>Ga0209006_10002713_pt1 | contig 16110 bp, 14 predicted proteins | sample JacPin_JW_Ref_O2_FD_188567 | JGI IMG/M metagenome (GOLD analysis project Ga0209006, IMG submission 188567) | Forest soil microbial communities from Algoma, Ontario, Canada - Jack Pine, Ontario site 1_JW_Ref_O2 (SPAdes) (version 2) | ecosystem: Environmental > Terrestrial > Soil > Boreal... | reverse complement strand
ATTTCTGCGATGGATTTCCGCCGAATTATCCTGCGAGTGCTTCGATCATTTCTATAGCCTCCCCTGGAAGCTGAAGAGTAGAGCTGGCCAGATCCTGCTGCATGTGTTCGGGGCTGGAACTGCCGGTCAGCGGCAGCATTCCGACCTGGCGCGCGAAAGCGAACACGATCTGCGCGGCGGTTGCGCTTGTGAGTTGCGCGATTTGCGTGATCAGAGGATGGCGCAGAACTTCTAAATTCGCGGTGAGCAGCGAGAATCCCTGATAGATGATGTTGTGATCGATGCAGAATTGTCGCACTTCGCGATCCCAGCCAAGGCGGGCGTAGCAGCGGTTCTGGACGAATGTTGGTCCTTCCTTGTGAACCGCGACCATCTGCTCAAGATGACTCAGCGAGACATTGCTTACTCCCAGCACCCGCGTGCGGCCGGAGTCACGTTCCTTTTTCATCGCTTCCCAGACCTCGGCGTCGGCGTCGCTCCAACCATAATTGGAGGCGGGACCGTGCAGGACGAAGCTATCGACCTCTTCGGTGCCGAGATGTTTCAGCGAGCTCGCCATCGATTGCGCGACCTGCACAGAAAGACTGGCTCCGGGATCGTAGGGCAGGCGATCGTCTTGGCCCGGGCGGTACGTGAATTTTGTCTGCAGAAAAACATCAGCGCGGGTGACCACACCTGCGCTGTATGCCGTTCGCAGGGCTTCGCCCACTCCGGCTTCGAAATAGTGGCGGCGCTGGTTGGCGGTGTCGATGCCGCGAAAGCCGGCGCGGAGAGCGATTTCTACAAGGGCGGCAGTGCGGTCTTCTTTCCAGGCGGTGCCGTAGAGGAATGTGGGGACGGTCGGAGTTTGCGAAGTCGGCATGATGTCATTCTGGCACTGGGGCTGATTATCGTTGAGAGTTATTATTGCGACGTCGTGACAGGAACGTCGACGGTCACAGGGGCGGATGGATCGTCGCGGAGTTTGAGGTAGATCGACTTCCCTTTGGGCTGGGGAATCGTGAGAGCCGAGGCGACGAATCCGTCAGGCACGGTCACAGGGTTGGTGAATTCGGGATCGGTGCTCACGGCGTCGATGAGAAAAAGCTTGTCGCCGTTCAGCGTGCACTCCTTCTCCGTGTGCGCGCAGCGTACGCCCTCGAGCGTGGGGATACGGACCACCGTGACCAGGGGTTGCCAGTCTCCGTCCATGCCATCTCCTGCGATGGCGCGGAATTTCAGACGGCCAAATGCCGAGGGTCCCAGCAACTTCATGGGATCCAGAACGCCAAAGATCGTCTTCGAATCCTGGGGCGTGAGATTGCCGTCTTTTTCGCTCAGCAACACGCTGAATGATTCGTCCGCCGTGGCCACTTCGATTTTCTCGGTGGGAGAGAAATTTTCTGGTACATCGGTCTTCAGAAAAAAATTCAAGCGCGCATCCTGCGGCACCTCATCCTGATTTTCCAGACGAATCGCCGAGGGTTGCCCGGCCGGATCGACCTGCACACTTTTGTTCACCAGCGTTACCCGCGGTCGCGGCGGCTCAACCGCAGTTTGCAGATCAAGCGCCCGGCCATCTTTGAGCGTAACGTGGACGGCGATGGAATCTCCGGGCAGGAGTCGCTTGCTCACCGATGCATCCTTGCACACCAGTTTGAGTTCGTCCCGCTGGTTGGCCCGAGCGAGCGTGTCCGGCGTGAACTGCAAGCCGGCGACTTCGAGCGCTGTGACTTCATCGAGACGCGTGCCCTTGAGCACGCCAGTCGCGTCTCCGGCGTGGATGTCGAACGCGTCCAGCCGTCCAATCTCGGAATAAGTATGCAGCGGAATTTCGTCGGGCTGGTGAGATCCATGCTTGCGGATCAGGAGCGCGAGCGTTCCAGCGGTTGCATTCTGCAGCGGAACTTTCACTTCCAGTTCTTCTGGCTTGGCAATTTTCCAGGCGGCCTCGGTAACTTTTCCTTTTTCATCGCGCAGGCTCACCGCGCTGACGCAGCATGCGTCGGCAGACTGCAAGTGCAGCGTATCCTCGCGGCCGACGATCAGCGCGCTCGCGTCCTTGGAGGCAACGATCCATTGCTCGGGAGTGGAGGCGCGCAGGCGGAATCGCGGACCGTCGAAGAAACGATAGCCCCAGGTTCCGCGCAAGGTTCCGCTGACTTCCCCTTCCAGATCGACCGACTGCACCTTCGTTGTATCGATGACAAATCCACCCTGCGCGGGATCGGGTTCGGCGGGAAGATCAATTCCAGTTTTGGCCTTGCTCTCCACGTGCAGAACAAAATCGTGCGCGAGTTCGGTCGCAAACACGAGCGGCGCCCCGTCAACGGGAAGAACAAGATTCGGTTTATTAGCACAGAAAACCTGGGTGGCATCGACGGAATGCAAGGGAGGATTTGCCGCCGGTGTCACCAGCGGCAGCGCGATGACGATCACAGATTTCGGATTGCGGAAAGACGGCGGATAATTCAGACGAAGATTGAGATTGTCTTTCTTCGGCAGGGACAGCGCTGGAATGTATTGATATTGCGCGGTATGCGCCGAGCCGAGAATTCGGACCACGTCCACAACGGCGCCGACATAAGCGCTGTAAAATCCCCCGCCAGCCGTCGGAGTAGCGCTCACCTGCACCAACAAATCGCTGGATGCTCCTGAACTGAGAGTCGCCACCATTGTCTGGCTATGGCTGTCATCGAGCACGAGCTGATCCGTATTCTGGGTGAGGCAGGGAACTTGTTGCGCGGTAGGTTTGTCAAAACACTGCTGGTCCAAACGCATGTTGAGGCTGCGGGCCAACAGGGTGGTACGTGCCTTCATCTGTTCCGGATCGCCCGGATTTTCGCGCACCGATTCCAGATATTTTTCCAGGCGCTGGCGGTCGAGACTGGCCTGTTCAAGATCCTGCGCAGCGCGCACGAAAGCCCCAGGCTTCCCGCGTACGGCGCTGCGCACTGTGCTGAATGCGCCTCCGGTTTCCGGCGCGAGGAATACAACCGCTTCTTCGGCGCCGTCAGGAACCGTCACGTAAATGCCTTCTTCATGAACCGGCTTCGCCCAGGTTTCCACGCGGGTAAACCACGAGTCCGGAGGAGGATTGGTCGATCCGCGAAGAAAGGAAATAATCATCAAGTAGCGGACCGATTGCGTCTCCGGCAGGTCGGGATGAATCCACAGCCGGTCTCCGGCCTGCAAGTTGGGGACCTCGGAGATGGGAAGAGTATGCCCTTCGCGTTGGACCCGGACGTCGACCTTTGGCCCGGTGAGATCAAAGGCAGCGCCATCGGCCCACAGAGGCAGCGGGCTGTCGATCAGGAAGAGTAGCGCGCAGAAACCCAAGAGAATCTGAAAACGGCGGCTTAGATCAATCAAACGCTACTCCCCATTTCAGAATTCCGGGCACACATCAAGCGCGATCAACTCGATGCGGAACCAGCAAAGGGCATCCAACCTGGCAGGTGGGCAACAACATTGCTCGTGCCTTATCGTACTGCGGTTTGCAACGCGAGAGCAACCGGACGGGCGTTCTAGGAAGTGCCGCTTTTGGCCAAGAGGTGACGCGGCAACAACAAAGCGGCGGATGTTCGCATTCCCTGCGAACTCCGCCGCTGATCTTTATGTAGAAGCCTATGTAGAAACCGCTACTGCGAACCTAGGCTCGCGCCCCAACTGCTGCCGGCTCGGGAGCACTGACGCTGTCATCCTTGCCATTCGGCTTCTGCTGCGTTGGCTGGCCGCCCTTGCGGATGTCGATGCCGCCTTTGAAGAACGCTCCATCTTCAATGGAGATGCGCGCTGCGACCACGTCGCCGGTCAGCGAGCCATCGCTGCGGATATCGACCCGGTCACTCGCTGTGAGATTGCCTCGGACTTTGCCCAGGACGACGATTTCACGTGCATTGATATTCGCGGCCACAACGCCGTTGCGCCCGATGGTGACGCGGTTTCCCGCCAGGCTGATCGATCCTTCGACCCGGCCATCAATGTAAAGCGACTCCGAACCCGTCACCTCACCCTTGATCACCAGCGATTTGCCGATCGTCGCCTGGTCCGCAGTGGTCGTGGTGGTTGCAACGGGACGCGGTGCAACGGCAGGTTCATTCGCCATCATGGCTGGCGCGCTCGGTGTATTCATCGCTGCTGGACGCTCCGGCTCCGCTGGCCGTCCTGGGGTCTGAGGCTGATTCGTCGGCTTCCACATGGGTTACATATTTCCTTTCCTTGATGGGATTAGGGGATAACTTGCCGCACTTGCGTAACCAAATCGAATTGTACTCCGCCGTCTCAAATTGAACGCTGTGGAAAAGCTTTATTTTCAACGGAGTTTCCAAAGATGGTTCCTGCTTTCGTGTCTCCATGGCACTGCCATGGAGCGTCCCAAACTCCCATTTCGGCTCTCGTACTGTGTAAGTCTTCCTCGAACGAGAACCCGCCGGGAGCATTCCACAGGGGCAAGGAGTATGCTCTGGGTTTGGTTTTTTCGACGGAAGTATTCTCTCCCAGGAGCAAGGTATGACCGAACCAGCCACGTTTGCCGCACCAGTTCTTGCCATCGCTCGCCCTGAGGCTGGCGAGTACGCACCTTATTACTCCCGCTACGTGTCACTGGTGGACGGCGAGAACATTCTAAGCACGCTGGACCGGCAGCGGCACGACACCATGATGATGCTTTCCGGCCGCAGCGAACAGGACGGAGACTATCGATACGCGCCGGGAAAATGGACCGCAAAAGAAGTCCTCGGCCACGTCTGCGATACGGAGCGAGTGTTCGCCTATCGCGCGCTGCGCATTTCGCGCGCCGACTCCACTCCGATGGAAGGTTTCGAGCAGGATGACTATGTGCGCAACGGTCCGTTCCGGCATCGTCCGCTGGCCGATTGGGTTGACGATTTTATCGCGGTGCGTCGCGCCACGCTCTCGCTATTGCGCAATCTCGATGAAACTGCGTGGATGCGCCGCGGCATCGCAAACAAGAATGAAGTCAGCGTGCGCGGCATCGCCTATATCATCGCCGGGCATGAGCTGCACCATCGCGGGATCCTACAGGAGAAATATTTCGGCGCAACGCGTGGATAGAAAGTCGCGGTCTTCACCGTCGGAGACGACGGATTACGAAGATTAGCGCAATCTTGCTGTTACCGCTTCTGCTCATGGCACAAACCAGGCAACAAACCGAGGAGCACGCCATCCGCGCCGTAATGGATCGGTTCATCGACGCGTGGAACCAACATGATGCCAAGGCTTTCGCCGCGGTATTTGCCGAGGACGCGGACTTTACCAACGTACGCGGCATGGGCGCCAGCGGCCGCGCCAAAATCGAAACTTTCCACGCGCCCCTTTTTGCCACCATCTTCAGCAAGAGCCACCAGGAGCATACCGACATCAAGGCGCGTTTCCTGCGTCCGGACATGGCGGCTGTCGATGTGAGATGGACGATGACAGACGCGATGGACCCGCAAGGCAATCTCCACGACCGCAATGGGCTGCTTAACTTCGTAATGGAGAAGAAGGCGGGGACCTGGGAGATCGTCGTAATGCACAACTTGGATCTCTCGCCCATGCTGCCAGCAAAATGAGAAAAATTCTCCAGTGGGTTATGCTGAAAGCTGACCGCCGATAGCTGGCGCTTTGCATGCTCCCTGACTCAACCATTCTTAAACACATTGCCCAGCAACCCAAGCGATCTGCAGGATTCAAGCAGCTCGTCCGCGAACTCGGTCTGCACGGCGATGCCCGGCGCCAGCTCGATGCGCAGCTTCAAAAGCTGGTGGCCGCCCGCCAACTTGTTCAGCTGAACTCGGACCGTTACGCTCTGCCCGAACCCGCAGCCGCAGCCGAAAAAAATCTGGTTGCCGGCCGCCTCACCATGCATCGCGACGGCTTCGGCTTCGTCATTCCGGACGCCAGTTCTCTGAGTCCGTCGATGAAATCGCGGCTGGTTGGCGACATCTTCATCGCGCCTCATGCCATTGGCAACGCAATGCACGGTGATCGCGTCTTGGTCGATATCGTCGCCACTCGTCCTGATGGTCGCGCCGAAGGCCGCATCGTGCGATCCGTCGTGCGCGTACATCCCACAGTCGTTGGAATTTTCCACTATGGCAGCCGCCACAATTATGTAAAAGCCATCGACAGCAAGATCACCCAGGAAATCATCATCCCCGCAGGCCTTGAGTATCCGGAAAATAAACCACCAGAGAACGCCGCGAAGGCAAAGAAGAAGATCAAGACATCCGTCGACCGCGTTCTGGGCGAGGAAGCGGCCCGGGAATCCAACTGGGACGACCTTGAAGGCGTAGTCGTCGACGTCGAGATCACAGACTGGCCAACTCCCACACAGAACCCGCGTGGCCGTGTTTTCGAAATTCTTGGCCGCCAGGACGACTTCGGCGTAGATGTGGAAATTACGATTCGCAAGTTTCATCTGCCGCACCATTTTCCCGCCGCGACGCTCGAAGAGGCACAGAATGTTCCCGCGGCGATTCCTGCCCAGGAACTTCGCCGCCGACGCGATTTTCGCGAGCTGGCGATCGTCACCATCGACGGGGAAACGGCCCGCGATTTCGATGACGCTGTAATGGTTCGCCAGCTTTCCAATGGGAATTTCGAGTTGCAGGTGCACATCGCCGATGTCGCACAATATGTCACGCCCGGTTCCGCCCTCGACCAGGAAGCACACTTGCGCGGCACCAGCGTTTATTTTCCCGATCGCGCCGTCCCCATGCTGCCGCTAGAACTCTCCACCGATATTTGCAGTCTGCGCCCACATCTCGACCGACTCGTGCTCTCCTGCGTGATGCAGATTGATCCACACGGCGAAATTGTCGGCTACGAACTGTGTGAAGGCGTCATCCGTTCTGCCGAGCGCATGACTTACACCGCCGTCAATGCCGTGATCGAAGGCGATGCCCCCATGCGCGAACGGTATGCTCCGTTGGTATCGACTTTCGAACTTATGCGCGATCTCGCCACAATTCTGAATCGCAAGCGCCGGCGGCGGGGATCCATTGACTTCGACCTGCCCGAGCCTGTCATTGAGTTCGACGAGTTCGGCTTGATGAAGAGCATTACCCGTTCCGAGCGCAACATCGCCCATCGTCTGATCGAAGAATTCATGCTCTCGGCCAACGAGTGCGTAGCCCAGTATCTGGAATCCAAGCGCATCGCGTCTCTCTATCGAATTCACGAAAAGCCGGACGCCAAGCGCGTCTATGACTTCGAGGTCATCGCCGCCACGTTTGGATATTCCCTCGGCGTTGGCGCGCTCCCCATCCACCGCGTGCAATTCAAGAGCGACCGCCGGGCTGCGCGCGGCACCGGAAAGCAGGCGCGCACCCTCGAAGTGCCGAAGGACGTTCACATCACGCCGCGCATGTACCAGAAACTCGCCGCAAAGATCGCCGGCAAGCCCGAGGAGCGCATTATCAGCTACCTGATGCTGCGCTCACTCAAGCAGGCGCGCTACTCGGAAGTAAACGTCGGGCACTTTGCCCTGGCGGCTCCAAGTTACACACACTTCACCTCTCCGATTCGCCGCTACCCTGATCTGATCGTGCACAGAATTCTGAAGGACGTGCTGCGGGACTCGGCGGAAAAACATGAGGGCGAAATCCCGATTGGAGTTTTCCTGGCTCACAGTCCTGCTGCCGGCTTGCCGGCGTCTCGATCGGAAAGCGCCGCGGATACGGACGCGCCTTCACCCTGGTCGAAACGTCGCGATCACGCGGCGCACCGCGATGCGCTTGCGCCACTCGGCGGGCCGATTCCGCTCGATGAACTACATAACATCGCAGAAGAATCCAGTCACGCCGAGCGCCGTGCCGATGAAGCCGAACGCGAATTGATGGAGTGGAAGAAAGCCAAATTCATGCAGGATCGCATCGGCGAAGACTTCGATGGCCTGATTACCAGCGTTACCAAGTTTGGCTTCTTCGTCGAACTGACGGATCTGTTTGTGGAAGGTTTAGTTCCCCTGAACTCGCTAACGGACGACGATTACACGTATCACGAGAACACGCGCCAGATCATCGGCCGGCACTCGCGCAAGACTTACAGCCTGGGACAAAGAATTCGGGTGATCGTCGACCGTATCGATCCAGTCGAGAGGAAAATCCAGTTCGCAGTTTTGGAAGACGCGCCGGCCCCATCGGCGAAACGTCTCTCCCCCAAATCGAAGCGCAAGCGAAAGAGGAGTTAATCGCGATCTATGCCGATCTGCAACGGCCGTCGTGTGTTGCTTGCCGGGTTAGTACCGTTGTTATTGCTGCACACCATCAGCGCGGAGAAACAACCATCGTTCGCATGCGTGTCCGTATCTTTCAAGGCGGCGCTGAATGCTTCGGACGACTTCCAACGTGAGCTAGGCGGAGGCCTGCTGTTTCGGGTAACCAGCCAAAAACCGCCGGCATGGTTCATCGATATCGTTCCGGCGGAAGAGAATACGAAGGATTACATATACCCCGTAAATCCGCCTTTGCGATTCAATCCCAATCAGACTCTCGGACCCGGGAATGGCGAGAGCGTCCAATCCTCGTTGTCTCACCCTCATGTAATGAATTTCCTTTTTGATCGGTCTGACTATGACCGGATTTCCGGGATGATCGGTAACGTTCTGTCGCCTTCGCAAACACCTGACCCAGACAAGGCGGTGTCCGACTACAATCAAGCAGTCGACAATGCGCGAAAGGGATCTGTCAGAGTGACGGTTTCTTCTTATAAGACGGACCCCAAGACAGGCGCATTGGCCCGCATCAAACTCCGCGTGTCGATTACGACACCTCCAGATTTTCAATTTGCTCCCGGATTGACCCCCTGGCCAGCTCCATGCAGCCGTTAGAAAATCGAGCGGGGACACAACAAACCGCGGCGCTAGTGGTAAAATTCTGGAGTCAAACCCTATTCGCTGGAACGTAGCGGATTCCTTCCTAGTCGGGACGTGGCTCAGCCTGGTAGAGCACTCGCTTGGGGTGCGAGGGGTCGGCAGTTCAAATCTGCCCGTCCCGACCAATCAAATCGATGCAGTGTTTCAGTTGCCCATCTTCTTGATGGCCCCGAGGGGCGTTTGCAGCGTTCCGTCGTTGTTGATGTCAAAGTCGTAGGAAAAAGGCTTGAACGATCCGGCTTTGTAGAAAACAACTTTGCCGTCCCCCGTGAAGCAATCAAACGGCATTTCACCGCCCAATCCTTCAGTAATCGTCGCCTTGCCGGAGCGGAAAACGACTTTCATGCCGCCCATTCCCGAGACGTGCTCCCACCGGCCTTCATACTTGCCGGCGCAGCTGGTGAGTCCGGGCTTGGGAGGCTGCCCCGCCGCTCGTTGAGTGGGTGCCGCAGGCGCAGGCGTCGTCGACATGCGGATATTTTCGGCGGTGGTGTTCACCATGTCAGACCCAAACCCCGTATCGACCCCCGGCACTTTGATGTCATACATGTTGACGTTATTCTGCCCGCGAATCTCACCCTCCATCCACTTCCCGTTCACCAGTACTTGCACGCGATCGTGCAGGTCGTATTGCCCCGCCGCGTGGTCCTCGGCGGTGAGTTTTCCCAGCCGGTGTATTTCGTACGGCCACATTTTTGAAACATCGATTCCGCTGGACAGATGAACCACATAGGAACGGCCGTGCACCTGGATGATCTTGGCTTCCTGCCAGCCGTCGACCAAAACGCGTACGGTGTCGCCGACCTTGAATCCGCCGGCCCCAGCCTGCGAATTCACCACCGCCGCGGATCCCGAACCACTGCTGCCAGAATTCGCACGCGCCTTAAACGGAGAAAGTGCAGCTGGAATCTCGCCGCGGTGAGGATCGGCTTGCGCTTCGGCTGGCGTTTGCGCGTGGCATTTCGCCGGGAGCAAAGCGACAAGTTGGACGCGAAGCGCTTCACCTCGCTGGAACGCCTGCCCCTTCTTGTAGTTCTGATAATCGCAGGCGCCCGTGGTGTTGTCGCACGAAAACACCTTGAAGCTTTGTCCATCCGTGCACACGTAGACAACATTCATTTGCAGCGCCGGCGTCTGCGCGACCGCGCTGACCATCGGCACTCCCAGAATCAGACTTCTCAGCCAGAATAAGCGCATCCGAGCACCCCGATCTTCATAATTCGGGCGCGAGAAGTAATCATCCCGCACCAGAGGAAAACAGGTGGCGGAAGCATACCACCAAAGAGAAGCGGAGCTTGCCGAGAACGCCTGGCTGACTTCTCTTTGGATTTGTTCGCCTGGCTCGTCGGTGAAACGTGGTTGGAGGTCATCGAATCGATTAACCACCATCGACACGAATCCAGCGCCTCTCTTCCTATTTTTTCTTCGTGCTGTTTTCGCGCGCCTTCTCGACCAAGGTTTCGAATCGTGCGTCGCTGTGAAGAGATTTCAATTCAGGATCAGCTGAAACTTCTCCCGGCGAGATGAGACCGTTTTCGATGGCATGGTTCAGGTCGGCAAAGGCTTCGTCCGGCCGACCTCTCGCCGCCTCAGCACAGCCAAAGTTGTACCAAGCTTCGGCCACCGTGGCCGGCTGATTAGTTTTCTGCGCCGTCTCGATCACGTCGCGAAATGTTTTTTCTGAATCCGCGTAGCGTCCCTCGCGGTTCAGGCCCAGCGCTTCCATTTCCATGCTCTGCAACGTGGAGGTGTGGGTTGGACCTAACACGCGGGACTTGATCTCGATAACTTGACTCTGGAGCTTGTCGGCTTCGGCGTAATGGCCTTCCTTCGCCATGGTGAGAGCAAGCATCGTCACCGCCCTAAGAGTTTGGGGATGTTCCGGTCCAAGTACGCGACGCTGAGCGGCAATCACCTCGGAATATAGTTTTTCAGCATCCGGGAACCGGCCTTCTTCCTCGAGATTCTCAGCCGCGTGGGACATCGAAAGCAGCGTCGCTGGATTGTCGGATCCCAGGGTTTGCTGCTGTGCTGCGACCAGTTCGCCATAGATCTGATCGGCCCCAGCATATCGCCCCTGCGCCGTTAGAGTCTCTGCCAATTCGTTTAAAGTGCCCAAGGTTTGAGGATCGTCTGGGCCGAGTACTTTACGCTCTGTAATCAGTGTTTGGCGGAATAGGCTTTCAGCGTCTGCGTGACGTGCTTCGTTGGCATAAACATAACCGAGACGATCCATAGACGCCAACGTGTCGGGATCGTTGACGCCGAGAACTTGGCGCTGCACCTCGATTGTTTTTTGCAACAACTTTTCCGCCTCCGGCAAATGCCCTTGTGCGCGGAGGAGCTGAGCCAGATAACTGTCGCTTGCCAGGGTTTGCCGGTTTCGGTCTCCGAACCGTGAGCTTTGAATCGCCCGAGCGTGTTGCACCAAATCTTGTGCGCGGCTATACAAGCCCAGCCCGGTATACGTCTGCGCCATGGTTTCCATCAATTGGGCCTGCAATTCCGGGTCCTTGCGCAAGCCATTATCGATATCTTTCGAGGCCTTATCCAGAATCTCTCGCGCTGTGACTGCGTTGCCGCGCGCCTCGCTCGGGTTCGATACCTTGAACATGCCGGTCATAAATTTCGTGACGCGGTCGGTGCGGTCGCGCTCCCGAGTAATCCGCCGCAATTCGATTGCCTGCATTACTCCGAATGCGATCAACAACGTGACCACGGTGGCCGCCGCCGCCACTCCGAATGTGTGCCGCTGAACATATTTCCTTGTACGGTAGGCCAGGCTTGCAGGCCGCGCAATGACAGGTTCGTTGCGCAGATAGCGACCGAGATCGTCGGCCAGTTCCGCAGGCGTGCCGTACCTGCGGGCGCGGTCTCTCTCCAGAGCTCTCAAGGTGATCCAGTCCAGATCGCCGCGCAGCATCTTTGCCAGTTGCCGAGGGTCCGTGCTCCTTTTTTCCGCACTGGCCACCGCAGCCGGGTCTGTGATGAGTCTTGTGCTCGGACTCGTCGGCTCCTCTTCGTTCACCTGCCGCAGAACTTCATGAAAGGGCTTGCTCTCCCACTGCTGTGCATCCAGGGCTAACACTCCCGTAAGGAGTTCGTAGAGCACGACGCCGAGCGAGTAGACGTCGCTTCGAGTGTCGACATCAGCCACCAGGGGATCCATCTGCTCCGGGCTCATGTATCCCGGCGTGCCCACCAGTCCTCCGGCGCGCGTGACCAGCGTCCCGCGCTGCGATTGCTCCGAGATCGCTTTGGCCAGTCCGAAGTCGATAATACGCGGCACAGGCTTGCCATCCACTTCAACCACCAGGATGTTCGTAGGTTTCAGGTCGCGATGGATGATTGCCTTCTGATGCGCGTGCTGCACGCCTTCACATACTTTCGTGAAAACAAAGAGCCGCTCCCTGAGCGAGAGGCGCTTCTCATCGCAATATTCGGTGATGGGAAGGCCCGGCACATACTCCATGGCGAAGTACGGTTGGCCTTCGGCTGTGGAACCGGCGTCGAAAACCTTGGCGATGGCAGGGTGGTTCATCATGGCCAGGGCCTGGCGCTCCAGATCGAAGCGTATCAATGCGGACTTGTCATAGCGGACCGCTCGGATGATCTTCAGCGCAACCTGCCGTTTGACGGGAGCGGACTGTTCCGCCAACCACACCTCTCCCATCCCGCCTTCTCCCAATTTCCTGATCAAACGGTAAGGACCAATTGAACCCAGGTCAGGCACAGGAAATTCCGCGGGAGCAGCATCTGGCTCGGAGGGGTCCCTAGAATTCGGACTGGCGTTGGCTCCCGCGTTGTGCAGAGTCGACTTGGGTGCCGGATCGCTCACGGTTCTCCCTCTGAGAGGAGATGTAAATCGACGGTAAGTTTAGCACCGCAAGCGAAGGCGCATAACCCACTGGGAAAAACTCTCTCAATTGACAACTACTGACGCGTTGCAGATACTGCAATCTGCGCATGTAGGATGCAGACGGCACGCCGCCGAAGGGCAATGCCCACCTACGATCTCATCGTGGAGACCGACATGCCCAATCTGGAGAACCTCAAAAAGCAAGCCAAGCTTATATTGCGGTGGCATCGCGAAGGCTACTATCCCGTCGCTGCGCAAATCCGCGTGCATTTGCCTCGTTTCCTGAATATGCCCGACTCCGAGATTCTTGCAGCGACCTTTAAGCTCAGCGATGCGCAACAAATGGTCGCAAGGCAGCAAGGCTTCGATAGTTGGCAAGGCCTGAAGACCGGACTCTTGACCACGTCGCTCAAGGTGAAAGCGTCACCTTCCAAATCATCGCCATCGAAGGCAACGATTGTCGGCGCCGAGCCGCAACTGTTCGTCACCGATATCAAGAGATCATGTGAATTTTTCCGCGAGAAGCTAGGCTTTTCGCTTCTATTCAGTTACGGCAAGCCTCCCTACTATGCACAAGTGGGCCGTGACTCGGCGCGTCTCAATCTAAGGTGCGTTGAGCAGCCACTAATCGAAGCAAGTGTCCGTGAGCGGGAGGAATTGTTATCAGTATCAATGACTGTTGCTACCGCGGACGAGATCAAGCTGCTGTTTCTTGAGTTTCAGTCTGCCGGGGTTGCCTTTCACCAGACGCTGAAAAAGCAGCCTTGGGGCGCCAGGAATTTCGTCGTCAAGGATCCGGATGGGAATCTGCTTTTGTTTGCTGCACCCGCAAACTGACAGTACCCAATCTAAAGACTGCTGATTGAGCGTGTGTGGCCGGCTGAACGTTACGTATTATTTCGGCTTTTCCGACGGTGCGATTTGCACTTGTACCGCAGGACTACTGTGGCTGTCTTTCGTGTCTACCGCCACCACTCCAAGACTGTCGTTCGCGTCGAGCGCCTCGATGGTCCGCGTACCGCGCGTTCCCGACGAACTTGGGCTCACCGTGTCAACGGTGACTGCCGTCACTCGCAACCCGGCCTCAGGGTCGCCGGGATTGGGCTGCTCCACCTGCTGCACGGTTGTCTGGCGGCCAGTTGGGCTAGTACGCTGCACGGTTGTCTTACGCCCAACCTCGTGCAGATCGCCGTCCCGGGGTGTTCCCGGAACATCGGCCGAATAAGTTTTTACCGTCTTGCGCGTCTCCCCGGGTGCGTCCTCGGCTTCCGTGCTCACGGTGTGAGATACCTCGTCCAGATGGCCATCCGAGTCAGCGCGGGAGACGCTCTCATCGGTGGTTTGAGTTTTGCCTTCGTGCCGGATCGTGGCGCGCTTCACTTCGCCCACTTGCCAGTTTCCGTTGCCATCGGGCAGCAGCGTTGTTTTCTGCGACTCGATGGTGTCGTTCGCTCCTTGTTGACGGCGCTCTTGCACCTGCATCGCGGGAGCGAGATCTCCATTCCCGCCGGGAAGCATCACCGTGGTTTTCGTCTCCTCCACATTCTTACTGACTGTTTTCGTCTCTTCGATTTCCCGCTGCACCAGCTGGAGCCTGCCGTTGGCGTCAGGATTTGACGTAGAACGTTCCAGTTTCGAGTCGCCTCCCGGTGAAGAGCGCTTTTCTTCTTCCGTAACCTGAACCAGCGTTCTTGCGCCATCTGCATCTCGACCGAAGGCGCGCGTGATGGTTCGCACCGTCGTGGCGTTCACTTTCACCGTTTCTTTTTCGATGTCTTGAAAGCCCTCGAAATTTCCGTCAGACCCACGGCGCTGGATGGATTGACTGTCTAACGTGCGGTTGCCGCTCTGCGTATGGCTTTGGATCGTGCGCGTTGGGTTTATGTTGCTGCTTTGCGATTCGGTCGTGTCCGTGCTGGACCTTGCCTCGTCCGAGCCGGAGGTTTGGGCCCAAAGCACCATACCGGAGGTAATATATGCCCCAATGGCCAACAGGACGAACCGGGTCCGCATGCTTGCTATTCTCCCCCTCTACAGAGCCGGAGTCCAGCCTTCCTTCAGGGTCGTGATGTGACTGCAAGATCTGGCCGACCCACATCCGCATGTACTTCCTACGCCCCACGAACCAAGAGAATCACTTCTGACCGAACACTAACTCCCTGACAATCGAGGAAAGTTCGCAGTGGCAGTACGTTGGCCTCGCCCACTTCGTCGAAAAGTTGCTTTCGGCCGCACGGGAAGTATTTCAACTCGGGGGATCATTATGTCCGGACAAGTGATTTTGTATTTCGAGGATCAGGCGGACGCCTTGCGTTTCGCATTAGCTGCAGGCTCGGTGATGGCGGGAGATGGGTCCTCCGCTACGGACGATCTGGTGCAGGAAACCACTCGCGTCAGCCGCATCCGTCTGGACGCGGCAAATGCGGGGAAATTGAAGAAATCAGCAGCGGCGTAAAGCGGCAACGGCAACCGTGCTATCCCGTGCGCCGGCTGGAAAGCAAATTCAGGATTTCCCGCAGCCCTTGCCGGATGTGCTGGATCTCCCCAGGCGGTTGCGACGGGAATGGGATGGCAGCCTGCCCCTTCTCGGCCTTCGTCTCCGACCGCAGTTGCTGCCGCGCTCCCACAATCGTGAATCCTTGCTCGTAGAGTAATTGCTTGATGCGCAGCACGCTTTCCACGTCACGCCGGCGATACATGCGTTGTCCCGTGCTGCTTTTCACCGGCTTGAGTTGCGGAAACTCGCTCTCCCAGAAGCGAAGAACATAGGCGGGCAACCGGCACAAGGTAGCCACTTCCCCGATACGGAAATAAAGCTTATCCGGGATGTAGATCTGGTCTCCCGCATGATTCTTGCTTGCACTTTTTTTTCTCGGGCTCATGTTATAGCGCTCGCACCCAGCGCCGTGCCTAGGGTTTTCCAATTGTGACATACCTGGAGAAATGAGGTGGAGAATTTTGCAGCCAGGTACACGCAATTCGCAAATAGTTAAGCCGCTAGCCCCAATGGCGCCCAGAAACGGAAACGCCTCTCAGGAGGTGCTTCTCCCGAGAGGCTGGTTTAAATTCTTGGCCCTTGCGAAGTGTCGTATCGCAGACGGTTAGTTAGTGTTTCTTCTTTTTTGCTTTCTTCTTCGTTGCCATTGAAAGTTCCTCCGTGAACGATTTTCCCTTTTGCGACTTCGGGACCCGAATCCGAAAAAGCTACCCAACTTGTGGTACGGGCAGCGTCCTTAACACAAGATATTGCGGCAGTATGAACGCAGTGTCAACACAATTTTGCATTTCACCCAACAATTTTGCCTGCGGCCTATCGCTCCCGGTAAACTTCGACTCGAATTTCTTGTTGAAGACTGAACGCTTTTTGACTCTCTTAATCCAATTATTTTGC
>Ga0209006_10002712_pt1 | contig 16111 bp, 10 predicted proteins | sample JacPin_JW_Ref_O2_FD_188567 | JGI IMG/M metagenome (GOLD analysis project Ga0209006, IMG submission 188567) | Forest soil microbial communities from Algoma, Ontario, Canada - Jack Pine, Ontario site 1_JW_Ref_O2 (SPAdes) (version 2) | ecosystem: Environmental > Terrestrial > Soil > Boreal... | reverse complement strand
CGCGAGCGTGAAATCTGGGACGATCTTCATGCCGCCGCTCGCCCGCACGGGCTGCATCGTCTCGGCAACGGTGTAGAGACGAAATGCATCGTCCGAATTTCCCCGCACCGTAACGTTTTCGAAAACTTCCCATGGCCCGGAGAAGTCGATGACTACCGCTCCTTCCGATATGAGGAAGGCGACCGGGATGCTGCCCTGGGCAGGAGCCTTGAGCGCGTTCGGCGCGGGCAGCCTGTCGCCTGCGCTCGACGGAGCCGTGGACGCCGCGCGCGCAAGCCGAGGATTGACCGCGGAAAAGGGGATTGCCGCCGCAAACCCCAGAGTTGCGGAACTTCGTAGCAAATCTCTTCTATTTATCATGACGTGATCTCCTGCGATGTCGCTTCAGCCAGAGTCTGGTTGACATTGCGGCTGTCTGCAATGTCAACCAGGGGTCAATTCCTGCCATCCGAATAAACAGCGTTGAAGACCCTTGGCTTTCAGAGCACGCCTGCGCGTCCCGCCCACATCGCAATGTAACTCTTGAGGAAGGACGTGAACTCATCCGCCCCCGAAGGCAGCTCTCTGCCACGGCGACTGATCATGTGAAAGTCGAAACGCACTACCGGATTGATCAATTGGCTCATCACCACGCTTCGGTTGCGGCACGCCGGCAAACCGAATGAGGGGATAATGGCGATCCCTTCTTCTGCTTCGACCAGCGCAATCTGCGTGTCGAGCAAGTTAACGATGGATCCAATCCGAACCTTAACGCCGGCTTGCGCGAGATGCTTGTCGATGAGTTGTTGATGTGGATGACCCGGCGAAAGCGAGATCAGTGTCTCGCCATCGAGTGCGGTCCAGGTCGTGGATCTGCGAGGCTGGATGTCATCCTTGGCAGCTCGAGCTACCATCAACGAGAAGCGGAAGAAAGGCTCACGGCGTACATCGGGCATGGCCTTGAATATCCCCAGGCTCATGTCGAGCTTGCCGGTCTCGACCATCTGGATCAGGGTCGGCAGATCAGCATCGAATAACTGAATCCGCACGTCCGGCCGTTGCTTTCGGAACTCACGTATCGCCGGCGGCAGGATGTTGGCGGCCACGAGCGGCGTCGTGCCGAGCGATACGGACTGCTGATTGCACTTGGCGCTGCGCCCGATGTTCGCGATCGCGACATCCAACTCCTCGAGGCTCCGCTGAATGACGGCGAGGAGGTCCCTGCCGTGAGGGGTCAACTCGACGTGACGCGTCGTGCGGTCGAACAGCCGGAACCCGACCCGACTTTCAAGCTCTTTGATCAGCACGCTTAAGCCCGATGGCGTGATGAAAAGCGCTTCGGCCGCGCGGGCGAAATTATGATGCTGGGCCGCGAGACGGAAAGCGCGCAGCTGCCGGGTACTGACTTCCATTATTGATATTTTATCATTAGTAATGAAAAACTCTGAACTTAAAATTCATATGACTTCGGCGTAAAAATTCGCCCATGGGTTCAGACGGATGGCGTCGGCTCTGGAAACAAAACACCGCATACACATGGAGACTCGTCATGGCTACCAACGCAAATACGGCTCTTGGATCGATCGTCCTGGTTCACGGCGGATTCGTCGACGGTTCGGGTTGGGAAGATACCTACCGGATCCTGAAGAAAGACGGCTATCGCGTCAGCATCGTGCAAAATCCGACCACCACTCTTGCCGATGATGTGGCCGCAACCAAGCGCGTCATCGCCGAGCAGCGGGGCCCCGTGATCCTCGTAGGTCACTCATACGGTGGAGTCGTCATCACCGAAGCCGGCAACAACCCGGGCATCGCAGGCCTTGTTTACATTGCCGCGTTTGCCCCTGACCGTGGCGAGTCGGTCGCCGCCCTGATCAAGGATGTTCCTCCGGGCGCACCGGTTCCGCCGATCCTTCCTCCCCAGGAGGGCTTCTTGGCGCTCGACAAACTCAAGTTTGCTGCCAGCTTTGCGGCCGATGTGGCGCCGGAGAAAGCGGAATTCATGGCGAATTCGCAGGTCCCTTGGGGTGTCGACGCGCTCAACGGCGCGGTAACCGAGCCCGCTTGGAAAGCCAAGCCGAGCTGGTACCTGGTCGCAACTGATGATCGGATGATCCCGCCCGCCGCTCAGCGCGCCATGTCGAAACGTGCGGGCTCCAGCGTCGTCGAGGTAAAAGGCAGCCACGCGGTCTACGTTTCGCAGCCGGAAGCCGTCGCCGAGCTCATCCGCAAGGCGGCGAAGAGCCTCTGGATGAAGTAGGTCCTTCAGCGCCGGCCGAGGCCTTCGTGCGCTGCCGGCGCCTACTGGGGGAGCGACCTTCGCACCCGGGGGCGAAGGTCACGGGGACACCGCTATCAAGGCGGTCGCGGAAGACAATCAAATCGATGGCTGTGCCGTTAGAATTAAGTTCCGAGAGGAAGCCTCGAAACCCGCGCGAGATTCGGATCGAATGAGACGCCTTAATTTTTTCTGCCTAGCTCTGCTGTTTGGCTCGGCGTTCCCCGTCCATGGTCAGCACAATTCGGCGTTGCGGCTGGTGCAGACCATTCCGTTGCCCGCCGTTGGTGGGCGTCTTGATCACATGGCGGTGGACCTCGACAAGAGGCGCCTCTTTGTCGCGGCGGTCGCCAATGGCACGCTGGAGGTGCTGGACCTCGGTGCGGGGAAGCCGATTGCCAGCATTCCGGGTATCAAGGACGCGCAGGACGCACTCTACCTCGGCGGGGATTTCAATAAATTGTACGTGTCGAGCCTGGACGGGACCTTGCGGATATTCCAGGGCGAAACGTTTCGGCTGATACAAGCCCTCAAAGTCGAGCCGGATCCGAACCGGCTCTTCTACGATCCGGCGACCGACCTCATCTATTTCGGTTATGGCGGCCAGAACGCGGGATTTGATGCCTACGAGCGTGTCGGCGTGCTGCAGGCGACCCGCGGTGCGCGCTCCGATCAATTCATCGCCGATATGATCGCGCCGACCTTCAGACCGGGGCATCTGGCCGAAATGGCCATGGACGATGGGGGTCGGCTTCTGGTCTGCGATTCGCGCGCGGACCTTGTATTTCAGTTTGATACGCGAAAACGCGAGTTGCTCAGGAGCTGGCCGGCCCACGGCGACGGGGCGGGCGATATGAGCCTCGATCAGACGCGCCACCGGCTCTTCGTGGGAACACGAATTCCTCCCGAAATGACGGTCTATGACAGCGAATCGGGAAAAGAGATTGTGAGTCTCCCAGGGCCTGAGACCATGGACGGCGTCCATTACGATGCGGAACTCAAACGGGTCTACGTCACTGGAGGTCGGTGGTACGGCACGCCGGAGGCTTCGCCGGGGTGGGTCTACGTGTACCAACAGCACGATGCCGATCACTATGAGCTGATCTCCAAAATCAAGACCCGGCCCGGATCCGGCACCTCCCTTTTCGTGGCCCAATTCAAGCGCCTCTATGTGGCATCCCAGGCGATCGGCGAAAAAGCCGCCGCCGTCCTGGTATTTGAGGCGGTTCCGTAGGACCCTTCGCAGTCCTTTCTCTTGCTACGGCGCCGCTCGCGGGTCGCTCATTGAACTTGCATAGAGCTCGCAAATATTTGCCCTGACAGCTTCCTGGAGTTGAGCAGCCCCTCGCTTGCTGCTCGCATTATTGTCAGAATGGCCGAATGGAAGATGACGGCGCCGACAAGGAAGCAGCACCTCAGCCGCACAAGGCAAATCCGCGGGATGGGCTAATTGACTTTACCCCCTATTCGATCGAGCAGCTAAGAGAGCTCCAACACAGTATCGATCCCGAGGCATTTCCAGAAAATCTTAGGCGCCTTCTTGCAGCACTCACGGAGAAAGAAGCGCCGGCCATGCAACCACTTCTGCCGGGCGACGCTGTTGCGGGACGATTTACTTTACATGGCGGACTGCTCGGGTGGATTCAGGCCAAATTCGCGCGCTCGCCGGTGTATGGATTCGGCTCCCTTGAGGTGGGGCCCAATGAAATTATTTTAAGCGGATGGCAGCGGACCTGGCTCGGCGTTCCCGTCGAGGCGCAGGTCGCGCGCGAAGTTGCCCAAGTTCGTAACGTCGTTGAAGACGGCACCGGCCTACGATTCGAGATAGGACGCAAGTACCGTTCCGCGAATCGGGTTTGGTTCCAGCCGGAATCCTCAGGTCTGGTCAAGGGACTCCTTGACAAGTTGCCGGCCGTCCAGAGTGCGGGTTTTCTGAGACGCTGGTCAGCCATCCGCGATTTTAATCAGAAGCTGCAGGCCGTTGGCGGCCGGCCATTGGTTACTCCGATCATCGTGGCACTCAATATCGCCGTGTTTGCAGCAATGGCGGTCGCAACAAAGAGGCTTGGGCAATTTACCCCGCAGGAATTACTGGCTTGGGGAGCGAACTTTGGACCATTGACGGTCAACGGGCAGTGGTGGCGTCTGTTCACTGCGCTTTTTGTGCACTTCAGTTTGCTGCATGTTTTGCTGAACATGTGGGCGCTCTGGAACATCGGGCGCCTGAGCGAACGGCTGTTCGGCTATGGGACATTGCCGTTTCTATATGTTGCCGCCGGCGTCCTCGCGAGTCTCACTAGCATTGCATGGGATCCAAGCCACAGCAGTGTGGGGGCCTCTGGGGCGATTTTTGGATTGTTCGGTGCGTTCCTCGCCTTCCTAAGTCGACAGCGGCATCAAATACCGACGACCATTTTACGCAAGCACTGGATTAGTACCTCGGCGTTCGTGCTGTTCAATTTGATCAGTGGTGCAATTCAACCGGGCATCGACAATGCAGCGCACGTGGGAGGGTTGCTCTCGGGGTTCGTGCTTGGGCTCATCCTGGCACGGCCCCTCGATCGCGAAGTTCGTGAGATTTTCCCGATTAGGCAGACGGTAGCAGCTTTGGCGTTCGTTGCGGTTCTTGCAATCGCTGCGGTCTGGCAGGTGAAGGGGATTGGCTCCCAGCTCACCATTCCAGAGCAGTACTTTCGTAGGCACAGCGCCTATATCAGCGGCGAAGCTCAAAACTTGCAGTTGTGGAACACACTCGCGCAACGTGCAGGCGCGGGGTCCATCAGCGATGCTGAACTGGGCCAACGTTTCGAGCAGGAGATTCTGCCGTTTTGGCAGACTCAGAATGATCAACTGCAAAAGGAGAATGAGACACTCAAAGGGCCGAGCCGCGAGTACGCGCTCCTCGTCGCGGATTTCGTCAAATTGCGTTACGACTGGGCAAGCGCGCTGATAGATGCGACCAAAAACAATAATTCGAGTCGCGTAGCGGAGGCAGTAAAGCTGATGGCAAAGACTAGCGCGGTTAGCGCGAGACTCGAGCGCATCGGCATGAGAGCGCGCATGGACCACCGCCCGAGAGCCCTTGCCGCCACTCCGCTGGTCACAAAAATGCGTGAGTTATTTACTGGCCGCCATTGGAACTGCGTCGGCGCGCCGCCAATATTCGATCCGCCGGTTGCCAAGTCCGACGATAACAAGGACGGACCGGCGATGCGTCATGTGCTCGGTTGTCGCGCGCAACAGTGGTTCATGGCAGGCGACTACGAACGCCTCGAATCCTCGATGAATCAATACTTGGAGCCGCTCGAAGACTTGCCGGATGGTAGCTCTCGCTATGAGGGTCTCGTAGGCGGCTTAATTGATCTCTTTAGATTCGGAGGCCTGGCGCCGGACGTTGCCTTTGGTCACACCGCTGATTGGCGCCGACGAGCCAAAAGCTCCACGATGGCTGATCTCGTGGAAGCAATGATTTTCACAGAGTGGGCCTGGTCTGCACGGGGTGTCGGTTTTGCCAATTCGGTTAGCAGCCAGAATATGGCGGTCTATACCTATCGAACTGAGATGGCCGCTGCTGCATTGGATGATTTGGCGGATCGCGCCGCCGACAACCCCCTTTGGTACAGGTTGTCGCTGGACGTCGGACTCGATCAGTCCAAAGATAAGGACAAATTACGGGAAATCTTTGATCAAGGGTTGGCGAAGGCTCCGGGATATCGACCTTTGTACCGTGCCATGTTGCGAGTTCTCATGCCGCGGTGGGGCGGGACTTACGAGGACGTGGATAAATTCATCAATCAAATCTACGCGCAAACTGCAAAGGAGCGCGGCTACGAACGGTATGCAGAATTGTATTCGACCTATGCTGGATTGGAGGGCGATGAGCTGAACCTCTTCGCAGACACGCCTGCTTTTTGGAGCGGAATGAACACCGGCTACCTAGGCCTCCTGAAGCGATATCCTAAGAGCGACGCTGTGCTCAATAGCTTTGCCAACTTTGCATGCCGTGCAGATGACAAGGTGACTTACAACCGATTGAGGGGCGTAGTGGGAACGCGACTTTCATCAACAGCATGGTCCACGAAATACTCGATCGAGGCGTGCGACAAGAAGCTTGCGGCAGCTGGTGGGTTTCCTAACTCGCTGACGCCGGAGGCATTACCGGGTGAGCGGGTTCGAGTTTTAGGTGGTGTGCGGCTGGGGATGACACGAAAAGAACTGTTGGCCGCGAAGGGCAATCCAGTTCTACGAGAGGATTGGTATTGGGTCTACAACTCGATCGATTCGAAGCACTACGGTGTGCTGACCGCCGTCTTCTCGCCGTCTACGCGAGAATCCGAGGGCGTGGTCAGCGCGATCGCCTATTCGGGTGATGAAATTTCCGCGCCTCCCGAGTTGCCCTACCTAGACGATTTGAGCTCGGTGGAAGTTCTCCAAAAGTACGGTCCACAAATTCGAGGCCGTCTTACGCTCAGAGGGGAAATGACTTTCAAGTTTCGAAACGGGGTCTACGTGAACACGAGCGACGAAAAAGTATACCGATACGGTATTGTCGCTGTGCCGTAGGGGTGCGCGCGTGATCGTCACCTACCCAGGACGCAATTTCGTCACGCCTTTGCGCCTCGTCGCAGCCGCCGCCGGATTGTTTGCAGTGCTGTGCCGGCCCGTGGCCCTGGGCGCGGCGCCCGATTCCGGCGCTGCCGAATCTGATGCGGCGGCGGACTCCGGCGGCCCCATGGTCGAGCCGCGCGTATCGATTGATTTGGGCCGCGGCTGGCGCTTCCGCCAAGCGGACGGCTTGAGCGATGTGCAGAGCGGCGCGTTCGACGATTCGCAATGGACTATAGTCGGCGTCCCGCACACCTGGAACCGGATCGGCAGTGATGGCACCGAACGGTCGGCTCTCACCAATACCGTGCAGGGGGTTGGCTGGTACCGGCTGCGGTTCAAGACGCCAGCGTCATCCGCCATGCGACGTTACTTTGTTCAGTTCGACGGGGTCGGCGCCATTGCCGATGTTTGGCTGAATGGACACTATCTCGGCAAGCATGCCGGGGCCTTTTCCCGATTCCGTTTCGATGTCTCGGCCGTGATCAAGCCGTCCGGCGAGAACCTTCTGGTGGTACGAGCCGACAACAGCCGTCCGCAACCCGGTTCGACCACGGAAAATGTCATCCCGCTGTCCGGTGATTTTTTCGTGTTCGGGGGCATTTATCGCGGTGTCGCCCTGATCGCCACCGATCCCGTACATGTGGACATGCTGGACTACGGCGGGCCCGGATTGTACGCGAGAACCGAGACCCGCGACCCGAACTCCGCGGCCGTGCGGGTGTCGGCCAAGCTTGTCAACGACGGATCGAAGCCGCGGACAGTCGTGGTCGGAACCCGCATCGAAAGCGATGCCAAAGTCATTATGGCCTCGCAATCGAGCCGGGTGTCCGTCGCGCCGATGCAGCCTGTGACGATCGATCACACATTACATGTCGGCCGCCCGCGGCTGTGGCAGGGCGTGAAAGATCCCTATCTCTACGAGCTCATCATGACGGTGCGATCGAGCCAGGGTCGGCTGCTCGATCGAGTGGTGCAGCCGCTCGGTGTGAGGTCGCTCAGCATCGACGCCGACAAGGGTTTATCCCTCAATGGAGAACGCCTCTTCCTGAAGGGCGCGTCCATGCATCAAGACCGCCCCCTGAAGGGGTGGGCAATTTCGCACGCGGATCAGGCGCAGGATTTCGAGCTCCTGCGCGATATGGGCGCAAATGCCGTACGCCTGGCCCACTATCAGCACGATCAATTCTCCTACGAGTTGGCGGATGCGTTGGGGATCCTGGTCTGGGCGGAAATCCCCTTGGTCAACAAAGTGTCGTTCGACGGCTCGTCCGCGAGCGCGGCGCTCGCCGCCAACGCCCGGCAGCAGCTCACCGAGCTGATCCGTCAGAACTACAATCATCCGTCGATTGCCGTGTGGTCGATCGCCAATGAAGTCGATCTGAGCGCCACTCAGATCAAGGGCCCGAGCAAGGTTGCGCCCCTGCTGAAATCCCTCGATCTGCTTGCCAAGCAGGAAGATCCGAGTCGATTCACGACGTTCGCCGACTGCTGCGAACAACCAGTCGTAGCGACGCCAGACGCTGCGGGTGCCGCGGTCAGCGGCGTGGCAGTCCGTGATGCCATCGTCGGTATTGCCGATACGGTGGGCTACAACCGGTATTTTGGCTGGTACTACGGGCAATTCTCCGATTTTGGCGCGATGCTGGATGAGGCGCATACGCGCCATCCCGCATTGCCGATCGCCGTCTCCGAATATGGCGCCGGGGCGGCGCTGACCCAGCACACTGATGACCCCGCGGGCGGTTCGATCAATCCGCACGGCCGACCGCATCCGGAGGAATTTCAGAATTTGTATCATGAAGCCTCCTGGAATGCGCTGCGCGGCCGCGGATATCTGTGGGCGGTGTTCATATGGAACATGTTCGATTTTTCCAGCGACTCGCGCCGCGAGGGCGACCTCACCGACATCAACGAAAAGGGGCTCGTCAGCTACGATCGGCAGACTCGCAAGGACGCATTTTATTTTTACCGCGCAAATTGGAGCAGCCAGCCGACTCTGCATCTGGTCGGACGGCGCTACGTCGACCGGGCGTACAGCGTGGTCGACGTGAAGGCGTACAGCAATGCGACTCTGTCAAGACTGTGGCTGAACGACAGGGATCAAGGAACGACATCGTGCACTGGCGGCATGTGTCAGTGGCACTCGGTGTGCCTGCTGCCCGGCACGAACGAATTGCGCGCGACGGCGGACATCGGCGGGACGGCACTGATCGATACGATGCAGTGGACGCTCTCGGGATCAACGGATACCGTGCGAATCAAGGCGGGCGACATTTCCGGCTACTTGTCCAAGGACGGGGATCGCTACGGTTCGGACACTTATTTCAGCGGAGGCGCGGCCGGCGGCATCAATGCACCGGATTCGCCGGTGCCGCAGCGGATCAGGGTGGCCGCGGACGATTTCGGGCTCTACGACAGATTTCGGGAGGGCGCTTTTTCGTATCGCATACCGGTATCAAGCGGCCGCTATCGGGTCACGCTGAAGTTTCAAGAGCCTGCAGTGGGCACCGCCGGCGCGCGAGAGTTCGATGTGCTCGCCAATGGAAAGGTCATGCTGGCGCGCTTCGATATCTTCGCCGCAGCCGGCGGCAAGCTCAAGGGCGTGGACCGCGTGTTCGATGCCGATTCACGGGGCGGCGAAATCCTGATTGAATTTCGCCCGCTGCAGGGCAGGGCGCTGGTGTCGGCGCTCTCGATCACCCCGCTTGACCGGCAGTGAGGGGGCGGTGCCTCAAACCGGCCGCTATCGCTGGCTGATATGTGCACTGTTGTTTGCCGCCACGGCCATAAACTACATCGACCGCCAGATCATCGGCGTTCTCAAGCCAACCCTGCAACATGAGTTCGCCTGGAGCGAGAGCGATTTCGCCGACGTCATCTTTTGGTTCCAGGTTGCCTACGCGCTGGGCTATATCGTGTTCGGAAAACTGGTCGATCGAATCGGGGCGCGCCTGGGCTATGCGGCTTGCATGCTTCTGTGGACCGCTGCGCATGTCGCCCATGCCTGCGTCGCGTCGATCGGCGGCTTTATCGCCGTGCGATTCGCGCTGGGGTTGGGTGAATCCGGTAATTTTCCCGCGGGCCTGAAGGCCGTCGCTGAATGGTTCCCGCAGCGCGAGCGCGCTTTCGCGACGGGTATATTCAACGCCGGTACGAACATCGGCGCCATCGTCACACCGTTGATCGTCCCGGGCATCACCCTCGCCCTGGGCTGGCGCGCCGCCTTCGTAGTCACCGGCTCCTTCAGTCTCGTATGGCTCATCCTTTGGTTGAAGCTGTATCGCCGGCCGCAGGCGCACCCCGACGTCATGGATCAGCCTGCGCGTGAGGTCAAATCATCCTGGCGGGGATTGCTGCGTGTCCGAGAGACTTGGGCGTACACCGCGGCGCGGTTTCTGATTGATCCGATATGGTGGATGTTCCTATTCTGGCTGCCGGATTTTTTTGCCAGGCGCCATGGCTTGGACCTGAAGAATTTCGGACTGCCGCTGGTCGCGGTGTATGCGATTTCGGATATCGGCAGTATCGCCGGGGGCTGGCTGTCGTCCAAACTGATTCGCGTCGGCTTCAGCGTGAATCGGGCGCGCAAACTCACCATGCTGCTGGCTTCGATTCTGGTCCTGCCCGTGACGTTCGCGATGCACGCGGACAATCTGTGGCTGGCGGTGGCCGTTGTCGGTGCCGCAACCGCAGGACATCAGGCTTTTTCGGCAAATCTATACACATTTCCCTCCGATGTCTTCCCCAGGCAGGCGGTCGGTTCGGTGGTGGGTATCGGCGGTACCGCGGGTGCGATCGGCGGCATGCTGATGTCCAAGTACGCGGGATGGGTGTTGGACAGTATCGGCAGCTACACGCCGATATTCATGGTGGCGGGTGCTGTTTACTTCCTGGCGCTTGCTGCAATTCATGTGTTGTCGCCGCGCATGCAGACGGTGACACTGTAGGGACACTGGCCAAGAAACGTGCGGCCAAGGTATTCTAGTCGGGCGGCCACCATCGCCAACCGTCCCCGTTTTGGGGACATCTCCCGCAAGGGTTAGGAGACTGAGCTGTGGGCCGTTGAAGGCAGAGGCTGCATAGTCGCATGCAAGACTACTTTTCGTCGCTCAAGCCCAAGGCAGCCCTTGTGGCGGTCACGATGCTGATGTCGAGTTGTTGGACGGCGCCAAACGCGAACCTTCGTCCGAAAGGCGAACCCCATGTCATTGAAGATTCGATTGAAGTCGAGATTTCGATGCCGCCCTTGCGGGTCGAATCCATCGATACGGCGAAGCGCATTCTCGTGGCGAGCTCACGCGAGGTGCCGGCGATCGAAATGAAGATTGCGCCTGGAGTGCGCAATCTGGAAGACATACACCCGGGTGACCAAATACGTCCGAAGGTCAGGGAGAAACTGACGATATACGTCGCGCCTCAACCGGAGCGTGGAGACGGCGTGACCGGCGGCCCGCATACCCCGCGCGTACTCATCATCGATCCCAGTTATCGCCTGCTCGCAGTGCAGTACCCCGACGGTCGCACGGCGACGTTTAAGGTCGGCCTGAACACACGACTGAAAGACATGGAACCCGGAGACTCGGTCGCAGTTAACACGTTCGAAGCGGTCGATCTACGCATTCTGCAGCAGTCGAGCCATCGGTGAGTCGCCTGTGCGAGCGCGTGAATTCTTCGATTCACAGGGGTGGCGTCCCGCGTGTTCTCGTCTTGCTGGCTCCGCTGTTATTCGCCTCACTTCCCGGCATCACAAGGGCACAGGTATCCCCGGGTGAGGCGAGGACGATCCAAAATGCGATCGGCGCACGTGTGGAAGCGCTGACCATTCTCGGGGGTGACTTTGGTTTCTCGGATGGTACGTTTCACTCGACCGGAACACTCGCGCCTGGTCTACGTGCTGACGTGGACATAAACGTCAGCAAAATCGGAGGCGCCGGGGAAGTCGGCAACCCAATGCCACTTGGCGACCTCGGTATTGGCTGGCAGCCGCGGATCCAAGGGAATATGGGATACTTGAAGTCGACGAACCAGCTAAATTCGGCGCCTGAAACCGGTGACACCAGCAAATACAGAACCTCCTCGATAGAGTTTGGAGGTGGTGCGCGATTCTGGACCAGCGAGAGACTCAGCTTCGCGCCTACGCTGATGGCGCTCTATGGCCACACGGCGGACAGCTACTCGGCACAAAGCACGTTTGCCAAGCAGAATCTATCCGAACTCAAGCAGTTGGGACTGATTGACTGGAATACCGACACCTGGTCGATCCGGCCGGCGCTCAACATCCAGTATGTCATTCCAATCGATCGTACGCGGCTCACATTGTCATCTGATTCGATAGAGTTCTACACCCGAGGATTTGCGCGCTCAAATGCAAACGTCCGTGTAGGGGGAAATTCCGGCTTTTTGACGGCTAAGATCGACCTCGATGTCCCGCTGGGAGTAGAGCTATTCGGTCATGAGTTGCGCAGTGGAGGGTACGTCAGTCGGACTGATCTATTGGGGGATTTGAAGACGGGGTTGGACGTTCAACACCTCAATGAGGTGCATGCACGCATCGTGCTCGATTTCCTCAATCAAGTATGGAAGTTTCAGTGGCTGGGCCTGGGTAGTTCCTACGTATGGGGACCTAACATGACGGGATGGACGGTGGGTGTCGATGCAACATTTCGGTTCTAGACGATCCCCCAACCGAGCAAGCAGCCTAGTCGCGAGTGCTCGGACCCAGATCAACTGGGCCGTCGGGACTACGATCCGCGGGCGTGGGCAGGTTGTTTTTTGGCCGGCGGATCGGCGTCAACGACTTGGAGCATGGGCCCACTCGTTTGCGGAAAGAGGGCTTCATTGGTCACAAACAGTGTCGCTCCCGGTGTCAGTATTCCATTAACTCGGGCCGCGAAGTCGGCAGGCATTTTGATTCTGGCGACCGCGTTCGGATCTACCTGAGTACCTTGTTCTCCGATGTGACCGGGTACGCCGATCCTCAACCAACTAAATTTGGTCGGATCAGGAACGTAGGGATCGGGCACGCTGCTCGGGCCTTCGCTGAGCACCAATGCGTGATTGACGAGCGGCGTATCGCCGGTGATGGTCAATCGCGCTCGGCCGATCTCTATCCCGTTGCGATAGACGACAATGAGTTGACTCGCCTGACTGAGCACAATGCTGATAGGTCCGCTGGGAGACAGATCAGGTTGCCAATGCTCATCTTCCTTGGGCGCAAAGGCCTCGGGCTCGACCGGCTGCCCGCCGGCAAACTTCACCGGAGAGAGATATCCTGGATGCGCGACCTGGTTTGGCGCGGTCTGCTCGGTGCCAATGACCACGGTCATGCCATTAGGCGAAATGTCGAAGAGCCGCTGCGCGAACTCGCTTGGCAGGTGAATGCAACCGTGAGATTCGGGATAACCAGGCAAGCCGCCGGCATGCAGCGCGATACCGCCCCACGTGAGTCGCTCCATGTAGGGCATCGGTGCCCCGTCATAGATCGTCGAGCGATGCTCTTTTTGCTTTTGCAGCACCGTGAAAACTCCGGTAGGAGTCAGGTGGCCCGGACGGCCGGTGCTCACCGTGGTAGCCCCGATCAGGATACCGTTGCGATAAACGTAACCTCGCTGTTCGGTGATGCTGACGACCATCACCACCGGACCCGTGGTCACGGCTTCGCCCATCCACAGAAACTCACCTTTCTTCAGCTGATTGATGGGCGTGTCGATCGGTACGGAGGCTTTGGCGCCCCAGAAAGGTACTGAATCGGCCAGCGCAGGCGCCTGTAGCGCCACACCACCCGTGACGCTCAATACCAGACAAAACAAATGAACCGCTCGCCCCACGGTAGACATCTGAACTTACTCGGATGAATCAAGTCAATGATACCTCAGCTTAATTGCGCTGGAGTTCTTTGTCTTGGTCGTTTCCCGCCGTTTTTGCTCAGCAGCCTTGCGCACTCGCGCTGTTGAGCCCGTTGTTTGAACCCTTCCATTCAAGCTGAAAGGCACTGCACTTTCGCACGGCCGGCTCGACGATACCGGTTGCCCGGATCCCTGAAAGGGTCGCGCTGCCGTTCGCGCGCAGCTCGATCAGGCTCCCCCCGGCGCGATCGACCCGAAGTCCATTGACGACCAATCCGTCGATGCGCCTGCCGAACAGCAGCACCGCTTCCTGGCTACTGTCCAGCAAGGTCGTCGTCCGCAAATCGATCTGCGCCTTGATCGGCGCATCCAGTGCGAATAGCCAAACGGCGCCGATCCCGAAATGCAAGCGGGGATCGATACTGCCCCCGCGCACGACCATATTGCCCTTCAAGGAAATCTTGCCCGAGAGCGGCACTGCACCGAAGCGGTTGCCCAAATGCAGGCCGCCTCCCTCGGTGAGGGTATCGGCGATGAGATTGTCCGACACGGCGATGTCATGGCCACCGTAAATTGCCACGCCGTTCGCCAGGATGGGTGCCACGACCGTGTTATGCCGAATGATGATGTCATGGTTCGCGAGTTTTTCGGCCCACGAAGCGATGCCATCGTCGCCATTGTTGCGAAAGAAGCTCTCCTCGACGATCACGCCCGAAATCCCGCGGTGCAGGTTGAGTCCGTCCGCGGTGGTATCCAAGACACGTACATGCCTGACGAGCAATCCGTCAAATGGGCCATCGAGCCACAGCCCAACCTTGACGTGCTGAATGAATACGTTGCGGATGCGGCTGCCGCCGCCGAGCGCGCCGCCGATTCCGGCCAAAGCCTTCTGATCGTCGCGTTCCTTGACTTGACCTATGATCGCCAAATCGTGAATGTCGACCGCCTGTGAGGGATGCGGTGCATCACGTCCATAAAGCCCCACGCCGTCACCCTGCAGCACCGAATACCACGGCCCGGCACCGGCAATTTCCACGTGATCGACCTGAACATGACCATCCAGGCGGAAGTGCCCGGGCGGAACCCATAGTGGCCGCCCGCTACCGGATGCGGCTGCGACCGCCTTGGCAAACGCCTCTCTGGAGTCCAACTCACCGTGGGGATCGGCGCCAAAATCCACCACGGACAAAGCGCGCGCGGGTCGACGATGCGGCGCGGGCACCATTTCAAAATCGACCAGATCAATCGCGATCCACGATGGCCGGGCATCCCTCGTCAGGCGCACGACCGTGCCCGCCGGCAGCACCTCATCCAGCAAGATCCTCGCGTGATCGAAGAAGTGGTGACCATTACCATCCGCGACATGCTTGGTGAAAGGATACTGACCGTAGTAGCAACAGTATCGGGAGGTGAGGGCAAGTTCCGCTATCGGGCGACTCTGTGCATACACGCCGAGCCTCGCATCGACGGGTTTGCCCTCGGACGCGTCCGGTACGGCATAGCGGACAGTCAGGGCATTCGCCGGGGCTGAAAGCGTGAACTCGACATAATCCCCCGACCCTTCGAGCAAGACCGCCCGGCGGCCGGACGCTTCGGAAGCGAGAGTGGCGAAGGTACGGTCCGGTCCGACAATGCGACCGTTGGTGACACCGCTCTCCGCCTCGTACTCCGCAAAATCCAACGGCGCACCCACACCGGCGGTGACGCCGGGCTCCAAAGCGACGATGGTTGCAGCCGATGGTTGCCCGCTCGAGGCGACACTCCAGAGGGACGCCACGGTCAACCCTGCAGCAATCGATTGCCTTAGGAAGCCGGACCGGCGCGCGATCATCTTGAAGCCATTGCCCCTTGTAGGCCGGGCGTCGGGCCCACGGCAATGCATACGACACCTGGGAAGGTAAAATCCCCCATTCGACTTGTGAGAGTTGCCGTGCAACCTCTCATTGGCGTACCGTAGCGCGAAACGGACAACCTGGGCGATGCCGACAGCCTCTCAATCCCCCACCGAGATCTTCACCAAGCTCTTCGCCGAGAGCCGCCACGCATTGCACCGATATATTTGCCGCTTCGTCGGCTCGAGTGAAACTGCGAAGGAGATCGTGCAGGAAGCGTTTCTACGCACCTATCGCCAGCGCGATTCGGTGACGACGCTCCGGGCGTTTCTTTTCTCGACGGCGCGCAATCTTGCCGCGAACGAATACCGTCATCGACGAATTACGGAGCGCGGCACAATGGGGGATTTGGGCGATCCGCGGGTCAAAACTGAGCGTGAATCGTTGGAGTCGGAGTTGCTCAGAGACGAGCGGAATCGACTGATACAGGAGGCCATCGATCGGCTGCCTCCGCAGTGCCGTGCGGCATTCACGCTTCGGGTATTTCACGAGTGTTCCTACAAGGAGGT
>Ga0209006_10002711_pt1 | contig 16111 bp, 11 predicted proteins | sample JacPin_JW_Ref_O2_FD_188567 | JGI IMG/M metagenome (GOLD analysis project Ga0209006, IMG submission 188567) | Forest soil microbial communities from Algoma, Ontario, Canada - Jack Pine, Ontario site 1_JW_Ref_O2 (SPAdes) (version 2) | ecosystem: Environmental > Terrestrial > Soil > Boreal... | reverse complement strand
TTTGAGTTTCGCGGCGGCTTCATCGCGGCTCATATTTGGTTCGAAGCGCCGCTCGATGCGCCAATTGCGTGCGATCTCCTCGAGGCTTTGCCAGAAGCCCACGGCTAAGCCCGCCAGATAAGCTGCACCCAGCGCCGTTGTCTCGGTGGTTTGCGGCCGCACGACCGGGACACCCAAGAGATCCGCCTGAAACTGCATGAGAAAATTATTGACTGCGGCGCCGCCGTCGACGCGCAGTTCAATGAGTGCGCGCCCGGAGTCCTGCTGCATGGCCGTCAAGAGTTCCGCACTCTGAAACGCGATTGCTTCGAGAGCTGCGCGTGCGATGTGTGCTCGAGTGCTGCCGCGCGACAGCCCGATAATGGCGCCGCGCGCGTGCGGATCCCAGTGCGGACTGCCGAGCCCTGCAAACGCCGGCACGAAATGCACGCCGTCGCTGTGCGCGACGCTCACGGCGAGGGCTTCCACGTCTGCGGAGCTTTGAATGACGCCCAATGCATCGCGCAGCCACTGCACGACAGCCCCGGCGACGAAGACGCTGCCCTCGAGCGCATAGTGCGTTGCATCGCGCTGCCAGGCGACCGTTGTCAGGAGTCGATGCTGCGAGAAGAGCGGCCGAGTGCCTGTGTTGAGCAGCGCAAAACAACCGGTGCCGTAGGTGTTCTTGGCCATTCCGGGCGTGAAGCAGGTTTGGCCAAAGAGCGCCGCCTGCTGATCGCCGGCGATGCCTGCGAGCGGAACTTCGCAACCGGCGAGATTCACCGTCAGATCGGCGGCCGTCAGCGCGGAAGTGGGAACGATCTGCGGCAGGCATTCGGGCGGGATGTCGAAGAGCGCGAGCAACACCGGATCCCACTCGCAGGTCCTGATATTGAAGAGCAGCGTGCGGCTTGCATTCGTCGCATCGGTCACGTGGCGCCTGCCGCCCGTCAAGTTCCATGCAAGCCAGCTATCGATCGTGCCAAAGGCAAGCTCGCCGCGTTTAGCACGCTCGCGAGCGAGTGGCACGTGCTCGAGGAGCCACGCAATCTTTGTGGCGGAAAAATAGGGGTCGAGTAGGAGTCCGGTGCGCCGCGTAATCTCCGGCTCGTGGCCTTCGGCGCGCAGTCGTGCGCAATGCTCCGCGGTGCGCCGATCCTGCCAGACGATTGCGCGCGCAATGGGTGCGCCCGTCTTGCGGTCCCAGAGGACGGTGGTTTCGCGCTGGTTCGTTATGCCGACGGCTGCAAGCTCGGCGGCCGACGCGCCGGCTGCGGCGAGCACCTCCGCGATGAGCGGCGTCTGGCAGTCCCAGATTTCCCCGGCGTCATGCTCCACCCAGCCGGAGTGCGGGAAGTGTTGCGTCACCGGACGCTGCGCGCTCGCGACAGGATTTGCCGCATGATCAAACAATATTGCACGTGAACTCGTCGTGCCCTGATCGAGCGCGAGAACGAAGCGTTTCATCGGCGCGCAAGCCAATCGTCGAGCCGCTGCGCCTTCTCGGGCGGCGCGTGCAGCCCGAGCTTGGTGCGTCGCCACAGGATGTCCGCTGAGGTCACGGCCCATTCTTCGCGGCACAGGTATTCGGCTTCGCGCTCATAGAGGCCGGGGAAAATCTCCGCGCCGAGATCGGCGAGCGAAGCCGCCGTGCCCAGCAGGCGATGAATCGCCGTGCCATAGGCGCCTGCGTAGCGAACCCGCAGCGGTGGCGGCAGCCACGCGTAGCGCCGCTCCACGACGCGCAGAAACGCAGCGAAGCTGCCTTCAGGCAGATCTCCTCCGGGCAGGATCGCTCGGTGTGTCCACGGCGTGGCGCGGCAGCCCAAGCGCGCGGCCAGCAGGTCGACGGCTTGCGCGGCGAGGCGTCGATAGGTTGTGATCTTGCCGCCAAATACAGACAGGAGCGGCGCAGCAGCGCCATCGATCTCAAGCGCATAGTCGCGCGTAACGGCAGCAGGGTCTGCGGACTCGTCCTCGATGAGCGGTCGTACGCCGGCGTAGCTCCACAGAACATCGGCGGGCCCGATCTGCTCGCGAAAGTAGCGATTGACGATGGCGCACAGGTAGTCGACCTCGGCGCGCTCGATGCGCACTGCGGCCGGCTCGCCGTGATACTCGATATCTGTCGTGCCGATGAGGGTGAAGTCATGTTCGTAGGGAATCGCGAACACGATGCGGCGGTCGGTATTTTGAAAAATATAGGCGAAGCGGTGTGGGAAAAGCCGCGGCACGACGATGTGACTGCCCTTCACCAGGCGCACCGTATGTGCCGTCGCGAGCGGGGTGGCTTCGCGCACGAAGCGGCTCACCCACGGTCCGGTCGCATTGACGACGGCGCGTGCCACGACCGCGCGCGGGCCGCTCGCATCGGTGAGCGTTGCGCGCCACAGACCCTCGACGAGCTCGATTCGCTGGCAGCGTGTGCGAGTCGTCACGCGGGCGCCGTGCAGGACGGCATCCTGCGCGTTCAATACCACGAGCCGCGCATCATCCGCCCAGCCGTCCGAATACACGAAGCCGCGAACGAAGCGCTCCTGCAACGCCGTCCCGGCAATGTGGGTGCGCAGATCGATGCCGGCCGATGCCGCCAGGCGGCGCCGCTTGGCGAGATGGTCGTAGAGAAAGAGGCCGGCGCGAATCATCCACATCGGCCGCAAATGCGCATCGTGCGGCATGACGAAATGCAGGGGCCGCAGGATGTGGGGCGCGGCGCCGAGCAGTATTTCGCGCTCCTGCAGTGCCTTGCGCACCAGCTGGAAGTGCAGTGTCTCAAGATAGCGGAGGCCGCCGTGGATCAGTTTTGTGCTGGCTGAAGAGGTATGGGCGGCAAGATCGTCCTGCTCGCACAGGAGCACGTTGAGACCGCGGCCCGCCGCATCGCGGGCGATGCCCGTGCCGTTGATGCCACCGCCGACGACAAGAAGGTCATATTTTTCCACTGCACGCATCTTGCCATGCAGGACGATTGTGTCCATCGTTTGGCGATGGTGGCATCGAGCGCAGGGCGATTCGTCGAAGTAGAGCTCAAGAGGATCCGGCTCAAGCGGGCGGGACGTATCGTGCTGCGCGATGTGAACTGGCGGATCAAACCCGGGGAGCGCTGGATCCTCGCCGGTGCGAACGGCGCCGGCAAGACACAGCTATTGAAGCTCGTGTCGGGCTCCATCTGGCCGACGCCGGGTACCGGCGAATCGCGCCGCTACCTGTGGCGCAGGGAAATCTGGACGACGCCCCGCGAAGTGCAGGAGGAGATCGCCTACGTCGGGGCGGAGCGCCAGGATAAGTACGAGCGTTACGCCTGGGACTTCACGGTACGGCAGGTCATCGCCACGGGGCTGCATCGCTCTGATATCCCATTGCGGCCCATAAGCCTCATGGATGGTCGCCGCATCGACCGCTCCCTGACGGCGCTTGCCATCGAAGATCTGGCTGAGCGCAACTTCTTATCCCTCTCGTATGGCGAGCGACGCCTGACGCTTCTCGCCCGCGCGCTCGCGACTTCCCCGGGACTCCTATTGCTCGATGAATTGCTCAACGGTCTGGATGCGGCGCACCGGCAGCGCGCACTCACATGGCTCGAACGCAGCAGGCGTTCGAGGCTGCCATGGGTGCTCGCCACTCACCGCACCGAAGATGTGCCTGCGAGCGCCACTCACGCACTCGTATTGAGGCGTGGTCGCGTCGTCTATCGGGGCGGGCTCGCGCGCGCGCCTCTCGCGCGCTGGCTTGAATCCAAAAAATCCGGCGCCGTACGGCGCGTGCGTATCCCCAAGGCGTTCTCGCCGCGGCCGATCGTGCGATTGACTCACGCCTCCATCTTTCTTGACGAGCACGCAGTGCTCAAAGACATCTCGCTCAATGTAGGCGCCGGTCAGTGCTGGGTCGTGCACGGCCCGAACGGCTCCGGAAAGACCACGCTGCTGCGGACTCTTTACGGCGATCACGGTGTGGCGGTCGGCGGCCGTATTGAGCGCGCCGGCATCAAACCCGGCGTGCCGCTCGAAGCATTCCGGCGCCAAGTCGGGCTCGTTGCGCCGCATCTGCAGGCGGATCATCCCCAGGATCTGATCGTCGAGGAAGTCGTGCAGTCGGGCTGTCATGCGGCCATTGGACTCAACGAGCCCGCAAGCCGCGCAGATCGTGCCGCGGCGCGCCGCGCGCTAGCGAGGTTTGCGCTGACGCACTTAAGATCGCGCCGCCTGCGGGAGCTGTCCTATGGGCAGATGCGCCGCGTGCTCTTTGCGCGCGCATGGGTCAATGAGCCGCGCTTGCTGCTGCTCGATGAGCCATTCGCGGGAGTGGATGCGCCGACGCGTCAGGCCTTGCAGCGCTTCATTCAGGATTTGGGGGCGCGCGGCACGGCGATCGTCATGGCGACCCACCACCGCAGCGAGTGGCCAGCCGGGGCGACACACGAACTCGAGCTTGCCAAGGGGCGGATGCGCTACGGCGGCCATCTGCGCCTGGGCTGATGGCACCCCGACGCCTCATTAGATCCGCATGCCGGCCGCGGGTGCCTGTCTCGCGTTCGACCCGCCCGCGACTGTTGCGACCCTGATGCAAGCGCTCTTCTTCGTCTGCGTAATCGACATATTAGGCTTCGGAATTCTCATTCCGCTCGTGCCATATATGGCCGATCGTTTCGGGGTCACGCCCGCGCTCATCACCCCGATTCTCGGCATTTACTCGCTCTGTCAGCTCATTGCCGCGCCACTGTGGGGTCGATTGAGCGACCGTTACGGCCGCCGTCCCATTCTCATCTCGAGCCTCTGCGGCGCCTGCCTGTCCTATCTCCTGCTTGGATTTGCGCACAACGTCGCGGGCCTCGTGGTGGCGCGCGCTCTCGCGGGCATCATGGCCGGCAACATTTCGGCAGCTTTTGCCTACGCCTCGGACATCAGCGCGCCCGCGGACCGCGCCAAGTCGATGGGCATGGTCGGCGCAGCCATCGGCATCGGTTTCATGTTGGGCCCCGCGATCGGCGGACTTCTTGCCGGAAACGATATTCGCGATGCCAATTTCCTGCTCCCCGCCGTCGTCTCCGCTGCATTGAGTCTGGTCGCCATTGCGCTGGTTTTGTTCCTGCTGCGCGAAAGTCACGCGCCGGAGCGGCGCACGCAGCCCGGGGCGCCGCGTCGTGCCGGAGCACTGGCGCTGCTTCGCGCACGCCCGGCGCTGCGCTCAATTGCCGCAGCATCATTCCTCTTCACCTGCTCGCAGGCGATCTTTGAATCGATCTTCGCAATCTGGGCGCTGCATAAATTCGGTTTTGGACCGCGCACGGTCGGTCTCGTGCTGTTTGCGCTCGCCATCGTCGCGGTGGGCGTGCAGGGTGGACTCGTGCGGGTACTGGTGCCGCTCTTGGGTGAGATGCGCCTTGCCGTGTACGGGATCGCGCTGTACGTCGCCGGTCTTCTGATGGTCGCGATTGCGTCGGGATTAACGCTAACTTTTATCGGTCTAGCCTGTTGCGGCATCGGCGGCGGAGCCTTTATTCCTTGTGCATCGGCGCTCGCCTCCAAGCAGGCGGATCCCCGCGAGCGCGGCGCCGTCATGGGAACCTACCAAATCGGCGCGAGTCTCGCCCGCGCGCTTGTGCCGCTGGTATCGGGGGCCATTTACGTGGGCTTAGGGCCGAGCGCACCGTTTTTCGCGGGCGCCGCGGTCACGGCGCCCGCAGCATGGCTCGTGTGGCTCACAATGCGTCCACAACTGCTGCGTCCATCATTGCCGTAGGTCTTCGAGCAGGCGACAGCGCGATGGCACGATGGTAGCTTTTAGCGCCGCGCATCGAGGTTGCTCAATGTGTGGTGCTCGATCAACCTGGCACCTGTCGTGTGGGAGGACTTCATGGGATCCAATCGGCGCAACGCGCGGCTATTCATATTTGCCGGGGGTCTCACGGCATTCTGGCTCGCCTGCGCCTCCGCGGCTCAAGCTGAAAATCGGCTGGCGTATCCACCCGCGCCCCGTGGCGCCGTGGTCGAGGACTATTTCGGCACGGCCGTCGCCGATCCGTACCGCTGGCTCGAGGAACTCGATTCGCCGGCAACGCGCGCTTGGGTGAAAGCTGAGGGAAATCTTACCGAGGGGTATCTGGCGGCGAATCCTGAGCGCGCGCGGATTCGCGCGCGCGTTGGAGCGCTCTACGATTTCGAGAAGATCGGCACGCCCTTCTCCGAGGGCAAGCGTTATTTCTACACGCGCAACACTGGCCTGCAGAATCAAAGCGTCCTCTTAACGGCCGCGAATCTTTCTGATTCCGCTGCGGTGGCGCTCGATCCCAACGCGCTTTCGGCCGACGGCAGTCTCGCGGTAGTCGGTTACGTTGCCAGCCGCGATGGCAGGTATCTCGCCTACGGAGTGTCCGTATCCGGCTCCGACTGGACCGAGTGGCACGTCCGCGATCTTGCCACGGGCAAGGACCTGCCCGACGTCATCCGCCATACGAAGTACTACGAACCGGTGTTTTCGCACGACAGTGCGGGGCTCTACTACAGCGCTTTTCCGGCGCCGCCAAAGGGCGCGGAGTTGAGCACGCCCGACATGGGCAATGCACTCTACTATCATTCCATCGGCTCTGCGGCTTCGGCCGATCGGAGAGTGTTTCAGGAAAGCGCACATCCGAGTTGGCAGTTCGAGCCGCATCTGTCTGACGACGGACGCTGGCTGGTAGTGATGGGTGGCGACGGCGAGGTCGGCGACTCGGGTCACGAGAATCTTTATTTCCTTGATCTCAACGCTGCTCATACAGCCGTCAGGCCGGTCGCGGTGGGGTTCGACGCCGCGTACATCTATGTTGGCGCGGACGCAGGTTCGGTGTTCCTTCTCACCACACGCGATGCCGCCCGCGGCAAAGTGATCGCCATCGATCCCACGAAACCCGGCCGGGAGAACTGGAAGAACGCGGTCGCCGAAGGCAGCGACGCAATCTCTATAACGGAGAAGAGCGTGACGCTGGTCGACCACCAGCTCATCGTGCAAACCGTGCACGACGCGCACACTCAGGTGAAGACCTACCGACTCGATGGCACGCTGCAACGCGAAATCACGCTGCCCGGACCGGGCACCGCACGGGGTTTTGACGGGCATCCCGGCGATCGCGAGACGTTCTATGTTTTCACGGATCTCATCACCGCCCCCACGGTGTATCGCTACGACTTCGAGTCGGGTCGCAGCAGTGTGTTTCGAGCGCCCAAGGTTGCGTTCAACCCTTCATCTTTGGTGGAAACGCAGGTCTTCTATCCGGGTAAGGACGGCGTGCGCATTCCGATGCTGCTCGCCTATCGCAAGGGCCTGAAGCTCGACGGCCACAATCCGCTCTTGCTGTATGGTTATGGCGGCTTTGGCATCTCGATGCTACCGGCCTTCAATGCGTCGCGGATTGCCTGGATGGAGATGGGCGGAATCTACGCCATCGCCAATATCCGCGGCGGCGGTGAGTACGGTGAGGCATGGCACCGTCAGGCCATTCGTGCCCACAAGCAGGTGGTATTTGACGACTTCATCGCCGCAGGCGAATGGCTGATTGCGCAGCACTACACCTCGGCACGCAGGCTTGCGATCCTAGGGGGATCAAATGGAGGTCTCCTGGTCGGCGCGTGTCTGACCCAGCGACCCGATCTCTTTGGTGCCGCGGTAGCGCAGGTCGGCGTAATGGACATGCTGCGCTTTGATCGATTCGGACAGGGCGCAGGCTGGGTCGGGGATTACGGCTCGCCGCACGATGCGCAGGACTTCAAGGCTCTCTACGCCTACTCGCCGGTCCACAACGTGCATCCGGGCACGCGCTATCCGGCGACGATGGTCATCACGGGCGACCATGACACGCGGGTCATGCCGATGCACTCCTTCAAGTTTGTCGCTGCCTTACAGAATGCGCAGGCAGGCCCCGCGCCTGTGCTCCTCTACCTCGAGTCGTCATCGGGTCACGGCGGCGGCACGACTGTCAATCAGGCGATCGAGCAGAGTTCCGACATCTACACGTTCTTGATTGATAATCTCGGCATGAAGGCGCGGTAGTCAAAGAGTCCAGGGAATGGCCGAATCCGAGGAAATAAAACACACCGCTCCGCCACCGTCGACTGCAACGGGCGGCGCGGGAACAACCGGCAGGGCGTTCATCAGCTACGCCTCAGCGGATGCTGGCGTCGCGCAAAGAGTGTGCGCCGAACTCGAGGCGGCGGGATTATCCTGCTGGATCGCGCCTCGCGACGTCGTGCCGGGCGAGTTCTACGCCGATGCCATCGTGCGTGCAATCGACGCCGCGAGTGTGCTCGTGCTCGTGTTGTCGAAGAATTCCGCAGATTCTCCGCATGTGTTGCGGGAGGTCGAACGCGGAAGCTCGAAGCGCCACCCGGTCGTGTCGTTTCGTATCGACCTCGCACCCTTGCCATCGGGACTTGAATATTTTCTCAATACTTCCCACTGGCTCGACGCGAGCGAAACGGGGATCGAGAACGCGCTGCCGAAGGTCGTGGCGGCGGTGCGCCACTTAGTGGGGTCGGCAGCAACAGCAGGATCTGCATACGAAATACCGACGGCGCAGCGCAATGGTGAGCTGCCGGTGCGGCCGGGAGCCGCGACCCATCGGCGCTTGAGCCCCACTCACATGGTACTAGCTGCCGTCGTATTGGTGGCGATTGGCTACTTCCTAGCGGATAAGTTCTGGCTGTCAAACAAAGTCGCCACCGTGGTGACTCAAGCGCCCGCGCCTGCGGCGACGAGCCCGACGAGCGCAGCGACTGCGCAGGTGGCGGGCGGCACAACGGTGTTTGCACCACCGGCGCACTCGATTGCCGTGCTGCCGTTCGTGAACATGAGCGGCGATCCTAAGCAGGACTATTTCTCCGACGGCCTCTCCGAGGAACTGCTCAATTCTCTCGTGACCCTGCGCGGCCTGCAGGTGGCCGCGCGCACCTCCTCTTTCAGTTTCAAGGGCAGCGGTGCAGGCGTCGCCGAAATCGCCCGCAAGCTCAATGTGGGGGCGGTTCTCGAGGGCAGTGTACGCAAGGATGGCGGGCGCGTACGGATTACGGCGCAGCTCATCAACGCCGTGACGGGATTTCACCTCTGGTCGCAAACCTACGACCGCGATCTTAAGAATGTGCTGGCGCTGCAGACGGAAATAGCCACTGCCGTGACGCAGGCGCTGCAGGCGACGCTGCTCGGCGATGTCTCAACGGCGGTCGAGTTGGGGGGAACGCACAATCCGCAGGCCTTTGATGCCTATCTCAAGGGCAAAGGCACTGAAGTAAACTCCAAGGAAACGAGCCTTGCGCAGATCGCCGCCTTTGACGAGGCGATCCGGCTCGACCCCCTCTATGCGAAAGCGTACGTCGGCAAAGGTTTGTCTCTGGCTCACTATAGCGGCAGCTATGAGTCCGCTGCGAACTCCCGTCATGTGGCCGAGCAGGCGCATGCTCTTATTGAGAAGGCGGTACAACTGGCGCCTGATCTTGCGGAGGCGCATCGCGCTTTAGGGTGGTCGTTTGATGTCGCTCTGCTGGACTTCGCTCATGGCATGGCCGAGTACGAGCGGGCGCTCGCTCTCGCCCCGGGCGACGCCCGCATCCTGAGCACCGACGCGAACTTTCTCTCGCGGATGGGCCACGCCGATGCGGCGATCGCCAGCGCCGCGCGTGCGGTGACGCTCGATCCCGTCAACGCGTTGTCGTACAACGACTTGGCTTGGGTATTCTATTTCAGCCATCGCCATCGTGAGGCCGTTGCCGCTTTTGATCGTGCGCTCAGCTTAAATCCACATATTCACTGGGGCCACGGCATGCGCGGGCTTGCCTACCTGGGCTTGGGGGAATTTGAGGTCGCGCGCCAGTCTTGCGCCACGCCACCCCTGTCCTGGGTGGCCCAAATGTGCGCCGCCGTAGTTGAGGATAAGCTTGGACGCAAGGCTGAAGCGCAGGCGGAGCTCATGCGGATGAAAGCAGACTCCGGTGATGCGCTGGCCTATCAGTTCGCGTCCATCTACGCGCAGTGGGGCGACACGCCGACGGCGCTTAACTGGCTCGAAGTCGCTTACCGACTGAAGGATCCGGGGCTCGCGTGGTTGAAAGTGGATCCCCTGCTCGACCCTTTGCGTAAGGAGCCGCGCTTCCGGGAGATCGAGAAGAAGCTCAATTTTCCGAGTTGAGAACTGTCGCGCAGTCTCAAATGGAGATCACGGTCTCGAAGATCGACACGGCCTGGCCGATGATCCATACGGCCTCGATCTCGCCGCCCTCGTGCATCTCAAGCTCCACCGTCACGCGTCCCGGGCGCTGCAGATAATGGCCCTGCAGTCCGCAGAACGAAGTCCGCTCGCCTGTCTGCGCTAATAACCCCAGGCGCGCGAGATACGCGCCCAGGAGCCCGTGCGCATTACCGCTCACCGGATCCTCCGATATGCCGAGCGCCGGACAAAACATGCGCGACTCGGTGAGGCAGCCTTCCGCCTGCGGCGCGAGCGTGAAGACGAAGTAGCCCGCGGCGCCCAACTGCGCCGAAAGCGTATTCAACCTGCCCGGGTCGGGCCGCAGCTGCTTCAGCTGCTCCGGCCCCTGCACGCCGACCATGAGGCGCGAGCTTCCGGAACCCACGATACGCAGTGGACAGCGGTCGTCGAGATCGTCCGTTGCGAGCGCCAGTGCATCGAGAACCGCCAGGCGCTCGCGGTCGTTCAACAGGCGGCCCATGAGCGGGCTTTTCTGGCGGACGGCAATCCGACGCTCGTCGCCCGAGCCGCGGATTTCGATATCGACGATGCCGGCCTTGGATTTTTGCCGCAGGCGCTCCGTGCCGCCGCGGCGCCGCGACAGCACATAGTGCGCGGCAACGGTGGCATGGCCGACGAAGCCGGCCTCCGTGCGCGGCGTAAAAAAGCGCGCACGCAAATCATGATCCGGCCCGTCGGCTTCGAATATGAATGCCGTATCGGCGTTATTGAGCTCGCGCGCAATCGCGAGCATTTGGACGTCATCGAGACCGTCAGCATTGAGCACGACACCGGCCGGATTGCCGGTGAAGGGCGTGCGCGTGAAGGCATCGATCTGATGAATCTGGATACTGCGCACCATCGTTGATTCCGCGGCCTCACCCGAAAGGGGGGCGATTCTAGTCCCTTTAACGACTTGCAATACACCCTGCGCCGCATACCATACGGACGATAAACCTTGGGGTGGTCCCGACGAGGACCTGAGATGCCGGTGGCGCCGGCGAACCCGTTGAACCTGATCCGGTTAGTACCGGCGTAGGGAGCAGGTGTTCGTGAACCCCCGCAGATTGTTTTCATTTAGCTTTCAAGGGCTTGCATGGTTCGCGGGCGCCGCTGTGACGAACGCCTGGGGCGACTCCGCAAGCCCGGGGTCCACACTCGATGAAGTTGTGGTCACGGCCACCCTGCGCGCAGCCCCGGCGCTTCAGGTCCCGGCGAGCGTGACCGTGCTCGATACGGCAACGCTCAAGGATGCCGGACAGCAGGCTTTTGAAGACGTGCTGGCGCTAGTGCCCAACCTCAACTGGGCGGGAGACACCTCGCGGCCGCGGTACTTCCAACTGCGCGGCATCGGGGAGCTTGAGCAGTACCAGGGAGCGCCCAACCCTTCGGTCGGCTTCCTCATCGACGACATCGACTTCAGCGGCCTCGGCATGGCGGCGACCCTGTTTGATATCGATCAGGTGGAAGTGCTGCGCGGCCCGCAGGCCACGCGCTACGGCGCCAATGCACTCGCCGGCCTGATCTACGTCACGAGCGCCCAGCCTGAGGATCATTTCGACAGCCGAGTCGAGGTGGGCGCGGGCGATTACAACACCCAGAGCTACGGCGGCGTCATCACCGGGCCCATCGCCGCTTTGGATTCGGCTTTTCGGCTCGCCGTGCAGCACTACTCAACCAACGGCTACTACACCAATGTCTATCTGAATCGCGATGACACGGACCGCCGCGGGGAGCTCACACTGCGCGGCCGCTGGCGCTATGAGCCGTCTGATGATCTGCGCATCGATCTGAGTCTGCTGCGCGTGCAGATCGACAACGGCTATGACGCCTACTCCATCAACAACACGAGGACCACCGAGTCGGACGATCCGAGCGTGGACTCGCAGCACTCGACCGGCGCCTCGGTGCGTCTGACCTACTCGGGCTGGAAACCAGCGACGCTCACCGTCATCGGCACCGAGGCGCAGTCCTATATCAAATACGGCTATGACGGGGACTGGGGGAACCCCGTGTTCTGGGCGCCGTACATCTATAATTACACCGAGCTGCAATATCGCGATCGCGGCACGCAGAGTCTGGAGATGCGCCTTGCGACCAACGATGCGCACGGCGTCAATTGGCTGTTTGGCATTTACGCACTCAGACTGACTGAATCGTTGAACGACACGAGCGCCGGCATCTACCAGAGCGATCCGACGGATCCGGCTACGGCATCGATTACCGATACAGTCGTGACGAGCCATTACCGCTCGCAGAATGCAGCGGTTTTCGGGGAGCTCGATGGCGAGATGGCCGAGCACCTGCGCTGGTCGCTCGGCCTGCGCGGCGAAGAGCGCACCGCCGACTATCACGATCTCACCACCAATCCCGGAGAGCCGGATGCCAGGAATGACTTCAATCCCACCGACCACCTCTGGGGCGGCCATGCGTCGCTCACCTATGGGGCAACTCCCGAGGAGAGCGTGTATCTCCTCGTCGCGCGGGGATACAAGGCCGGCGGCTTCAACTTAAGCCAGGGCCTTCTACCGAATCAGATTCTCTTTGGTCCTGAGTCGGACCTGAACTTCGAGACGGGCTACAAGGCGCAGCTTCTTGATGGCCATGTGCGCGTGAACGCCGATGTGTTTTACACCCTGCGCAAGTCGCTGCAGATGAAGACGAGCGAGCAGCTCGATCCTTCGAACCCGGACGACTTCACCTTGTATACCGGTAACGCCGACAGTGGCAGAAACTACGGTCTGGAGAGCGAGATCGCGTGGCGCCTCACCTCCGCGGTCACCTTGGGCGCCTCGCTTGGGCTCCTGCAGACGCGGTACCACGGATTCATGCAGAACGGTGTCGTCCTGCCGGATCGCGAGCTTGCGAACGCGCCTCACTGGCAGGGGGCGGTGAACCTCACCTATCGTGATCCGCGCGGAGCGTTCGCGCGCGTCGACGTGACCGGCATGGGAAGCTACTACTTCGATCTGCCGCCGAACTGGACCACCTCGCACGCTTATGGGCTCCTGAATGCCAAACTCGGCTGGGAAGGCCCCTCGTGGTCCGCGTATCTGTGGGGACGCAATCTTCTCAACAAGGACTACGCCGTACGGGGATTCTACTTCGGCGATGTACCACCGAATTTTCCGAACGAGCTGTACGTGCAGCTCGGAGACCCGCGCATCTGGGGCGTCAATTTGACCTACTCGTTACGGTGACACCATGGACATTGGAATTGAGATCAGCCTGTATCCCTTGACGTCGGAGTTCATTCCGCCGATTGAGGACTTCATCAAGCGTCTGAACGCCGACAAGCGCTTCAAGGTTCACACCAACAGCATGAGCACACAGATCTTCGGTCCCTACGAGATTCTCTTCGACGCCCTGACCCGCGAGATGCGCAGTACATTTGAACGCGCGGGGAAGGCGATCTTCGTCATGAAGGTGCTCGGGCCGTTCGCTGACCCCACGTGAGCGAGGCGCTCAGCGCATTCATGGCGAGCCTTGCGGCGACCTCGCCGCTCGAGGCAGCGTCGGTCATCCTGGGAATTGCGTATTCGCTGTTCGCGGTGCGCCGCAGCCGCTGGTGCTGGGTGGCCGGCGGCTTGAGTTCCGCCATTCTCGTATATCTCTTTGCCCGTGCGCGGCTGCCCATGCAATCGGCGTTGCAGATGTTCTACGTTGCGATGTCCGCGTACGGATTTCGCAGCTGGGTGCGGCACGAGAAGGACGCGGACTCCGTCGTCACGACCTGGCCGGTACGCGCGCACTTGGGCGCCTGGGTCGCCATCCTTGCCTTGAGCGCTCTGTCGTCGCGCTGGCTTGCCGCCGAGACGGGCGCCGCGTGGCCGTTCCTCGATTCGGTGACGACCTGGGCCAGTCTCGTCGCAACCTGGCTCGTGGTGCGCATGAAGCTTGAGAACTGGCTCTACTGGATCGCCATTGATCTCGTGCTCACGTATCTGTGTGTCGTGCAGAAGCTGCCGTTCGTGGGAGTTCTCTACGCAACCTACCTCGGCATATCTACCGTGGGATTCACTACATGGCTCATGACCTATCGCCGGCAGGCGCCGCTGCGCTGATTCCGCCGAGTGCGCTGGAACGCATTCCGGGCTGCGAGGGCAAGCAGCGGCCGGATGCCATAGCAGTGCTGCCCGGGGGCTCGATCAATCAAAGCTTCCGGGTCGACACGCCTGCCGGATCCTTCGTCCTGCGCTTGAACAATGCGGCCGGCGCGGTGCTCGGCGCGAATCACGCGCGTGAGGTGCGCTTGCACGCCGCGGCAGCTCTCGCCGCCGTCGCGCCGGAACTCATCTACGCGGATCTCACCGAGCGTTTCATGATCATGCGCTACGTCGCCGGAGCCGCATGGCAGGAGTCGGACTTCGCCCGTCCGCAGCGCCTGCGCCGCCTCGGCGCCACGCTGCGCACGCTGCATGCCATCGTCCCGCCCCACGTGGCCGCCTTCGACCTCGCTGCGATCCTGCGCGGCCATGCGGCGAGTCTCATCGCGGCGCTGCCCGCGGAACGCTCTCTTCTGCAGAGGCTCATGGATGGAGCGGGGGCCGCGCTTGCGCTCTGCGCGCGCGCCGGCAGGAAACCAACCATCGTGCACAATGATCTGTGCCACTTGAATCTCATCGAGGCCGAGCGCATCTACCTCATCGACTGGGAATACGCGGCCGTTGCCGATCCGATTTTCGATCTGGCCTGCATACTCGCGTACTATCCGCAGGCCGAACCGTATGCGCAGGAGCTCCTGGATGCGGCCGGCCTCGCCGCTGACGCCTCGACTGCAGAGCTCTCACGGGCACGCGACCTCTTCGTGCTGCTGAGCTTCCTGTGGTATCGCCGCCGCCGCCTGACTGGTGAGGTTTCTGCGGCGGAGCGGGCGGCCGAGCGTGAGCTCCTGCAGCGCCTGAGCCCGTAGCGGCTCTGGTATCCGCAGTGCAACAACGGCAGACTTACTGCCTTCCTTTTCATTGAACTTAGAGGACGAGAGCCGGATGGCGCTGATGCGAGTTGTAGATCGCGACGGAGTTGAACATGAGGTTGAGGCGCGCACGGGCCTCAAAGTCATGGAAAACCTGCGCGAGCTTGATTACGGGGTGGCCGCCATTTGCGGCGGGATGTGCTCCTGTGCGACCTGCCACGTGTACGTGGATCCGGCCTGGGTTGACCGAGTGCCTGAGCCCATGTCGGATGAACGCGAGCTTTTGTCTGAGCTGTCACACACACAGGAGAACTCGCGCCTGTCCTGCCAGATCGAATTTACTCCGGAGCTTGCGGGCCTGCGGGTCATCATCGCTCCGGACGAGTAGGAGAGCCCATGTCCACCGCCACCGTCGATGTCGAGACCCGCGGCGCCGTTGCGATCGTCACGCTGAACCGGCCGGCGCAGTCCAATACTTTGAGCCTGCAGATGGGCATGGATCTGCTCGCAGCCGCCATGACCTGCGCACGCAGCACCGCGGTGCGCGCAGTAGTGCTCACTGGCGCTGGGCAGAATTTCTGCTTCGGCGGAGATCTGCGCGGTATGACGAACAAGGGCGGTGCAGAGGCCTATCTGCGCGAACTCACCTCATATCTGCACGCAGCGATCTCGCTCTTCGTGCGCATGGATCCGCCCGTCATCGCCGCCGTGCGTGGCACCGTTGCTGCAGCAGGCATCGGACTTGTGACCATGGCAGATCTGGCCGTTGCTGCCGAGAACTCCAAATTCAATCTCGCCTATACGGGTGTCGGTCTGACTCCCGATGCCGGCACTTCATTTCTTCTGCCGCGCGCTGTGGGTGCGCGGCGAGCGATGGAGCTCTTGCTCTTGAACCGCTCGCTGTCGGCGCAGGAAGCATTGAGTTGGGGGCTTGTGAATCGGGTCGTGCCGGATGCCATGGTGCTCGATGAGGCACTCGCGCTTGCGGAGAAGCTCGCGGCGGG
>Ga0209006_10002710_pt1 | contig 16114 bp, 10 predicted proteins | sample JacPin_JW_Ref_O2_FD_188567 | JGI IMG/M metagenome (GOLD analysis project Ga0209006, IMG submission 188567) | Forest soil microbial communities from Algoma, Ontario, Canada - Jack Pine, Ontario site 1_JW_Ref_O2 (SPAdes) (version 2) | ecosystem: Environmental > Terrestrial > Soil > Boreal... | reverse complement strand
CAACCAGCTTTCGCAAAAACTCGGTTATGCCGTCACGGCGGGCGAGCCTTACTATTTTCAGGGATGCGGCAGTTCCACGCAGTGCGTTCTCCCGAATGCCGTGATCCCACACAGCGCCTGGTCCGCGCCGGCAACGAATCTTCTGCAATACATTCCGTCGCCGAATAATCCGAATGGCACTTTTTCCACGTCGGCTTACAACCAGACCTTGCAGGATGACAAAGGCGCTTATCGCCTGGACGCCTCCACGCGTTGGGGAATGTTGTCCGCGTATTATTTTCTGGATGGCTGGTCGCAGAACAATCCATACCCGGTGGCGCAAGGCGGCGCGAATGTTCCGGGCTTCAACGCCCTGAATACCGGACGCGCGCAATTGCTGGCGCTGGGCGATACCAAGACGCTCAGCTCCACCGCGGTCAACGAATTCCACTTCAGTTTCATGCGCGATGCCACCGATCTGGGCCAGCCCATCGGCGGCGTGGGCACCAGCCTTGCGTCCCAGGGGTTCGTGGTGGGGGCGAACACGCCCGGCATCGTTGCCTTGTCGCCCAAAACGGAAGGCGTGGAAAGCGTCGATTTTAATAACTTCTCCATCGGGACCAATTCGAATGAGCTGAAGCAGGTGAACAACACTTTTCAATGGCGCGATAACTTCTCAAAGGTGGTGGGAACTCACACCATCGTCATGGGCGCGGAGTTGCACTACGATCAGGTGAACACCAATCCCATCGCTCAGTTGAATGGCAACTTCATTTTCTTCGGCAGCGAGACTGGTGTGGACTTCGCGGACTTCCTGCTGGGCGTTCCGAGCCAGTACAACCAAAGCCAGCTCCAGGCTTTCTACGGCCGCAACAAATATGCCGGACTCTACGCGCAAGATAGCTGGCGGGTGAAGAAGAATTTCACGTTGAACTATGGCCTGCGCTGGGATCGCATTGAACCGTGGTACGAGAAATACAATCAGCTGGCCACGTTCGCGCCCGGCCAGCAATCGGTCGCGTTCCCCGGCGCGCCAGCGGGCATCTTATTTCCAACCGATCCAGGCGTGCCACGAACCATCGCGCCGGCCGGCGATCGGAATTTTGCGCCGCGTATCGGCTTGGCTTATTCGCCCGACAATGGAAAAACCAGCATCCGGGCCAGCTACGGCATGTTCTACACAGCCATCGAGGCGCTGGCGATTGGCGTCAGTAGCGCGAATGCGCCGTACGGAACAACGTACACCAGCCCCGCTCCTCCGCTGTTCGCGACGCCTTTCGTCACCGCGTCCAGTGGTCAAAATAACGGCCAGTATTTCCCGGTTTCGCTGGCACCGTTGAACACCAGCGCGAGCCACCCGGACGCGAACATCAACTGGTCGCAATTCGAACCCATCAGCGGGATACCAAACTACGTTACGACCAACAAGACGCCCTACACAGAGGAATACATGCTCTCGATCGAGCGTGGGCTAGGAAAGAATACCGTGCTGAGCGCTACCTATGTAGGCACTCAATCGCATCACCTGCTGGTGCTGGAGGAAGCCAATCCGGGCAATCCCGCGCTCTGCCTGTATCTCAGCAATCCGGCCAACCTGCAGCCAGGCCAAACGCCCTGCGGGCCCTTCAACGAAAGCAATGTCTTTGTTACTGCGTCAGGGCAAACGATCAACGGCACGCGCGGACCGCTGGGACCGAATTTCGGGAGCGACGCTCTGGAGACCACCATCGGCAACTCCAACTACAACTCGCTGCAAGTTACTTTGCGGCACAACAGCGGACCGCTGCAGTTACTGGCGGCCTATACTTACAGCAAATCGCTGGATCAATCCTCCAACCTGGGCGAGGAGGTGAACCCGCTGAATCCGTCGCTCAGCAGGGCCTTATCCGCTTTCGATATCACGCAGAATTTTGTCGTCAGCTATAACTACCAGCTCCCTTTTACGCATCTGTTCCACGCCGCAAATCGTTTCACGCAGGGATGGGAGCTCTCCGGGATCACGCGCTTCAGCAGCGGCCTGCCGGTGACGCTCATCAACTATGGCGACAACTCGCTGTTAGGCGCGGAGCCGAACGGGATCAATAATTATGGCGTCGACGAACCGGACGTCGCGCCAGGCTCGCTCAATCTGAATCACAATCCGCGCAACGGACAGCCGTACTTCAATGCCACGCTCTTCAGTGACAACGCTCTGGGCACTCCCGGCAATGCGTCACGCCGCTATTTCCATGGCCCCGGAATGGAGAATTTCGATATGGCGCTTCTGAAGAATCTGCGGCTCACCGAATCGAAATCTCTGCAGTTCCGTCTGGAAGGCTTCAACATTTTCAATCACGCTCAGTTCTTCGGACCCCAAGCCGTGGATGGCAACATCAGCAGCTCCACCTTCGGACAAGCGGTAAGCGCCGCCGCGCCCCGGCTGGTCCAGCTAGGCGCGAAGTTCACGTTTTAAGAAAAGGATCTACAAAATGAGACGAGCTTTACATTCCGGCGCCAGAGTTGTGTCCGCAGTCTTCGTTTTCGCGATTGTACAAATTTATAGCTTCGCTCAGAACGCTAGCGCGTGCCCGCGTTTCCCCGCTGGCAGCTCGATCACGCAGCCTCAGGATCTCTTCAGCGAACACGGCGTACTGCGCGTTAGCCTTACTTACGAAACCACCGTCGATCAGAACGGCAACACGCTGTTTTGTTTTATGACCAATGGCGGCACCGAATCGCCGACCCTGCATGTGCATCCCGGGGACCGGCTGGCGATCAGCCTGAAGAACAATGTGCCTGCGCCGGCTTCCAACATGACCATGAACGCGATGCCCGGAATGACCGTCACCGGAAAGCCGTCCAGCACGTGCGGCGCCGTAACGATGACAGCCGCTTCCGTTAACATCCACTACCACGGCACGAACACGCCTCCGACGTGCCATCAGGATGAAGTGATCCACACCATGATTAATTCCGGGGAGACGTTCCAATACGACGTGCAATTTCCACTGGACGAACCGCCCGGTCTCTATTGGTATCACCCGCATATCCACGGCATTTCCGAAGCAGCGGTGCAAGGCGGGGCCTCCGGAGCGCTAATCGTGGAAGGGATACAACGGATCAATCCCGAGCTTGCCGGACTGCCGCAGCAGGTGTTGATCGTCAGAGACAATCTGGTGCCGGGCAATCCGACGCCTGGAGGAAACATCCCGTCGTGGGATGTTTCGTTGAACTACGTTCCGGTTGCATGGCCGGCGTTCACGCCCGCCGTGATTCAAATGAAACCCGGGGAGAAACAGCTCTGGCGGGTTTTGAATGCTTCGGCCGATACCATTATCGATTTGCAGCTCCAATACGATGGAACGCCGCAGCCGTTGGAGGTGGTGGCGCTGGACGGAGTTCCCACCGGCTCTCAGGACGGCACGTCGCGAGGCAAGCGCCTCTTGCAGACAGATGTTCTGCTGGCGCCGGCCGCGAGAGCGGAGGTTATCGTGACCGGTCCTTCTTCCAGCGTCAAGAGCGCGACTCTGATGACCCTGAATGTTGACACGGGGCCGGACGGCGACAACGATCCAACACGCGCGATCGCGGCCGTCAAGGTTTCAGACGACGCGCCCGAGCCTCCCCTCAGCATCCCGTATGTTTTCGATCCGCCCCACCGGCAGCGCTTCGCGGAATTAGAAAAGGAAAAGCCCACGGCGGAGCGCACGCTGTATTTTTCCGAGGTGTTATCGGACCCTGACGATCCGAACAGCCCGACGAACTTCTTCATCACGGTGGATGGCCAAACTCCTACGCTGTTCAGCCCGGACAATCCGCCGGCCATCGTCACAACGCAGGGATCGGTGGAAGATTGGACCATTGAGAACCGCTCGATGGAGAATCACGAATTTCACATTCATCAAATTCATTTCCTGCTGCGGGAGCAGAACGGCGTAGCAGTGAACAACGGGCAGTTTCTCGACATGATCCAGGTGCCTTATTGGCAGGGTACAGGGCCCTATCCAAGCGTCAAGGTGCGCATGGATTTTCGTGGCCCGCTGGTTGGCGACTTCGTTTATCATTGCCACATTCTGGGGCACGAGGACAACGGCATGATGGCGATCATTCGTGTGAAACCGCCACGCGGGGAACGGGGTCATCACTGACGGAAGGCATCAATCGGAGCGGATCGCCGCGATGGGATCGCAGCGGGATGCTTTTAGCGCGGGCGCCAGCATGGCGGCGAGTGAGATCGCGGCCAGAAAGCCGGCTGCGGCGGCTAGCGTAACAGGATCGTGCGGGGTGACGGCACGCTCCCGTTCTTTTAAGGAATTAAGTCCGCCAGCTCGTCAAACGGTGACCAGGGCTACGCCGTTTTCCGGCGCGCGAAGGGCAGGCTCACGACAAAGATTCCGACGCCCAATAGGACGATGGCGGGCCCCGGCAGGAAGCGGAAGCTCTCGGCTACCCAGACCCCGGCCACCGAGATTGCGCCGCCGAAGATGGCCGACAGGATCACGTAGCGCCGCATGCTTTGCGCGAGGTTTTTGGCGATGGACGCGGGGATGATGGTGAGCGCGCCCATCAAAAGCGTTCCGACGAGTTTGATTCCCAGCGCCACGATCATGGCGAAGATCAGCAGCAGCGCTAAATCGTAACCGCGTCCCAAGCCGTGCACGCGCGCGAGATCCGGCGAAACGATCAAGAATAAAAACCGCTTGGCGAGCACGAAGCACAGCGCCGACAATACCGCCGCGGTAAGCAGGATCGCCAATAACAGCGGCAAGGATAGCACGGGAAACGCACCGAACAGCGACTCGATGACATCGCTATTCGGAATCATCAGAATTCCGATCGCCAGGCTGGCGGTGAACAGGAGGCCGACGATCGCATCCGGCGGCACGCGGCTTCGGCCCTCCAGCCAGAAGACCAGAAACGCCGCGGCGATCAGGAACGCGATGACCCCATAGAAAGGATCGAAGCGATAGATGAGCGCCAGCGCGATACCGGGAAGCGCTACGTGCGAGAGCGCGTCGCCCACCAGCGCCATGCGCCGCAGAAGGATGAATGGGCCCACGCTGCCAGATGCAATGCCGACCAGGAGCGCAATCCAGAATGAAGTATGCGGGGGCGGCTGCATTAATGTTCGTGGTGGTAGAAGCTGGCCTCGCCGTAGAGCGTGGCGAGGGCTTGCGGGTTCAGCGCCTCCACGGGAGGGCCCTGGCATACCACGCTCTTGTTCAGGCACAGGACTCGCTGCGCGTAGCGATACACCACGCTGAGATCGTGCGAGATCAACAGCAGCGCGGTTCCACGTTCCGTCTGGACCCGATGGAGGAGCGTGTATACGGTGTCCTCAAAGCCCGCGTCTACAGCCGCCGTCGGTTCGTCGAGGAGGAGCACGCTCGGTTTTTGCAGCAGCGCTGAAGCGATGAGCACACGCTGCGTTTCGCCGCCGGATAATTCTCCCAGGCCCTTGCGTAGAACGCTCTGGTGGAGGCCCATCAGGTTCAACTCTTGATCTAACTGGTTGGTAAAGGCTGCACTCGGCCGCCAGAAATTGGGCGATTGCAACAGGAAGAACTCCAGGGCGGAGATGGGAGCGGAGCGGTCCACTGAGAATCTTTGGGGAACGTAGCCGATCTTGACGTCCGGGCGCCATCGAGCAAGGCCGGTATGCGGAAGCAGTCCCAGCAAGGCGCGAAACAGAACGGTTTTGCCGGCGCCGTTAGGGCCGATCACCGCGAAGGCTTCGCCCTGTTGGAGTGTGAAGGAGACATTTTGGAGAACCGGCAGACCGTCCAGCGTCACGGAAAGATCTTCGACATTCAAGACGGCGTCGTCAGTCATTGGCGGTGGGCATTCAATATCCTATCGTTACGATAGCTTGTTCTTGGCTTATTATGATGGCATCGAGCATGCTGCTAGAGAAACAAGACGTGCCGTTCTATCTGGTTGGCGCGGCCGCGGTCACGACGTTGGTATCCATTCGGGTTTTCGAGATCCTGATGGCGGTAGCGTTCATCGCGCTGATGGTGACACGGCGGCGATGGCGCGTACCACCGGTTTGGTTGCCGCTGTCGTTATTTCTACTGGGAACATTGGTGTCCCTCCTTGTTTCGGGACACATCCACGACGGCCTGCCCCAGGTCCGAAAATTCTACGTCTATCTGATGCTGTTTCTGGTGACTACCGCCGTTCGCACAGTAAGAGAGACACGCTGGGTTGCACTTGGGTGGGCACTGGCAGCCGCGCTCTCGTCCTTGTGGGCGCTGAAGCAATTCTTTGAGAAATACCGCGCCGCTGAACTTGCGCATCAGAATTTTTACCTCTCTTATGTGGATGCCCGCATCACCGGATTCATGGGCCATTGGATGACTTTGAGCGGGGAGTTGATGATGGCGCTGCTGGTCATCGGCGCGCTGGTTTTCTGCACGCCGCGTCGTGAAATGGCCGGATCCTTCCGCGTCCCGCTTATCGCGGCTGCATTACCGGTGATCGCGGCCCTGGCGCTAACCTGGACGCGCAGCATGTGGCTGGGGACGTTGTGCGGCGGCTTGTACCTGATCTGGTTTTGGAAGAAGTGGGCGCTGGCCGCTGTGCCGGTATTAATAGCTGGTTTATTGATTGCCAATCCTCTGGATATTCGCGAACGCGCCGTCTCAGCGTTATCTCCTCACGAAGGCCAGACCGATTCCAATGCCCACCGCGCGGAGCTGCGGCGCATTGGCTGGGAGATGATCAAGGCGCATCCCTGGTTCGGTGTTGGGCCCGAGCAGGTGTGGCGGCAATATCAAAACTACATAAGGCCAGATATGCCGCAGCCGCAAGCGTCCCAGTATTACGGACATTTGGAAAATGATTATGTGCAATATGCAGCGGAGCGCGGCGTTCCTACCATGCTCGCCCTCTTATGGATGATCGGCTGGGCGATTTTCGATTTCGTGCGCGCACTGCGCGGCCTGCCATCGGACGCTGAAGAGCGCTGGGTGCTGCACGCCGCAATCGCCGTGATCGCGGCCGTGTTAGTAAGTGGGTTTTACTCCTGGAATCTCAATAACAGCGAAGTGCTCGCAATGTTCCTGGCGGTGATGGGCTGCGGTTACGTGGCGGTGTGGCAGGCGGAGGCGCAACGGGAGAACAAAGTTACTCCGGCTGTAGTTTCTGCACCGCTTCACTGAAGTGCTCGATGCTCTCCAGCCCCATCCAGGTGCCCGCGATGGGATAAGCGTGGATTCGTTTGCCGGCCGCGAGCAGAGTGGTCATTAACTCGGGCATCGTATAGAACGCCTCTTCGGGAATAAGATCGAGCGCGGCGCCGCTCAAGCAATAGATGCCGGCGCTGATGGCGTATTCCGTTGCTGGTTTTTCAGTTACTCCCTGCACGGTTCCGTCAGCGATGGATAAAACGCCGTAAGGCGATCGATAAGTGTGTTTCGCGTAGGCCACCGTTAAGTCACATCCACTGGCGCGACTGGATTCGACGAACTCGCGGAAATCGAGATCCGTGATAAGGTCGCCATTCATCAGGAGCAGGAGTTCGCCTGGAGGAAGTTGGCCCTTCAATGCGCCAGCAGGTCCCGCGGTGCCGAGCGGCTGGTGCTCGTGCACGTAGGTGATGCTAACGCCGAACTTGGACCCGTCGCCGCAAAATGCGCGTATTAATTCCGCCTGATAGCCGGTGGCAAGGACAAGATCGGTGATACCGGCGTCGCGCAGTTGCTCCATGATCTTTTGCAGGATCGGTTTTTCACCCACGGGCAGCAGCGGCTTCGGAATGGAAAAAGTAAGTGGACGCAGGCGCGTGCCCATGCCACCGGCCAGGATCATTGCCTTCATTTAGATGCGATAGGAGCTGGGATCGTACATTTCCAGCCGCTCCTCCACCCATTTCGCCGTCAGCTGGATTCCCTCGTCCAGCGTGACGCGCGGCGTCCAGCCGACTAAGTCGCGAGCCTTCGAATTGTTCGACAGCAGCCGACTTACCTCGCTGGTTTCGGGGCGCACGCGTTCTTCTTTCTTCCGAACCGGAAGGTCGCGGCCAATAACCGTGTTGATGCGCTGAACCAGATCGCCGATCGAAACCTCCGAGCCTGTTCCCAGATTCACTTCCTGGCCCACCGCCGCGTCCGATGCGGCCAGTTGCAAAAAGCCCTCCACCGTGTCGGTGACATAGGTGAAATCGCGCGTCGGCGTGGTGTTTCCCACCGTGATTTCCGGCTGCGTCAAGGCTTGGCTGATGATGGTGGGGATGATGGCGCGGTCGCTTTGGCGCGGCCCGTAGGTATTGAATGGCCGCACTACGGTGACTGGAAGTTGAAACGCAGCGTGAAAGCTGAGCGCGATGGCATCGGACGCGATTTTACTCGCCGAGTATGGCGATTGCGGTTGCTTGGGATGCTTCTCGTCGATAGGCACGTAGATTGCGCCGCCATAGACTTCGCTGGTGGAGGTGATAACCACACGCTCCAGCCTGGCGTCACGCGCGCCCACCAGAACATTCAGCGTCCCGTGTGCGTTTACTTCAAACACTTCGATGGGATGGACGTAGGAGTAGGGAATGCCGGTGAGCGCCGCCAGATGAAACACGGTATCGGCGCCCTCCAGCGCCGTGCGCACCGCTTCCGGATCGCGAATATCGCCCGGAACAATTCGTATATGTTTTGTACGGGGGGCCAGTAGATCCAGAAAGCCTGGATGGTTGCGTGAGTTATAGCGGACGAAGGCCGTGACGTTCGCCCCCAACGCCAGCAGGCGTTCCACCAGGTGGCTGCCGATGAAGCCGCCGGCTCCGGTAACCACAACATTTCTGCTATTCCATGTCATACGCCAGCTTGCCGCGAATTCTTCATTGTCGCATCGGCCAGCAGGCGAAGGTAGAACTGCTCGGTTCGTTCGACGGTCCGGTCCATGGTGAACTGTGCCGCGCGCTCCCGTGCGTTACGGCCGAATTCACGCAGGCGCTCGGGATCGGATGCGGCATCCAGGATGGCGCCGGCCAGCGCTTCGGGCGATTCCGGCGGGATCAGCCAACCACTTTTTCCCTGCTCGATGGCCTCCGGAAGGCCGCCTACGCTGCTCGCGATTACCGGTAGCCCGTAGGACATGGCGCGCAGCGCGGTCAACCCCCAGGCTTCCGAGCGCGAGGGCATGATGAAGAGATCCAGCGCGGCGTAGAATTGATTCAAATCGTCAACAAATCCGGGCAATGTCGCGATGCCAGATGCTTGGCGCGCCAGCTCGACCATCGGGGCCTGCAATCGGTCCGGCCCGTCGCCCGCCAAGAGCATTCGCGCGCGAGGAAACCGGGGCGCCAGGAGCAACGCGGCTTGAAGCGCCACGTCCTGTCCCTTTTCATGAGTGAACGCGCCCGCGTGCCCTATGACAAAATCATCGGTTGAGAAACCCCATCGCGCCCGCGCCTGCGCACGCAGGTCCGGACCAGGGAGTTCTTTCGGCATTTCGATCCCCGGCACGATGACTTGGATGTGCGAGTCCGGAACCCCGGCCTCGATCAGCACCTGGCGCACCGATTGTGACAGCGCAATTACTCCGTGGCACGTTCGGCTATATTTCCAGTGATGGATCAACGGATGGCGCGGCGTGAACGCGACCAGCCGACTGGCTATTCGCCGGACTGGAAGGCCCAGGGAAGCGCGGAAGGAAATGGTTTGCGCATTGCCGTCGTGCGCATGCACTATGTCGAATCGCTCGTAGCGCAGACGGTCGCGCAACGTGCGGATACTACCTAGCCGCAGCACTTCCTGTTCTTCGCTGACCGCGCGTTCCGCAAGCGGGCTGCCCGGCGGGCAAACAATTATCTGCCGATGCCCCCGCTGCTTCAAGCCTCGCGCCAGCGATAACAGCAAGTCCTGACCGCCGCGAAAATCCCGGCCGGTGTCGATGTGAGCAATCTTGAGAATACCGGGAGTCCCTAGCCCAGAATAACAATAGGATGACTAGCGCCAGCCCCTTTGTTAGAATTCCTCGTGGGCCGTTTCGATTCTACCGTTCCCTATTACGCCCGATACCGCGAGCCGTATCACGCCAGCTTTTTTCGCGAGGTGGCGCGGCGGGAGGGCCTGCAGGGCGCCGAAAGGCTGATCGACATTGGCTGCGGGCCGGGATCGCTGGCTATCGGTTTCGCTCCTTATGTGAAATCCTGCGTGGGGGTGGACGTCGAGACCGAGATGCTGGCGGCCGCGCGTGTGGAGGCGGCGCGCGCTGGAGTGCACGTCGAACTGATCCAAGCGCGCATTGAGGATCTGCCCTTGGACATCGGCGTCTTTCAAGCGGTAACAATCGGACGGGCACTGCATTGGTTCGATCGTGACAAGGCCATTGCGGTGTTGGAGCGAATTGTGGACGCGAATGGTTGGATCGCGATTTGCGGCACCCGGGCGCACAGCGCGGCGTCCCAGGGATGGACCGGCAAATTTCACGAGATCCGCCGGGCGTGGTCATCCGATCCGGACGAGACCCGTTATCGTATCAATCTCGAGGAATGGTTCCGGGACTCGCGATTCCGCAAAGTTGAGGATGTTGAAGTAACCGAGGCTCATCGAGTGACGATTCCGGATCTGATCGGACGCGCGCTTTCTTTGTCCACCACGTCGCCCGCCGTGCTGGGTGAGCGTCGGCTGGCTTTTGAAGAGGCGCTGCGAGAGGCGCTGGAGCCGGTTTCGGTGGGTGGAATATTCGACGAGGAGGTGACGGCGGTAGCGACCATACTGCGCTAGCAGGCCGCTGTCTCGTCATCAAGAGTTCATACTTCAGTAATACGGTATTCATTTGATCGTAAGACACTAGGCAACGGTGAAAGAACTCGTTTTCATAGCGTTTGCGAGCGTAGTGTTGCACGCCGCAGAGGTACCGAGCATCTGTCGACGGCCGCCGGCAGGCAGCACGGTTCCAGAGCCGGAAGATCTGCGCAGCCAGAACGGTGTGCTGAAAGCCGATCTAACGATTCACAATTCCACTGAGCCAGACGGATCAACGCGCTATTGTTACATCGACGGAAACGGCAACCAATCCCCCAATCTGAGAGTAAGGCCCGGCGACCTTCTCATCCTGCATTTGAAGAACGATTTGATGGTCCCCGAGGGTACGGCTGGAGCGGCCAGCCCCGTGCACGAACATATGCGGGCCGGCAAGAACGGCGATCCCTGCGCGAGCGGCGCCATGACCGCCACCTCCACTAATCTCCATTTCCATGGTTTGACCATTCCCGCGGTGTGCCACCAAGACGATGTTGTGAAGACATCGGTGAGCCCGCGCGATCCGCCGTTCGAATATCGGTTTCGCATTCCCGCGGACGAGCCGCCCGGATTGTATTGGTACCACCCCCACATACACGGATTCAGTAAGGTGCAGGTCCTGGGGGGAGCTTCGGGAGCTCTTATCGTCGAAGGTATCGAGCGCGCTAATAAAGAGGTAGCAGGATTACCGGAGCGCGTGCTGGTTATTCGGGATCAGGATTTAATAAATCCGAATGCCCCGCCCTCTAAGTCAGAGCCCGTGGTGCCCAAACTGCTTCTCGATCGTGACGGAGATGCCGCCAATAACGGTACCGGATTCGGCAAGCCGGCCAAGGACCTTTCCATTAATTTTGTACCGGTTCCTTATCCTGACTATCCTGCGGCTGTCATTGAGATGAAACCGGATGAACGACAATTGTGGCGCGTGTTAAATGCCTCCGCCATTACTTATCTCAATCTGGCAGTCCTATTTAATCGCGCCCCCCAGCAGCTTGGTCTGATAGCGCTAGACGGCGTCCCGCTCAATCACAGCGGAACTTTGGGGGACTTAGTCGAATGGCAAAACCATCTTGGAGTGCCCCCTGGAGCGCGAGTCGAATTCATTGTCAAAGGACCACCTCTGGGTTCGCGGGGACTTTTGGTAACGCGAACGGTGGATACGGGACCCGGCGGCGAAAACGATCCCAATCGCGCATTGGCCACGATTACCGCTTCTGAAAAAGCACCTGAGCCGCGCTCTATGCTCGCCACTTCGCCCCAGCCGCTTCCTCCGTCCTCCGTGCAATGGCTGGGGAATTTAACTCCTGTACGAACCAGGAGGCTGTACTTCTCCGAGAAACTGACCGATCCGAACAACCCCAACAGCGCGACTGAATTTTATCTCACTGTAGACGGCAAAACGCCAGCGAAGTTCGATCCGCAATCCGGCGTACCGGACATCGTTGTGAAGCAAGGAACGGTGGAAGACTGGATCATCGAGAACCGGTCGAACGAGTTACACGCGTTCCATATCCATCAACTGCATTTCTTATTGGTTGACTATCTGGGGAAGCCTGTTAGTGAGCCGTTTCTGCGCGATACGGTGAACGTGCCTTACTACAAGAAGCAAATGCTGGCGTACCCGAGCGTCCGGTTACGAATGGATTTTCGCGATCCGAATGCAATTGGCACGTTTGTGTACCATTGTCATCTCCTGGAACACGAAGATGGCGGAATGATGGGGCTGATTCGCGTGGAGCCAGCGGATGGCGCGCCGTCATTTTAAATTCATCTTGTTACTTTAAATTCATCTTGTCACTTTAAATTCATCAAGAGTACATTGGATTTACAAATTCGGCCGCTATCATGGCTTTCGTTTCTTTACGTCAAATAAGGAGAATGAATGTCTGTTAGACAAGTTGCATCCAGTGCCTTGCAGCAGCTGCGCATTGGGATGGCATCCCTTGCGCTGTTCCAGATGATAGCCGGCACTTCTGCGTATGGCCAGCAAGCCACCCAAACTGGGGACGCCAATACCACGTCGCCCATCAAACACGTCATCGTGATCATCGGCGAAAATCGCAGCTTTGACCACGTCTTCGCGACTTACGTACCCAAGCACGGAGGAATCTGGAACCTGCTTTCAGAGGGGATCGTAAACGCCGACGGCACCCCCGGGCCCAATTTCTCACAGGCGGCGCAAAGTGCCGCCACCGATCAGGCGCCCGATACCTTCCTGTTGAGCCCGCCCAAAACTGCGTATCCGGTACTGCCGACACCGTTGGTAGGAGGCCCGAAGGACTCTTACGTTGCGGGCGACAGCCTGGCGCTTGCTCAGCAGTCCGAAATCGGCCTGTCTTCGAACGCTTATCCATATTTGATCTCCGGAGGCAGCGGGTTAAGTTCCCACACACCCGACACGCGCATTACGAATGTGAATGACTTACCGCCGGGTCCCTTTCAGTTGACTAATGGTACAACCTTCACTTACAACTCCTACGCCGCAAGTCCGGTGCATCGCTTCTACCAGATGTGGCAACAAGAGGATTGCAGCGCGGATCGTGCCTACTTTGAAAATCCATCCGGGTGCGATGCGGGCTTGTTCCCCTGGGTAGAAGTTACCGTGGGTGCGGGCACAAATGGTGCGGTCCAGCCGTCCACCTTCAGCACCAATTATGTGGCCGGGCTGACGACGACGGGTGAGGGGTCCACGTCCATGGGATTCTACAACGTCCAAAACGGCGATGCCCCCTACTTCAAATGGATGGCGGACAACTTTGCCATGAGCGATAATTTCCACCAATCCGTGATGGGCGGCACCGGCGCCAATCACATTATGCTTGGCCATGGCGATGCGATCTGGTTCAGCGATGGCAACGGTAATGCCCTTGCGCCACCCCACAACGTTGAGGTTTACACCGGGACGCCTGACGCCGGCACAGTAGATGAAATCGAAAACCCGAATCCGGCTCCCGGCACCAACAACTGGTACGCCGAAGATGGCTACGGCGTTGCCAACAACGAAGGCTATCCTCCGCCCTATTCAGCAGCGCCGGTTTCCGGCGGCGGCTCATACACCAATTGCTCGGACACCACTCAGCCTGGAGTAGCGCCGATCGTAAATTATCTAAAGTCTCTGGCCCATCCCATCAATCCCAACTGCGAGGCGGGCCACTACTACTTGCTGAACAATTACAACCCGGGCTACTTCGGCAACGGCAATAACGCGTATACCGACAACAACCCGGCCAATACCCCGTTCACCATTCCACCTTCCTCCACACCAAGCATCGGCGACAGCCTTATCAAGGCCAACATTTCTTGGAAGTATTACGGCGATCAGTGGAACAACTACGTGACGGACCCCTATCAGCTCAACTACGGAGCAATCGGCGCAACCAGCGACGAGTACTGCAACATTTGCAACCCGTTCCAGTACGACACTTCCATCATGGCCAACGCCAGCGTCCGCACGGCGCACATTCAGGACGTGGCCGATCTCTACTCCGATATCCAGAATGGAACGCTACCGGCGGTTTCTTTCACCAAGCCGAGCGGCCTGGTGGACGGTCACCCCTCCTCCTCGAAGCTGGACCTTTTCGAAGGCTACGTGGAGAAAATCGTGAGCGCGGTGCAGGCTAACCCGCTGCTCTGGAGCGAGACGGCGATCTTCGTCACCTTCGATGAAGGCGGCGGCTATTACGATTCAGGTTATGTTCAGCCGCTCGATTATTTCGGCGACGGAACGCGCATTCCGTTTATGGTCGTGTCTCCCTACACCAGGGCCGGGCACGTCTCGCACGATTATGCGGATCACGTCTCCGTGCTCAAATTCATCGAGAGAAACTGGAGCGTGGGTCCTGTCTCCAATCGCAGCCGGGACAATATGCCCAACCCGGTGGTGAGCTCGGCCAATCCGTATGTGCCGGACAATACTCCGGCAATCAGCGATCTTTTCGACCTGTTCAGCTTCAGTGACATCCCGGTGTACATCCCGGACCATCGCTAGGCTGACAGCTTTCTTCAGCAAAAGCGCCGTAAGGAATGAGCGGGCGCCGAGGCCGGATAAATTCCGGCTTCAGCGCCCGCTTTTTTAATACCGGGGCGCGGGTGTCACGATTCTGTTCAAGACAGTGCGGTTCCAGCAAGCCCATCTCCCTCTGCGCATGATAGATTTTAGGCTACGCGAGGTGTGTGAAGATGCGAAATGCCAAGCTGCTTTTGCTGACAGCGATTCTGGGCGTTCCAGGGGTATCTCAAATAGGATTCGCACAGATGGATCCCACCGGCGAGTGGGCGCCCCAGTTTGACGAAGATTTTCTGGAGCGCATCCCGGGGCCCGATATCGGCGACTACCTCGGATTGCCGATCAACGACGCCGCACGCCTGCGGGGCGATAGCTGGGACGCGTCCCTGCTCACGCTGCCCGAGAATCAGTGCCGCCCGCATCCCTCCGATTACGCCTGGCGCGGCCCGGCGAACCTGCGCATCTGGAAGGAAGTGGATCGCGACACGCAGAAGCTGATCGCATATCACACACACATTTCCTGGCAAGCACCCGAGCGAACCATCTGGATGGACGGCCGTCCGCATCCGCCGGCTGACGCGGCGCACACCTGGCAAGGATTCTCTACCGGAAACTGGGATGGCGATGTGCTCACCATCACCACCACGCACTTGAAGGAAGGCTGGATCCGGCGCAATGGCATCCCGCGCAGCGAAAACGCCACTATCACCGAACATCTGTTCCGGCATGGCGACCGCTTGACCGTGATGGTGCTCATCAACGACCCGGATTATCTGACCGAGCCATTCGTACGGACTACCGATTTTCTGTACGACGCTCGCCAGGCCATCGCTCCGTATCCTTGCGAATCCGTGGTGGAAGTGCCGCGCCCCCGGGGAACGGTGCCCAATCATTTGCCGGGCGACAACAAATTTCTCACGGAGTTTGCCACTCGCTCGAAGCTGCCCTTTGCGGCCACCCGCGGCGGCGCGCAGACCATGTATCCCGATTATCGGCTGGCGATGAAGTCTCTGCCGGCTACTGAAGATGCGGCAGCGATTATTGCGAACACCGACGCTCCTCCCGCCGCCGAACAAAACGCGATTCGTCCGGCAGCCGAAAATGACGGTGAAGTTCAGACGCAAAAGGTGCAGGGCAATGTCTACATGCTCTCGGGCGCAGGCGGGAACATCACGGTGCAAGTGGGCCAGGAAGGCGTGCTGGTGGTGGATACGGGCCTACCGAACATGACCGACAGGGTGATCGCCGCCATACAGAAGCTTTCCGCTGGCCCCATCCGGTATGTGATCAACACGCATGTGCATTCCGATCACACCGGAGGCAACGAGAAGATCGCGGGAATGGGCAGCACCATCGTGGGCGGCAATGTCACGGGCGACATCGCCGATGCGGGCAAGGGCGCGTCCGTGAT
>Ga0209006_10002709_pt1 | contig 16114 bp, 14 predicted proteins | sample JacPin_JW_Ref_O2_FD_188567 | JGI IMG/M metagenome (GOLD analysis project Ga0209006, IMG submission 188567) | Forest soil microbial communities from Algoma, Ontario, Canada - Jack Pine, Ontario site 1_JW_Ref_O2 (SPAdes) (version 2) | ecosystem: Environmental > Terrestrial > Soil > Boreal... | reverse complement strand
GGGGCCGGCCATGTCCAGGCCGGCGTCGGTCAGCAGGCGGCGCAGGCCTTCGCGCAGCAGCACGGCGTCCTCGGCGATGACGACGCGCAGCGGCGCTGCTGGCTGGGTCAGCGACACGGGATGTCGGCTTCCAGGCGGGTCCCGGAGCCTGGCGGGCTGTCGATGCGCAGGACTCCGCCTGCCGCCGCGACCCGGTCGGCCAGTCCGCGCAGGCCGGATCCGCCGTCGGGCCGGGCGCCTCCGGTTCCGTTGTCGCTGACCTCCACGACCAGCCGCCCGGTCAGTTCCCGGACCGTGATCCGGGTGCTGCTGGCCGCGGCGTGCTTGGCGATGTTGGCGAGCGCTTCGGAGACGACGAAGTAGGCTGTCGCCTCGATCTGTGCAGGGTACCGGCCTTCCGGTACCGCGGTGATCGTGGTGGCGACCGGTGAGCGTTCTGCCAGGGCCTGGACCGCCCCGGCCAGGCCGGTTTCGGTCAGCACGGCGGGGTGGATGCCGCGGGCCAGTTCCCGCAGCTCCGTGATCGCCGCCTGCGCTTCGCCGGCGGCGGCCTCCAGCAGCGCCGCAAGTTCGGGGTTTACTCCGGTTGCCTGGGTGCGCGCCATGCCGAGGGCCAGGCTGAGGGTCACTAGCCGCTGCTGCGCGCCGTCGTGCAGGTCGCGTTCCAGGCGGCGGCGCTCGGCGTCCCCGGCCTCGACGATCCGGGCCCGGGAGGCGCGGACTTGCTCGAGCTGCGCTTCGACCTCTGCCTGCAGCCGGGCGTGTTCCAGGGCCAGGCTCGCGGCGGTCACGGTGACCTTGACGAGCTCGGGCTCGTGCTGCATGAGCTCGTGATAGACGAGCACGGCGTTGCCGGCGGCGTCGAGTGAGGTCAGCATCCGCCCTGCGGGCAGCTGCGCCGGGTCGACTGCCTGAGCGCTGGTGTCCTGGTAGCCGCCTTGCTCCGGGATGCGGAAAGCGAGCTGCAGGGTGGGGTCGCCCAGGGCTCTGGCAAGCGCGTCCCGGAGCCGGGCTGGCGGGGGTCCTGGCTCAAGGTCCACGAGGGCGGCTCCGACCGCGCGGCGGGCGGTTCGGGCCCGGAACATCGCGATCGCGTAAGCGACTGGCGCGGCGATCAGGATCAGCGGCCCGATGCCGTACAGCGCCAGGCCGGAAAGCCCGAGGTTGCCGGGCACGCCGAGGATGGCGATGTAGGCGGCGATCGGCACGGCGACCCAGATCAGCGACGTCATGGCCTGCCGCGCGTAACCGCGGGCCGACCGCCAGTGCCAGGCGATCAGCGCCGCTACCGCCACGGTGATGCAGACGCCGATGACCGAGAACACCGTCCCGGTCGCGCTGTACAGGCGGCTGGAGCTGTCGGCCAGCAGCAGGTTGGCCGGGCACGCGGTGCCGCAGCCGTTCGTGCGCGGATTCCAGAAGAGCATCTGGACGGCGTTGTTACCGAGGTTGAAGGAATAGTTCACGGCGACCACCACCCGGTCAAGGCGGGTTCGCAGCCGCCCGTACGGCCACGCCAGCGCCAGGTGCGCTAGGACAGCCTGGTACAGGCTGCCGGTCAGGTACCCGGCCGTGAACGGAAGCGGGTAATGCAGCTGCGTCAGCGAGGGCAGGAACCAGGCGTAGCCCGCCATCGTGAACAGCAAGCCGATCCGCTCCGCCGGATACCGCTGCCAGGCAGCCAGGCCAACGCCGAGGTACGCCAGCAGCACGAGCGCGGAAGTGATCACGTAGATCGGCGGCCCGAGCGGTTGCGGCCAGCCGTTGATGTAGTACGTGACCACGGTGAACGCGGCCGCTGCGGCCGCGCCGGCGATCAGGATGTTCCGCCGCCGGTGCCTCACCGCGGGCTCTGGGTCAGGAAGGCGCTCAGCGCGGCGCCGGACAGCTGGTCCTTGGGCAGGAACCCGGCCGCCGGGCTCGCCGCGATCCGGCCGCCGTAGTCGCTGGCCTCCCGCGTTGACGTCAGCACGATCACGGGCTGATCTTCCTGCGCCGCCAGCCGCCTGGCTACCTCGAAGCCGTCGAAGTCGGGGAGCTGGATGTCCAGCAGCACCAGCCGCGGCCGGATGATCGCGGCTGCCTGCGTTGCCTCCGTGCCGCTGGCCGCCTCCGCGACCGTGAACCCGGCCATTTCCAGCATCGCCCGGGCGAACGCCCGGAAGCCGTCGTGGTCATCGACGACGAGGATTGCTGAGGAAACCGCCACCGCCCCAGTGTCATACTCCCGGGAGGCCGCGCACATCAGGGCTAGCCCTGGTCACGGCAGGGGAACGAGATCGTGAACGGCAGGCGCGGGATCACTCCCTCAACGGCGCTGCGGCTGGCGAGGGCTCTCGGCACCTCTCCTCAGTTCTGGCTCAACGGCCAGCTAGCACTCGACCTCTACCGAGCGTGCCACGACGAGAAGAGCTCCGGCAGATAGAGTTGATCGAGCTTTGCCGCACTGAGTTCGGCCGACGGTCGTGGCTCAGTTTGTGGCTCATTCGCCCCCGTCCGGCCCCGTTCATTGGCGGCCATTCCCACCGCGCTCGCGCTGCTCACGAACGGTCCCGGCCAGCGGTGAATACGGGCGCGCAGTGTTGGAAAGCGTGTTGGGGGCAACCCCTCAAGAGTTCGAATCTCTTATCCTCCGCCACTTGACCTGTGCAAACGTGCGCACCATGGGGCCGTGAAGCTGGCCTGGCATCGAGGTTTGGCTCAGTTTTTGGCCACGGAACGGGCCGCCAGCAGGACCGGGACTTGCACGCCGGATAATCGTGCGCCTCTGAGTTCGCCTGCGTTCGCAGCGCCCCAGCTGTCCCAGGGAAGCGTGGTCGTCGGGCGACCAGAGCTTCGGTCGGGCAACTTTGCCCAGGATCCCTTGACGAGGCCCGAGCGCTAGCGCCGCGGCCGACCTGGCGGAGTTGTGCGCGCCCGGCGGCGGCCTCGCGGCCGCAGGTTCCCTGGTGGGTCGGGCCGCCCCCGCCACCCAGCTGGAAGAACAGCCGCCCGTCATCCTCATTGCCCGGTGGCCGATACCCGCCGACGGTCGCGGCGCGGTATGCGATTTGTCGTTTTATCTCCGGTTCGGGGTCGTCATGGCGTCCTCTGACGCGTGGCTGGCGGCCCAGCTGGCTAGAAACCGCAGGGCGTCGGAGGTGGGTGATCCTGCTTCCGCACTGAAGGCGACCAGGGCTAGGCCAGGGTCGGCAGCCAGTTCCATCACGTCGTAGGACAGATGCAGTTCGCCTGCGACGGGATGATGTATTTGCTTGACCCCTGTGCGGTGCAGTTGCACGTCATGGGCACCCCAGCGGACGCGGAATTCGTCGCTTCGGGTGGACAGCTCTCCGATCAGGTCGGTCAGGGCCTTGTTGTAGGGGTCGCGGCCGGCTTCGGTTCGCAGCATGGCCACGGTGTCATCGGCGGCGCGTTCCCAGTTGCCCCAGAACGTGCGGGCGCGCGGGTTGAGGAAGTTGAATCGGGCCAGGTTGACAGGCCTGGACGGGTCAGCGAATACCGGTGCGTAAAGCGCCTGCCCGAGCGGGTTGGCGGCGAGCACGTCGAGGTGCCCGTTCTGGACGAAGGCTGGCACCTCGGTCATCCCGTCGAGGACGCGGGCGACGCTGGGCCGGACCTGGCTAGCCAGCCGTCGGTGCCTACTGCGACGCGCGGGCCCGGCAGCGCGGGCCAGATCGAAGAGGTGCTCCCGCTCGGCCTCGTTGAGATGCAAGGCCCGGCTGAGTGCGTCGAGCACGCTCTCGGACACCCCGGCGAGACCGCCGCGCTCAAGTTGCGCGTAGTACTCGACGCTGACTCCGGCCAGGTCGGCGACCTCGCTGCGGCGCAGGCCGGGCACCCGGCGATTGCGGTTGTAGTGCGCCAGCCCGGCCTGCTCGGGGGTGATCTTGGCCCGGCGGGAGCTGAGGAAGGCCTTGGCCTCGTCGCGATTATCCACGCCTCCAGGCTAGGCACAGTTCCTCGGAACCAGGTGTGGGCTGTCAGTACACGTCCCAGCAGCAACTTCTCCGCGCTGGCGGCGGGGCGTTACCTGGGAGACCAGGAAACAACAAGGAGGAGCTATCTCATGAAGCACGTGTTTCTGGGCAACTTGCACGTCTCTCGGATCGGCCTCGGCGCCATGACCATGGCCGGCACTTACACCAGCGGCGGGGGCCTTGATGACGCTGAGTCCATCCGCGCCATCCACCGCGCCCTGGATCTGGGCGTCACCCATATCGACACCGCCGAGATTTACGGCCCGTTCCACAGCGAGGAACTGGTCGGCGAGGCGATCAAGGGCCGCCGCGACCAGGTCGTGCTGGCCACGAAGTTCGGCCTCGTCTCACACTCCGGTGGCGGGCCCGGTGTCACTGACAGCAGCCCGGCCAACATCCGCGCCGCGGCCGAGGGCTCGCTGACCCGGCTGGGCACCGACCACATTGATCTGTACTACCAGCACCGGGTCGACCCGAACACACCAATCGAGGAGACCGTCGGCGCTCTGGCCGACCTGATCAGCCAGGGCAAGGTGCTCCACGTCGGTCTGTCCGAAGCCAGCCCGGACACGATCCGCCGCGCCCACGCCGTACACCCGCTCACAGCCCTGCAGACCGAGTACTCACTGTGGACCCGCGACCCGGAAACCGAACTGCTCCCGCTGCTGCGCCGCCTGGGCATCGGCTTCGTGCCCTACTCCCCGCTCGGCCACGGCTTCCTCACCGGCCAGATCCGGACCGTCGAGGACATCCCCGACGACGACTGACGCAAGACCAACCCCCGTTTCACCGGGGACAACTTCCAGCGCAACCTGGCCATCGTCGACGAGGTCGCGGCCGTCGCCAGCGAAGCGGACGCCACGCCGGCGCAGATCGCCCTGGCCTGGCTGCTCGCCCAGGGCAACGACATCGCCCCGATACCCGGCACCCGGCGAGTGGCGCGAGTCGAGGAGAACACCGCTGCCGACGGCATCGAACTGACCACCGACCAGATCCAGCGGCTCAGCAACCTGACACCAGCCGCCGGCGCACGCCACGACGAAACGAACATGGCCTCCATCGACCGCTGACCACTGCCAGGCGCACGCCTCGGTCAGTTCCTCAACTAGTTCGGCGACTCGGCCTCGGATCTTGTGGCGGCTCGAGACGTACCTGTTCGAGCCTTTGCCTGCTGGGGTCCCCGGGGTTAGTAATGCCTGCCGGGCAGCAGCGGACAGGCGTCGGCGCGGCCGTGGTGATGACGACGTCGGCTGCCATGACAAACCCGCCCCGTCCACGGCGTGGAGAACTCCCGGCTGATGTTCCACTACCCGACGCAAGCCAAATGGTTGTCACGTGTCACGTGACACGTTACACTGAATCGCGTGATCGTCTCTTTCCGGGACGGCGGCACGGAGGATGTGTGGAACGGCAAGAGGTCGAAGGTCGCTCGGAAGACCTGCCCGGACAACATCCTCGATGTCGCCCACAGGAAGCTTGACATGATCAATCAGGCTGTCCGCCTGAACGATCTGAAGGTGCCCCCTGGGAACCGCCTAGAGGGGCTTAAAGGCGACCGGGCGGGACAGTACTCCATCAGGATCAATGACCAATTCAGGGTCTGCTTTTACTGGACAGAAGCTGGCGCAACAGACGTCGAGATCACGGACTACCACTAGGAGGCGCGATGCGAATGGTGCCGAAGGACCGCCAGCCGACTCCTCCGGGCGAGATGCTGAACGAGGAGTTCGTCAAGCCGCTTGGACTCACGCAGGGTGAGCTGGCGGCAAGGCTCGGGATCTCCCGTGGGGCCGTGAACGCCATCATCAACGGCAAGCGCTCGATCACGACTGACACTGCGATGCGCCTCGGCAAAGCTTTCGGCACCACACCGGAGTTCTGGATCAACGGTCAGATCTCGCTGGACCTCTACCGCGCTGAGCACGACGCGAAGCAGATCCAGGTGGTTGCCCTGATCGCGCCCTTCAAGCCTCCTGAGTGACCCGGCCAACGCATGGCGTTCATCGGCCACACACGGGGCAACAGTCGCTCTGGTGCGTGGCTCAATTTGTGGCTCATTCACCGCCGTCCGGCGTGGTTCGCTGGCAACCAGCGGGATCGCATTGGCGCAGCTCATGAACCGTGACGGACGGCGGTGGACAATGGCCCGCAGTGTCGGAAAGCGTGTTGGGGGCAACCCCTCAAGAGTTCGAATCTCTTATCCTCCGCCAAGCCTGACCTGCGGCGATGCCGGGATGTCACGAGGCCGGGAACGGCCGCTCAGGTGTCCTAATCTCAGTTTTAGTCTCATTTGATGTTGCTGGAGCCGACCTAAAGCATGTTCCGGCCGGGGCCCTCGTCAGAACCAGGCTGGCCCATGGTGGGTGTAGGGCTCTTCGAGTGACCGGATTTCGTCGTCGGTCAGGAGCAGGTCCAGTGTCGCCACGGCTTCCGGCAGATGATGGGGCTTGGTTGCGCCGACGATAGGTGCGGAAACGAAGGGGCTGTTCAGCACCCACGCCAGCGCGACCTGGGCCATGGTGGCACCTCGGTTCTCGGCCACTCGCTGGACTGCGTTGACGACGGGTTCATCCAGGGGCGAGTCGAACGACTGGACGACCTTGTCCACGGTAGAGCGGTCTGATTGTTCACCCCACGGACGGGCCAGGCGTCCCTTGCCCTGAGGAGAGTACGGGACGGCACCGACGCCCATGTCCGCGCACATCGGCAGCAGCTCGCGTTCGTCATGACGCCTGAGCAGGTTGTACTGATTCTGCATCGCGACAAACTGAGTCCAGCCGTTCATCGCGGCGGTGTGCTGGAGCTTCGCGAACTGCCACGCGTACATGGACGAGGCCCCGATGTAGCGGACCTTGCCGGCCTTGGCGACGTCGTGGAGAGCTTCCATGGTCTCTTCGACCGGGGCCTCGGGGTCGAAGCGGTGAATCTGGTACAGGTCGATGTACTCGGTGCCGAGCCGCTCGAGTGAGGCGTCGATCTGTTCCAGGATCGCCTTGCGGGACAGGCCCTGGCCACCCGGTCCGTCATGCATCCGGCCGAACACCTTGGTAGCCAGGACGATGTCCTCGCGGCGGGAGTAACGCCTGATCGCCCGGCCAACGACTTCCTCGGACGTTCCCAGCTGGTAGACGTTCGCGGTGTCCCAGAACGTCACCCCGGCCTCGACGGCCTGGCGGAAGAACGGCTGGGCATCGTCATCATCGAGGGCCCAGGTGTGCGCTCCCGGTGTGGTCGGATCTCCGTAGCTCATGCAGCCCAGCGCGATCCGGCTGACCTTCAGCCCGGTTTTGCCCAGGCGAACGTTCTCCATCGGAGCCTTCCTGTCAGTGGGCCGGTCCCGGAGACCGTCTATGCATGTGCAGGCAGCTCTCCGGTCTTCTCAGCAGTGGCCGCCCAGCTCGCGAGCAGCTTTAGGCTGTCGGCAGTCGGGGTTCCGGTGGCTGCGGTGTAGACGAGCAGGGTAAGACCGGGGTGGGCGGGGAATTCCATGGCCTCGAAATCGAGATCGAGGACGCCGGCGATCGGGTGGCGGATGCGCTTGTGGCCGGTGCGGTGGAACCGGACATTATGAGCGGCCCAGCGAGTGCGGAATACCTCGCTGCTGGTGGAGAGCTCACCGATCAGCTCGATCAGCTGCTTGTCGTGCGGGTTGCTGCCCGCCTCGGAGCGCAGCATGGCGGCGATGTCGTCGGCGGCACGGTCCCAGTCAGCAAAGAACTCGCGAGCGGCCGGGTCTAGGTAGATGAACCGGGCGTTGTTGGCCGGCCTGCGGGTGTCCGCCAGCACGGGAGCGTAGAGCGCGCGGGCAAGCCGGTTGGCGGCGAGCATGTCGTGGCGGGCGTTGCGGACCCAGGCGGGCGCGTCATGGATGGCGTCGAGGATCTGCTGGATGCCGTCGGTGACGCCCGGTTTCTTTCCCCGTCGCTGCCGAGGCCGGGCTGGCTGGGCGGCTCGGGCGAGGTCGAATAGGTGGGCGCGCTCGGCCTCGTCGAGCTGAAGCGCGCTGGCCACGCCGTCGAGGACTGCGTCGGAGGCGCCGGTGAGGTTTCCGCGCTCCATGCGGATGTAGTAGTCGATGCTGACGCCAGCGAGGAGCGCCACCTCCTCGCGCCGCAGCCCCTTCACCCGCCGGTTGCTGCCGCCGTAAGCGGGCAGCCCGGCCTGAGACGGCGAGATCCGCTCGCGGCGCGAGACGAGAAACTCGCGGACCTGGGCTCGGTTATCCATGGCCTCCACGGTAGGCGGGTAACCACGCAGCTGGGAGGTACTGGCGTTACCTGGAAGAACAGACACTCCCACGGGGGCGCGCGACGCGCGTTGACTGGTTCTCATGAGCACAGCCACCGGGACAGCAGACAGTCCGCTCTTCGATCGAGTCATCGAAGATGGCGGCACGTCCGTGACCGCCTCGAACGGATGGCGCGCCAACGAGCTGTCCGCGATCGGGGGCTGTGGTGAGGTCGACATCGCCACCCGGCGTAGCGACGGCACGCTGCGCGCGGCCCGCACGGTGTGGATCGTCCGGCCCGGCAGCTCCGGTCCGTCAACGGCGCGACGGCCGCCTGGTACCGCGGCGTCCGGACCTGCCACGAGGGCGAGCTGAGCGCTGGACGCCTCCGCAGGGGCGTGTTCTTCGTCGAGGCTGGCACCCAAGTCGGGGAGGGACGCTGCGCGTCGAACCCGCCTAACCTTTCACTCCCGCTCACCTCAACGACGAGAAGGACGCCACATGGACAAGAACTCTAGTAGCGCGACGGTGAAGACCCCGTCGTCGAACTTCACCGGCGACGTGTGGATGAACCCGGTGTTCGGCGGCGACGGCACCTCGCAGCTCACCTGCGGCCTCGTCCGGTTCACCCCGGGGGCGCGCACCAACTGGCACAGCCACGTCAACGGGCAGCTGCTGGTCTGCGCTGACGGCACCGGGCTGGTCGGCACCCGCGACGGGAAGACCGTGGTGCTGCGCGCCGGTGAAAGCGTGTGGACTCCGGCGGGCGAGGAGCATTTCCACGGCGGCACAGCCGAGAACATGATGTGCCATTACGCGATCCTCGACGCCGCAGGCGACGGCGAGGCCACGACTTGGCTTGAGCCGGTTACCGACGAGCAGTATCTGGCCGCGCACCGCACGGCGGGGGTGTAGTCGATGGCGGTCAGCGCTGCAGCGAAGAGCAACCACGATCAGCTGTTCGGCGAGGGCGTCTCCACTCTGGCGCGGTCAGACCCCGAGCTGATCGAGTACTTCGACAACTTCGCCTTCGGCGAGGTGCACGCCGACGCCGCGCGGCTGGACGAGACGCTCGACCTGCACATCCGGCCCATGGTGCAGCTGGCCGCGATCCTGGCCGCCGGCGGACTCGCAGAGTTCCGCGTCGTGGCCGCCGCAGCGGTGGCCAACGGCGGGGTGAGCCCGATCGAGTTGAAGGAAATCGTCTACCAGTCGGTCGCCTATGTCGGCATGGCCCGCGCGTTCGACTACCTGCACGCGGCCAATGACGTCCTCACCGAGGCAGGAGTTGAGCTGCCGCTGCCTGGGCAGTCGGCGTCCACGCCGCAGACGCGCCTGGAGCACGGCAAGGCGGTGCAAGGCCGCATTGTTGGCGGTGACGCGGTCACCGCTCGCCTCACGGAGACCCCGGCGGACGAGGCGCACTTCCAGTGCTACCTGGCCGCTAACTGCTTCGGCGACACCGTCGGGCGCGGCGGCATCGACCTGGAGGTGCGCGAGCTACTCACGTTCTCGATGCTCGTCGCTCTGGGCGGTGCCGACGCTCAGGTGCGCGGGCACGTCAGCGGGAACCTTCGGGTCGGCAACACCCGCGCGAGGATGCTCGCTGTGCTGACCGTGCTCGTGCCCTTCATCGGCTACCCCCGCACCCTCAACGGCCTCGCCGCACTCAACGACATCACCGGCAGCTGACTGCAATCGACGAGGAGAACAACATGGAATACCGGCTACTGGGCCGGACCGGCGTATCGGTGAGCCCGCTGTGCCTGGGCACGATGATGTTCGGGACATGGGGCAATGACGACCGGGCCGACGCGATCCGCGTCATTCACCGCGCGCTCGATGCCGGAATCAACTTCGTCGACACCGCTGACGTGTATTCCGGCGGTGAGTCGGAGGAGATCGTCGGCGAGGCCCTGCAGGGGCGCCGCGACGATGTCGTGCTGGCGACGAAATTCTTCATGCCGATGGACGACCGGCCAAATCACAGCGGCGGTTCCCGGAAGTGGATCATGCAGGAGGCCGACAACTCGCTGCGGCGCCTGAAGACGGAATTCATCGACCTGTACCAGGTGCATCGCCCGTCCGCAACGATGGATGTCGAGGAGACCCTCGGTGCGCTGACCGATCTCGTGCGCCAAGGCAAGATCCGCTACATCGGATCGTCCTCGTACGCGGCCAGCCAGATCGTCGAGGCGCAATGGGTCTCCCGCGAGCGGAACCTGGCCCGGTTCGTCACCGAGCAGCCCCCGTACTCGATCCTGGTCCGCGGCATCGAGGAGGACGTGCTCCCGACAGTGCAGCGTTACGGCATGGGAACCCTCGTGTACAGCCCGCTGTCCGGTGGCTGGCTGACCGGCAGGTGGCGCAAGGGCGCCCCCGGTACGCCCACATCGGCTGCCCGTCCGGGCGCGCGGTTCGACATGAGCACCCCGGCGAACCAGCGCAAACTGGATGTGGTCGAAGAGCTTGCGCTGCTCGCCGAGCAGTCAGGAATGACGATGATCGAACTCGCGCTGGCCTGGGCGATCAACCACCCGGGCGTCACCTCGGCGATCATCGGCCCGCGGACCTTGGAGCAGCTGGAGTCTCAGCTCCCGTCGGTGGGCGTCACGCTGGACACCGAGATCCTGGATCGCGTCGATGAACTCGTAGCGCCAGGCACGACGCTGAACGCGGATGACAACAGCTACGGCGCGGCGGAACTGACGCCGCAGGCCCGCCGGCGGTAGACACCCAGACGAGCACGTCATCAACAGGAACGCGGCAATGCACACAGCAAGCAGTCGGAGGAGTGTTCACCGTAGAGACGCACGCCGCCGAAGCGTGCGCCTGTCCGTCCGCTCGTGTGCGTGGCGCAAAGCATCACTAGGGACGCTGGCTTGGCGCAAGGTACGCCGCAGTCAAAAGCGCGACCGAGCCCGGGTCAACTGGTGCGCTGCTCAGGTTCAGAGCGCCCGTTGCCCTCCCGGCTAAGCGCCGTACGTGCGGCCCCCAGCAGTTGTTCAGAGATGGGGTCACCGCTAGTGGCCCGAGCGAGCGCGAGGGCACCGACCATGGTGCAGAACTGGGCCAAGCCGTCGTCGTCGTCGGTGGCCATCTGGGCGGCGAGATTGCGTATTCCCTCGATGTAGCGGTCAGGGGCGCGCCCAGCGTGGTCGCCTTTGCGTCCTAGGTCGGCGGCGAAACCGGAGACTGGGCAGCCGTTCGCGGCGTGATCGCGGTGCCAGGGGGAGAGGTAGCGCTCGATGAAGGTCTGGCGAGCGGACTCGTGTTCCGTGCCGAGCTCGTCGGCGGCCATCACCGAGTGTGCGGCGGGATCATCAAAGGCGTGGGCTATCGCCTCGTCGATCAAGTCCTCCTTAGAGGCGAACTGCTTGTAGAACCCCCCATGGGTGAGCCCGCAGGCCTTCATCAGGTCCGCCACGCTGACCGCGGTGCCTTTCTCGCGGAACATCCGGGAAGCGGTGGCCACCACTCGCTGCCTGTTCTCCTCTGCCTGCGCCCGGGACACGCGGCTCATGGAATCCAGTCTCCTCGAATAGATGTCATTTGCAATCTATAGTAGTCCTCGTTTAGATTACTGCCAACATCTATCTGAAGATCCGGCGATCTCGCGCGCGACCGCAGAACACCGACAGCCCTTGGAGACACCCTGTGGCATCATCCGCCCCGGCCGAATCCATGCCCGCGCCGCTTGCCCGGCCTCGCGTCTCCGAGGCGGTCCACCGCCAGCGCTGGGCCATCCTGGCCGTGCTCTTGTGCAGCCTCCTGGTTGTAATGCTGGACAACTCGATCCTCAACGTGGCGATGAAGACCATCGCCCAGCCCGCCCCGACCGGGCTCGGGGCGGCCCAGAGCCAGTTGGAATGGGCGGTCAACTCCTACACCCTGGTCTTCGCCGGACTGCTGTTCACCGCGGGCGTTCTCGGGGACCGACTCGGCCGCAAGAAGGTGCTGCTCTTCGGCATGCTGGTGTTCGGCGCCGGATCCGCGCTGTGCGCTATGTCCCAATCCTCCGGGCAGCTCATCGCTCTGCGCGCCGTGATGGGCTTCGGCGGCGCGTTCATCCTGCCCGCCACCCTGGCGATCATTGTGAACGTTTTCGAACGCGACGAGCAGCCTAAGGCCATCGGCATATGGACCAGCGTGGTCGGTTTCGCAATTGCCCTCGGCCCTATTACCGGCGGCGTCCTGCTGGAGCACTTCTGGTGGGGGTCGATCTTCCTGGTCAATGTGCCGATCGTGGTCGCCGCGACGATCGCGATGGTGGCGATCGTCCCCGACTCCAAGGATCCTGGGCCCGGCAGGCTCGACCCGCTCGGCGTAATGCTGTCGATCGCCGGCCTGGCGTCGCTGGTCTTCGGGATCATCAAGGGCGGCCAGCTGGGCGACTTTACCCGGCCCGAGTCGTGGGCGGCCATTCTCGGCGGCCTGGCCGTCCTCGCCGGCTTCGTCGTGTACGAGGCCCGCACCGACCATCCTGCACTCGACGTCACCTACTTCCGGAACCGTCGGTTCTCCGCGTCCGTCGCGGCCGTCGGCCTGGTCTTCTTCGCCCTTATGGGCGTTACCTTCTTCAGCGTCTTCTACAACCAAAGTGTCCGGGGCTACAGCGTCCTGCAGTCTGGCCTGCTCGTGCTGCCGCTGGCCGCTTCCCAGGTGTTCTTCGCACCGAGGGCCCGGCTGGTCGTCAACCGCTTCGGCGCCAGGGCCGTCTGCACCAGTGGCCTCGTCCTGACTGCCGCGGCGTTCGCCGGCTTCCTGCTGCTCGGCCAGGACACCCCCATCTGGGTGCTCGAGGTGCTGTTCTTCCTGATGGGCACGGGGATGGCCCACGTGATGCCGCCTGCCACCGTCATGATCACCTCGTCGCTGCCGCGGGAAAAGGCCGGGTCCGGATCCGCGGTCAACAACACATTCCGGCAGGTCGGCGGCGCGATCGGGGTCGCCGTCCTGGGATCGCTGCTGTCCACCACGTATCGCAACGGCATCAGCGGCCACCTCGGCGTGCTGCCCGCCTCCGCCCGGCACGCAGCCGGCGAGTCCGTCGAGGCGACGCTGGCCGTCGCCGCAAAGCTGGGACCGGCCGGTCGTGCGCTGGTGCAGCCCGCGAACGACGCGTTCATCCATGCCATGCACATCGCCGCCACAGGGTCGGCGGCCGTCGCCCTGGCCGGCGCGCTCGTCGTGCTGATCTTCCTCCCGGGCAAGGAGGCGGTGGCGGCCGACGCCGGCGACAAGTCCCAGCTGCAGACCGCGGGAGCCCAACGGTGAGCCCGACAATTCCCGCGAGACACTGGCGGCTCTCGCTGTCTGCGCCGATGCCTCGATGCAGCTACGCAGTGGCCGCGAAGCAGACCTCGGTTGTTCTGCCATGGGCCTTACCGAGATGCTGCCTTATGCCCGGAGATGCCATACCGGCTGCCCAGCGGACGGCGCAACTCGGGCAGCCGTCCACCGCTGCCCCATGTCACTTGGTGAATAGCTCTTTTTGCTGCGCGATGAAGCTCTCGATGGATTGGGCGGGCTGGCCGGTGATGTCCTCGACCGTGGTCGTCACACGGTCATATCGGTCCTCCCGGTGCAGCCGGGCCATGGTGAGCAGATGCTCGTCGACGTACGGCCCGAGCCCGGCCCGTGCGAGTACCTGCTCGGCCCAGGTCTCTGGCGGAACGTCGACGTAGGAAACCGGCCTGCCCAGCGCTCGGGCGTACTCTTCGGCAACGCCGTTCATGTCCTGCGATCGGGGGCCTGTCAGCTCGAGGACGCCCCCGATGTACCGCCCGGGGTCGGCCAGGACAGTAGCGACGACTCGCGCGACGTCGCCGGTCGTGACCGGCGAGGTGCGGCCAGTCCCGAACGGGAGCCGGATCGTGCCGCTATCGGCAATAGAATGCGCGGCCACGGTCGTGAACAGCGGATTGTCCAGGAACAGGGTCGGGCGAAGGTGCACGACCGGAAGCCCGGACCAATTCAGCACCTGCTCCGACAGCCAGTGCAGCCGCTGATGGTGGGACTCGTTCATGCTCAGCGCGTCCATCTGGGACACGGTCATCTGGGACATGGCCACGAGTGCATCCAAGTCGCCGACTGCACGGGCCACCGTCGCAACTGTCGCGGCGGCCTCCAGGTAGGACGGCGAAAGGCTCATGCTGAAGAACATCCGCTGGACCGAGTCGAGGGCCGTCGCCACATCTGCCGGCCGAGTGAGATCACCGACGACCACATCGGCCCCGAGCGCACGCAGCGCATCGGCGCGGACGTCGTCGTGGTGCGCCATCGCTCGTACATTCAGGCCCCGCTCACGCAGCAACGCCACAACCTGTCGGCCCACACCGCCGATACCCCCGCCCGCACCAGTCACCAGGATGAGATCGGGCTCAGCCATCGCCTGCCTTCCTTCGCTGCCCACTGCCGTCTACGGCGACCCAAATGGGTAATATGTGCGTTATCGATCGCTGAAGTCAGCTATGCGGTCAACCAGACGTGCGCTCAGTCGCCGACTAACGAGTGATTCCCCGGGCGCCTTCAATCGACCCTCCCTCGCCATGAGCGCTGGTTACCCGGGATGCCGAAGAGCTAATCGATGCGGCGCTGATGCATACAGAGACAGGCGACGCCTCCCACGGATTCCTGTTCCAGCATGACGCTCTTGTCCGCCGCTGAGTCGACGCGTTTCTCACCGAGGTGTGCAGACCCGGCCGCAGCGCAGACAGGAAGCAAGCGAGTCCGGGCGGCCGGAGCTCGAGGATCGGCCAGATGACCTCCCGCCAGCAGCCCAGTGCTGACTCCTCCGGATCCCGGCGGCGTAGTCTCATTTACCGCGGATCTTCATAGACTGCGCAGGCGCACGCCGGCGATGCGTGCGCCTTACTGTTCAGGGCGAGTCGGCACCGTTCGTATCGCCCAGCCTGTGGCGGACCGCTGCGGACCCTCAGCGCGTTCGCCGTCGCGGCGCCTAACAGTTCGGCTCCACGCCGCCAGCGGCTATGCCGGCAGGAGCTTTCCAGCCGATGATGTGCCTATGGGAGATACTGGTTACCCGGGTTCGGAACAGGGCCGGCCAGATCCCAGCGACCAGATTCAGTTCGGCACGAGCCCGCGCAGGCCGTGGCTGGCGAGGCTGGTGATCGCGGCGATCGGCATAGCCGCGATCACCGTCGCCGTCGTACATTCCGCGGCAGGCGCTCACCGCCATCACCCCCCGTCGGCGCAGCGCCATCACCCCACGTCGGCGCAGCCCAGCATCGCGTTCACCGATACCGGCCATCCCATCCTCGGCGAGGCCGCGGGCTGGGAGCTGTTCGCCCGGGGCGACACATTTGTCGCCGACATCGAACTCGGCCGTGGCCGAGTAACGCGCACCGCAGTCCCGTGGCTGACCAGCGGCACCGCCGCGTCGTTCGTCGCCGGCGCCCATGAGGTCATCGTCCGCTCCTATGACTCTGTGCCGGGCTACGTGATCCCGGACGGCAAGCCGGCGCAGGTGCTGACCGGCCCGCTGGCAACCGGCGGCCCGCTTGTTGCCGGACCCACGACAGGGGAAGTGTGGACGTACATCGGCACAGGTTCGAGCCTGACCCTGGTGACGCTATCCGGCCGTAGGGTCGGCCCGTCGATCCGGTTTCCGCCGAACGGGCCGGAACGACTCTCGGCCACCGCCGACGGACGTGGTTATGTGCTGGCGATGACGACGTCCGGAGCTCTCGTCGATCTAGGCCCCACCTGGAAGCGATCGGTGCGCCTTGCCGTCACGGCCATTGGGCCGACCGGCTGGTTTGGCCAGCAATGTGGTAGTCGCTATAGCTGCCGGAACGTCGTGATGAACCCGGCGACTGGTGCGCTCCGGAGGGTGCCCGGCACCGCCCCGGCACCGGCCGGACGCTTCCCGTACCTGTTCTCA
>Ga0209006_10002708_pt1 | contig 16120 bp, 29 predicted proteins | sample JacPin_JW_Ref_O2_FD_188567 | JGI IMG/M metagenome (GOLD analysis project Ga0209006, IMG submission 188567) | Forest soil microbial communities from Algoma, Ontario, Canada - Jack Pine, Ontario site 1_JW_Ref_O2 (SPAdes) (version 2) | ecosystem: Environmental > Terrestrial > Soil > Boreal... | reverse complement strand
GGACCTACATCGGGTGGTTGCTTTTTAATGGCAGCAGTAATGGCACCCTCAATCGAGGATGCCATTCCTGCTCCAATACCCCCCGGGCGGATGCAGTAGCCCAATAGCCATTTAGCTATCGGGCTCCGCCTTTGGGGTTGGCCCATAGTAAATGCCTTTTGTGGTTGGCTCTTTGGCCCATGAGAATGTCCGCCAAGGAATCATCATTTCCGCGTGTTCGGGACACACGGAAATGCGCTCCTTTTCGTAGTAGGAATTGCTCACGGTAATGGTCACCAATTGCCCTTTGGCCAATAGCTTATTGCACGCCGTAGTGTCTTTGTCTGGCGTGATGTATTCACAGGCATATCTCACTTGTCATCATCCCGTGAATGGCTTGTTCGGCTTCTGAGTCGTTGGGGGAGGTAGCTGGTTACCAATTCCCTGACTGAAAGCTGTAGGAATAGGGTTGCCTGGCGCGATAGGGAATGCAGCTTCCGGCTTACTTGACGCACCTTGATACACCGCACTATTCAGGTTTGATCCGAATTCACCGATAGAAAAGGATGAATAGTCCACCCCTTGAACGGGTGAAGGGAAGATGTATGGATTAATGGTCCCCTGCATTCCTATTCCGTCCCTCCACTATTTCCGGGGGATAGGCGGAAACGGCGTCCATTTCCACGACCCCTTCATGGTCGCCATTCACCCGGAATAGGTCACATACGTCGCCCGGACGGACGGTCATACCCTCCGCCTTATTGCACGTAAATTGGTTCCCGGTATGGTCCGCGAATTGGCAGCCTCCGCAGTACTCGACCGCGAATTCACCGCCCCGGTAATTGTGCTCCTTTTTCCACAGTGCATTATCCACGGCGTTCTGGTCTCCTTAGATGAGGGTGCCGCCGCATCAATTCTTGATACATACCACACCAGGAATGGTGCGCGACAGTTACACGGTGCCTATGCTCCTGAAAGATAACTAGCCCCTGTTCGTTACACCCGGAGCAGCGGTGAAGTCTTGCCATTTCCCAGGCTTCATCTATGATGCTGGAAACGGTCTTGACTTCTCTCGGCTTACGCGCCACCGATTACCTCCCAGAATCCCTGTAGCAGATTGTCGGAATCTTGCGTCATTCCGTCCGCGTTGTTCTCGGTCACCTCTGATAGTGGCCTAGTACCCATTGTACCACGGTCATAGGGGTATGTATCCCATTCAGTAATGCTCTCCGTCCAGTCCCTATTTATGACCCCGGCGCGCATCACATCACCGTCCCAATGGCTGCCCCTAAAGTCGCGCTTTTGGTATGGCAATGATGATTGGGTCATTTCTTTATTCTCGGTGACATGCCCGGCGGTAAACCATTTGTTTCGTGCCAGGGCTTCACCGATGGTTGTCATAGAGAATGGTACAGGGAATTTCACCGATGGCCACTCTTCGGGATTCTCGGGAACTGTCGGGAAATTGTCCGGCCCCCACGTTCTGAATTCAGCGTCAATGTCGCCTAGGGCTTTGGAGAATGCAGCGGCGTTGACTCCTCTCGATTTGAACCGAATTGGACTCTCAGTCCGTATCGCTTCCCTAGTTGAATCGTCCCAATAGACCCCCGGCTTGAATAGAGTGATATTACTCTTTGTCCCTTGCTCCCAATCCCCCAGCTTATCACTACAGGGGAGAGTCGGGTGCGGGCTACGGAAATATACCCCATCCGTTGCGACCATAGCAACGCCATGCGTTTTGTCCGGGTGTGTAGAAATGGCATCTAGAATCATCGTCCTACAGCCTGCGGTAATCAGGCTGGCATAGAATGGATTGGCATACATCGGGTCGCCTTCGGATTGTGCCATCTTCCCGTAGGCGGAATTGTAAAGCAATTTGCTTGCCTTACCTTGCGGCGAATTCTTACCGATCTGCTTTCGGTATTCGTACAGTTCGGCCAGTCCTGCGAGTGGTGGCGGACAGTCGCAAGGCTCATAGTTAATCCAGCCACGTACCTCTATGGAATCTATGATCCCCGCGCGCTCAGCGGCCCGCAGTTCATGGAGCCAATACCACCCGCCTGTCAGGTGAGGCCGCTTGATATTCCCGTCCTCATCCCTGTGTAGCATCGTGCCGATATACGGGTCCGATCCCCTGACCGTCGCCCTCACGAGCGTATAGCCGCTGTCTGGGAGCCGTCCGGGGGATTGTGTCCACCGACCGTGAAGCATACAGGGCAGGGACGCCATGATGAAAGGGTAGCAGGAATTGATATCGTATTCCCATGTGATCCCCGGGACGTACCCGTGCATAAAGATTTCGAACCAGCCACCGAAATACGATGCCAAAGCGGCGGCCATATATGCCGGTTTGATCGCCGCGTTCAGTTGCTCAGCGGTCTGGACATTCTTGGTCTTAAGCCATGCCTGAACGGCTGCCCCTGGACCGTACCAATTCTGCCGGGGGAGCCTCACCTCTGACGCGACGAAACCATGATTCAATTGTTTCATGAGTCGTGCCCAAACGATGTTTTCCAAGCGGTTGTAATACCTCATATCATCATCCAATTCGGCCACGTCCCGATGGGCTTTCCCGCGTTCTATCTCGTCATATTCCGCTTGCGTTACGACGGGATTAGGGTTGCCTTTAGGGTCGATTGCTTTCAGGAATGACGATTGGAAAAAGGGTCCCGCATCGCTGACATACATCCATGATGATTCCCCAGCCGGGCGGAACTTGATTCGCTTAAGCCCTAGGGAGTCTATTTCCCAGTCGTCTACCTGGACCGGAAAAGGCGTAGGGTTTCCGCCACTTGCAATTCGCTTCCGAGACGCAATGCCCGCACGACTCCAGATGCGATAAGCGCGCTCTTCGGGAAGGGATTTGAAGATTTGCGCAAAGTCGTATCCCAGATAAAACCCGCCAAAGGCTGCGTCTGGTTGATCAAGGTAACATTCCCAAAGGAATCCAAGCGCCTCATCCCATTGGATTCCGTCCACGTTTTCGAACTGCTTTTCACCACAACCAAGGAGTACGTACCTATGGTTATTACCACGTCCGACACCCTCTCCGTCTACGCCCACGAACTCCAATTCGTGGTGCCTTCTGACCCTGCTCCGATTGGTGTGCGCGTTCGCTGCCTTTTGGTGTTTCGGTGAACAGTAGCGGACGTTATTCTTGTAGGTTGTGAATGGTGTATGGCAGTGCTCGCACACTGCATATATGGGGGCCTGTAGTTTCATTCGAACCGCTCTAGATTCTGTGAGTGATACCACCAAGTATTGAATACGCCTTTTCCGCTAGCGCGCTGGCGATAATCGCCAGATGAAATGCGCCATGCCTGACCGCGTTGTGCGTCTGACATACGGCCGACCATGTAGCGGACAGTTTTTCTGGAATACTTCGGGAGGCCAGAGAATACGCCCGTAGGACTAGACTCGCATGTTTTCCTGCCGATTGCGTCGGCGAGCTGATCGAGGGTTTCCCATCCCCTATCGCCGCCCTCATTGCCCCCTTGAATTGGCGGCCGAATTCTTCGAACTGTCTGTCGGTAATAGCGCGCCTCTGGGATGGTGCTACGATTAGCGCGGATGTCACGAGCCAAGCGGCGCTGAGCAGCGCGGCGCTGAGCGGCAGATTGGGCCATGCGGACACCTTAGAACGGCAGGATATCACTGGCTATTTCCCTTACCTTTGGCCGTGGCTTTCTTGAAACCCAGCGATGGCAATTGGAATGTTCGCAGTAGAGTTTCCCGCGCTTTGGCTTCCACAGCCGGTACACCTCTTGTGTCTCGGGTGTGGTAGAATGTCCGCAGGACAGTTGGATGATCGACCATGCGGAACGTGGGCGGCCCTCGTCAAGCCCCCCATTCAAACGGGCAGGAGCCCCGGGAGTGGAATCCCGGAGCCCCTGCCCGTTTACTGTGACGAATTGCACGGCGAATTACAGCGGCCGGACCTGGACCTTGACATCCTTCATCGGGTCAGGTCGCCCGTTCACGGGAATGTCCTTGATGTAGGTCATCCGCGTGAGGTAACCGACATAGTCATCGGTCAGGGCATCCCGGACCTTATAGCCCCCGTTGTGAACATACAGAATGTCGCCCGCATCGCTCCCGTCCTCATTGGACAAAAACATCTGCTGATCGAATTCGTCATCCGCGCTCTTTGCGTCCGGGGGCACGACGTGCCGCGTCCCCTGGTAAATCCCGGTGAACGTCTCGCCCGGCTGCTCCCACTTAAACAGGATACCGGACTCTTCACCGATTGTCAGCCACTCGGATTCGGTTGCTGCACTAGCCATGATACGGGTTACCTCCTGATTGAATCTTGCCTATAATGCGGTGGGGACCCTGCCTGCCTTACCCGCCCGGGTCAACTGTGGGGGTGCTCCGGGCGGAGCCTTACAGGCAGGGTCCCCATGATCCCCTATTCGGAGACGTTCTGAGCGGCCCCCTGAGTGCCCCTGGCCTTGCGGCCGGAATGCACCTTGGTACGGACCCGGTAAATCACGCGGACACCGTTAGCGACCTTCTCAGGCTTCCCACTGGTCTGAACAGTGAGCGGAACGTCGCGCAGAACGTTGGTGTAATGCCGCGCATCTTCGAGGATGGAATTCATGTCGTCCACGTTCGCAAACGTGATATGACGCCACCCGTTGGGCTTGGCCTGCCACGCGACGAACGCCTTTTCGGCCCAGTCCTTAATGGCCTGCGGAACGTCGCGCTCCGCCTTCTCATATTCGCTGTCAGTATCCAGCGCGGCCAGCGCGCCGGTAAGCTTCTCAGCCATCGTGGGTAATGCTCCCTACTGCTTGGGGGTGAATGTCGGTACGCTCAGTGTAACACACCCCCGGCCGGTAGGCTTCCCGATCAGAGTGTGATCTACGTCACATCTACGGAAGCGGAACGCGCGTCCACTTACCGGCAGTGTTCGTGTAGCCAAGCGTCCCGGCTTTGACGTTATAAAACACGGGAGCATTATGCGGGATATCCGTCAGCCGTAGCCACTGGGATTCATCGGCAGTATCGGCCAGCCATTTAGCCGACATAACCGACGTGTCATATGTGCCGTTCGGCGGGTTGTCTGTGTACTGTACCCCGGTCACAGGGAAGGGGCCAGAGGCACCCGTGACCATTGACTCACCGTCAGCTTTCGACAGATTGAAATTAGCCACCCAGAGGCCAATTCCATCCTTGATTCCGCCCGCAATTAGAGCGTTCACTACAGTCGAAACATTCGAAGCGCTCATGTAGATAAGCGGTGAACGCTGCCCCTTGCGCCGTGACCCCCGATAGTTCAGGAGCGCTGCCTTAGCCCACCGCGCGCATTCCGCAGGCGTAGCGGCCCCCGACTCCACGTCCAGTACATCGGCCGTCTCATCACTGGCAGTATTGTCCTGGCAAATCCTGACCGCTACAGGATGCTTTTTCCAGTCCGCTTCCGTCCACTTAATATCAGCCGTGCCCGTAGTGTACCCGGCATTCTGGAATCCCTCGGGGAGCGTTGGCTCATTGACATGTATAGCGTCATGCATTACCACGGTCGTAGGGGCAGGGGTTACAACCGCTGCCTTGAAAGACTCGGGGGCATCCGGGGCAACCTCGGTAACGGGTCCCGGTGACTCTGGGTTTATTGGTGGCATTGCGGGGCTGCTCATTTTTGACCTTCCGACGTTTGCGAATTCTGAATTTTCCCACGCAGTTCAGCTAGTTCTACTCTAAGTTGATTCACAGAGTCTTTGGTTTCGAGCTTGGCCTCTAGAATGTGACCAAGGTTGGTGACGGCAGTAGTGATCTCGTCACGGATGGCATTGTTCCGCCTATCCATTAGCCTAATCACAAAGGCCATTGCTGCGATGACTACGCCGCCAATGCCACCGATAATAACAGCCACGCTTGACCAGTTTATTCCGGTCGTATGAACGGCTGTCTCCACGAGCATATTAGAATTTCTTTCCCAGAAAGAACCCCACCGCGAATACTACCAGCAGGATAAGAGCCTGACTGGAAAGATGGATTGACGGAATGGTCGCACCACTAGCAAGCATTTAATTCTCTGTTCCCTCTTCGGCTGAGCGGAGCCCAGACACGTTGGCATGATAGTAGCAAATACCGAGGATGCCCCCGGCGAGGGTGCCACCGGAAATGATGGGGAGAGCCTTTTTCGGTTCCATCATCGCAGCGATGGCCACGAATAGCGCAGCCTGAACCATCCCCAGCTTAACCCATTTCATGAGGGTTTCGCTCCGCCTGGCCGCGTTAATCTCAGCCGTCTGGGGAGAGCTACAGGCCGCCGCTATGATTTCGTAAACCAGTCCGGCAGACACCATAAATGCCAGCGCTGCCGAACCGTTCATCTTGTCAAGGTCAACCATTCGGACCCCTGTTCCAAATGACCGGCCCGGCACCTCCGACGTGAAGGGTCAGACCAATGAGGCCAAGAGAGACCAGGCCGATAACGGAAACACCGGAGAAAACTCCGAACGCAATCAGTGCCGCAATCACGAATGCGACGATTGCCAGAACACCCCAAAGACTCATGACGCCACCTAACTAGTCGGGGCCGTGCCGCTACCGGGTCCGGTCACGTTGGTGACCTGCTTTTCCGGGACCCATAGAATGATCCCCTTGGGGACCTTCCCGGTAGGCTTGGAAAAGAACTTGGTTTCGGTCGGCGATTGGTGAACCTTATGCGCCTTGGTAAACGCCACGATATCCGCAGGCGTAGTCCCGTACTTAGACGCGATCTGGGCTAGCGTCTCCGACCCGTTAGCCGTGACCGTAGTGTGCCCCGGAATCTGGTTCGAAACAGGCGTCACGCTAGTACTCGGCGGCGGGCTAGGTGAACTAGGCGGAGTCACAGTCGTATAGGTCTGGTTGACGAACTGCGGAACTTGCCCGGCACCCGCTGTGTCTGCCGCCGTGGTATCGCTCGTGGTACTGGCGGCAGTGCTAGCGGTTTTCTTGTTCCGCAGATACAGAACACCAAGAATGATAACCAGGCCGATAGACGCCCACGCCCACGCGGGAAGCGGACCGTATTTCTTGGCCCAGATACCAAGCTTGCCACTGGACCTAGGCGGTCCGCCCGTAGGCTCTGGCGCAGTTTCGCTCACGACTCCACCTCACTAGGCGGCCAGTACAGCCAATCCTGGTCTGCCGGATGGTTGGCGTAAAGGGGATCGAAACCGTGGTGAATAAGGGTGGTGATATTCTCCCCGCAATGCACGGGGTAACGCACGGGTGAATAGACCACGTCTCCGATATTGTGGGTGGGCGCAGCGGTGACGTTAATCAGTGGCCCATAGTCCACCATGTCTAGCACTTCTCCGTTGGGCTGCCACTTGGTCTGCCCGTGGGTGAAAATGCCATTCCGTAGCGCGAGATACCCAGCAAGAATGATGCCAATGCCAATAAGCCATTGGGCATGTTCGTTCAGCTTCATACTCCGAACCTGCTTCGGGTATTGAATCGTGTATTTGCCGCTGCGACAGTCCCAACCTGACCTTGCGGTTGCACAGTCTGTGAATAGTCCTGCCCCGCAATCTTGGAATTGTCTGGCCGGTCAACCCTGACCGCGTGCATCTGCGGGATGGCCATATACCGCCCGATGGTAGGCGAGTAGTCCGGCGTGGTCACTGAATGCAGACCGTGAGGCGGACCCGCGAAAACCTTGTGCGGCCCGTCGCCCTGAGTCCCCTGCTCGACTGGGGACTGAATCCCCTTGGTGTCCCTGGCCGTGACCCCGGCATAACTGCCGTAGGGCTGATAGAGCCCCGGGACGCCACCGTACACAGGGGACCAACCGGAGCCCTGTTCGCCCGCGAACTGCGGTCCGGTCTGCCGGGGAAAGCCAGGGTTAAACCGTCCGCTTCCCTGATCCTGTGACGGCACGAGCGAATAATTACGCTGCGCGTCCTGGTTCGCGTTATTGTCGGACCCCTGCTGAAAGTTCAGCGTACGATTCACCGTGGCGAACACTGGCGGAATTGCACCGAACTGAGGATCGTCCGGGTTCGGCGGGTTGCCCCTGACCGACTCACTCAGGGTACGGGGATCACCAGTCTTAGACATAATGTGCCTGTCACTGGTCATCAGTTTGTCGTTTGGGGTACTAGGGGTGAACCCACCGCGCCAGCCATTTCGCGGAGTCTGCATTACCCCTGGCTGCCATACGTGGTTATTCGGTGGGTCACCCCCATAGGCACTGCCAGGCTGCTTTGCACCACGAGCCATGCCGTACCCTGTACCGATTCCCCCGGTTTCCGGCTGGTTATTCGGCCGGGCCTGGTTCGGCCCAACGTTATAACCAACGTCATTCTCGGCGTACTTCCATCCCTGGGGGTTATTCTGCCGGGTCATTACACCCGGGTTACCGTAAGAGCGCACGACAGGTTCGCCCGGCACTCCACCAGTAGGAACACCCGGGACAATCGCGCGAGACAAAACCGGAGGAATCATATTCCTAATCCCTAACTAGGCACCCGGGGTGGAAGAGGCAGGCGGAGCGACCGGAGCGTTTGCCGGGTCCGCGTTCTGAAGCTGAGTCGTAAACCCATTGATCTGAGCCACGACCGCTTCGGCCTCATTGGCCGTAAGCCCACCCGAAATCTGGGTGGCCACGTCCGCCAGAAAGGTCGTAATCTCGGTGGCGAGATTCGCAACCGCAGTGTTCATGTCGTCAATTGCCGCCATGATTTTCTCCTGATTCTGTAGAATCTTGTCTAGCTTACTGAGTAGCTGATGGTTCAGCCATTCGCCCATGTGCCGCCACCAGTGGCAGACTTAATCAGGTTCGAAAGGCCACCTGTCACATTCTTGACCAGGCTTGGCCCCTGCGAACCCGGGCGGACCATGACGAAAATCCCGGCGAGAATCACAATCCCCGCAAGAAAGCTGCCGATATCCTGCTGCATTGGTTCCCCTTATTGCAGGATGTTGTGCGGCACGGGTGCGTTGGGATTAAGGTCCGCCGTCAGCGTGTCCTTATCCTCTCCGGTACCTGCTCCGCCAGCCGCGTCCAGAATCTTTTTGACTTCACCAGTGCTCTTGGCAAGAATGGTAATGACAATCAGACCACCGAACGCAACCGTAATCTTGTTCATGTTGTCAGACATAGAGACGATAGCCAAGATGAAAAACAGCAGAGTGGTTGCTGTCATGCGCCAAAGCGCTTCACCCATCTTGGTACCGTAGTCACCCTCTTTGGTGAGGGTGGTCGCTCCGATAATGATGACGCAAACCAGCCACTCAGCCGCAAGCTTAGGCGTTGCGCTGCTGACCTGGTTTGCCTGGCCCCTTACCTGGCTATAGCTGGGGACGTTTCCCCCGCCAGAGTTGCCCTGAGCGCTACGCGGAGGGTTGTCAGGAACGCCGCCTCTATTGCTGGGACGCGCGAAATGAATTTCGCGCCGTTGCCGTCCCGCCGCATCGCTTGTGTGAACTAGCTTAGAGACGCGCGGAACTTCGGCTGGTCTAGTCTGTCTGCTCGTTCGGGTCGCCCGGCTGCTTGGCACCGCTGCCCTCCTTTGCTAGCAGGAATTTGAGAACGTCTACAGGATTGTTTGCGGTATCCCCATTGTCTTTGGTGACACCCCCGGGGTGGAATGCGACAAAGAATGATACGCCAGCTATCCAGAACAATAGCAGCGCCAATGCCAGCATTACACCCCGGTTGTCATCCATGTCAGCCGTTACCCTTATTCATGTGAGAACGGAAGTTCAACTGCGGCACGAAAACCAGCAGGAGATATCCGACCAGAACGCCGACCCAAAAGGTCTTGTCCTTAATCATCACTTGCCCACCTCCCCTTAAAGCTTCCGGCTGAGATATGCGAACACGACCATTTCGAGAACGATCATGCCAAGCAGGAACGGAATACTAGGTTCCCAGCCTGTGTCTGATGTTACGCCTTGCCCCTGAGCAAAGGCGGAGTTACCGGCCACGTTTTGCCCCATTCCTGAGCCGTCGCCACCATAGTATGGTGTGCCCCTGTAATAGCCCCACGATTGCGTGGGAGCGGAGGCCATGAAACTCGGGTCGAATCCCATCGGGGAAACCTCCCGGGTTTAGATGTCCACCAGTGAAGGATCGACCGGCCCAACCGGGTACACTTCATCGGCAATCTCTTCGAGGGTGCCAGCGGCGGTAACAGCGGCAGTCGAGCTAGTCTCCCACTGTTCCTTGGTCGCGTTGGAAGTGTAAAGCCAACCCTGGCCAACCAGGCTCCCAGGCTCCATGAAGCGCGGGAACACATAAACCCCAGCGCCATAGCACCCCGGGTTCAGGGAGCCAAATGCGCCCGGCACCGTGGCACTGGGCGCGCTCTGGGGGTTGGTGGCCTTACCGTAAAGCTGACCATAGAAATCGTTGGCCCACTGGGTAACGATATCCGGGTTCAGGCGGCCAAGAGAACGGTTGTCAATTGACCAGTAAATCGGGTCCGACGCGCCAGCGATACGCACGCCAGCCTGGTCACGCCAAACCAGAACGGAAAGCCGCTTGGCATTTCCGGTCAGAGCGGAAAGGAAAATGTTGTCCGATCCGCTTGGGTTGGTCGTGAAGATCTGGTGACGCCGCTTCACCTGGAGATTGACACCCGGGGGGACTGGCTGGTTAGGCGTCCCCTGTAGGTCCTTGTCGTCCGGCTGAGCCCATGCGTCCATGTAGGGAGTAACACTGATCGTGGGCTGAGTGCCCGCGCCCGTGAAACCCACCACCGACTGATCCCAACGGTACTGAGACCTAGTGTCAGTGTTCGCCAGTACGCCAGCCGTGAAGCGAATCTCAGGCTGAAGGAACATGGTAAAGGCGACCTGAGTAGCGGACAGAACGAAATCGTAGGCGGTTGCCGGGTCCTGAAGCCAGGGACGGCCGTACTTCTGCGCCGCATAGTGCGCAAAACCGTTCATGTTATACAGGATTTCGGAGCCGTCCACATTGACCAGGTCAAGCTGTGAGAAAACTCCGCCCGCGCCACCAGTGCCAGGCGTACCGACAGAACCACCGAAAGGGGAGTCCTGATTGGTGCCCGCAATGGGGATCGTGGCCCCTGCTGTAACGGTCCGGACAATCAGCCGGTTACCCCGCAGGTATTGACCCGCGTTAATCTGCCCACCACCAGCGGCAGGGGTAAGGGTGAGAAGCTGAGAGTTAATCAACCCGTTGAGGTTTTTCTCAGCATAGAGGTTAGTGGCGATCTGAAAGGGGTTCATACCCCCACCGCCGCCACTGCTGGGAGCGGCGCTAGCCGCTGCCCCTGCCGCTGCTACCATAGGTAATTTCCCCTTTGATTCGCGCAGCGGAGTATGGCTAGTTCAGTACTGAACAGCCATCGCCTTTCCGGCGTGATTGACCCAGGTATTCGAAGAGGCGAGAGCGTGATAAGTCGCCAGTCGCCACACGGTACCCAGGATAAGGACAGACACCCAGATGTGGACGCCTACCTTGACGTATTCCATACGTCATTCCTTTCACTATTCCCCCGACTGACTCCCGCCCCGTGGGGGCGGCCCCCGCTGCCCGGGGGGCGGGAGTCAGGTCCGGGAGGCACCCGTGCTATAAGCATAGCACAAACGCAGGTCAGACGTAGCGTCCCGTGGACTTGTTACCCGAACGCAAACGCCCATGCAATTCAGCCGTAGAACTGTCGCCACGCACGGCCGGATTCTCGTCAATAAAGTACTGCCTATGCCCATCTGAGCAGAACACGAATTTGACGATTTTTGGCTCGTAGCCGTCCGCCCCGTCATTGATCCTAACTTGGTGACAATCATACCCGGGACGGGTGCAGTCATCCCAGCAGCAAAGCAGATGCCTGCCACTGTCGATAGACACGACCCTTTTACGGGCTACGCTATAGCTCATGATTCCACCGGCTGACCGCTTGGTTGAACTGGCGTATTTCCATTTCCTGAATGGGGGTCAGGGTCGCGGGGTCCGAACTTTCCGCTAGCGTCCCTTGGCTGCGCCACCTTTCGAACCGGGAAAGGATCGTGTTCAGTATCATTTCCCGTTTCCACTCTGGCATTGTCATCACTTGCCACACTGCCAGGATCAGCAAAACGTAGATTACCAGAATGATTAGCTGGACCGTGATATCTTCCTTGGCCTCCTGCCTCACCCCGAATCTCCTTCCCGATGCGGACGATATCCCGCTTCATCTGATAGTCGATAAGCAGGATCAACGCCGCGCCCACCAGCGCCACGTAAACCAGGAACAGGAAAAACTTTTCTCCCTCTGGAATCTTGATCTTATCCATCTAGGTTATCCCCTTCATGACATAGTGCGATATGCACGCGGGCTAGCTGCCGGATAGCATACAGCGAAACCATGTACTTAGTTCCGCCGCTAGACATGACGTATATGGTCTGGCCGCACTTGTGCCTATCGCAGACTAGGTGAGTCTGGGTTGTGCCCCCAGGCGGCCCCCCGATGGCTCCCAGGTCCCGCGTAGTGCGTACCTCGCATACCATCGGCCATCCCTCGGAGAGCCCATCTAGCTGAGCTACGCGGGCTGCCGCGTGCCGCCTGCCGTCCGCGTCTACCTCGGTCACTGACCAGCCCCCATCCTGAGCATTTCGATCGGGTCACCCTTACCCGGGAATGCCATTTTCATTGCCTTAAGCATCATGGGCGAGAATTCCATATGCTTATCCTCGTCCTGTCCTTCGATCCTGAACAGCAAGTGAATGCCACCCTCTGGCGTTTCGAAAATGCCAAACTTTCCCTTGGTCAATAGCGTCGGCTGCGCTGCTGCTACCTCTTGTCCCTCACTCACAATGCCTCCCTATGGCCTATCCGCGATGATTGCGCCGCTGAACGTGCCGCTAGCGGTTCCGCTTGAATTGGTGATGACGACAGTACACAGTCGCCGGGGTAGCTCGATTAGTTCGTCTGCTGCTCCTGAAATGGGCGGGTGAAGCTGGACAATCTCATGTCCGGCACTATCGTTAATCACGGCGGTAAGCGTTCCGGTGGCCGCCTGGTTTGACGTATGGAACAGAGCCTGGCCACTGTATAGCAATATCTGCCGGGACTGTGAACTAGAGGCAGCCACCGCCGCGTTTGATACGGCTAGCAATTCGTTCGTGTATGGCATCGCAGCACTGGCCGCTACGTTACTCAGCCCACCGTCCGAACGCCAGTCGTGATTAGACCAGTTACGGGTCGTGCCAGTGAACGACATAATCCCGTTTGGAAACCCGGTAGCGGTCTGGTTGGTGACGACAATGGCCATCCACTGCCCGGCCATCGGGCCATGACCCCAGGTGTTAAAACCGTTGGCAATACCGTTGGCAGCGCTGACCGGGCATTCCCACCTAATGTGCTCGACTGGCACTTCATCGCCCAGTTGGTCCCACCAGTAGATATCGACCTGCTCGACCTGGCCGGTAACCAGCGGCGAACCAACGCTGAAATTGAACGCTATCTCATAGGCGGAAAAGGCGGAGACTTGCACCACGTTTAGCGCTGCCTGCGGTCCGACGCCGCCTAGTGGAATAGCGGGCACCCCTGGTTGTGCCACCGGCTGGAATGGGGGTCCGATGTTTCCCACGATCTGGTTAGGTACAAACAGGGACGTGGAATTGACCACCGGATAGGCTGGGTTTTGCCACAGCCCACCGGCCCCGCTATTGCTGCTTGGTCCGACTGTCACGGGTTCGCCCTCTGGTTCTGTGGAATGCCGGTATCGAATCTCAGCCACATAGTTACGGTTGGCGGGTTGTTATCTGTGTCCGCGTCAGACCAGAAAAACCGTAGCTCGGTCCCGGGGTCTAGCTGCTGCGAACCATTCCAGATATTCACATCACCCCGCTGGTTCGCTTCCCACTGGTTAGCGCCGATGAAAATGTCAAACGTAGAGTTTGGCGCGCCACTGACCAGAATCTTGTAAACCTCAAAATAGGGAGTAGCAACGTTGAACGCCTTTGAGTCGAATACGATAGTCCAGTTCCCGGGGTTCTGGCCTGTCGTGTCAGCCGACCCCGTGAGCGTTCTGGCCCCTAGGTTAAGGTATGACATCAGGTAATCTTGCCCTGCATTTCTGCCGGAACACTGATGAACTGCCCTGACATGGTGTACGTATTCCCGGCTGTGGCCTGAACCACTGCGACCAGTCCTTCCGCTGGCATCAGGAATACGCCCCTGGAACCGGGGGTATAGCTGACTCCGACCTGTAGCGAACTGTCGATCAGGTTACGTGCCTGCTGCGTCTCGTCCGACGTGGTGTAAAGCGCCACGCCAGCGCCGACCGTAACAGCCTGAGAATCAGGGGTAATACTGCCGCCAGCAGAATAGGTAGACGCTGCCGTGCCAGCGCCAATGGCGTTGAGGGTAACGGTAGCGCCAGCAGGTACCGTAATCTGCTGGGGAGTCTGACCGTAAAGGGTACCGGAGTTGATCCCGTTATTGCTCGTGTTCCCAGTGGGAACAGCAACGCCGTTAACCTCTAGTTGAACGTTGTTACGATCCTGAGCCCCAAGGGTACCACCGAGCAGAACGTCATAGTTGACGGTATAGGTACCGGCAATAGGCACCGTGGCTGTTGCGAGAACCTGCCCGGCCGTAGGCGTAGTGACAATCACAGCGGGCAGGGCGATAGACTGCTGTGCCCCTGGCTCCCTGATTGCCCCGGCTTGGTCTGTGCCGCTAGACGCGATCGTGACGCGCCCTAGACGCCACACAAAGCCGCTTTCGGGACCGAGCGTGCCGAACCCGCCAGCGGCAGGCGGAAGGGTCAGGGGACCCGTTACGGTGGCCGTCGCGTACGCCGTGGGGAGTCGCATGATCTTAACTCCGCGCCACCGCTCCTGTTCTGCGATGCTGTAACGCTGCATCAGTTCGTCCCGGAAATGGCGGAACTCGTCTGTACCCACCAGGTCGTATTCAGCGTTTGCCCGAATCGCTACCTTAGTCACTGTCTCCCCTTACACTGGGATCGGAACGACGGGCGGCATCTTTGGAGCCTGTATTCCCATCGCCTTACCTATAAAGAATGCGCCCGCGAACAGTGCGAGCAATCCCACGGCGAACGCTCCGACCCTGAGCCATAGCGCGGGGCGGAACAGTGCCGCTACAAAATGCATGAGGGTAGAGAAGTCGTTACCTATCCCTCCGATAGCGGTAGCGATATCCCCAACTGTCTCGCCAACGCCGCTGACCGTGGATACGCCAGAGCCAAGGAATCCAAATCCTGGAATCGCGTTGAGACCGGCAGAAATACCGCCAGCCAGACCAAGAGCAGGGTTGTCGCCTCCACTTGCGTCGGCGGCAGTCCCCTTTGGCCAGTTGCCACTCTTGGCCGCCTTTGCGACCAATTCAGCCGATGCAGTTCTGTTGGCGTTGTTTGCGAGCGCTGCATTTGGCCTCTCATATTTGGTGCTGAAATACAGGGCTGCCGCACTAGGGCTAGTGGCGTGAGCGTTGATATCTTTCACTGACCCATTCGCGCGGATGTAGGTCATCGTGGCTTGCAACTGTTCCTTTAGGTCCCCGCCTGACTGGCCGAGAATCTGAATCAGTCCGCCACTAGGCGAGTGAGGGTTACCCCCGGACTCCTGTTCAATGTTACCCAGAATCCCGGCCGCCGCGTTGGCACTAAAGCCAGCCCCGGTCAGAAAGGTATAGATTGCCTTTGCGTTTTCTGGAATCCCAGCCACTAGACAGGCACCACCATAGGCATACTCGGAGTCTGGATATCTAGGGCTTTCGCTATGGCCCAGAGCCCTAGCCCGGTTGCGAGCAACCCTAGAAAGAATGCGCCGACCCTGAGCCATAGGTTCGGCCGGAACAGTGCCGCTATGAATCGGATGAGGGTAGAGAAGTCGTTACCTATCCCACCAACGGCCGTAGCAATGTCGCCTACGGTCTGGCCTACGCCTGTTCCTTTGCTGACCACTGGACCCAGGAAACCGAATCCCGGTATCTCTTCCAACGCCTGGCTAATGCCACCCGCTAGACCCAATGCGGGCGAACCTGAATCACCGCCAGAGCCTGAAATATCAGCGCCGGGGGGTCTGCCGTAGCCAACTATCTTCCCGCCCCATGCGGCCATGTCGGAGGGTTTCCAGCTTATTTCCTGTACGTCCTGCCCTGGCTGGGGAGCCTGGATAATCTTGTTATCCCCCGCGTAAAGCACGACGTGACCCGGGCTGACT
>Ga0209006_10002707_pt1 | contig 16122 bp, 14 predicted proteins | sample JacPin_JW_Ref_O2_FD_188567 | JGI IMG/M metagenome (GOLD analysis project Ga0209006, IMG submission 188567) | Forest soil microbial communities from Algoma, Ontario, Canada - Jack Pine, Ontario site 1_JW_Ref_O2 (SPAdes) (version 2) | ecosystem: Environmental > Terrestrial > Soil > Boreal... | reverse complement strand
CGGCGCGGGCCGATTTGATCATCGTCTCCGGGGCGCTGACTGCAGCAGTTGCAAGGATGGAGCCGTCGAACACCGCCACCGGGGATCTGCGGTCGGGCCGGGCGCGCAGCATCACCTTCGCGAAGTGCAGAGCCTGTGGCGTGTCGCGCAGATCGTCGAAGCGGGCGCTGACCCCGACGCGCCCGGCCTCCATCCGCGATATCAGCGCCACCACCTTGTCCAGATGCTGCTCGGACGCGACATGCACGATGCCGACCTGCAATTCGGGCAGCAGCCGCCATGCCGAATGCACGTCGAGGCTGCGCAGCTTGGGTTCGATGTCGGGCAGTGCCTCGGTGCCCCCGGCGGCGGCTTCTGCGGCGATGACCACGAAGGGACCGTTGCTGGGCAAGCCAAGGTTGCCGGCGACTTCCCACAGGCTCCAATGGTCGTTCACGCGGCCCTCGAGCAGCGAGTCGATCAGAAGCGGGCGCTGCGATGTCGCACCGAGCATCTGCCGTTTCTGCTCGTCGCGGTATCCGGCCACCACCGCACTCGCGACAAGTTCGGCGAACCCGCTGATCCGGGCCTCGGTGTCGGCCGGCATCGGGCCAGGCCGGTCCGAGCCGACGGCCGCCAGACCCCACACGCGTCCATCGACGATGACCGGGACACCCACCGCAGCGCGCAGGCCCACCGCGCGGACGAGCTCAGCGACCGCTCCGGTGGCATTGTCGTAGCTGTCCATCCGGGCAGCCCGGCGGGTGCTCTGCACCTCCGCCGCGAGGGAGTTGCCCGCGATCGGTGTCCGCGTGCCCACCGGCCACTTCATCGCTGCGTCAGGAAGGTAAGCCGCGACGCTGAGCAGCGTAATTTCGCCGGTCGTTTCGTATTGCCACAATCCGGCGGTAGCCGCATGCAGGCATCCGCGCATCTCGTTGGTCACCGCGTCGAATACCTCCGAGGGTTCGACCCCGCGGGCCACCCGCGCGCCCACTCGCCGCAATGCCGCCTGCTCGGCGGCGAGGCGGCGATACTCGGCGTACAGCTGCGCGTCATCGACGGACGCGGCCAGTTCCTCGGCCGGAAGTTCGTCGGAGTTGAGGATTTTGTCCATGACTTCATCACTTTTCTGCTGTTCGATCGCCGAGTGCAGTTGACCCCGCGCTTTCAATGCCGGTGCTGCGATTGGCGGACGGCGCCGCGATGTGCCGTCGTGATCCGCATCATCACCCGAGGCGGGCGGCGGATGCTTGTCTCCGGAAGACAACAACGCGGCCGAAGTTGTTCGGTTCGCGACGTAATCACTCATCTCTTGTTTCCTGACGGTTCTTGTTTCCTGACGGTCGTCCCGCGCGCGTCTTCGGGCAGCGTACGCGCCTGATCGATTTTCCGTACGACTGTTCGTTCTGAAGTTACAACTAACGCCATCATGATGTCAAGACCACGATGAAAGCGGACATCAGTAGGCGAACGGTTGTTCATAGCTGGCTTTGATGTGTGCCTTTGACGTACAATCGATCGCATGTCCACCACGCCTTCGCGGTCGACGCCCGCACGCCGCGGGCGACCCCGGGTGATCAACGACCGCTCCGACGTGCGCGCTGCGGCCGTGGCGTTGTTTGCCGAACGGGGCTATCGCGCGACCGGCGTGCGAGAGATCGCCGACGCGCTCGGCATCGGAGCGACAAGCATTTACACGCACATCAAAACCAAATCCGAGCTGCTCCACGAGATCCTGATCGACGCATTCGACGCGATCATCGCTGTCCAGCGGGACGCCATTGAAAGCACGCCCGACGTCGTCGAGCAGCTACGCCGCGGCGCCGAGGGTCAAGTGCGTTACGTCGTCGAGCACCCACAAGAGGCCCTGATCGCGATCCGGGAATTCCGTTGGGCAGAAGGCGATGCGCTGACAGCCATCCTTGAGCGGCGACGTCGGTACCGCAACGCGTTTGAGGATCTGATCGCTGAGGGGTGCCGGCAGGGCCGCATGTCGGTCTCCGACGCGAAGATCGCGGCCTTCACGATCATCGGAATGGCCGAAGGCGTCCCGCGCTGGTTTCGTCCGGGACGCGAGGTGTCGATAAATCGACTGGCGTACCTACACGGCGAGTACGCCCTGCGCATCGCTGGCGTCTATAACGTGGCGCCACCCAAAGAACGGTGACGGAGGGTCAGCCGTCACTCGCTCCGGTATCGACGACGGTATCCCTGAGGCAGGATCGCCGGAAACCACATCACGAGAAGACCACGGCCGAGGGACCGAGTGTGGGTGGCAACACCGCTGGCGCACTGACATTGTCGGTCGACACAATGACGGACAAGGCCGGCCGCGTGAGGATTCAGATGTAGCCGCAACGCAATCCGACAAGGAGTTCTCAATGGCCGGCATCGACCTCAGCACGCAGTTCGACAAGATCTCTGATCACGCGAGAACCGCATCCGACAAACTGAAGGCTGCGAATCAGAGCAGCAGGGATCGACTGGAGAGCGACGTCGACAACGCCCGCGATCGGGCGGCCGCGGCAGCGGATCGGATCAACGACAAGGCAGACGCTGCCGCCGGCAAGGCGTCGTCGGAGTGGCACGAGATGCGCGCCAAGTGGCAGGCCCACGTGGCCACGATGAAGGCGAACGCCAAGAAGAGAGAAGACCACCTCGACGCGAAGCTTGCCGAAAAAGACGCCGAGCATGCCGAGGATTACGCATTGGACGCCATAGATTTCGCGCAGGCGGCGATCGATGAAGCCGAGTCGGCGGTGCTCGATGCCATGTATTCACGAGCCAGCGCGATGGCGTTCGGTTCGTCATCCGGCTAACGTCGCTGACGGGAGATGACCGCCAGCGCCGGTGCGGAGCGACAGCGGGTCGACGGCTTCGGCCGACTCGACCTGGGTTTGCGGCAGGCCAGTGACTGGTACCTGTGGGGGCCCTATCTCAGCGAAAGGCAGTGGGGCACAGTACGCGAGGACTACAGTCCCGACGGCGACGCATGGAACTATCTGCCGCATGATCACGCGCGCTCACGCGCCTACCGCTGGGGTGAGGACGGACTCGCGGGTTTCTGCGACATCGACCAGCGGTTGTGCCTGGCGCTCGCCCTGTGGAACGGGCGCGACCCGATCCTGAAGGAGCGGGCCTTCGGGCTGACCGGCTTCGAGGCGAATCACGGCGAGGACGTCAAGGAGTACTGGTGGTACCTCGACGGCATGCCCAGCCACGCCTGGAACAGCTGGCGCTACCACTACCCTCAGCGCGCGTTTCCCTACCAGCAGCTCCTCGATGAGAACCGCAAACGCGGCAAGCTCGACCCTGAGTACGAGTTGCTCGACACGGGAATCTTCGACGACGACCGCTACTGGATCGTCGACGTGCGGTACGCGAAGGCCGACCCCACCGACGTGCTGATGACGATCAACGTGACCAATGCCGGGCCCGACACGGAACTCCTGCATGTGCTGCCGACCCTGTGGTATCGCAACACCTGGTCGTGGGATGCCGGTGTGACCGCGCCGGCGCTCGCAGCCGCCGCCGCAGGAACCGTGGCCGCCGCTCATCCCTTTCTTGGTGCCTTGGAGCTCCTGGCTGGGCCCGGTCCGGACGGCGAAGAGCCGGAACTGCTGTTTTGCGACAACGAGACGAACGTGAAGCGGCTCTATGGCGTTTCGACAGGATCGCGATGGCCGAAGGACGGCATCAACGATCACGTCGTCTCCGGGGCAGACACCGTCAACCCGCAGCGGCAGGGCACCAAGTGTGCGGCCTGGTACCGGGTTTCGGTGCCACCTGGTGAAACGGCTGAGCTGCGCCTGCGCCTGCGACCGACCGGCACCGGGCCGGAACCGGCATCCGCGCTGGGAGCCAAGTTCGCACCGGTGGTAGCGCAGCGTCGTGCTGAGGCCGACGAGTTCTACGCCGAGCTCACCCCGCCCGCGGCGTCCGCCGACGAAGCCGCGGTAATGCGGCAGGCGTTCGCCGGCCTGTTGTGGAGCAAGCAGTTCTACTACTACGACGTGGCCCGCTGGATCGACGGCGACTCGACCCAGCCGCCGCCCCCGCCGCAGCGCCGGCACGGCCGCAACGCCCGGTGGCGCAGCTTTGCGGCATTCGATGTGATGTCGATGCCGGACACCTGGGAATACCCGTGGTTCGCGGCATGGGACATGGCATTTCACTGCGTCGCGCTGGTCCACGTCGATCCGGCATTCGCGAAATACCAGCTCGCCCTGCTGTGCCGCGAGTGGTTTCAAAACCCCAACGGCGCCCTGCCCGCCTACGAATGGGACTTCTCCGATGTCAACCCACCGGTGCTGGCGTGGGCCGCGCTTGAGGTCTTCGCCATCGACGGCGGACGCGACTTCGACTTCCTCAGCCGGATCTTCGACAAGCTGCTGTTGAATTTCACCTGGTGGGTGAACCGCGAAGATGCCAACGGCTCCAACCTCTTCGAAGGAGGGTTCATGGGGCTGGACAACATCGGCCCCCTCGATCGCTCACACCTTCCTGTTCACGGGATCCTCGAGCAGTCCGATGCCACCGGCTGGATGGCCGGCTACGCGTTGTCCATGGCCACCATCGCGGCCATGTTGCACGGATCGGGCCACCGGCCCGCGCTCGACCTGGTGCAGACGTTCCTCGAGCACTTTGCCGGTATCTCGGACGCCCTTGAGAAGGTGGGTCTTTGGGATGACCACGACGGCTTGTTCTATGACCGCATCCTGCTGCCTGACGGCAGTGCCGTGCCGGTCCGCGTGCACTCGATGGTCGCCATGATCCCGTTGTTGGCAGCCGCGGTCGTGAACGAGGAGGCCATCGACCGAACGCTGGAGACCGACAAGATGTTCGCCGAATACCTGCGACGCCACGAGCTGGGCGGGACCGAGCAGATGGTCGACGCCGGGATCCTGCGCGGAGAACCCGGAAAGCGGCGGCTCTTGGTAGGGGTGACTGGTCTGGACACGGTCCGGCGGCTGTGCCATACCCTGTTCGATCCGGCGGAGTTCCTGTCGCCGAGCGGGCTACGTTCCCTGTCCGCCTACCACCGTGATCATCCCTATGTGTTGGACGTGGAGGGTGTGCACGCGGGCATAGACTACGAGCCGGCGGAGTCGACCACCGCCATGTTCGGCGGCAACTCGAACTGGCGGGGCCCGGTGTGGTTTCCGCTCAACTACCTCGTTGCGACCGCGTTGGAGCGCTACCACGAATTCTTCGGCGATGACCTCACGATCGAATACCCGACCGGATCGGGAACCAACGTCACGCTCGACGTCGTCGCCGCCGACTTCTGGGAGCGCCTGGTTTCCATCTTCCTCGTCGACCAAGAGGGACGCCGACCATGCTTCGGCGGCGTACACCGTATGCAAACCGACCCGCGATGGCGGAATAACCTGCTCTTCCACGAGTACTTCCACGGCGACAACGGCGCGGGCCTGGGCGCATCGCACCAGACCGGTTGGACCGGGCTGGTAGCCGACGTGATCCGTCGCCGCCACCACGCCTACCGCAAGGTGTCCGATGTCGTTCAGCGGCTCGTCCAGGGTGAGGAGAAGTGATGAGCGCGATGATCCTGCCGGGCAGTTCGACACCGCTGGGCGCAACCTCTCGCCCGGAAGGCACGAACTTCGCCGTGTCATCCGGCGGCGACGAGGTGACATTGTGCCTGTTCGACGCCGACGGAGCGGAAACCAGGCTGAAGCTGCCAGAACGCGACGGTGACATCTGGCACGGCTTGGTGCCGGGCGTGCGACCGGGTCAGGCCTACGGCTTCAGGGTCGGCGGACCGTACGATCGCGGGCGTGGCCTGCGGTACAACCAGGCCAAGCTGCTGCTCGACCCCTACGTGCGAGCGATCGCTGGTGACGTGCGGTTCGGACTCGAATTGCTCGACTACGCAACGGATAACGCTGCGGCGCCCAGCGCGTTGGATTCGGCCGATCACGTGCCGCGCAGCCTGGTGACGGCGCCGCGCTCGGCGCAATCGGTGCCCGGGCCCGGGTTCGCGCTCGCTGACACGGTCATCTACGAGGTGCACGTCCGTGGTTTCACCGCAAAACATCCCGGCGTTCCTCCGGAGCTACGCGGCACGTATGCCGGCCTGGCGCACGAAGCGGCGCTCGAACACCTCGTCGGCCTCGGCGTCACCACGGTCGAGCTCCTGCCCGTGCATCACAACGTGCCCGAGTCGTTTCTCGTCGATCGGGGTCTGACGAACTACTGGGGCTACAACACGATCGGCTTCTTCGCCCCGCACGCTGCATACTCGGCCGCGGTGCGGGCCGGTCGAGCCGGTGGCCAGGTAGAGGAATTCCGGGACATGGTCAACGCCTTGCACACGGCCGGTGTGGAGGTGGTGCTGGACGTCGTGTTCAACCACACCGCCGAAGGCGGGTCCGGCGGCCCGACACTGTGCCACCGCGGGCTGGACAACGCCGCGTACTACCGTCTCGACCCGAGCGATCCGAGTCGCTACCTCGACACGACCGGAACCGGCAATTCGCTTAACACCGGCCACCCCACGGTCCTGCGGATGATCATGGACTCCCTGCGCTACTGGGTCTCCGAGATGGGCGTCGACGGCTTCCGCTTCGACCTCGCGCCGACGCTGGGCCGGCAGGACGGCGACTTCGACCCGTTCTCGGCGTTCTTCGATGTCGTCGGCCAAGATCCGGTTGTCTCACAGGTCAAGCTGATCGCCGAGCCATGGGATGTCGGTCGCTTCGACAGCTACGACATCGGCCGTTTTCCGCCGCTGTGGAGCGAATGGAACGGCCGGTACCGCGACACCGTGCGCGACTGGTGGCGGAGTCACGGCGGGCTACTGCCGGACTTTGCATCGCGACTGTGCGGTTCGGCCGACATATACGACCGTCCCGACGAGGGACGCCGCCCCTCCGCGTCGGTCAACTTCGTCACGGTGCACGACGGATTCACCCTCACCGATCTCGTCTCCTACAACGGCAAGCACAACGAGGCCAACACCGAAGGTAACCGCGACGGCACCGACGACAACCGCTCCTGGAACTGCGGGACCGAGGGGGCAACGAACGACCCCGACGTGCTTGCGCTGCGGGCGCGTCAGAAGCGGGCTTTCCTTGTCACCCTGCTGCTTTCGGCAGGGGTGCCGCTGCTGTTGGGCGGGGATGAGCTCGGCCGCACTCAGCAGGGAAACAACAACGCCTACTGCCAGAACAATGAGATCACCTGGTTCGACTGGTCCGCGGTCGACCCTGACCTTTTGCAGTTCACGAAGGATCTCATCGCGCTGCGGCGTCGTCACCCGGTATTCCGCCGGCGCCGCTACTCCACCGGCAAATCAGCGGCGGACCTGCGCTGGTTCACGCCGGCCGGTACAGAGATGACGGTAGACAACTGGTCAGACCCCATGGCCCGCAGCGTCGCGTTGTTCATCGACGGCGCAACGGATCCCGACGTCGGAGCCGCCGGCACACCGATGACCGACGACGACTTCCTCATGCTCGCCAACTCATGGTGGCAAACGTTGACTTTCAGGGTGCCCACCGAACTTTCTGTGCGGCGGTGGGACATGGTCTGCGACAGTTTCGACCCGTCACGCACGGGCACCGCGGGGCGCGACCTCGAGGTGGGGCCGCGGTCAGCGGTGGTCCTGCGCTCCCTCTCTTGACTATTGACCCGGTTGACGGTTTGTCCGTCCCCCGTCGTCGTCAATGAGGGATTCGATGTCGCGTTCCCAGCCGGCATCGCGCCGGCGGTCAAGGTGCGAGTGCGTCCACCAGGCCCATCCGGCTACGAGAATGGTCACGGTCTGCCATGCCGCAAGGGCGACACCGACCGCCTCCACACCGGCACGCGATGTCGGCGCCGGCGCCCCGACCGGATTGCCGTCACGGTCCACCCAAGTCGTCGGCAGAGTGCCGGTCACGGTGTGCCTCGTCTGGGCCTGCGCGATGTACACGTGGCTGCGCGCATCGAACACGGCTGTCCCGAGGGCGCCCGCACACGAGGCAGCGACGAGAACAGCCACGAATGCGAGCGCGATGATCACCAGCTCCAGTCGGTCGATTGCACGCACCAGCGGATTGCGGCTGCACGCCCGCAGAATCCACCATCCGGGGGCGCGTTCGATGCTTGTTGACATGACCACTCAACCCCTGAGTTGATCGGCGAGCCCTTCGGCGGCGACGACGTCGCGGCGCCCCCCGGTAGCGATCATCAATAACTCCCAAATTGTCCTCAGTACGAAGGCAATTCAATGTTGCTACTAGCGTCAGAATATGGCGATGTGTTCTCACACAACATCGCTGCCGTACAGAAGTACTGGCGAACAGCGATGAGCCGCTTGCGCGAAGAGCCGACGAACAAGATGAGCCGCTTGCGCGAAGAGCCGAACAAATATGCGCACGCGACGGCGAAAACCGCCCAAGTAGCTCGCTATCGGTTGTGGCGGCGACTAATTTCCGCTCGAAGACCGTGTATCGCCGAACAGTGACATGCGATATTCGTACAGCGACGATCGATGCGGTAGCCCCGTAACGCAATGGACACGAGCTGAAGAGGACTGGCATGACGACTATCGACGGCAACGCGCTCCACGTGACCGACCGCGACGTTGATGCCCTCACATGGGAATTCCTGAAATCTGACGACGCCGGTGACGAGCGTGTGGACGGACCTCTCGATCAACGCCTGGACTGCTTCCTTCGGGACCGCGGTCTCGCCCGCCTGGCCGACAGCGACGACATGCGCAACATCCTCCTTCATCGCGCCATGACCTATATCAGGGTGCTTACTCGTTAGAGGTACAGCATTGGCTTCCACCGACGGTCCTAAACCTGAACGCCGCCCTACCGGCCAGGGTCATCACCCGCGCGTGGCTCAGCCCCATAGCGACATTGAGGGACCAATCGCCGATGCGGAACAGCGTGCGGCACAGATCCGCTCCGACGAGCACCCGCTTGGCCCGCCGGGGCCGCGATTCGATCGCCGCTCGACGTTCTATCTGGGCGTGATGGCATCGGCCGGCGTGGCCGTGACGTACGCGGCGGTGCGTGTCCTCGGATCTGCGTCATCGGCGCTGGTGTTGATCGGTGTGGCGCTCTTTTTGGCCCTCGGACTTGAGCCCGCGGTATCGCGGCTGGTTAACCGCAAGATGCCGCGATCGGCGGCGGTCCTTGTGGTGGTTGCGGTCGCATTCGTCCTCGTGGCCGGGTCGGTGGTGGCGGCGGTTCCCCCGCTGGCAGACCAAGCACGGCAGTTCATCGAGCAGGTGCCGCACTACATTCGGCAAGCCCAGGACCACTCCTCTGTCATCGGCAGGCTGAACGACCGGTATGAAATCCAGCAACGGGTTTCGGACGCGCTGCACGGCGCCGGCGGGTCTGCGTTTACCGGACTGGTCAACGTGGGAAGGGCAGTGTTTGGCGCCGTCTCAAACCTCGTGATCGTCGCTGTCTTGACGGTCTACTTCCTGGCGGACATGCCCCGCATCCGCGCAACGTTGTATCGGTTTGTGCCGAACTCGCGGCGACCGCGTGCGATCCTCATCGGCGATGAGATCCTGGCCAAGGTCGGTGACTATGTTTTCGGCAATGTGGTGACGTCGCTCATCGCAGGGGCGGCGACCTTCGTCTGGTGCGCCGCCTTCGATGTCCCGTACCCGGTCCTTCTCGGTGCTTTCGTCGCGCTCTTGGACCTGCTGCCATACGGATCATCCGTCGGCGGGATTATCGTCACCGCAGTCGCATTGACGGTCTCCATCCCCGTCAGCATCGCAACCGCCGGGTTCTATATGGCTTTCCGGCTGGCCGAGGATTACCTGCTGGTGCCCAAGATCATCGGGCGGGCCGTGCAGGTGCCGGCGGGCGTCACCGTAGTAGCTGTCCTCATCGGTGGCACGGTGTTGGGAGTTGTCGGAGCCCTCATTGCGATCCCAGTCGCCGCGGCAATCCAGCTACTCACCCAGGAGCTACTCTTCCCCACCCTCGACGAGGCGTGAGTCCGGCCGATTCTCCCGGGCCGCAATTCGTCCGGTACCGACGAGAACCCAGGCCGCGATCACACCGAAGACGAACCCACCAACATGGGCGAAGAACGCGACACCACCGTCACCAGTGGACCCGCGGACCAGTGAGTAGTTGCTCTCGAAGAACTGGTACAAGAACCAGCCGCCGAGGTAGAACCACGCAGGGATCCTGATCGGGAACCACAACACGAAGGTGAGGACGCGTGAGTTGGGATAGAGCACGAAATACGCACCAAGCACGGCGGCGATCGCGCCGCTGGCACCGAGGGTCGGAATCTGTGCGTCGGACGCGCCGCCGAAGAACAAGGTCATCGCGGTCTGTGTCATCGCCGCCACGAATCCGCCCGCAAAATAGAAGACCAGATAACCCAGCCGCCCCAACGCATCCTCGACATTCTTACCGAAGATCGCCAGGAACAACATGTTTCCGAGGATGTGATCCCAGCCGGCGTGCAGGAACATCGCCGTGATCCAGCCAACGCCCCACGGTATGCCGATGTGGCAGGCATTGTCGACGTCACACGGATAGAACGACGCCCGGTTAATCGCGTCGTCGCCGTTCGGCAACTCATAGAACAGAAACACCGCGAAGTTCGCAACGATCAGCGCGACGTTGACGACCGGAAACCGTCGGGCCCGAATGCCATCGGAGATAGGGATCATGCGAACGGCCTTTCGGGAGACACGGCGGACGTTGTCTAGCTGCCGTGGCGCGAGGCCGCGTGCTCCTTCGCCGCCTCCGCTGCATAGCGGATGGCATGCATCTGATGGTCATGCGCCATATGCGCTTGATCCGCCGCCGCCAGAAGATCTTTCGCCTCCTGAAGCTTGGCGGCTTCGCGATGGTGCCGTGCTGCGTGCTCATGATGTTCAGCCGCGCGTTGATGAAGTTTGCTTAGCGCTGACATGGCGGTCCTTTCTTGGTTGCAATTTCTGCTCCCCCAATCGTGGGCACCGGCGCGCGAGAAGTCATTGTTCGGCGGCCCACGATGTTCCGCCATTGATTGGTCGCGACAACAAGAACGTCGTCCGGGCCAATACGCTATCGGGCCGGTGTGCGCCGCGACATGATCCTCTGATCAAGGTTAGTCACCGCCACAACCCGGATCGGCGAACCGCGTATTAGCTTCTCTCTTAACACCACAGCGAAATCCGACGACCGCTTACGCCCTCGCCGGACGGCACACTGAGCGAAGGACAGAACCCATGAGGCGCTGGTTCGAGAATGGGCTGGCCAGGCTGCTCGCCGCCACCTACGTGGCGGCGATGGCTCGGGCGATGGACGCACTGCCGCACGACGAACTGACTTGAAGGAACAAACCGTGACCCAGACGTACGACGACCGGACATCTCGAGAAATCATCGCCGACGGCGCAGTGGGGGACGTCGAATGGACCCCCTCCGCGATACTCGTCGTCAAGCGCGGCCCCAACGCCGGTTCCCGGCTCCCGCTGCATCAGCCGGTCACATCCGCAGGCCGCGATCCGCGCAGCGACATCTTCCTCGACGAGGTGACCGTCAGCCGGCGCCACGCCGAATTCCGTTCGGAGCGCGGTGAATTGCATGTGGTCGACATTGGCAGCCTCAACGGCACCTACGTCAACGGCCAGCTGATCGATTCGGCTGTGCTGACCGACGGCGACGAGATTCAGATGGGCAAGTTCCGGCTGGTGCTGTTGATCCAGCCGGCCGGCTAAACCGCGATTCGCGAACCCACCATGACGGTTCGGTCGCGCGGCAGGTGGAAGTACTCGACGCCGTCCGCGGCCAGATATGAGGTCGCGATGAAGAGGCGCTTGCGCCACGGCGCCATGGTTCGTGACTCACCCATCGTCAGGTCGATCGTCGATAAAACGTAGAACGCATCGTCGATCGCGATCGGGTCTTCGACCTGCGCCGGATCGAGCAGCCGCAATGCGGCGAGGACGTCGGGTGTTTCCATGTACCCGAAACGCGCGGTGATATGGGAGATCCCGTCATCGGCATGGCCGAGTTCGTCGACTTCCATCCGCTCCGAGTCCGCCACGCGCGGCACATTCATCGTGTCGATCGACATAATGACGACGTGTTCGTGGACAACGTGGTTGTATTCGAAATTGGCCCGCATCGCAAGTGGCGCAGTCTGTTTGCCGCGGCTGAAGACGATTGCCGTGCCGGGGACCCGCGTGACCCGGGGATGATGATCGGCGAGCTGCTGGATGAACTCGCGCAGCGGTCCTTCCGCCTTCTCACGCTCTCGGGTGACGATCTGTTGGCCCCGTTGCCAGGTCATCATGATCGTGAACACGATCAGGGCGATCAGCAGCGGCAGCCACGCCCCGTGAACGAGTTTGGTCAGGTTCGCCGCCAGGAACATCAGGTCGACGGCCAACAGGGCGCCGCCGCCGATCACGAGGAGCCACATCGGAGTCCGCCACCTTATCCGCGCGATGTAGAGGAACAGCAATGTGGTGATCGTGATTGTCCCGGTCACCGCCATGCCGTACGCATACGACAGCGCCGCCGAGCTGCGGAACGCGAACACCAGGGTAAGCACCGCCACCATCAGCATGCCGTTGATCCACGGCATGTAGATCTGTCCGTAGGTGGACGCGGACGTATGCACCACGCGCAGTCTCGGTAGGTAGCCGAGCTGAACGGCCTGGGACGCCAGCGAATACGCCCCGGTGATCACCGCCTGGGACGCGATGATCGTTGCGGCGGTGGCCAGCAGCACCATCGGCAACCGAGCCCAACCGGGCGTGAGCAGGAAGAACGGCGCGCTCAGCGTGGCCTTGTCACCGAGCAGCAGCGCCCCCTGCCCCAGGTAGTTGAGAACGACCGCGGGCAGGACGACAAACAGCCAGGCCAGCCTGATCGGCCGGGGACCGAAGTGGCCCATGTCGGCATACAGCGCCTCCGCGCCGGTGACCGCCAGAACGACGCCGGCCAGCGAGAAGAACGCGGTCCCGAAGTCGCCAACGATGAACTTGACCGCGTAGACCGGCGAGAGCGCCTCGAGGATCCCCGGATGGGCGATGATGCCGGTCACCCCGCAGGCGCCGATCGCCACGAACCAGCCGATCATCACCGGACCAAACAGACCCCCCACGGCACCCGTCCCGCGGCGCTGCACTGCGAACAGTGCCACGATGATCACGGCGGTGATCGGCACGACCCAACCTGCAAGGCCCGGGTCGGTCACCTTGAGACCCTCCACCGCGGACAGCACCGAGATCGCGGGAGTGATCATGCTGTCGCCGGCGAACAGCGCGGCGCCGAGGATGCCCAGCGCGGCCAGCACTATCGTGATGCGACCGCCCCGCGCGCCCCACCGTCGCACGAGAGCGACGAGCGCCATGATTCCGCCCTCGCCGTCGTTGTCGGCGCGCATCACGAGCGTGACGTAGGTGAGCGTGACGATGATCATCACCGACCAGAAGATCAGTGACACGACACCGTACACGGTGTCCGTGGTGATCGGCACGGGGTGGGGGTCGGTGGGATTGAAGATCGTCTGGACGGTGTAGATCGGGCTGGTCCCGATGTCGCCGAACACGACACCGAGGGCGCCGACCATAAGGGCCAAGCGGGCCCTGTTCCCGCCGCCGGCTGCGCGAGGCCCCGACTTAGGCCCGGAAGTTGTGAGCATGTCCCGATTGTTGGCCAGAGACCGATTGAAACCGTTGTATGGGAAGACAACGTCGCCACCACGATGGTGTGCTGTCGAGACAGCCGCGGCGATGTTGTCCACGGTGATACCTATTGGCGCGACTTGTTGTCCACCTCGACAACGAACGTGCCGTCGGTGGCCGGACGATTGAAGCCGAGCGCGATAGCGCCGGGCTGTACGCGCTGGTCGCCGAACTATGTTTGGTCCTCGAAGTGCATCGCCGGCAGATGTGATGCGTGAACTTCACCGGCCAACATCTTGATTGCCTCGCCTAGAGTCGCCACGGTGATCGGCTCGATGACTCGGTGACCCGCAATGCCATCGGCATCCTCGGCTAGGTGCGACCATACGCCGGTGTAGCAGCCGGCAGCACGCCCGATCACGGCCAGCGGCTTGTCATGCAGGGCGCCTTGATCCCACCGCCGCGTCAGCCAATCGATGGCGTTGTGCACCATAGCGGGTATGCGCCCCTGGTAAGTCGTCACGACCAGCACCGCGTCCGCCTCCGCGGCGGCTCTGCGCAGGGCTCCTACGGAACTCGGCGTTCCGCCGTTTTCCAATGCTTCGCTGTACCGGGGCAGGTCGCTGAGACAGTCGAACGTATTCAACGTTATCCCGTCCGCTGAACTGTCGGCCGCGACTTTTGCCAGTGCGCGGGCGACGGAACTCGCGCGGAGTCCGACGATTGTCAACACGTTGATGCCCGGCATGTCAGGCACCGTCTTCAAGTTTGGGTTAGTGACAGTCATCTCGACCCTGTCTGCACTCAATTCGTAGCATCCGCGGAAACGGTGCCGGCTTCTGCTCTGGACAACTCGATCGTCAGACGAGTCGCCGCGCCTGTCGCTGTCTTTTTGGACACCAGTTAGTCCGCGGCGTTGTGCGTGATTACATCGACGCCCGCGCTCGCCGCCGTGACGATTCAGATATAGGCCCGAAAACCTCACGTCGGCAACGACATCCGTCCGCATGTACGTTCCGAACCCTTACTGAGATCGCCTAAGGAGCTCCATGGATAACGCCGTTGGAGAACACCTGTGGAGATGGAATCCCAGCGCAGGCGTGGTGGTTGGATGACTCTCTTCGAGATCTTGCCGTCGCTGCGGCACTTCGCCCCCCGAATAGACCGCGCGATATGGCCCCTCACAGCCCACGTCGATGAGCTGGGTCGACTCTGTGTCGGCGAAGTGCCGCTAACCGAGGTTGCCGATGAATTCGGGACCCCGACCTACGTCATCGACGAGGCCGACTTTCGCCATCGGATTCGGCGCTACCGTGCGGTGCTCCCGGACGTTCGCTTGGTCTATGGGGCCAAGTCGCTCCTGACCACTGTTGTCGCACAGTGGGTCGCCGAGGAGGGCGGACGTCTTGGCGTGTGTTCGGGTGGCGAGCTCGCGACCGCGCTCGTCGCGGGCGTGGACCCGAGCCAAATCGTGATGCATGGCAGCGCCACAACTGCCGGCGAGTTGTGCAAGGCGGCAAGCGTCGGGGTCGGACGAATTGTCGTGGACAGCCCGTTAGAGGTCGCATTTCTGGACAGCGGTGTGCGTCGGCCTCAAGCCGTTCAAGTCCGCGTTGGGGTGACGAACCAGCAGTTCGGCACCGCGGCGCAGTTTGGGCAGGCCGCCGGCGCGGTCGAGCGGATACTGGCTCATCCACTGCTCTACCTGGTCGGTCTGCACTGCCACATCGGTTCGCAGGTGACCGACCCCTCCCTCTACGGCGACGCCATCCGCCAACTGATCCCACTGATGGCCGAGATCCGCGCGCGTCACGGGGTGATACTGACCGAATTGAACATCGGTGGCGGACACGGAGTCCCGTATGTGCCCGGCGACGCGGAGTTGGACCTCGACGCGTTGCGAGACTTCGTCGACGATGCACTCGACGCGGCGTGTGCTGCCGAGCACTTTCCCCGCCCGGCTATCGTGGTCGAGCCGGGCCGCGCGATCAGCGCGCGCGCCGGTGTCACGCTCTATCGGGTCCTGCGGGTGCAGTCACAACCCGGCGGGCGCACCTCCGTGGTGGTCGACGGCGGCCTGGGCGACAACCCTCGGGTCGCGCTACATCACGCTCGCTACAGCGTCGCGCTCGCCAACCGTCACCCACTCACGCCGACGCAGCCGATGACTGTCGTTGGCCGGCATGGTGATTCCGGCGACGAGATCGCCCGTGACGTGCCGTTACCGGCCGATCTGGGTGCCGGCGACCTGCTCGCAGTCGCGTGCACCGGCGCGTATCACCACAGCATCGCGTCGACCTACAACGTGGTGGGCCGGCCACCGCTGGTCGCAGTGAAGGACGGAAGCACTCGCGAACTCGTGCGCCGGGAGACGATCGCCGACATATTGTCGCGCGACCGCGCATTCGACGCACGGCCGCCGATGCAGCGTGAGCGCGTCCAGAGCGGCTGTGAAGCGCTGCTCCGCGGCCCGTGAGTGGCGTCGGGTGTGGGTGGTGACATTGAAGTGCGTGTCGTGTTGTC
>Ga0209006_10002706_pt1 | contig 16127 bp, 15 predicted proteins | sample JacPin_JW_Ref_O2_FD_188567 | JGI IMG/M metagenome (GOLD analysis project Ga0209006, IMG submission 188567) | Forest soil microbial communities from Algoma, Ontario, Canada - Jack Pine, Ontario site 1_JW_Ref_O2 (SPAdes) (version 2) | ecosystem: Environmental > Terrestrial > Soil > Boreal... | reverse complement strand
CCACCGCGTCGGCAACTCCGAGGACTTGTCCTGAAGGAACAAACGCAACCTAATATTACCATACGGGGCGAAACCTGCGCAACAGCTTCCCACCGTACGTAACGGGTCAGTGTCCGAGTATCCGACTAAGCAGGGCTTAGCCGGTTGTGGCGCTTTCGGTTATCTTCGCGGTACGCATCGCCCTTTTTGCGTCGAACATCCGGATTCGCCCGAGAGCTTTCATGCTAGGATTTCCCAATAGGATGGGGACTTTTACACAATTCGCGTGGTTCGGCGGTTCTTTGATAGAGGTTGTGATCCTAGTTCGCTCGATTCAGTGCAAATCATTCGCGAAATACTCGCTATTTTATGCCTACATTGTCTTTCTGTTGTGCATGTCTCTCTTTTTTCGAGCTGCATACATTGCAATGCCATCGCTTATTTTTCGAGTTTATTTGCCGTTGCAGGCCATCACATCGGCGTTAGGCTGCGGAGTGATACTCGAAATAATCAGGCACGTGTTCGCCGGGCACGTCAGTCTAAAGCGATTTGCGAGAAGGGCCGCGGTGATGGTGTTCGGAATGATCTACTTGGAGGTCGCGATACTTGCAGTTTTATTGCTCCATCGGAACCCAACCGTCCATCAAACTCGGCTGGAAATGGACTTGCGAGTTGCCCAAGCTGTAGGATTGATGGCGATTATTTACCTCACAGGACATTACGGCATCGAACTCGGGAGAAACATGAGGGGAATGATTTTGGGGTTTGGAGTTTACGTCGGCGTGAGCTTAATTTCTTTGCCGCTGCGAGTATTCCTCGACGTTCAGTTCAATTCCACATGGAGAATCATTCAGACTTCCGCTTACTTAGCTGCCCTATTGATCTGGGCTGTCGCGCTCTGGACTTACGAGCCCGATGCCGAGACGGGTCCAAGGTTCTAACGTTCATTACAGATTCGCATATATGGACCTGGGCTACGATAAATGGACCCAACTCGACCTAGCGTTGGGCGGCTTCGCTGAAAGTAATTTTCACCAGGCCGGCGGCCATATCGTCGAAGGCAGCCTGGAGGTCTTTGTCATCGCCGGCGAATTTTTGGCGGAAGGGTTTTAGATCCACGGAGCCCTTGATTTCGTCCAGCGTGTGGGCTCCGGGAAAACCTAGCTGACGAATTCGTGCGCGCACTTGATCCACGGAACTTTGCATCAGGTCGGCTACCAGATAGAGATAGGTCTTATCGTGCATGACGGGACCGTGTCCGGGGACGATAGTGGTTACGTCCAATTGGCCGATTTTATGCAGAGTCTCTGCCCACTCCGAGGGGTAGCCATCGCCGGCGTAGGGGAGCGGATAAACCAACAGGTCGCCCGCCGCTACGATTTTTTCCTTGGGGAGGTAGGCGATGGCGTCTCCCGGAGTGTTACCGCGGCCCAAGTGCAGCAATTGGACTTCGCGATTCCCTAGATCGATGTCGATCTTATGAGTAAAGGTGAGCGTGGGCGATTCGTAAACGATTGTCTTGAACTCGGCGCTCACACGTTCAAGCTCGGGAATGATCGGCTCGACTTGTTTCTTTTCCGCATCCGAGAGCGCGTGACCCTCGGGGTCCTTGCCCTGCTTGTAGGCGGCCGCAGCTTCGGCATAATCGCGCGGAGTTCGCTCGAGGTTCCCGGGCTGGATCATGTCCATGTCTTTCTTGGTCTCCTCTTGAGCGATGACGGTCAGGTTAGGAAACGCGGCCATGTAAGTGCTGCTGCCATTGTTGTGGTCGTTGTGGAAATGGGTGATGAGCAGAAAGGCCACGGGCTTGTCCGTCCACTGGCGAATTTGCGCGATGTCCTCGCGCGCGATGGAGGGCAAGTAACCCGAGTCCACTACCAAGACTTCGCGGTCACCGATAATGACGGTGGAATTTCCGCTCACGCCTCCGCCAAAATTCTTGTGCTGGATCTCATAGACGCCATCGGCCAGCTTGGTTATCTCCCCCGTGCCTCCCTCGGCGAATGACGGAGCAGCCGCGAGCAGCAGAGCTGCCAGCAAGAGTAGAAGCGGTCGGGCTACTCTCAAATCAAATGTGAGCTTCATTGATTTCTCCATTCACAAGTTAGGTTCTGCAAGGTTGTCGTCTCTGCGATCAGTCTTTCCGCCGGCAAAAACTAGCCACGGCGTTGGGTAAAGACCCATTCGATCAGAGATGGTTCGGTGAAAGCCCACTCCCACACGTTGTGGTCCACGCCGGCGTATTCGGTGTAGAACGGGTGGCCTCCCGCTTTGCGTCTGGCCGCGATGCGTTCGCGCGAGATGGAAACGGGGACGGCCTGGTCGACGGCTCCGTGGAAACACCAGAGAGGTGTGGCGAGCGATTCGGCGCCGTTTTCACTGGAATCGCTTCCACAACACGGGATTGCGGCGGCGAAAAAGTTGGGACGTCCCGCGATTATGTTCCACACTCCCGCGCCGCCCATGGACTGGCCGGCGACATAAATTCGGCGATCGTCGATGGGAAATTCGCGGCGCAATGCATCCACCACTTCCAGCGCCAGGCGCGAGCCGTCGCCTAATCCCGGGACGACCTTGGCTTTGCCATTGCTCTCTTGCGTTTCATCGTAACGCGCCCATCCGCGGTCGGTCTGGGGCGCAATGACGTAACACGGAAAGTTTTTCTGGTTCTGCGGCAGCAGCCACACACGCGTGCCGAAAGTGTTTCCGAACTGCAATTGCTTCAGGTTGTCGTCGCCCAGGCCTCCGCTGCCGCTCAGGTAGATCATCAGAGGCAACTTCCCTTTTGCGTCCGGGCGGAATAAACGATAGGGCATAGTCCAGTCACTTTTGTAAGTGCGAGCTTCGTATTTTTGTTCCAGGCCTTCAGATTGCTTTTTGAATGCGTCGATCAGCGCGACACGCTCTGGTGAATTCGGGGAGCCGGGAGCGAGCGGCGGGGTGGAATCGTCTTTGTCTTTTGCCGGGAAGAAATTCGGAGCGAGCGAGCTGTTCAGGCCTCGAAGTGGAGGCGTTAGCCAGGTTGCCGCCGAGGCCGAGCCGAGCAGGCGAAGCGCTTCTCGTCGAGTGATCATCGACATTCTACCTTTTGGCCTAATAGCGAGCTAACCCGGGACTTGAGCAGGTAGACGATTTGGGGGCCAAATTGGTAGCAGAACACAGCGAATCGCGATGCAAATTTAGCGTCGCGCCGCTTCCTTTCGAGGTGTCGAGTTACTGGAAACTGTGCGATATGGGACAGCGACCGCTTGCGCACATAAAGCATCATCATTAGCGCGATTATGGTTAGCGCAATTATGCCCTGCGGTGCCTTTTGCGGCGGCATCCAACAAGGAGACTTTGAATGAAGAAAGCAATCATCATCAGCGGGTTTTTGCTGGCGCTGTCAGTTACAGGATGTTCTACGCCGCAACCGGCAGCGCCTGTAGCGCAGCCGGACGACGCCGCTCGCCGCGACGCGGATCGAGCCAGAGATGCTGAGCGCGACAAAGACCGGGACCGCGAGCGAGATCAGAAGCGGGATGCAGACCATGACCGGCAAGCGTGTCCGGATGGCGAACATCTTTTCACCGATCGCGACGGTAAGACGGGCTGCGTTCGCAACTAATTTGTAGAGCCTGTGCCCGATGCCATTTGGAGTGCGGCGGCTTGCCGCCGCTTTGCATCCCGCCACGTCGATTCGCGAAGATAAAAAGCGACGGCAGAGCTAAGTGCCGAGCTAAGGCCCCCCGCCACGGCGGACAGGCCGGCGCGACATCGACGCCTAAGGTGGAGCAAAGGCAAGATGCCGGGCTAAAGACTCCGGCGCTACATCGAAACCTAAGGCGGAGCGGCGCGCTTGTCCTTAGCAGGCTCAGGGTAAGAAAGCGTGCCCTGACGTCGCTCGAATCTTTCGCCAGAATCAAGAAAGCGTACGCGCGGGCGCGCGTTTGCCACGGTGCAGGTGCTGTCGTACAATGCACGTCCTGTGCCGGACACTTCCTCAACTGCAATTGCTGGCCGCACGATTTCCCACTACGCCGTCCTCGAAAAACTGGGCGGCGGAGGCATGGGCGTAGTTTACAAAGCCAAAGACACGCGGCTGGGGCGCAACGTCGCGTTGAAATTCCTGCCTGACGATATCTCGAGCGATCCGCAAGCGGTCGAACGATTTCGCGGCGAAGCGCGCGCGGCATCCGCACTGAATCACGCCAACATTTGCACCATTTACGATATCGGAGAGTTCGAAGGCCGCCCGTTTATCGCGATGGAGCTGCTCGAAGGGCAAACACTGAAGCACCGCATTTCCGGTAAGCCGATTGAAGTAACAGAGCTGCTGGAGATCGGCATTCAAATCGCGAACGGGCTGGATGCAGCGCACGCGAAAGGAATCGTGCATCGCGACATAAAGCCTGCGAACATTTTTCTGGTGGAGCGCGGGCAAGCGAAGATTCTGGATTTTGGCTTGGCGAAGCTTGCGGCGACGGCGGGGCACGCCGGTGAGCCATTGGATTCTTCGTCGTTGCAGACTCAGGCGCCGGACGTGAACGCGCAGCATCTGACGAGTCCGGGCAGTTCGATGGGGACTGTCGCGTACATGTCACCGGAGCAGGCACGCGGTGAGGAACTGGATGCGCGCTCCGATTTGTTTTCGCTTGGCGTGGTGCTGTACGAAATGGCAACCGGAACAATTCCCTTCTCCGGGGCAACTCCTGCTGTAATTTTTGACGGCATTCTGCATGCTGCGCCTGCTTCCGCGCACGAGTTAAACCCGCGTTTGCCGTTGGCGATGGAAAATATTCTGGGAAAGACGCTCGAAAAAGACCCTGACCTGCGCTGCCAGACTGCCGCTGAACTTCGCGCAGACATGAAACGCCTGAGCCGCGACTTGGAATCGAGCCGGCGTCCTGCTGCGGAAAAAGCCGGCTCGGGTTCCGGATCGCAAGCGATTGCGGCGGCGGCGCGGCAGAAATCCGTGGCGGTGCTCTACTTTGAAAATCAGAGCGGCGCGAAAGAGGACGAATATTTTCGCGATGGGATTACGGAAGACATCGTCACCGAGATTTCGAAGATCGCGCAGCTGCAAATCTTTCCGCGCTCGGAAATGCTCGCGTTTCGCGACAAGCCGGTCACCGCACAACAAGTGGGCCAGCAACTGAACGCTGCCTACGTGCTGGAAGGTTCGATTCGCCGCTCCGGAAACCGTGTGCGGATCACGGCGCAGCTAGTGGAAGCCTCGACCAGACACTCGGTCTGGGCCGAACGCTACGACCGGCAACTGGAAGATGTGTTCGCGATTCAGGAGGAAATCGCGCGGAGTATCGCGCAGGCGCTGCGCATTACTCTGACTCCGCAGGAAGAGAAAACCATCGCGCGCAAGCCGACCGAAAACACGCTGGCGTACGATTTTTACCTGCGCGGCAGGAGCTACGCGCGCAGGGAAAACATGGACTACGCGCTGCAGATGTACGAACAGGCCATCCAACTGGACCCGAATTTTGCCCTGGTACATGCTGGAATCGCGCACCTCTGCGGGCTCATCTTCGAACTGCGCGACCAGAGCCCGAAATGGATCGAACGAGGACTGGCCGCCTGCGACCGAGCCAACGCGCTTGCGCCGGACATGCCGGAAGTGCTGGTAGCGCGTAGCTCTATCGCTTATGGGCAAAGGAAGTACGACGAAGCTGCGCGGCTGGCGCAGCGCGCCATCCATCGTAAGCCCGACTGTGACGGAGCATGGGACATACTGGGCCGGGCATTCTTCGCCTCCGGGAGATTCGAAGAGGCGGCTGCGTTGACAGAGCGGGCGATCGAGGCCAACGGCGACGATTACAATACTTTTATCGCCTACGGCCGGGCGCTCAAACGGTTAGGCCGGAACAAGGAAGCGGAACACGTCCAGCAGCGGTTTATCAAGGCGCTCCGCCAGCAACTGGAGCTAGTGCCGGAAGACGTGCGGGCACGTATCCTGCTGGCCACGCAACTTGCCTGCTTCAAAGAAGACGCGGACGAGTGCATGCGGCACTTGCAGACCGCCGTCGCGCTACATCCGAAAGATTCGCGCGTCCTTTACAACGCTGCTTGCACCTACGGCGTGCTTGGGAAGAAGACGGAGGCGCTCGAGACGATCAAGAAGGCGTTCGAGGCCGGATACAGCAACCCGGCTTGGGCGGCTAATGATACCGATCTCGATTGCCTGCACGACGACCCCGAATTCAAGAAACTAGTTGGACAAAGCTAAGAACTGCTCTTCCGTCGCCGTTACTCGCTCTCGAAATTCGCAGAGCCGTCCCGGAATGGTCATCTGAAACTCGGAGTTATACAGTTTTAACATAAGGTTTTCTTTCGGTTCACACGACGGTCGAGCGCCGGTGTTAGGTTGCGTGAGCGACTCGATATACGCAGAGTGCACCTACGTAAAGTCCAAACCATCAGGAGAGAAATTAAAATGAAACAAATGAAGGGTAGTGGTGTGTCACGGGCTTTCGGCAAAGCGAAATCAGGGCTTGCCGGATCCGTGCGGCAGGCAGTCGCAGCATTCCTGTCACTCTCCATCGTACTTTCGCCAACATTAACCGGAGCTTCTGTAACTGGAGCTTCTGTAACCGGGGCTTCCATCTCGCCCGCGAACTCCGCGGTGGTAAAGGCGACGGCAAAGACGGAAACTGCGCACGCCGGCCGAAAGAGCACCTACTTCGCTGTTGGCGGAGGTAACACCCCCAATGCTCCGAAAACTCAAAATACCGGATGCCAGCTTGGTTCGAGTCGTGGACCGATTAGCCATGTCATCTACATTCAGTTTGATAACGTGCATTTCGAGCGCGACAACCCGAACGTTCCCTCGGACCTCGAGCAAATGCCCCACCTCCTAAGCTTCCTGACGGGCAATGGCACGCTGCTGACGAACAGCCACACTCCATTGATTTCACACACGTCCGTTGACATTCTCACTTCGCTGACCGGAGTTTATGGCGATCGTCATGGCGCCCCCATCGGCAACAGCTTCGGCTACTATCCGCTGCCCGGAACCAGCACGTTTCCCGACTCATTCGGTAGCACTTTCACCTATTGGACCGACCCGGTTAGCACCTCGACGCCTTCACAGGATCCGCTGCCCATCATGCTCGCCGCGGACGGACTGAACGCTCCGGCACCTTGGGTTGCGTACACCAGGGCTGGATGCAACTTCGGCGCCGTTTCTATCGCCAACATGGAGTTCGAAAACATCACGCACGACATCTTCACCGTTTTCCCCGACCCGACTTCACCTCAGAACATCGAGGCCACCAACGCGACGACTACAGCTCTGAAGAACAAGGCTATCGCTGATTTCGAGGGCATCGCCATTCACTGTGCGCAGGGCAATGCGCTCTGCTCCAGTGTGAACGGCGGCGGACCGGACGTGCTGTCTCAAGAGCCGGGCGGCTATAACGGCTTCAATGCCCTGTTCGGCCACAAGTACGCTGTTCCCGCCATCAATGGAGGAAGCGCCAGCTTGAACGATCTCGACGGCAACGTGATCACCGATACCAGCGGGAACATTGGGTTCCCGGGCTTTTCGGGAATCGACGCCGCGCAGACGCTCTCCTACATTGCGCAGATGCAGGAAAATGGAGTACCTGTCACGTTCGCTTACATTTCCGACGTGCACGACAATCCGAAGAACGTTAACCTCCACGCTCCGGCAGCCTGCTTGACCGATCCGGAGACCGGCGGCTTGGGATCCGGCGACATCTGCCACAACGCGCTGGCTGCGTCGTACGACGAGGCTTTCAACAAGTTCTTCACACGCCTCAAGGCCGACGGGATCGACCAGTCCAACACGCTATTCGTGATCCTTTGCGAAGAGCAGGACCACCAGGCAGCTGGTCCGCCGAGCCCGGCGAACTGCGACGGTGTGAACATTCCTTGCACTTACGCCAAGCTGGGTGAAGTGGACGTGAACCTTACTTCCCTGTTGACTGCCGAAGATCCCAACTTGGCGGGCCAGGAGTTCGACATTCACTTTGATATGGCTCCCGTGTTTTACATTGGGGGCGACCCGGCACAAAACGCGCCAATCACCCGGGAATTTGAACGCGACATGGGCAAGCTGACTGCGGTTAGCCCAATCACCGGGAACACTGATAAGTTGACTGCGGAGATGGCCGACCTGACGGAGATGAAGCTGCTGCACCTGCTCACCGCCGATCCACAACGCAATCCTTCGTTCACAGTGTTCGGGGATCCCGACTACTTTTTCCAAACCTCCGGCTCGCCCGCTGTTGCCGAGTCGCCTGCATTCGTTTGGAACCACGGCGGAATCCAGCCCGAAATTTCCACGGTGTGGGTCGGACTAGTCGGCCCCGGCGTGAATAATCGAGGGATGGACAACGAGACGTTCGCTGACGAAACCGACTATCGCCCGACGATGTTGGCTTTGCTCGGCCTTCAGGACGAATACCAGCATGAAGGACGGGTGCTCGCCGAAGAAATCCTGCCTTCGGCACTCCCGAGTGGCGTGCGCGAGAACGAACTTACGTTCATCGAGCTAGCCGCGGCCCTGAAGCAGATTAACGCTCCATTCGGCCAGCTCGGTAAGGACAGCCTGAAGATCTCAACCGTGGCCTTGAACGGCAGCGATCCCAAGGATGAAACGTACAAAGTACTCGAAGGCCAACTCGCCGACATCACCACCGCTCGCAACGCGCTCGCCGGGCAAATGCTCGTTCTCCTGGAGAACGCAGAATTTAACGGCATACCAGTTAGCCAGCGGGAAGCAACGCCACTGATCATCCAAGCGGATCTTTTGGTGGGTTACACACACCTCCTGGCGGAGATCACCGGGGCGAAATAGCAATCTAGAACGGAAGGGCCGAGAGGGCGTAGCATACCCCTCCGGCCCTTACTGTATTTCACGGTTTTTCGGGCAGCTTCCTATCAATTGCCGAACGGATGGATTCGATCTGATTTCTTCAAGTTTAAGGAATGTACGCCGCAGCTTCTCGGGCCGTATGTACGCGAAGACGTGTGTCTTGCGCGACTTTTCAGACGTACTTCTCGCTCACGTACCTCTCGCTCCCGTGCTTTTCGTTCCCGTGTTTTTCGCGCTTGTTTTTATTTCGCCTGCTGCGGTCGCGCAGAGTGTTGCAAAGGATGTTTGTGCGCGTCCGACGATTGGAAGCTTGGTCCCGGAGCCGGAGGACTTGCGAAGTCAAAACGGCGTTTTGGAAGTTGCATTGACGTACACAAACGTCCGCGACGCGCTGGGACAAACGCACTACTGCTATCGCGACAAGAACGGGAACCAGGCGCCGAATCTGCGCGTCCATCCGAGTGATCGATTGGTCGTAACCCTAAAAAACGATCTGCGCTCGCCCGTCGATGCCACTCAGCACGGCAAAGATTCACCGATGCCAATGGCCGCAACGGCTGGACGCTGCGGGAACGGCGTGATGGACGGCCTCTCGACGAATCTGCACTTCCATGGATTATCTGTCCCGCCCGTTTGCCACCAGGACGACGTATTGAACACGCTAATTTCTCCCGCTGAACCGGCGTTTGAATACCGTTTGCAAATTCCGCCGGACCAGCCGCCCGGCGTGTATTGGTATCACCCGCATGTGCACGGAGCGAGCAACGTTCAAGTGCAAGGTGGCGCTTCCGGAGCGCTCATCGTGGAAGGAATCGAACGCGCGAACCCGATGGTGGCGGGGCTGCCGGAGCGAGTGCTGATTATCCGCGATCAGAAATTGATGCACCCGAACGCGCCACCTTCCGGGATGACGATCATGCCGGAGATGCCTGTGCTGCGCGATGCGGATGGAGACATATTGAACACCGGCACCGGCGCCGGAAAGCCGTCGAAGGATCTTTCCATCAATTTCGTGGTAGTTCCCTATCCGGACTACTTGCCCGCGCTGATTCTCATGCAGCCTAGCGAGCGCCAGCTTTGGAGAGTGCTCAACGCGTCGGCTATCACTTATCTGGACCTGCGGATAATTTTTAATGGCGTTCCGCAGTCTTTGGGGGAAGTGTCTCTCGACGGCGTTCCGGTGAATTATTCAGACAACATTTCCGGCAATGGCAAACAAGGCGCCGAAAAGAATCGAATCGTTTGGGTGAACCACATTGATTTGCCGCCGGGAGCACGTGCGGATTTTATTTTCCAGGGCCCTCCCCTGGGAGTTTACGGCAATCTGATCACGCACGATGTGGATACCGGTCCCGCTGGAGAAAACGATCCGATACGGCCACTGGCGAATATTATCGCGAAGGTCGGTGCACCCGAGCCGCGCTCGACGCTGCCGTCATCGCAAGCGCAGCTGACTTCGCAAAGTTTGCCGTGGCTTGGAAACGTGAAACCTGCGCGTCAGCGCAAACTTTATTTTTCCGAAAGGCCGTCGGATCCGAAGAATCCCAACAGTCCCACGGTTTTTATGCTCACCATCGATGGCCAGAAGCCCGCGCCGTACGATCCGCAGTCCACCAAGCCCAACATGAGCGTGCGTCAGGGAGACGTGGAGGATTGGATCATCGAGAATCGCACGCAGGAGTTGCATGACTTCCACATTCACCAGATCCATTTCCTGTTGGAAGAAGCGAACGGCGTACCGGTGGACGAGCCATTCCTGCGAGACATCGTAAACATTCCTTACTGGAATGGAAGCAGTGCGGTCTATCCGAGCGTCAAATTACGGATGGATTTCAGGAATCCTCGCGTCGTGGGAACGTTTGTTTACCACTGCCATCTTCTAGAGCACGAAGATGGCGGGATGATGGGAACTATCAACGTGGAAGCTGCAAACTCCCGTTGAACTTTCGTGCGCGTCTTCCGTCTTGAGACGCTCGCGAAAGCGTTTGCCGTGGGGCATAGCAACCAAGATTGGGCGGCTAGAGATACAGAACTAGTTTGCCTGCGCGACCCCGAATTTCAAAAACTAGTCAGACAAAGCTGACACTCCAAGCGAAATCAACGTTTTTTTCTTCCGAAGAGGCGAACTAACGGCACTGAAATGGAGAAGTGGCGTTTTTCCGTTAGTGATATTTCCGTTCTTTTCGGCGGGAACTTCCGAAGCATCCGAGTCGAAATAACCCTCCCGCGTTTGAAGCTACTTTATTGCGCCGTAAGATTTCAGCAGCTCTGCGATCTCCGTCAATCCGAAGTCGTTTCCGCATGCCATAAAGCTGAGTCGCTAGGGTTGGGCCGCACGTTCGGGTCGGCCCCGCTTTCCAGCAACAGCCGGACCGCATCTATGTCACCACGGAAGACCGCCCAAAGCAGTGGGGTCATTCCCTCATCCAGCTCGTTCAGTTTATCCCCAGATGCGATGGCCTCCTTCATGGCTGGAACATCCGAGCACAAAACGGCCTGAGTTAACTTACTCACTCTACTTCCTTGCGTTCGAGGTTTAACGTGTCGGGATCCCCGCCCAGCCCGGTTCCGTTTAGCTTGGCGAAGTCATTGTAGCCGCGTTCGAGACACACGCAAGCAGGGATGCTTGCCGCTGCACCTTCGTTCGCATCTTTTTTATTGCGGGTCCGGCTTTGATCCGGTCGCCTTGGAGAGCACTGGCACGTGGTGGTGGCTCAGCAAAGTGTGCGGGCCTCCGTAGATGAATTCGAGCGCCAGATTCAGGCCGGCTTGCGCCAGCAGGTTGTAGTTCCCCATACGAAAACCGTCCATGGCTTCGTAACGATGTGGATACCACAATAAAGCGGCCGCTTCCGTGCCGGCGTACGGAGCTATCAGCGCCGGCGGAGAAAATACGCGATGCCCGTCCTCGCATTTGCGCGCGGTGACCGTTGAAATCAAGGCGTGCTTCAGTCTGGGCAGGAAACCAGTGCATTCACAGCGATAAAAGATAGTGTCCTGGCGGAAAGCCTCGGCCAGGCCATAACGAGTGGTCTGCGTGATGAGGTTGATCCCAAATTCGCTGCCAAATCGAGCACCGTATGCATCCCAGCCCTGTCCCCAATCCGGCGGGATTCCCGCATTCTGCGCCTTGGTTGCGGTCTCGCCTTGCGAAATTCCGGCGCTTAGAGCGGAGCCCAGGAATGCATATGGTCCGAAAGAATCGAAAGCGTAATTGCGGAGTTTGTCGTGTTCCGACGGGCGATAGTATTTCACTTCGAGATCCGGATCCGCGGCTTTCGACGGCTTCGTCGTTGTTGCCTCGGACAGGTTCTTACTCGACGTGCTGGATTCACTCGACGTGATGGAGTCGCTCGACGTTTGTGCGTTTGCCAACGGCTGGAAAAGCGCCAGCAATGCCAACGCAGCAATTGAACACAGGGCTCGGCGCATCTTCATAATCGTTAGGCTCCTCTAGGTCGGACGCAAGGCCCGTTACTCGACGTAGTTTCACTGGAGATAATGTTAGAGAGAGGAGAAAACCATTTCTGTGCAATAAGGCGCACTTTTCAATATTTCCCGAGAGTGTTCCAGAACGAGGCAGCGTTGTGCTTGGCGGCTTTCCGCGAGTAGCGAATGATTTAACGAGCTGTTTTATTTACAATGACAAAACTCTACGACATGGGGAGAACGCAGCCTTGGCAAAACGTAGCAGCAGTAAAGTAGATGAATATATAGCGAGATGTCCGAAAGAGGCGCAGGGCGGTTTGGCGAAGATCAGAGCGGCGGTACGGGCGGCTGCGCCTGGCGCCACTGAACGCACCGACTATTTCCGAATGCCGGGATATTCCCATCCGGCAATCGATCGTTATGATGGGATGTTTGCCTGGTTCAGCTTCAAGAAACCACACATACGCATACATGTAGTCCCTTCAGTAATACAAGCGCATAGGGAGGAACTCGCAGGCTATGCTACGACGAAAGCCATTGTTAGCTTCCCGATGGATAAACCCGTACCAATCACGTTGGTGAAGAAACTGGTGAAAGCAAGTCTAAAGGCTATGAAGGATAAGTCGAAATAGGCGTCGTCGAGAGTGTTATTCGGGCGGACTCGATGAGGCACTGGGCCTTTTCTTCATCCAATGGATGAAGTCGGTCACAAGCAGACACAATCCGAGGAGTAAGGAAATTACAGCGACAAATCGCGCGGCCCGAAGTTGCGCAGGTAGCGGAAAGGCCGCGGAACCTAATTCGTATCCAAACGACGACTTTCTGGCTTCGTTGATAAACCGTCCGAGGTACATCCAGAATGGCAGGCCAGCCATTAAGACGATGGCTCCTCGAATGCGCATAAAGTTTGCAAGACTCCAGGTTCAGAGGTTGAAGATGGGACACCGCCACACAAGCCGAAGTGTCCCATATGCCTGGCGATGCGTGATTAATGCCGAGCTCTGCCCGGCTAGTCCTTCACATGGGCCAACGGGACTTGCGAGAACAATTGCAGGTCGATAATCATGTTGAGCCGGCGGTCCAACTGAAAAAATGTGGCGGCCTTTCTTCCCGGTAACACTTGGCTGACGACCGGCACATACTTCAAGCGCAGCGCTTGCGCCTCCCCATCCGCCTCTAGCCAGTGACGCACATAAATCAATGCGTCTTCATCTGACATCGTGGCCCACATCTCCGCGTACTGCTTCAACAGCGCATACTTCTGGTTATTCACTTCCGACAAGTCCTTCACGTAATGGTTGTAGATGGGCCAGAACTTTTGCCCCTCGTCGTCCGAGAGCGACATGTTCTGCCCGATCACCTGCATTTTCATGGCGCGTAGATCTTTGCGCAGCAAAGCGATGTCGTTGTCCGTCACCGTTGGGGTGATGACCTGCTGCACGGTGACTTGCTTTTCCTGCACGACTGTTTCGGGCGTCTTCGCTTCGCCCGCAGTGATTCCCCAACCCAACGCGGTCGCCACCAACATGCCCGCAACAAACGCGCCAGCCAATCCCACCGCTCCCGTTATTTTGCGCTTCATGATATTTCTCCTTAGCTCTGTCGCCTTGGCACAACCGCCTTGGAACAACGAACCACCGAACAGCAAAGTCCGGGTGCATATTAATACAGTTGAGTATCTCCGCGCGATGGATCAGCAGCGTCATTGCAGATTTTGTTTTGCTTTCCTGTCCTGCGTGCTAGTTTGTGAATCCTCTGCGTGAGCCCCTGGCGCGCTCGCATCGAGATTCGCTCAAATGAGGTCAATGTGAAAAGAGAACGTCTAACACAGACCGTCCTCGTGATCGTGGGGCTGGTCAATCTGTCCCTGATTTATTTTCTATATATGGATCTGCGGCATTCCAGCTGGCTTTTGGAGCAGAACAACGAGTGCGAGCCGATGTTTCTGAGTTTCTTTATTCCGGTCGGGGTCTTTCTACTCATGGCTGCAAGGAGACCATCTGAGCATCGCTCGATGATTGCTCTAGTAGCGTGGTGGAACATCTCTCATGGCGTGGTCATGGCTATTCAAACCCTAGAAGCCCGGATTCACGGCGTCCACAGAGACTTTACCGACGTGGTCGTTTTCATTGTGATCGGAGGCGTCTTGTTAGCACTTCTGCCAGCAAAACGAGAGGCAGTGGCGTCGGGCGTTGCGTGAGGGAGCGCAGAAACCCACACGCCGCGCGAATAACCGTTTCGTTTCATTCAGCAATTAGAATGTTTGTTGTGCGCTTTAATCTGGCCTGCGCTTAGCATCACCTCGAAAATCGTTCTTCTCGATTTCCGTCTCCGACGGTCATGAACTCCTCTTGGCGTAACAAAGGCAGCGATTCTGGATGGTTCGATTCGAGGTATTGAATCATCGTTTCGCGAACGTAACAACGCAGGTCAAAGAGCCTGGAAGCGTTTGAAGCGCTCATCAACGCGCGAAGCTGCATCGTTTTCTCAGTCACATCGGTCACTTGAAGCGTGCATACCTTCTTGTCCCAAAGATTGGAGGATTCGAGGATCCGGCGAAGCTCTCGACGCGCGTCATCAACAGGAAGCCGGTAATCGGCATACAAAATTACGGTGCCGAGCAGGTTCGCCGTGGTTCGCGTCCAATTCCCAAATGGCTTTTCGATGAAATAGGTGAGCGGCACAATCAGCCTTCGCAGATCCCATATTCTTACGACTACGTACGTTGTGCCGATTTCTTCAATCCATCCCCACTGCCCTTCCACCACAACGGAGTCGTCGAGGCGAATCGGTTGCGTCAGCGCCACCTGGAAGCCGGCGATCAGATTCGCGAGTGTAGAGCGTGCGGCCATACCGACAACCAGTCCGACGAGACCAGCGGATGCGAGCAAACTTACGCCGATGTGTCGCACGGATGGGAAAGTCATCAGCATAATCGCAGTGGTTAGAGTCACGGTAAGCACAATCGCAATTCGGTGGAGTAACTCGGTCTTTGTGCGGATGCGCCGCGCCGCGAGATTATCTTCGACTTCGATCGTATATCGTGAATAGACCGCATCGTTGATCAGGTCGACGATCAAGATGGCGATCCAGCCGACGGCGGCAATCGCTCCCAGTCCGAGCAATCGCTGCAGTCCCACTCGCACCTCTGCTGGGAATGGCGCCGCCGGGAGCGCAATGACAACGGCGATCAAAGGAAGGATAAATCGAGCGGGTTTCTTTGCGCGTCGAACTAATAGATCTCCAAAGCGGGAGCCTTCCCTTCGGCAAAACCGCGCAGCCAAAAAGAAAACCACGTAATGCACAATAAGGCTCACGATAACCGCGCCCGCTAAAATTGCGGCGGCAATAAGCCAAGAGCGTGTGTCTCCCCAAAGGGATTGCATCGGATTCGTCTCCCGTTGAAACTATGGGCTACAACGTAAAATGTTGACCGCGGCGGCTGGATGATTGACGGTGAGTCGAGATCGCCGACGGTTTCGGCAAATACAAGAATGAAAAATGAAATGGCGCCCGGTCCTCCAAGTTCCGAACGCCATTTGTCTTTTATGTTTTCTTGCTCGCCGGCATCAATCCACCGCCAAGTCAGCGGACAAGTTGCGGGACTCCACCGAGCAAGTCACCGAACAACAGCGTGTCCAGCCCATCTCGCAGCCACAGAAACGAACAACCGGGTTACTGCTTGTCCGATTTGGGGGGCGAGTTTTGCGCGTCGGTGGCAGTTGTCGATTTCATGGAGACCACGTGGTAGGTTTCCATTTTTTTATCGCCATCGACCACTCTCAAGTACATTTCGTCCTTCTTGATCTTGAATTCAATTTCCTTGCCGATCGGCAGAAGTTCGGGATGTTTCGTGTCAGTGGGTCGAATGTGGTATTCCATGTCG
>Ga0209006_10002705_pt1 | contig 16129 bp, 14 predicted proteins | sample JacPin_JW_Ref_O2_FD_188567 | JGI IMG/M metagenome (GOLD analysis project Ga0209006, IMG submission 188567) | Forest soil microbial communities from Algoma, Ontario, Canada - Jack Pine, Ontario site 1_JW_Ref_O2 (SPAdes) (version 2) | ecosystem: Environmental > Terrestrial > Soil > Boreal... | reverse complement strand
GTCACCTCTTCCAAGAGGTTTCCCATCGCTGCCGCTACAAAAAACCCGTGAAAAACTGTGAGCTTAACTAAGCGCCATTCGGAACCGACCCCTTTACGACCCCTTTACGTGTACGGCGTCAATATTGCGCAATACGCAGGCCAAACCGGGCAGCTCGAATTTACCGCCTTGGATAATAATCCACCAGGACAGATCGAACTCGATGACATTAACTTTTCCACTCAAACGGTTCCTGAACCCAGTCCCCTCGCTTTGACGGGAGTCGGGACACTCGCGTTCGCGCTCTACCGCCGTTTTGCGCCCAAACGGCCATGAAATGAAGTTTACGAAGCCAATTCGTTTCTGCTTGGCACTCATGCTCGCCGCTGTATCTGCTCAGGCGCAAGGCACGTTTCAAAACCTGAATTTCGAATCGGCAAACGTGGACGCATCTGGGGTCGAGCCTTACCCTAATTTTGTTCCCATAAGTTCGGCTCTGCCGGGTTGGACGGCCTATTTGGGCGCCGTGCAAGTGACACAGGTAGGCTATAACGCCCCGGCCAACAGCACGGCCAGCATTACTCTTATTGGGCCAACATGGAACAGTGCTGACGCTGGCAGATATGGTGGAGTTGGCATTATCGACGGAAATTACAGTCTTGATTTGCAAACCGGCGCAAATTCTCAAGGTCTAATTAATGTTTCCGTCGCGCAAAATGGCACGGTGCCTGGCTCCGCTGAATCACTCCAGTTTGAAGCCAGCGAGACCACTCCGTTAACGGTTACTTTCAATGGCAATGTGCTTTCTCCAGTCGTGCTGTCCTCAGGCGTGAGTGCTGACGGCGTGCCTTATAATTTATATGGCGCGAACATTTCGGCTTGGGCCGGTGATACCGGTATAATGGAATTTACGGCAGATCAAGTCGCTGAGAACTACGTTGTCCTCGATGACATTAGTTTTTCCACCCAAGTAGTTCCCGAACCAAGTCCACTCGCTTTGACAGGACTCGGGGCACTCGCGTTTGCGCTCTACCGCCGTTTCTCGCCCAAACGGCAATGACATGAATTCTCCCGTATAGGTGTATATTGCCCCAGGAATCGGCGAAGTCACTTCGACGCCGACGGCGGGATTGAGGCTTCAATGAGAGCCTTGGCCTCTTTATACGCCAGCCACCAATCGAGTACGTCGTGCGAGAGGGAGCTTCCTTCAACGAGCGGTTTGCCCTCGTCTTTGGGGAGTGGAGGCATCACGGTTTCGACTTGGGTCAGCAGCCTGCGGGCCAGTTCAAGCCGACCCTCGCGAAATAAGCTCATGGCTCGGAATGTGCGCGCAGTCCCTTGAATGGTCTCATGTCCAATCAATGCGGACTCCGCATCGGCCAGCGTATCCTCGGCAGCCGAGTATTGGCCATTGCGATACTCAGCGATGCCTAGGCAAAGGTGAAACCATGGCTGGAATGATTTGTTATTTTCTTCTTCGATGCCATGCCCGGCCAGATTGAGCATCTTCGTTCGCAGGGCGGCGTCGGACATGGGCCGCAGGCAATAGGCCCAGACGGCGCGTTCGGCAGCCAAAGGCTCGTTCGTTGCTTCCGCCTGTTGCAGCAATCGGCGGCAGGCGAATTCGTAAGCGGCATCCTGGCCGAACCAGGCATCCCACGAGACGAGAGTGAGCAAGGCATCGGCCTTTTTTGAATCCATCTCGCACGCCTTCTGCAGAAGGTCGATGGCTTCTTTGCCACGCCCGGCCTGGAAGTAGGAATCCGCCAGGGCCTGCATCGCGTCCCCGGTTTCGGAGTGGTTCGGACCGAGCACTTTGCGTTGCCGGGCCAGGACGTCCTCCCGCAACTGTAGGGCTTCCTCGTGGCGGCCGGCTTCGTCGTAGGAGACCGCGAGGCTTGCCATCGCCAGGAGGGTGTCATGGTGATCCGGGAGATTCAATTTGCGGCGGGAGAGCAGGACCTGCTCCCGCAAATTGAGCGCTTCGTCGCGCCGCCCGATCTCGTCGTACGAAGCTGCCAAGTTACCCAGCGCTGTGAGCGTTTCAGGGTCATCCGGGCCACTAACCTTAAGTCGGAGCGTCCGCAATTGCTCCCTTAACTTAATCGCATCATCCCGGCGGCCGGCTTCGCTGTAGGAAACCGCCAAGTTACCCATCGCCAGGAGAGTGTAGGGGTCCTCGGGACCGTTGACCTTGGAACGGAGCGGCAGAACTTTCTCACGCAAATCGAGGGCCTCTTTCATGCGGCCAGCCTGCTCGTATGAATTGGCCAGATTGTGCATCGCCGAAAGTGTGTCAGGGTTTTCAGGGCCGCGCACCTTGAGGCAGAGCGCCAACACCTGCTCGCGCAGATCGAGAGCCTCCTTCGGGCGTCCAAGCTCGTTGTAAGAAGCCGCCAAGAGCTGCATGGCCCAGAGCGTGCTGGGATTTTCAGGGCCGCTCACCTTGCGGCGGAGCGCGAGCAGAGGCTCACGTAGCTTCAATGATTCGGCCCAGTGGCCGGCTGCTTCATACGAATTCGACAATTCCTGCATTGCCAGCAGCGTGTCGAGGTGTTCTGGGCCATTCACCTTGCGGTGGAGCAACAGCGCTTGCTCCCGCAGCTTCCTCGCGTCGTCCCAGCGGCCCGCATCCTCGTACGAATTCGCCAGATTTTGCATGGCCCGGAGCGTGTCAGGGTGTTCTTGGCCGTTAACCATTAAGCGCAGCTCCAGCACCTGCTCGCGCAGCTTCAGCGCCTCCGGCAGACGTTTAGCGTGGTCATATGAATTGGCCAGGTTGTGCATCGCATGGATCGTCATGGAATCTTCCGGGCCGTTTATCTTGCGGCTGAGTTCCATCACCGGCTCCCGCAGCTTGAGCGCCTCGTCCCAGCGGCCCGCTTCTTGATACGAAATCGCAAGATTGTTCATGGCCTTGATTGTCACCGGGTTTTCAGCGCCGCTCACTCTGCGATAAAGCGCCAGTACTTCCTCGCGCAGCTTGAGGGCCTCAGGCTTGCGGCCGGCCTGGTCGTAGGAACTCGCCAGGTTGTGGATGGCGTCAAGGGTGGCGGGGTCTTCCGGGCCGGCCGCGGCAAGGTAGTAGGCCCGAACTTCTTCCTGCAGCGGAATGGCTTCGCGAGCAAGTCCCAGCGCGCAGTAGGTCAAGCCGAGCGTGCTTTGGAATTTAGCCCGGCGCGCAGGTTGGTTGGTCAGGTCAATCTCCAACCTCACTGCGGCAACATCGAGTGTTTCGGCAACGGTGATAGTACGGCCGTCACGAGTGGGGTCGGGGCTTTGGAACAATTCGGTCATGAATTTGGATAAGCCTTCAGACTCGGCCAGACGTTCGTTGGCCAGGGCCTCGTTGGTCTTGGACTCAGCGAGACGCTGCTTAGCCAGCGCCGCATTGGCTTCGGATTCAGCAAGCCGTTGTTTGGCCAGGGTCGCATTAGCTTCTGACTCGGCGAGGTGTTGCTTTGACAGGGCATCGGCACGCGTGGCGCGGATGGCTTGGGTTGCACTGATGATGGTGGCAGCCACGAGCACGGCGGCCATGAGTATCGCGGCGGTGAAGGCGGACTTGTTGCGTCGCCACGATTTTTGCAACCTGTACGCAGCGCTCGGCGGCCGGGCCAGGACCGGCTCGTTATCCAAGTGGCGTTGAATATCCAGCGCCAGGCCGTTGGCCGTCTCGTAGCGCCTCACCCGGTCTTTCTCCAGCGCCTTCATCACGATCCAATCCAAGTCCCCGCGAATCAGATGCTCCAGTTTGGGCGGATCCGATTGACGCCGCTTCGCCACCGTGGTTTGTTCCGCCGCATCCAGAGTGCGCAATCTCGTCGATGGCTGCACCGGCTCCTCTTCCCGGATAATACGGCGAACTTCATCCAATCCCGCTTCCAGCAATCGCTTGGCCTCGAAGGGCGTTTTGCCTGTCAACAACTCATAGAGCAGCACGCCCAGCGAATAAATGTCGCTGCGCGTGTCGATGTCCAGCCCGCTCAACTTGGCTTGCTCGGGACTCATGTAAGCGGGCGTGCCGATGAATTGCTCAAACGCCGTGAACAAGGTTTTGTCCGTCAGCCGCTGATCGGTCGTGGCTTTGGCGATGCCAAAATCGATGATCTTGGGCACCGGCACGCCGTCATGGTCCGCGACCAGGATGTTCGACGGTTTTATATCCCGGTGAATGATTCCCTTCTGGTGTGCGTGCTGAATGGCCTGGCAGACTTGCACAAACAAACGCAGCCGTTTTTCCGTGCTTAGGTTGTTCTCGTCGCAGAATCGCGTAATGGGTATGGCCTTGACCAGCTCCATCACAAAGTAAGGACGCCCCGCCTCGGTCGCGCCCGCGTCCAAGACCTTGGCGATGTTCGGATGGTCCATCATCGCCAGGGCCTGACGTTCCGCCTCGAACCGGGCGATGACGTTCTTGGTGTCCATCCCGACCTTGATCACTTTTAACGCCACGCGGCGATGGACCGGTTCTTCCTGCTCCGCCATATAGACCACACCGCAGCCGCCTTCGCCTATTTGTTGGAGCAATTTGTAACGGCCAATTCTGTCGCCAGCCTTCTCCGCCGGTTTGATGGCCGCCCCGTCTAGTCTAGGCTCGACAGCCGGGGCGGCCATGAACGATTCCGATGATTCGTGGGCGCGGAGCAACGCCTCGACACGCTGGCGCAAGGCGTCGTCGCCCGCGCAGCCACCTTGCAGGTAGTCCGCGCGCCGCTCCGGCGGCAACGCCATGGCCGCGTCGAAGATGGCTCCAACGGATTGGTTGGGCTCGTTCATGATGTCGGGCCTTCTATAGTCATACGGAATTCGCGCGCAAAAAGTCTCACGCGGATGAACTTTAGTCGATCCAGGAAACGCCGAAAGCTGGACACCACCCGCCGGAGCCGCTCATTTCGTTTTGCCCGCCTGTATTTCCTCGTAGAGAAAAGCGCGCGCGTAGGCCCAGTGGCGTTTGGCCGTGGCCACCGAAATGCCGAGGACATCTTGCGCGCGGCTAATTTGCGTAATTCTTGATAAACCAGACGAAGCAACTCATGCGCGGAGGCACGGCCACCGAGAGCCGTGCCATCGAGAATTTGCGTGACGCCGCTCAGAATGACGAAGGAGTCTCAAACCATGGACACTAAAGCAAGCTTTGTAAAGGCAGGCACCTTCCCCCTGAGTCGCTACCGCAACGAAACCTCTGAGGTTCGTGACCCAAAACTGCTCAAGGTTTAAAGTTCAAAATCGCAAAAGAAAAGCCATCTCAGAGGCAAATTCATATGGCTTTAACTTAGTGCAAAGCCCTCTAAAGCGGCAGGCGCGCCAGTGCTCCTTCAATTTGCCACCACTTTGGAGCTTATAATGTTTCGGCGTCGAGCCAGCTGCCGGGGCTTTCACGATTTTGCATTCTAGTGTATTCTTTTTTCATGCGTGGCAGAACAGGTCATTGGGGCATTCGAATTAACAAGGAAACCACCAATCCTCAGCGCCTGCGTGGGTTGGAAACCAGGCCAGTGAACTCAGCAAATCCCGCTGTCAGGGCGCGGCGGCGTGACGAAGCAACGCAGCAGGAGATGCGCGCATCTCGCCCAGCAGGCGATGAGCAGGTGTCCACTGACTCACCTGTCCATGGCGTAAGGCCAGGGCCAAGCCAGTCGAGCAGACCGCCGGGATCAAAATGTGGTAGAACCGAACCCAGCGTTTGAGACAAAGGCCGTCCGCCCTTATGCCGGTCACGTGCCACTATTGCAGCCCGGAGAGGAACTCCGTCACGGCATCGAGTCGCATCCCGGAGGACCGTGGGTGGACAAATGAGCGAATCGCAGCGGCTGAAGCTGCGGCTCGCGCCCGGCAAAGCCTCCGGCGCGCCCGGCAAAGGCTTCAGCGGCGTTGAGTCTGGAGTTCCCAATGGCGGATCTAGCTGAATGGTTCGCTTCCCGGTTCTGTTGTTTTTGCTATGCTGCCCGAGGGCAGATGGAAAACGCTCGATTTTGATAGCCAGTAGGCATACTGGCCGTTAGGTGTTAGCGCTAGTTTTGAATTGCAGATGCTTCGCAGGGTTGCAAGCTGTGCCGCACACCGATTGGATTTTTGTTTGAATAAGTGAGCCCGACGACCGTAGGCTCGACCGAAGGCCTCATTGGAATGAACAACTTATGACTTCGCATTTTGGCAGGATGCGAGTTTCAAAACACAAACCGCTGTTCGAAAATCAATAGTTAGGCAACATCAATGCCACTCGTATCCGTGACTCGCTTACGTCTTCATAGACTGCGGGACCTTCCGCAGTTTGGGTTCTTTGCTATCCTCTCGTATATTCAAGCAAGGCGCGCGGCAGGAAACGCCCGCGTATTGACGCTGCGAGATCGCCGGCTGACGTTTTGGACCATCACTGTTTGGCAGACGCCGGAGGCGATGAAAGCGTTTCGAAACACCGGCGCCCACTTGAAAGCAATGCCGCGTTTGGCGGAATGGTGCGACGAGGCCACCTATGTGCATTGGAGCCAAGATTCGGATGCCGCGCCGGAACCAAAGCTCGCATTCGAGCGCCTGGTGAAGGACGGTGTCGTTGCCCGCGTGAAGGATCCCTCAGCGAATCATGCGGCGAGGAATTTTGAGCGGCCGAAGTGGGCTTAACACCCAGCTGAAGCCTTGGTTGTGACGAAAACCAGGGCGGTTACACTAGCAGACATGACGGAATTGAAAAGGCCGTTGCCCGGATCAAAAAACCCAATGTGGATAAGGCCCCTCGAAGTGGCCGGCTTCGATTCGACCGGTGACACCTGGTGTTCACGGCGCATTTTGGCCGGGTGCCAGGGATGCAGGGCTACTACGACATCGACCATCTTCGACCATCTCGACAGTCTTGACCTTGGTGGCAGCAATGACCCCAAAAATCTCTGGTCAGAGAGCTACTACACGGAACAATTCAACGCCCATGTGAAGGACAAGCTGGAGGACCGCCTTGCGGCCAATGTGCGCACAAATTGGAAAGGCGCGGTCATGACGCGGCGACTGCGCTTCTAAAGCAATACCAAGATGAGATCGCCACCGACTGGATTGCCACGTATCACAAGTACGTTTCAAGAACCCCGTGAGGATCCCAATAGCTGATTTGGCCTCAGAAACATTTCCATCCATTCCCGAGATCGACTGCGGTCAGCATCATTCCCGCCCAAGATTCCAAGCTTGCCGTTCAAAGCAATATTAGGTTGAAAACCTCACGAAATCACGAACCGTTCTGTGCCGCGAAACTCGATCACATGGACTTTGATGGCGAGAGCAATAATGCCTTTGGCTCTGCGCTGGCCTCACGTTTGGTAAACACCCGCCACGAAATCTCCGAACGTCAATGGCTTTTTCCTGGGATGGGATTACGCGTGGAAGATTCTCATTGCTTCAGGCTCTCCCTTTTGCCCCTTATACTGAGACCCAAGGTAATCGGCAGAATGCGTCTCGGAAACTAAAGGCAACCGATGTTCTTCCGTTGGCACTGAATGGAACCCACGATTCAGTCGCTGCTCCCCTCGCGATATTGTGCTGAATTTCATCTACATCTTATAAACCCGACCAAGCCATATTGTTTCACGTAATTATTGCACGTGCCGCCAATGCCATGCCTTTACCTAAACGATCGTTTTTCCTTTGCTTTGGCCCACGACGCAGGCGCGAACTCCCCGATCTGAGTGATCTTGACCGTAGGCAAACGGGTGAGCAATTCTTTCAGATAATCGGACGGGTTGATGCCATGCCGCGGACAACTGCCCAGCAAAATGTAGATCACCGCGCTTTCGCCAGCTTCAGGATGCCCTATGAACAAAAGATTCTTCTTCCCCAGAGGCGACGGCTTGATCAAATTCTCAATTACGCTGGCGTCAATTTCCAGACCGCCGTCATCCACAAACCGGGTCAAGGCCTACCACTGTTTCATGGCGTACTCGATGGCCTGATACGTGACACTCATCGCGGCGCGCTGGGCCGATGGAACCCCAGGTTACGGCTGCCTCTTGGGCGGGATTTTGGTTTTGTGTTCCTTGAACGCAGAACGAAGGAGCCAGTGATGCTTGAGGCCCTGCACAAATTGATCGCTGTGGACAACGATGTCCGAGATTTGACTGAGCATGTTGGAATTGACCTGGACTTGGTGGTTAAGATTGCTCGTGATATCAGCCAAATTTTCCAGCGCGCGGCCAATGTCCTCGAAGACCACTACTAGGTTGGTGTTTGCATTGGTCACGGTGTCGTTGAGGTTTGTGAGCGTGCCATTGGCATTGAGCAGTGCCAATCCGAGTTGCTGGTTGAGGTTTGTCGGGATGAGCCATTCGCCCAAGGAACCGTGAGGGTTCTTGAGCTGGGCGGTAATTACCGCGAGATTGGCCACGATGGGACGGGTGTTTGCGGCAACGACGTTGAGGTTGGACGTCAATTGCTCGCTGTTGGAAAGGGTGGCGGCGATTTGATTTGTCAATTTAAGAAAATTCGGCAGCGCCTGCTCCACTTGAGTAACCAACCCTTGCACGCGGTCCATGAGTGCCGGCGGTTGCTCCGGAGTCAGCATATAGGGGTTCGTCTCCTCAAATGGAGTATAGCGATGCTGCATATCATCCCAAACCCCAGTGATCTTTTTACTCGGACGGCTGGTGTCGATGGTCCAGAGTTTGGAAACCCCGAGCCCGGATAATTTGGCCACGTTAGTGCCCAGTGGCAGCCACGCCCGCAGCACAAGATTTGTTCCGTCATAAAGTTCCTCACCAAGGCGGAGCTTGTCGAACTGAATCAAGTTGGAAATTGTGTCCAATGGCCTCTCCATCAAAGGATATGTCATATAGACGGTGTAGCCTTGCGTGCCTTTGCTGATGTCCATTGCCCGCTTTCCAAGGAAGCCAGAGTCAATTAATCGCGCCTTAGAGTTGGTCCAGATATAAGCGTAATTGTTCCCGACCACCTCGAAATCAATTTCCACGTTATGATCGGAGCCTAGACCGCGCGGGGGCATGGCCAGAATGCGAGTGATGCGGCCCACGTCAAAACCCATGAGTTTGACGGTGTCGCCGACTGCAAGGCCGTCGCCACTGTCCGAGTAGGTATAATACGGCGCCTTAATCTCAAACCAACCGCGCCGTTGAGCCTGACTGTAAAGATAATAGCAAAAGCCAGCCGCCAATAACAGGACAGCGAGAAGCACAAACCATCCCACTGACCGCTCCACGCGATTGAGGCGTGTGCGAATTTGTGGAGTTAAATCTTGCATGGGGTTTATGGTTTCAAATGCATCATGGGCTCATCGCCTTCTCCAACAGCAGTTCTTGAACAAGGGGCTCAGCGACAGACGATAATTCCGAATGGCGGCCCAGCGGCACAAAGCGTTTGTGCTGCAGGACAGCCAGACAGACGGGTTTATTCCGCCACGGTTGCAAGTTATGGGCGGCGATGACCAGCGTCATGGGCCGTCCATGCAGATAAGGATGGCCTGAGGACAAGTTTTCCAGGAAATTCAGCCACCAATTAATGTGACGCGCATCCAAGCCGCCGAGTGGGTCGTCCAGCAGCAACACCTCCGGCTGCAAGACCAGGGCGCGCGCCAGTCCCAGGCGCTTTTCCCAGGCGCGCCCGATGGTTCCAGGCATTCGTCCGGCCCACGGCGAAAGTCCTGTCAATTCGATGATCTCCCGTGCTCGCTCTGCCGGCTCCGATTCTCCAGCAGCACGATGGTAGCGCAGCGGCAGCATGACATTTTCCGCGATGGTAAGATGATGGAAGGGTTTGCCGCCATCAAAAACCAAGCCGACCCGCAATCGCTCTTGCGCTCCCACTTCGGCGAGCATGTTATGGCCAAAGAGGCGGTAAGCCCCTTGCTGGACAGGCGTCAGGCCGGCGACCAGCGCGAGAAAATCAGACTTGCCTGAATTGTGCATCCCTCCGATCACCCAATAGTCGCCGGTCGCCACTGACCAATGGACATCCCTCAGGATGGCTATACTCAAGTCCTCGCGCGCGCCGACGGTGACCGCAACCATCTCGATAGCAGGGATGTTTTGATTGACTGAAGCGGCATTCATGGTCACACAGCGAGATACACCAGAACGAAAAGCATATCGATCAATACGCAGGCCACCACGCTCTGAATCATGCCTCTTACCGAGGCGCGCGAAACCTCCGCCACACGCAGCGGCTGGGATAGCCCATGGTAACAAGTGATTACGCCGATGACCGTACCGAAGAGCAAGGATTTGATGGCGAGAAAGCCAAAATCCAGGGCGCTCAAGGCGTCCGCGATACTTGTTGCGAACTCCCCCGGGCGCAACGGAATGCCGTTCAGGAAGGCGAAGAGGTAACCGAAGCCAAGCACACCGAGAATGAAAAAGACCGTTAGGGCAAATACCCCGAGGGCCATCCCGATAACACGCGGGACGACGAGATAATGAATGGGGTCAATGCCCAGCGCCTCTAGGGCCTCGACTTCGCCCAAGGCGCGCATGGTGGCCAGGTCGATAGAGTACCGAGCGCCAGCACGCGAAAGAACCAATAGTGCGGTCAGCAACGGACCAAGTTCGCGGACCACGACGGCCACGAGGATGGTGCCGAGATAGGAGTTGGCGCCAAGCCGTCCAAGCCAGGAGACGGTCTGCGCGATCACCGCCAACCCCAACGCGGCCGACATAAACAGGAACATCGGCAACAAACGAAGCCCCGCCCCAGCCAATTCTACCCGGACAGACGGAAACGTCACTTCCGAAGCGACCCTCCATTTAGTGCCCAATACTCCGAGCGTGATGAGGGTAAATGCAAGCAGCCTTCTGCAGCCAGTGAAAAAGAGGAAAACACCACGCCCAAAATAATGAGCGTCAGCCCACGGGATCGATGCCTGACCACGCGGTGAATGCTTAGTGGCCTCGCTCGCAAGCCCCTCGTTCATGCTCCAAAGCTATGTCCTGGAGTCTGAGCGGTCAAGGCCTTCAACATGCGTTCGCGTTCCGGATTAAATTCGGCTCAATAGCCGGCCGTGTGTCAGACGACGACGCCAAGCTCATTGTTCCTCTAAGAGCAGAAGTGTGACCAGGCCGGCAAAATCTGAGACATCCTGCTTGACGGAATGGGAGCGAGGCTCAGTTTATTGGGATGCGAACTTTCCAATGTTGTATCTCGCGTTGCCGCGCCGCCACGGTGACTTTGCTTTTCTTTGGAACCGTCCTGGCCGCGCGCTGGAGCGCGGGCGCGGATGCACTGGCGGACTACGTGAGCCGGCCAGATGACTCATTCGCGTGGAAAAAGGCCGGCCAGCATGAGGCCGACTCAAATAACGCTGTCCGGCTGGACTGCACTTCGCAAACCTGGCGCGGCCTGGCTTGGCATCATCAGTTGCTCGTGGTGCAGCCGGCCAAATTACGAAACCCCGACATTGCCTTCCTGTTCATCACCGGCGATGACGATGTGGGAGGCCGCTTCGATTTGTTGAACACATTGGCGCAGCGGGCCGGGTGCATTGCGGCGGTCATCAACCATGTTCCCAATCAACCGCTGTATGACGGGCTTAAAGAGGACGATCTGATCGCCTACACATTCGAAAAGTTCCTGGAGTCCGGCGATACCACCTGGCCGCTGCTCTTTCCGATGGTGAAGTCGGCTGTTAGGGGAATGGATGCAGTGCAGGCCGAGGCGCAACAAGAGTCCGGGCAAAAGATCAAGCGTTTCGTGGTGGGGGGCGCGTCCAAACGCGGCTGGACTACGTGGCTGACGGCTGCCGTGGACGTGCGGGTCAAAGCGATAGCTCCGATGGTCATTGATATGCTGAACATGAAAGCCCAGGCGCGATGGGCACAACTCATGTATGGCGCGCAGAGCGAAGAGATCAACGCCTACACCAAGCTCCATTTGACCGAGCGCATTGACGAACCAGGCATGGTCAAGCTGCGAAGTTGGGTGGACCCCTACAGTTATCGCACGCGCTACAAGTTGCCCAAACTGCTGTTGTTAGGCACCGACGATCCTTACTGGGTGGTGGATTCCCTGCGCAATTATTGGAATGATCTTCCCGATCCAAAACTGGTGTTTCAAACCCCGAACGCCGGGCACGATCTGGCCGGCGGGCGCGAGGCGATTCCGGTGCTGGCTGCATTTTTCCAAATGATCGCGGACCGGGAGACACTGCCGCGCATGACCTGGCAGTTTGGTTCCAATTCGCCCGATTCCGCAACCGTTGACGTGAGCTTGAGCGAACCCGCGCAATCATTCCTGTTATGGACGGCGACCTCCACCAACCGCGACTTCCGCAGCGCCCAATGGTCCAGCTCCGAATTGACCGGCACTTCCAAGACCCACGTTACAGCCAGAGTGGAGAGGCCGGAGAGTGGTTTTCGGGCCTACTTGGTGGAGGCGGAGATGAAGGCGTCCACCGGGCAGGATTACAAACTCTCGAGCGAAGCGCGGGTAATACCGGATGGACCGCCGCCACGTAATCACGAGGCCGCCAAATGACGAGCCTGGTGTTTCAACAAAACCTTCACACGAACCGTCTCGTTGCCTAATCCTGCCGCTCAATGTTTCGGGGACGAACGTCTGATTCCAAGGGCTCGGCGCTTTTTCGTCACTGACAGCACAAAACGTCGTCGCTGCCCGGCGCCGCCTTCTTGCTTTCAAATCGAAAAGGAAAAAGCCGAGTTTCCGGGGGTAACTTCGGCATCAGCGTGTTCGATGACGGCCAAAGTTCTTCGATTTACACTTTGGCGAGATAATGGTTAGCTTTGCCACCGATGACAGCCACCGCCACGGGCAAGCAACTCTCGCCGGCCTGGATTCTGTTCATCCTTACTGGTCTCAACCTGTTCAATTACCTCGACCGCTTTGTGCTTTCGGCAGTGTTGACGCCCTTGCAAAAAGACCTCGGCATCAACGACGACCAAGGCGGGCGCCTCGTCACGGCGTTCATGATCGGCTATTTCTTGACCTCACCAGTCTTCGGCTGGCTGGGCGATCGGTGCTCGCGCAAATGGCTCATCGCCGCCGGCATTTTTGTGTGGAGCGTCGGCACGATCCTGACGGGATTCGCGACGACTTTTGCGATGATGATTGCGTTTCGCATGCTGGTCGGCCTGGGCGAAGCGAGCTATGCGACTATCAGTCCGAGTTTAATTTCCGACAGTTACGCTCCCGCGAAACGGAACAATGCGCTGACAATTTTCTACGTCGCGATTCCCGTCGGCGCGGCGCTGGGCACGATCCTGGGCGGACTCATTGCCGCGAAATGGGGGTGGCGGCACGCGTTCATCTGGGCAGGCGTGCCGGGATTATTCCTCGCGCTCGTGATGCTACCGTTTGCCGAACTCAAACGCGGCCAGGCCGAGGGCAAGACCGTCGAAGCGGCAAAAAGACCCTCCGTCCGCGACATCACGCATCTCTTTCGTATTCCGGAATATGTGCTCGTGGTGTCGGGCTACACGGCCTACACGTTTGCGCTGGGCGCGTTCGGGCTTTGGGGGCCGACATTCCTGCATCGCGCTCACGGCGTGGCTGTGGACAAGGCGGGGGAATTTTTCGGCGCGGTGCTCGTCGTCGCCGGACTTATGGGCACGATGATCGGCGGATTCGCGGCAACCGCGTGGCAGAAGCGCAATCGCGCCGGCTACGCGTGGACGCTGGGACTCTCGGTGCTGGCCGCCGTGCCTCTTGCGTTTGGGGCGGTCGTTGTCAGTTCGACGTTTTGGTCCATGTCGTTTCTGGCGGCGGCGATGTTCTTCCTGTTCCTGTCCACCGGGCCGGTCAACACCCTCATTCTGGAAACCGCACCCGTGAATCTTCGCGCCAGCGCCATGGCCGTTTCCATTTTCACGATCCATCTCTTCGGCGATATGTGGTCGCCGGAAATTGTCGGCCGGCTGGCGGATTCCTTCGGCGGAAATTTGCAGAAGGCCGTTTTGATTTTACCAGGCGCGTTGATCGTTGCCAGCGCACTTTGGCTGGCGCTCGCGGTAAAAACGAAGCATGGCACCGGCAACAATTCTACGCCCGCATGATCGAGACATCTATTTCGCGTCAGAAACCTGATTGATTATCTGAAAGATGATTCTGAAACGTCACAATGGTCGCTCCGCTGAACTGGCCTTTGATGAACGCCTCCATCAAGTCAGCGATGCAAGCCGATAGGCTGGATAAGCTTTTGACTTGCCGGAGATCGTGGCGAGAACCTGCCCACGGTGCCGGATGCGTTTTGGGAAGCGCATGTTCTCTTCGCCGGATTCGGGCGTTATCTGTGTCGTTTCTGTGTCGGAGGCACCTGATTTTTCACTCTCCGAGGGAAAATTGGTGCGCTTAGCAGGACTTGAACCTGCACGGCTTTCGCCACTACCACCTCAAAGTAGCGTGTCTGCCAATTCCACCATAAGCGCAACCGTTAGCCTGAAGCTAAGTTGCCCATATAACCACCAAAACGCAAGCACAGGTTGCCGGCGCCTCCCCGCCGCCAGGCTGCGATCTCCAGCTTGGAGCTTCGGCCGCGCAGTGGTTAACCTCTCGTGGATTTGTGGCTCGCCGAACCGAGCCGAAACCCGTACGTGCCAGGCGTTTCGGCGCGTGTCAATAAAAACGCAAATCTTTTGAAGATTTTTGTAGCTTACCGCAGCAGCCTGTGGTAAACTCCTTTTCATTGGTTGCAGAGTTTTGAATTCTGCGGGTTACCCCAAGGGAAAAATGGACCTCGAGGGCAAAAGCAGAGCGTTGGAAAAATAACGCAGCGTCACTGATAGTCTGGTCAACAATAGTCTGTTGTGGCGGCTGCTAATAAAAGGGAATTCATCTGTATGAATATGGATACGCTTGGGCAGGGAATTGATGTTAAAAAGCCGTTCGGAAGCGCCGTGCGAAAATGGCGAGGCCGACTGGGTGTTTCGCAGGAGGAATTGGCCGGACGCGCGGGCTTGCACCGTACATATATATGCGACATTGAACGGGGCGCGCGCAACGTTTCACTGGAGAGCATAGAGAAGCTCGCGCGTGCGCTGGAAATTTCCATGGCCACTCTCTTCGCCTATGAAGCATCCGGCGGTAAAACGGAATCAAAAGGAATCGCCAGCGAAAGACTGGTGGACATCCTTTTCGTTGAAGATGATCCGCACGACGCGGAGATCACCATGGAAGCGCTCAAAGGCACCACCAACTTGGTGCAATTGGTCCGTGACGGACAGGCGGCCCTGGATTTTCTTTTCTGCCAGGGCGAATTCGCCACCCGCCAGCCTAGCCAGCGACCGCAGCTCATTTTGTTGGATTTGAGATTGCCGAAAGTTGACGGATTGGAAGTCTTGAGGCGCGTCAAATCCCCTCCGGGAACCTCATCGATCCCTGTGGTGGTGCTGACAGGTTCGGACAACGACCGTGATATCCAGACCAGCAAACGGTTGGGCGCGGCGGGTTACATCGCCAAGCCGGTGGACATGGGCAACCTGACGCATGTGACTCCAATCTTGCACTATCGGTGGGCGCTGCTAAAACCACCGCCCGCGTTGCGGATCTGACCCGGCGCGTCAGAGCCATTTCTTGCGGATGAGCCACATCTTGACCAACTGGGTCAGCACTACGTAGCAAATTAGAGTCAATATTAAAAGTGGCCAGAACAGGCCCGGCAACGGCACGAAGCCCAACATTCGCGCCAGGGGCGAATATGGCAGCCAGGCAGCAATGGCCATGATGACCACCGTCGTGATGGTCAGCGGCATGCTGGCGCGCGCTTGAATAAACGGAATTTTCCGAGTGCGAATGACGTGGATGATCAAGGTTTGCGTCATGAGCGATTCCACGAACCACCCGGTGTGAAACAACGCGGCCGGATATTTATGATCAACGTCGGTGACGTGCGCAAATTGGTCGGCCAATCCAGGAGGCACAGGGAGGTTGTCCAGCTTGCATTTGAAGAGCAACCACATCATGGCGTAGGTCGTGTAGTCGAAGATGGAACTGATCGGACCGATGAAGATCATGAATTTACTGATCCCGGCGGCGTCCCATTTGCGGGGCGTCTCGATATATTCGGCATCCATCCTGTCCCAGGGAATGGAGATCTGCGAGATGTCATAGAGCAGATTTTGAATCAGGATCTGGATCGGCAGCATCGGCAGGAAAGGTAAGATGGCGCTGGCGCCCAGCATGCTGAACATGTTGCCGAAATTGCTGCTGGCGG
>Ga0209006_10002704_pt1 | contig 16130 bp, 11 predicted proteins | sample JacPin_JW_Ref_O2_FD_188567 | JGI IMG/M metagenome (GOLD analysis project Ga0209006, IMG submission 188567) | Forest soil microbial communities from Algoma, Ontario, Canada - Jack Pine, Ontario site 1_JW_Ref_O2 (SPAdes) (version 2) | ecosystem: Environmental > Terrestrial > Soil > Boreal... | reverse complement strand
AAGCAGGGCGCTGACTGGAAGAAAATTTCTGGCACGCTGCAGAACGATATTCTTAAGGAATATATAGCGCAAAAGGAATACATCTATCCGCCGGCGCCGTCTATGCGACTGGTCATCGACACCTTCGAGTTTGGCTCGAAGTTCACGCCCCGCTTCAACACCGTTTCGATCAGCGGGTATCACATTCGCGAAGCCGGTTCCACTGCGCTACAAGAACTGGCGTTCACGCTTTATGACGGCGTCGAATATGTGGAGTGGGCGCGGGGTCGCGGACTCGACATCGATGAGTTCGGGCCGCGTCTGAGTTTCTTCTTCAACGCGCACAATGATTTCTTCGAAGAGATCGCCAAATATCGCGCCGCGCGCAAGATCTGGTATCGCGTAATGAAAGACCGCTTCGGCGCCAAGAACCAGCGCACCTGGCTGATGCGCTTCCACACGCAAACGGCGGGAGTGTCTCTACCGGCGCAGCAACCCATGAACAACATTGCGCGCGTAGCCATCCAGGCGCTGGCGGCGGTGTTGGGCGGAACGCAGTCGCTGCATACCGATTCCTACGATGAAGCGCTGGCTCTACCCACTGAAGACGCTGCGCGGATCGCGTTGCGCACGCAGCAGATCATCGCCTACGAAACGGGAGTGACCGGAACCGTCGATCCGTTGGGCGGTTCTTACTTCTTAGAAACCCTAACCCTCCAGATGGAAAACGGGGCCCTCGATTATTTCAGCAAACTCGACGCCATGGGCGGCATGGTGAAGGCCATCGACCGCGGGTATCCGCAGAAAGAAATTGCCGAAGCTTCTTACCAGTACCAGCGCGCCGTCGAGGCCCGCGAGAAAATAATCGTCGGGGCCAACGAATTCGTAATTGAGGAAGAATCTCCGCACACTCTCTACATCGACGAAAGCGTGGCACGGCAGCAGACCGCGAAGTTGAAGAATCTTCGGGCGCGGCGCTCCAACAACGATGTCCAACGCACTCTTGATGCGCTGAAGAAAGCCGCGGCCCATGAACCGAACACCGGAACCAATGGCAATATCTCCTCCGCCAACACCATGCCCTTCATCGTTGACGCCGTCCGCGCCTACGCCACCGTCGGAGAAATTTGTGAAGCCCTGCGGGAGGTTTACGGCACGTACACCGAAGTCAGCATCACGTAAAGTTCGCGCCGCAATCGAATCTGGAAGCCGCGAGTCCAGGCCGGTTCAGACAATCCTGACTAAGAGGCTTTTTAGAATCGCAGTACGGAAAAATGGCATTCTCACCGCAGAATCACAGCACGAAAGATCACACTACTCAACTGCGAGCTAAAGTTCCGCAGGCACCGCCGATGTATGGGAAATGAACACACACCAATCCGGCCCGCGTTCCCTTTGGATCGTTCTGCTGGTATTCATTTGCGTCACGACGATCTATGCCGAGACGCTCCGCGCGACGCCCAGCCAAGCCGCCGCCATTGACACGTTGGGGAGAACCCCCGGCACCGATGCCAGCGAAGTGCGCCTCACCTTCTCGGCGGTCGACGGCAGCGATCACGGCCTCACCACATTGCAGGCTGGAGATTTTGCCGTGGTTGACGAAAATGTCGTGGTGCGCAATTTTCGCAGCTTCGTCCACGCAAGTGGGACCGGGGTTGAAATCGCTATCCTTATCGACGCCAGCGAATCGGTGACGCCGCGATTCCAGCAGGAACTCATCGACGTTCTCCAGATGGTTTCCGATAGCACCGAAATTCCCGAAAACAAGGTCTCGGTCATCGCGTTCCAGGGCAGCCAGTCTTCCGTGATATGCGCCGGAAATTGCCGGACCACCGGCGTCAGTCAAAAACCGGTAGCGCAAACCGGCGGCCATACGCCACTGTTCGACAGCGTTGTGTTCGCGTCGCGCTTTCTCTCGCAACGCGCCGATCCTCGTGCCGCCAAGGTATTGATCGTGTTTTCCGATGGAGAAGACAATAGCAGCCGTAACTCCCTCGCGGACGCCATCGAGGTTGCGCAGGCGACCGACGTGCAAATCTACGGCATCGACCTCAGCAATCCCTCTTTCCCGTCACCAGGCACCGCCGTTCTGAACCGCTTTGCCGCTTTCACCGGGGGCTACAACTTTCCCATCAGCGACGGAGCCGCTCGCGCGCTGAACACCATCCTCGAAAGCTTGCGAGCCACCTACACGGTCAGTTACCAAATCCCGAGTCGCGACCCAGGGTTTCATGCCATACAAATTCTCCCCACCCACAACCGGGACCTGCAGTTCCGCAGCCGAAGTGGATACTACTATCCGAACCGCGTTCAATAACGCATTCAATAGAGTCCGTGGGATTTTATGAAGCGTGCACTATGGACCGTGCGCCGCACGGGGACGCGCACTGGAGGAACGTGAACGATGACGTGAGCGATTAACGAGGATGCCTTGCTCTGCTCTCGCGTTTCGAAGCAGCAAGCTACTTGCGCGGCTTGCCTACGCGCTGGGCCGTTGCGAACATCTTCGCCACCGTGTCCATGTCTTTCGGTTGCACTTTTCCGGCAGGAATGCGCAGGTGCGTGAGATCTTCCAACTTCGTCAGCAGGTCAACCAGCGCCATCGAATCGATCAGACCGGACGAGACCAGTGGAGTGTTTTCTTCGACCGTCACGCCTGGTTTGCGGATCATCTCGACGATGTATTGAACCATCTGTTGCGCTTCTGGAGTCATGGGATTCTTATCTCTCCAAATCTCTTCTAATTTTAATTTTCGGCGTTGAGCTCAGGATGCTCCCGCAACAATTTCTCGCGCGTGGTGGAGCGCGCCGGCTTCCCGGCAGTGCTCTTCACAATCCATTTGGGGGGCTTCAGGAAGATCGTGCGCACCGCGACACCCAGGCCGGAGGTAACACTGCTGCGAATCTCGCCTTCAATTTCTCGAGACTTGGCGAGATCCTCTTCGTGTTCGACTTCGGCCACCGCGATAATTTCTTCCGTACCCAGATTCGGATTGTACACACCCATCGCGATCACCCGGCCGTCATGAATCGCGGGATGGCTGCCGACGATCTCCTCAATATCCTGGGGATAGATATTTTCTCCGCCAATGATGAGTAGATCTTTCTTCCGGCCGACGACAAACAGTTCACCGTTCAGGCAAAACCCCAGGTCGCCGGTGTAGTAACACCCATCGATTATCGCCTTTTGCGTGAGGTCCGGACGGTTGTAATAGCCCTCGAACAGGCAGTCGCCGCTGACCAGAATCTCGCCCACAAAGCCGTCATCCAGTGCCGCGCCGGAATTGGAAGCGATCCGGACCAACTGCCCAGGCAGCAACCGGCCTGACGAAGTAAACGAGACCGTCCCCGCCGTCCTTTCCGGCACTGGGACGATACGATGCGCGCCGCGAAATTCCTGGCCGTCTGCCCATACAACCGCCGGACCTGACGGCCCATCAACTTCGGACTGCGTCACGGCAAAAACGTTTTCCGCCATCGCGTAGGAGGATTGCAATGCACTGTTCTTCAATCCGATCGCCGCAAACGCCTCGTGAAACTCCTGCATGCTGCTGGCGCGAACCGGTTCCGAACAGTTGATCAGCGCGCGAACCGACGAGAGATTGTACTGGGCCCACCGATTCTGGGGCGTGCGCCGGGGAACGAATTGAAAGGCGAAATTCGGCATCCAAGCCAGAGTGCACTTGCACTCAGTGAAAATTTGCAGCGTGCTCTCGGGCTGCATCACCCAGTCCAGAGGCGACTGCATCACCACCGGCAGATGGCAAACCATGGGCAGCATGAAGCACGCGATCAATCCCATGTCGTGGTAGAGCGGGAGCCAGTTGTAGATGCTGTCGGTCGAATCGTTAATCTTCAGCACTCCGCGGAGATGTTCAATTTGGCGAAGCACCGCCCCGTGGGTCAGCGCCACGCCCTTCTGCAGTCCGGTCGTGCCTGCGGAATGTTGAATAAAAGCCAGATTTTCAGGTGCGATCTCGCCAGGTTCGAAAGCTGTTTCCCCGCCCGCTTCCCTTCCCGCTCCCACGCGCAGCAACTTCGCCTCTTCGCCCAGAGCCACATGGCCAAGCATTTCGTCGGGAAATTCGTCGTCAATGACCACAGCCTTAGCGCGCAAATTTGCCGTAACTCCGGCCAGGCCGAAGCGATACTTGGAAGGCTCAACCTTGAAGTTGGGGTATGCGAGAAAGGCAGGAACCGCGCCCAGCATCATGGCGCCCACGAATGTCGTCATCGCCGAAATGCCCTGCGGCATGATGATGACCACGCGCTCCCCGGCACTCACGCCGTTCTCTCGGAGTACACTCGCCTGCCGCCGGGCGCGGCTGAGGAACTCGGCAAAAGTTACGGTCTCGCGCTCGTCTTCATCGACCCAATACGTAATGAAAGGACGGTTGGCTGGGGCCGCGTCCAAGGCAACGATGAGATTGTTCGGTCGAATCACCCACCATAATACAATGAAGGCTAGCGGCTCTGTAAGCTAACGTTGGTCATCTGTTCCATTGGTCGCAGTCTTGTAACCAAAGCTGTCTTGTAACCAAAGATAAGTCCCTTTATTCTGGTTCGCTGTCTCTGCGTCCGGATTTCACGCGAGTCCGCGGAGAGAGCCGCCGAGTCGACGGAACGGACTCAGCTTCCGTCGTTCGGCTTTCATCATCGGACCTTCACCGTAAAGCTTTCGTAATCAAAGGCTTCGTTAGTCAAAGTTTTCGTAATCTAGGGGGAACGTTGCTCCAAGTGATTCTGTACTGTGCGCTTTTTCTGCTTTGCGCGTTGGTGTTTGCCGAGGTTCGCTCACGGACGGTGCGGCAGGCCGTGCTCCTGCTTTCCAGTTACATCCTTTACCTCACTTGGGGAACATGGTTTATCGGCGTTCTTCTTTTTTCCACCGGAATGAACTTCCTGTTGGGGAGGTGGCTTCGGCGCACCCCAACCGGCGGCGTGCTGGCAACCGCAATCCTGCTCAACCTGGCACTGTTAAGCAGTTTCAAATATCTCCCCGGAGCCGCGGTCCACTTTTCGATTTCTTCGTTGCACATGTTCGCGCATCTGGCGCTGCCGCTGGGTATCTCGTTCTGGACCTTCCAGGCCATGAGCTACCTGTTCGATATTTACCGCGGCGAAGAACTCGACCCGACTCTCGTCGAGTTTGCCTTGTATATGGTTTTCTTTCCGGTAACGGTCTCTGGACCAATCTGCCGCATGCCCGACATGTTGTCGCAATTTCGCTCCGACGCGCTCACTCCTTTGAGCACTATTGGACGCGGATTCCGCCGAATGGCCACTGGCATCCTCATGCTGCAGGCGGCGAACACGCTGGGCAACGGGATCATGGGCGGCGACGGAATCGCGTCCGGCTTCGACCATCTCACGCACTGGAGCGGCGCCGATGTCTGGTGCCTGGCCGTAGGAGCGGGCCTGCAACTCTTTCTCAATTTTGCGGGCTACTCGCACATCGCCATCGGAGCCGCGCTGGCCCTCGGCTTTACCGTGCCAGAAAATTTCGACCGGCCGTTTCAGTCCACCAACCCATCGGTGTTTTGGACGCGCTGGCATATGTCGCTGTCATTCTGGATTCGCGACTACGTTTTCCTTCCGCTGGCCATGCTCCGCCGCGAAATGTGGTGGCGCAACCTGGCGCTCGTGATTGCGATGGTCCTCTTCGGACTCTGGCATCAAGCGACCGTGCTCTTCGTTCTATGGGGTTTCTATCAGGGAGTGCTGCTGGTATTGCATCGGCAGGTGCAGAAACTCCAGAGAGCGCTCAACTGGGAACCCCCGCCCAGCCTGTGGATTCCGCTTTCCTGGATCACCACTATCGCCCTCATTAGCCTGGGATGGATTTTCTTCCGCGCCAACTCGCTGACCCAAGCCCGGGAGATGCTGGCCGCGATCGTCTCGCCAACCTATTTTTCGCACTCGATCAGCGGCAGCTTGTACCTGCTGGTCGCAGGGCTGGCGGCGGGATACGCGATTGTATTGCTTGTGATCGATGCGCTGGATCGCGTCGCGGTCGCGCAGGAGGCTTCCACCACCGGCCCGCGTCCGGGACTGGTAGCGCTCGCGGCCAGGTGGCGCTGGTATTGGATCACACCGCTTTATGTTGCGGCATTGCTCGTCATCATCTTCGTGAACCTGACTCAAGGCGGCAACGCGGGGCAGTTCATGTACCGGACGTTCTAGGGCGGCTGAAGCCGCGACAAAAGAGAAACTTTATCGCAGCGCTGAAGCGCTGCGCCACCCAAAAACAAGTCATTCGGCAAACTTAAAAGCCGCGATATTTTCTTGACGCTTTGCTGCCCGTCTTCAGGCGCGCCTTTCACAACGGCCAACACGACGCAGCTGGAACTAATACAGTTTGATGGGCGAGACCACGCGTGTAATCGTTCCGCTGGGGCTGGGCTGGTCTGGTTTCAGACCGCATCTCATCGACGCGAACAAGCCGAGTAGTTGTCCCAGCATCACATCCAAAACCGGGCGGTAGTGATCAGGAAAATCCGCAATGCAGTCCAGTGACAAACAATAATCCGCCAATCCCAGAACATCTTTCTGCCCCTGCCCGGTGACCACCGCGCGCACCCGTCCCAGACGCTTGTGATCAATTTCGCGCAACAGGTCGAGTTCGTACCCACGACGCCGCGCTTCACTCGAAAGAAAAGCCACGAACAGCGTGTGACCGTCAACACTTGACAACGGTCCATGTCGCAAGCCCAGCGGCGCCTCCGACACCGTAGTCACCTGGCCCGCACTGAGCTCGACCACTTTTAGAGCGGACTCGTCGGCCACCGCTCGCAGCGCGCCTGACCCCACAAAGCAAGCCCGCGTGCATCCCAGGAGGGTGATGGCCTCTGCCACTTCCGCAGCCGCGGGAAGAAAGCGCATGCCCGCTTCCGAGATGTGCTCGACCAACTCGCCGAACTGAGAAAGATCTTCGGCATTCGCCACGCATTGCCCCGCCAGTACCATGTTGCTGAAGGAACTGGTCATGGCCAGACCGCGATCGTTCACCGCATCGTCCAGCACCAGGGCCATCGCGCGATCTGCATTTTGCCTGCATAATTCCGCCATCGCCCCGCCCTGGTTGCAAGTGATCACGAGATGCCGGATCTCGCGATGCCGGTCCAGCGCCCGCTCCAGGAGCGCTACGCCCTCCGGACTCTCACCCGAACGGGAAAATGAAATCCACAGATATTCCCGGCCGGGGAGGTGAAATTCTTCAAATTCGGTCAACATGGTGGTGCTGGGAATCGCCCAGGCGTCACAACTCCAGCGCCGACGAAGCAGCGGGGCCAGAGCGCGACCGGTGTAATCCGAAGTGCCTGCGCCAATCAGATAAACCGTGGGCGAAGAGGTCGTGCCTCGGCCAATTCCGGCACGACGCAGCACGTCGTTTAGTTCCGAGCCGCGATCCTGACATAGTTCGTACGTCTTGCGCCAGGTTGCAGGCTGCTGGCAGATTTCCCGCGGCGTATGTTCCAGGCCGCGGTCATTTTTCTCCTGCTCTGGCAGATCCAGCAGCAAGCGCAAAGGATTTTCCCGCGTCAAATCTCCTCCGTTCAAGGCGACTGTAGTCTATTACACGGGCGGAAAATTGAAAAGTATTCGAAAGAAAAGGAAATAGCGTTCGCAAGGAAACATCAGATAGCGGAACCCCGCAAGCGACAACCCTGAGGATCTCGAAGCCCATTCCGGCAGTTGTACCGATATTGCAGAGATCGCCACTTCCCCCATTCTTTTCTGAAACCACCGCCGCCCTTTCAGCAACTAATCAACCTGAGAAGTGTTTCCTCTCTCAAGGAGAACAAACATGAGCCGTGGTTCGCACCCCCTGAGCATGCTGCTGTTAGCGGCTGCGCTGGCTTCTTCGCTGGCAGGAATTGGATGCGCGGAGCACCATCCCTACCGCGTCTACGACCCTTACTATACCGACTATCACGTTTGGAACAACGATGAGGTGGTCTACTACAACCGCTGGTCGACGGAAACTCACCGCGACTCGCATCGCGACTTCCGCAAGCTTCCTCCCAACGAACAGAAGGATTATTGGACCTGGCGTCACAACCACGGCGACAATCACTAGACTTCACGCAGGCACACGGGACAGGCTCTTAGCGACCGAGATCGCTGAGAGCCTGATCTATATTCACGATTCGCGCGCCCAGGCTGGCGAGCTCTTCCATCGTCTTGCGTCCCTCTTCCTGATTCAGAGTCTCGATCGCGTTCTGCACGACGGCTACGCGGCGTCCCCGTTCCAGCAAGCCTTTCGCGGCAAAGCTTACGCAATACTCGGTGACCACTCCAAAAACGACGAACTCCGGCCGCGTCCCCAACCTCTGCACCAGCGCATCGGCATGCCGACTCTCGAAGATATTCAGGGTCTGCTTCTCCAGGAGAATCTGCTGGTACGCAGATAAATCCGCCGGGAGCATGGCCGCGGCATCATTCGGAACCCGCGCAAGTTTTTGGGTCAGAGCTTCGGGAACAAACTCCGCCCCATCGGTTCCCTTCACGCAGTGGGGCGGAAAGATTTTGAATTCCGGATCGTCGGGCGTATGAAAGCACCCGTGCGACACCAGAAAGACTTTGTCCTGCCGGGCCGCATCAGTAAGCCGCCGAATGTTGGGCAACCTCTTCTCCGCTCCGGGCACGTAGAGTTTGCCTCCCGGCAACATGAAATCCTTTTGCGTGTCCACTTCCCAGAGTACAAAGTCGGGCGAAACCATAATTTTCCTTGTCCTGGTTTTCCTGGTACAACCTATCATTCGCTACGAGCGCGCTCTGGCTGTTTCTGAATTAGGTTTCAACGCCGGAAGAAGGCCCCAGCCTGCGTCACGATTGCGGCGAATTCACCCTTTCTATGTTCTAATCTCCGCTCTAATAATTCTCGCACGGAATCATCACACGAGTCATGATGAGGAGAGGCTCCATGCTAACGACTTGCCGCAGACAGATCGCAGTCCTGTTCCTCGCCGCGATTCTCTCGAGCGCGGCTCGAACTCAATCATCGGCAGGAAATATTTCTGTCTCCGATCTCGACGCCTACGTCGCCTCTTCCATGAAGACATTCAACGTCCCCGGCATGGCCGTGGCCATCGTGAAGGACGGGAAGGTGCTTGTCGCAAAAGGTTACGGCTCTCGCAAACTCGGCGATTCCACCCCTGTCGACGAATTCACCACTTTCGGTATCGGTTCCAACACGAAGGCCTTCACCACCGCCGCGCTGGCCACGCTGGTCGATGAGGGCAAGCTCTCCTGGGACGATCCCGTCTACCAGCGACTCCCCGGATTCGTAATGTACGATCCCTATGTTTCGCACGAGATGACCATCCGCGATCTGCTCACCCACCGCAGCGGCATGGGACTGGGCGAAGGCGACCTGCTGTTTTGGCCGCAATCGACCTACACGCGCGACCAGATCATCTACAAACTACGATTCATGAAGCCCCATTCCAGTTTCCGCAGCCACTACGCCTACGACAATCTGCTCTACATGACGGCCGGACAGATCATTCCCGCTGTGACCGGCACCTCGTGGGACGACTACATTCAGCAGCACATTTTTTCCCCTCTCGGCATGAACCACTCCAACGTCAGCACCGCAGTTTACAAAACCGGGGACGACTATGCTTTCCCGCATTCGCGTGTCGACGGCAAGCTGCAAGCCATTCCATTCGAAGTGCTTGACAACGTCGGGCCCGCCGGCTCCATCAATTCCTGCGCCGCCGACATGGCCCAGTGGGTGCTGTTGCAACTAAACCACGGCAAGTTCAGCAATCGCGAAGGCCGTCTGTTTAGCGAGCAACGCTCAGCAGAAATGTGGACGCCACAAACCATCCTGCCCACCGGAACCGCGCCCCCTCCCCTGACCCGGCTTTCTGCCAACTTCGCCGACTACGCGCTGGGTTGGACCTTGCGCGATTATCACGGCCGCAAGCTGATTGGACACACCGGCGGTGTGGCCGGATTTGTTTCCCGAGTCATGCTCGTGCCCGATGAAAATCTCGGCATCGTCATCCTTACCAATGCGGAAGAAGAGGGCGCCTTCGATGCCATTCTCTATCACGTGCTCGATCACTACCTCGCCGTACCACCCACGGACTGGATCGCGGACTTCAAAACCCGCGAAGACGTGGAAGAAAAAGACGCCGCCGAAGCCATGAAAAAGGCCGAAGGCGAGCGCGCCGCCGACTCCAAACCATCTCTTCCACTTGAAAAATATGCCGGTGTCTACAACGACGCCTGGTATGGTCCGATTACCATCCGCACAGAAAACGGCGGCCTCGTCATCACCTTCGACCAGACGCCCCGGATGATCGGCGACCTGCAGCACTGGCAGCACGATACCTTCAAAGCGCACTGGCGCGAACGCACCATCGAAGACGCATTCGTCACCTTCGCGCTCAACCCGGATGGCACGATCGACAGCGCCAAAATGGCCGCAGTCTCGCCCCTGGCCGATTTCAGCTTCGACTACCAGGATCTACTACTAAAACCGTCCGAGAAGAAATAAAGCTGCGTAAGAAAATAAAGCCATGCACTGGAAAGGGCCCCGAAGCTATACGCTTGTCATTCCGACCCCCGAGCGAAAGCGACGGCCGGAGGAATCTAGGTTCTCAATCACGACGACCGAAAATCCTAGTTCCCTGATACTCCAAACTTGGCAACCCCAAACAACTCGTCAGTGAAGCCCGCAGAAACGATTCAACCTCAGAGCAAAGTCCTGCGCAAAGAACTCGGTGTGGCCGACCTGGCGCTGGCGCAGATTCTCATCGTCATCGTCCCCGAATTTTTCGGCACCGCGGTCAAAGCGGGCTCAGCCCATGTCGTTCTTTGGCTGCTGGCGATCCTCTTGTTCTTCATCCCGCAAGCGTTGGTGGTCGCGCATCTCAATCGCCTGATGCCGCTCGAAGGTGGACTCTACGAATGGGCGCGCCTCGCCTTCGGCGACCGCGTCGGATTTCTCGTGGCATGGAATATGTGGCTCAACACCACCGTCCAGGTGTCACAAATCGCACTCGTGACTACTACCTATATCTCCTACGCTTTCGGCCCCAGAGCCGAATGGATTTCATCCAATCAATTGGTGCTTGCGACTGCGTCCGTCGCCCTCATCGCCGGCATGACGCTGGTCGCACGCCTTGGTCTCGGCGTCGGCAAATGGCTAAGTAATATAGGCAGCATCTTCACGGTCGTCATTTTGGCAGCATTGATCGCGATGCCCTTCTTCCGGCATCTGCCCGGACCCTCCACTCACTACCATCCGTTGCCCTTGGCTCTTCCGGCTCTGTCCCTGTTCAGCCTCAGCGTATTCAGCAAAATGACCTTCGGAGCATTATCCGGATTCGAGATCGTCGCCATTTTTGCCGGAGAGTCGCGCAGCCCCGGACGCAATCTTGCCCGCTCCATCCTGTTCACCGCGCCAGTTATTGCGCTGTTGTACATCCTCGGCACCAGCGCCATTCTGGCTTTCGTTTCCCCCGATGCCATCGACGTCATCGGACCCATCCCACAGGCGCTCCGCGCAGGCTTCGGAAATTTCGGATTCGCCGCTCCGCTGGTATCCATCGCTATCCTGCTTTTATTGTTGAACTATCTTTGCAGCTATACTTTGTATTTTTCCAGCAACACGCGGCTTCCCCTGGTGGCAGGCTGGGACCATCTACTCCCGAGCTGGTTCTCCGTTCTCCATGCCAAATATCGAACGCCAGTGAACTCCATTCTCTTCATGGCGGGAATTGCGCTGGCAGCCAGCATCGCGGTACTGATCGGCGCCAAGAATGAGGAGGCGTTTACCATCTTGCAAATCTGGGCGTGGACGTTCTACGGCTTGGCATATCTGGCCCTGTTCGCTATTCCCTTGTTCGCGCTCAAGCAGAAAGAGATTCGGCCGGGCTGGGGGCTCCGCGTAGGCGCCGCAGCCGCATTTAGCGTCACCCTGCTGTTCGTCTTGCTGTCAGTCCTGCCAGTGGTCTCTGTCGCCAGCGTGTGGAAATATTCTCTTAAGATCGCAGCGGTAGTGCTAGGGGCAAACTTCTTTGGATGGATGATCTATCGCGCCAGCCAACGAACAAGTCCAACTGGCTGATAACAAAGACCCGGGTCCGTCGAATTTTCTGGCCGCGCCGTGCGAGTTCCCCAATGTCTTCTCTCGCGACTCAAACCACATTTCCGACGAGGGACGCGCAAGCAGCCCCGAAAATAGGCCCAATGGTGGCTTGACACGCCCTCACCTCCATCAGACAATACCGTTAATTTGTCTGGTAGTTCTGCGACTTACTCTTCCCCTGTGGTCGCTCTCACCCTGCGTAGTGCCAAATCGTATTCTGATCGAGGAAGTTGATCCATGAGAAATATCTTCAGGCTGCTGTTTACACTGTTGGCTTTGGCATCGGTTGCCGCCCAGGGCCAGGACTTTCATTTTAAGCATGTGGTGGTCATCGTCCAGGAAAACAGGACTCCGGATAACCTCTTCCAAGGGTTGTGCGCCCCACCCTATGGAACCTGTGCCGTTCCTCCGACGTTCTTCGCACCTTATGACATTCAGACCTCGGGGTGGAAAGCCAAGGCTAAGACGATCACGCCCGAACCCGTGGCCTTAGCCAATAACTACGATCTGTCGCACGCGCACACTGCCTTCGAAGCCATGTGCGACGTGGTTCCCGGTAACCCACCCACTTGCAAGATGGACGGCGCCGCCGGTATTTCTTGCGGTCCTCGTGAGGGCACCTCTTGTCCTCCAAATCCGCAGTTCAAATTTGTTTCTAACGCCAGCGGCATTCTCGACCCTTACCTCACGCTCGCCTCACAATATGGCTGGGCTAATTATATGTTTCAAACCAACCAGGGCCCCAGCTTTCCGGCTCACCAGTTTATCTTTGGGGGAACCTCCGCACCCAGCCCGGTGGATGACGCGAAGGGCATCTTTGCCGCTGAGAATCCAACCGGCGCGCCGATGGGCTGTATTGCTAAATCGAGCATTAGAGTTGCGGTGATCGCGCCGAATTCAACTCCTCCACCCTATGGCGTAGAAGACTCTTCCATTTATCCCTGCTTTGAGCACCAGACTATGGCTGATTTGATCGCCGACTGGAAATATTATGCGGCAGCCCCGGGTAATCTGTGGGCGGCCCCGGACGCCATCAAGCACATCTGCTTACCTAGCGGTGGGGTCTGTACCGGTTGGGGCGCCCACGTCAATGCCACCAAACCCGCGCAGGTTCTGACCGACATCGGCAACTGTGCCCTGAGCGATTTGACTTGGATTACTCCCACCGCGGCGAACTCCGATCACGCCAAACTCAACGACGGCGGCGGACCCTCATGGATCGCCTCGATCGTCAATGCCATAGGCAACAGCACCTGTACCGACTCCGTCGACCACAAAGCTCTTACCTTCTGGCAGGACACCGCGATAATTATCACCTGGGATGATTGGGGCGGCTGGTATGACCACGAACCTCCAACCATTCTGCCAGGCGTCGAGGGCGACTATCAGTATGGATTCCGCGTTCCTATGATTGTGGTTTCAGCCTACACACCACAGGGCTATGTCGATAACACGCGGCACGATTTTGGCAGCATCCTGCGCTTCATCGAATACAACTTTTCCAACCTCGGCCTTACGGAAGGCGAACTCGGCTTCGCGGACAGTCGCTCGACGTCTGATTTGAGGGAATTCTTCAATCCCTTCCGCGGGCCGCGTCCGTTCAAGCCCATCGCCGCTCCCAAGAACGCCGACTTCTTCATCAATGACCCCCGCCCGCCGGAGGCGCCCGACAACGACTGATGGAAAAGCGGTTGTGCGACCGGAGCACGGCTAGCCGGGAAGAGAGGGTTTTGCGGGGATGGCCGCCTCCCGTCGTCCAAGGCGCGAAGCGCCGGTTCTTGGCTTACTGTTGGATTGAAACCCGGACGCCTCTAGCGTAAAAACACGCTGGGCGAATCCTGCACGCGAATACTCGATTTCCGCCGCGCTCCACTCGCCACGTTGTAGGCCGCGAGCAGGTGATCCTCCACGATCAGGATTTCTTTCTCGCTGATCCAACCCACAAAGGTCGCATGGGGCAGAAACACCGCGCGTCGCGGCGAATCCTCCAGAGTTTTCACTTCCACCGCCGGCAACTCCACCAGCGCCTTGCGAATCTGTTTCGATTCCTCCGGATTTGCCTGACCTTGCTCCGACAACTGGATGGCATGGTCGGCCTGCGCAGTGGCGGCAATCGTCATCGCAACGTATCCCAGTTGTGGGGACAACCCGGCATTCGAGGTGTAGAAGCTGACATCGTAATCAGGATTCTTGTAAGTCGCCAACTCGTCAAAGATCACCTGCTTCTTGACGCTCGTCGAAGAGAGGTTCAAAACCAGCGTCTGATCGTTGCTCTGGTTCGACCAGCCGCAGCAACTGGTATCGGGAATCGCCTCGACCAGAACGCTGCCATCACTCGATGCATCTAGCACCCGTTGCACAGGCTCGCTAAGCGGTTGGCCTGTCCACTTCCCATTTTCTTCCTGATAGCGCGTGCTCATTTTATATACAGTGCCAGTTTTCCCCTCGACCACTTGTGTCATCAGAAAAAAGTTGCCCACACGGCTCGCTGGCGCCCAAACCTGCCCCTGCGGACAACTCTCCTCGCAGGTCCCGCTAGGGCAGGCGCACTCCGGGATCTTCATGTTCGCGAGGTCTTCGTGACCAGCGCCGCTGGCCTCGGTCCGCCACGCCTGCCAGTTGGTCGTCACGGAAAGATCCAGTTCTTCCCGCTGCAAGCGCCGCTTCTGATTGGCAAACCAGAACAGATGCGCGCCGTCCGCCGAAAGATACGGGTCTGGCGCAAGCTCGGTCACCGCCTGATTCGATCCGGTGGCCGCGCTCTCCCGCTTCAATCCTTGATCGAGGCTGGCTGCCGCGTGCCCGTTCCAGAACCATACCTTGTGCGGAGACGATACATCTTCCTCGGAAAGTGGCTCCGAGACCGCTGGCACGAAAAGAATCTGTCCCAGACCATTCACCGCGACATCGGGCGGCGACTGTGCCGCCTCAGCCGGCACCTTTACCGTCTGCTTCACTGCAAAGGTCGCCGGATCGTACTCCAGCAATTCCCCCGATGAGCGCAGCACCCACAACCGCTTTCCCTGCCCCAGCAAAACGGCATCGAGCAGGAATAGGCAGCAAATTACGCGACACATCGTTTTCATGGAAATCCAATTCATTTTCATGGAAATTCGACTCATGGGAACCTGAGAGCGATTAGGATCAAAGCGGAAAAGAATCTTAACTCGCAGCCTAACCGGGTGCCAAGTCAGCCCTCTAGCGGCAGTGGGACAGTTCGGATCGGCTTGAAAGGGCGCGGCTTGCAGCGCGCCGTAAGTCCCGCAAAATCAATCTGGGCTTTCAGCCGCTGAAACGGCGCCGGCATAAAAGTCAACCCGGCAGTCTCAATCTCATCTCCAGGTTTGCGAAGAGAGAGCCCTTGCCTTCGCAGCTCTTTTCATTTTCCGGACAGCAATGAACTTCATTTTCAGATTGGGGCGGGAAGTGGTACGCTACCACCCGTTCCTGAGTTGAGGGTCGCGCGATCAGGATATGCCATTCCCGGGAATAAACGGAGAGCTACTGTTCCGGGCTAGCTGATTCCTTATTCGGTCGTCCCGTATAATGACGGGGCCCAAAGCGCGGTTCGCTCATTCGAAGGTTGTGCCAGAAATCTGCTCGCTCGACCCACCTATGGCGGTTGACTGTAGCAACGTGAAACCCGGTATCGAGATGGCCTCCTTGACGGACGTCGGTCGCCAGCGCACCAATAATGAGGACTCCTATCTTTACTGGGAGCCCGACTCCGACGCGGAATTCCGCCGCAAGGGGCGCCTCGCCATCATCGCCGACGGAATGGGCGGATACGAAGGCGGACAGGAGGCCAGTCGCCTCGCCGTCGAAACCGTGCGCCACGTCTACGACGCCGAATTTGGTGGCGACCCGCAGCACACCTTGATTCAGGCCCTGGAAGTGGCTCACCGCAACATACAGCGCTACGGCGATGAACATCCCTTGTTCCGCGGCATGGGTACAACTTGCACCGCCGTGTCCATCGTAGGCCATGAACTTTGCTTTGCCCACGTTGGCGACAGCCGGCTTTATCTGGCGCGTGCCGAGACCC
>Ga0209006_10002702_pt1 | contig 16136 bp, 11 predicted proteins | sample JacPin_JW_Ref_O2_FD_188567 | JGI IMG/M metagenome (GOLD analysis project Ga0209006, IMG submission 188567) | Forest soil microbial communities from Algoma, Ontario, Canada - Jack Pine, Ontario site 1_JW_Ref_O2 (SPAdes) (version 2) | ecosystem: Environmental > Terrestrial > Soil > Boreal... | reverse complement strand
ATCGACGCCTTCGAAAATCGGACCGCCCAACCTGGCGCCGGGCGTTAGCTTGTGGACCGCATCCGCCACTTGAATGTAGATGGCGCCATAATCTTCCGGTGTCATGTGCTTGCCGTCGCACTCCTCCCCGACTTCAATTCCCACCACTGGATAACCACGCTTGTGAATGTAGGAAACCTCATTGGCGCAATCTTCGGGAGTGTCATAAATCGCCGCACAGGCAACCAGCGCCGGGTGGCCCATGGTCAATCCACTGGTAAAGAAATTGTCCATGCCGTTGTATTGATCGCCGCCTCCGGTGATCAAGTTGTCAGCTTGGTGCCAGGGATCGATGGAAGAACCGAAAAACGATCCGGCCAAGTCCGCCGGCGAACCGGCGATCACTTCTTGGTCTCCAGCGCCCTCTAAGCGTGGCGGCGCCCCGGGTCCGGGCTCTACGCCGTTAGCCGGATAAACAACCGCGTAGTTCCCCGCGGCCGCGATCGTACCGACGGACAGCGTCTGAAGGGCGTAGCCGACGCAGTTACGAATATCCTGCGGCCCGTGAGTATCGCAGGTTCCGGAGGATTTCGACATCAAAACGCGAACGAAGCGCGTGGTGACGGGCGCATCCGAAAGCTTCAGATGGACATCCCCGCCGCTGCCGTTCAGCACCGCGCCCGAGGAGAAAGCCTTCCACATGCCGTTCGGGCCCATGTCCCAGTCCATCGCGTTGTCGTCGCCGATCCAGTACTGCACAACATAAACCACGGCATACGGATTTACCCATCGGATATGGATGGCATTGACGGCGCGGGCGGTGCCCATATCGATCACCACCCATTGCGGGTGCAGCGTATCGCTCTCGCCTGTGAAGTGGCTGGTTAGGTAAGGATTGCTCTTCCAGTAACTCTGAAAACCAGCCACCAAAGGTGAATCGCCACTGGTCATAAAGTCGCGATGGGGCAACGAATACGAATAGCCGTAGTGGATCGGTTCGCCCAAATCGGCGCTGCCGGCGTAATAGCCGCTCTTTGTCGCTGGATCGCTCCATGTGCCGTTTTCGTTCCAGTGCCACGCTGCAAGGCGCAACTCGCTGTTGTTGCGCATGGTGATGGAACCCCAACCCAAGTTTTTGACCCCTTGAATCGTCTCGGGCTTGCTCAAATTGTCCACCTGCGTCTTACTCAGATCATCCATCCACGCGCCGGTCGCCGTGTCGGGATTGATCGTATTCAGAACGTGCTCCGGCGTCACGTCAACGTGGACCGTGGCAACCGAATCAATCGTACCCACCTGGGCAACCGAATCCGCCGAGAGCTCATGCCGAGCCGGTCGTGCCTGAGCCGTTTGTGCATGGACGCGCAAAGGAAAGTGCATGAACACTGCCATCAGCCCGAGCGGCGCAACTGCGATACACAACCAAATGCGAGACGAAACCCGTGGGTTCGAACCAGTAATCATGATGTCGTCGCTCATACCAAACTAAAAGGGTCAAATTGAGGATTGAGATTGCACGTCGAGTTTACACGAATGGCAGGACCCGCCCATGACGCACAGTTGTTGAAACATCTTGATAGCATTGACCCCCGCTCTGAGTGAAATCGCCGAATCTCATCGACGGCCGATTAGGAACCGAAGAACGGCGATACGATCTACGCGAAAATCTCGTTCACCTTATCCCGCACACGCTGGGTGATGTTCTCGGGCTTGGTGCGCTTGATCGTGTCGAGGAATTCCCGTGTCACGATGTCATAGCTGTGAATGGTATCGGGGTCAAGCGAAGTGCCGTCCTTCTTCCGAGTGGTTTTCTTGTCGATCAGGAAAGCCGTGCGCCACTCTTCCAAGTTGAGCGGGGCCGCAGTCTGCTCGGCCAGAGAGTCATCCGTAGGCGGCACGAACGAAGCCCAGGCGATTTGCGCCGACTGCAAGGTATGGAACATCCCGGCCACAGCGTGAGCCAGAGTGTGGGTGCGGTAGGTGCTGGTGCCCTTTGGGAGCCAGCGGAGAATAAGAGTGGTGCCGAGGGGGTAATCTTTTTTCGGATTGACGGGGACGAACGTGCGCTGGCCTTTGACTACGGGGCGGGGAAAGAGCTTCACGACAACTGGTTTCATACATCCTCCGAAGGTTAAATACTGGCCTTTGGAGAATCCTCGAAATTTGGTACCAAACCACTCGTACCAGCCCTGCTGACCCGTTGAATCTTAACTAGTTGGCGGAGAGGGAGGGATTCGAACCCCCGATACCCTTTCGGGCATGCCGGTTTTCAAGACCGGAGCCATCAACCACTCGGCCACCTCTCCAGTCCCTATATAGTTTTACTATAACCTTGTTCACTCTGAGCGGCAGTCTGTGCGTCGCCGGACACAAATTCCCGAAGGTGGTAGGTGTCCGCGTGATCCGCGGCTGGCGCCGATTTTCACTTCTTGTAAACCACGCCGCCCTTCATCACAAACTCCACGTTCTCTACGGCGCTAATGTCCTGCAGCGGATCGCCCCGCACGGCAACTATATCGGCCAGATAGCCGGATTCGAGCGCCCCGATATGTCCTTCCCACCCCAGCAGCTTGGCTCCATTCATCAGGTTCGCCTGCAGCACTGCCAGCGCCGACATGCCGTACTTCACCATCAGCACCAGCTCGCGGGCCTGCGTTCCGTGGGGAAATGGACCTACGTCAGAACCTACTGCCATGGGAACGCCAGCGGCGACTTGCTTTTTGAAATCCTGCACCTTCAAGTCGAGCATCTGATGTTCCCGGGCGGCTTGGGCCGGCGTTGCCGCATGCTCGGCGAAGTATTCGAAGATCGTGAAAGTCGGAACCGCAAAGATTTGTTTCTCGCGCATCAGCCTCATGGTCTCGTCGCTCAGCTGGTTGGCGTGGTCGATCGAGGCAACTCCCGCTTGCGCGGCATAGAGCGTTCCCGGCTCTCCGGTGGCGTGCACCGCCACCTTTCGGCCCAGGCGCGCTGCCTCATGCACGGCGGCCTCAAGCTGCGCTTCCGTGTATTGGTAAATCGTGTGGAACTTGCCGTCCACCACCGAGTCGGGCCCAGTCTCGTAAATCTTGATGAAGTCCGCGCCTTCCTTGAACTGCCGCCGCATTACCGCGACCAGTTCGTCCCCGGTGTTCGCATAATCTGCATTTGGCAGCACGTGCTGCTCCGGGTTGTAACCAATCGCGTCCTCGTGGCCGCCCATGATGTTCACGGCATTGCCGCTGATGCGCAACCGGGGGCCAGGAATGAGTCCCTCGTTAATGGCATTGCGGACCGCCGCATCCGCCGAGCCTGCGCCTTCGGTGCCCATGTCGCGCTCCGCGGTGAAGCCCGCCATCAGATCGTCGCGTGCTGCCAGGGTCGCCGTAATGGTGCGTTGCGGCACCGATTCCTGCACGGTCTGCAGATCCTCCGCACCGGGATGAAGAAAAAGATGGATGTGAGCATCAATCAGGCCGGGCATCAGCGTGCGGTCACCCAGATCGAGCACTTCGGCTCCCGCGGGACGCTTCACCGCAGTCCCGACTTCGACGATGCGATCACCCTCGACCAGCACTTCGCCGGGCTTCACGACGCGTCCGTTCTTTACGTCCAGCAGCCGCGCCGCATGCAATACGATTGCGTGCGCCGGGTCCGGCTGGGACTGACCAGCGGCGCTCAAAATGAGGCCCGATCGTGGCAGCAACAGAGCCAAGAACAAGATGCAACGAAGTTTCGTCATAAATTTGTTGGACGCGATGGTACCACCTGGAATCACGGAGGTGCCAGGACCTCGCCTTTTTGCCGCGCGCTCCTCCGCTGTTCGCCCCAACCCCCCCGGTCCGGTTCCGTAGTACACTTCTGGCCATGATGCCCCGACGCATTGTCTTCGCTGCATTGGTCCTGGTTGGTTTCACTTGCGGTCTGCTTCCGGCACAGGATACTTCTTCCAAACCAGCACGTGGAGTGCAGAAACAATCCTTCGGCACGCGGGAGGGGAGGCCCGTCAACTTGTACACGCTCACCAATTCCCATGGCGTTGAAGTCCGTGCCATGAACTACGGCGGCATCATTGTTTCCATTCGCATCCCCGACCGCAAGGGCCAGTTCGCTGACGTCGTCCTCGGCCACGACAGCCTCGAAGGCTATCTCCCGAACACTCCGTACTTGGGGGCGCTGGTCGGGCGATATGCCAACCGCATTGCCAACGGCACTTTCACGATCGACGGCAAGACCTACACCCTGCCCAAGAACAATGGCCCCAACACTCTGCATGGCGGCGTCACCAGGACCTTCGACAAAGTGGTCTGGGATGACGCGCCTCGCAAAGACGACAAGACCGGTGTGACGTTCACCTATCTCAGCAAGGACGGCGAGGAAGGATTCCCCGGCAATCTTACGGCCAAGGTGACCTACACCTTGAATGACGACAACGAGCTCTTGATTGATTACGAGGCCACGACCGACAAAGCGAGCCCCATCAACCTGAGCCAGCACAGCTATTTCAATCTTGCGGGCGAGGGCTCGGGCGACATCCTCAACACGGAGCTGATGCTGAATGCCGATCGCTTCACTCCGGTCGACAAGAACTTGATTCCCACTGGCGAGCTTCGACCGGTGAAAGGAACGCCATTCGACTTCACAACTCCAACCAAGATCGGCGCGCGCATCGAAGACAAATACGAGCAGCTTGTGCTAGGAAAAGGCTACGATCACAACTTCATCATCAACCGCAAGAGCGACGGTCTGGAGTTAGCCGCGCGCGCCTACGAACCTGGCAGCGGGCGAGTTCTGGAAGTGTTTACCACGCAGCCGGGAGTGCAGTTCTACACCGGAAATTTTCTGGATGGGACAGTCACTGGAAAACACGGCCACGTCTATCAATTCCGCAATGCCTTTTGTCTCGAGACCCAACACTACCCGGATTCGCCGAATCACCCGGATTTTCCTTCGACGATTTTGAAGCCGGGCCAGACGTTTCACGAGAAGACGGTTTTCAAGTTCTCGACCAAGTAGCGAGGTAGAGCCGAACTCGGCTGAGCGGCGGTTTTGGGAAGGGCACGACTTCCGTCATGCCGCTAACCTTAACCACGTTCACTCTCCGCGCAACTCCTCCATCAGCGCCTTCTCCACCTGCTTGCAATGCTGGGGAGTCAGCTTCGCGCCCTTGGAGGTGAGATAGAACGCGTCAATCGCCATCTGCCCCTCGGTGTCGATCAAAGCAATTTCAATATTGCATTCCTGATCAGAAAGACTGGAAGCAATCCGGTGCAGAAGCCGGGGACGATCCTGGGCAATCACCTGCACCAGTGTGCTCGAAGACGAACACGCATCGTCAAATTCAATTCTGGTTTCTACTTTTACCTTTGTGGCAACGCTTTTTTCGGAGCGTTGGCGGTCGCGCAACATGCGCTCGAGATCGGCCTCGCCCAGCAGAACTTCAGTGATGCTGCGCTTGAAGCGCGCCCACTCGGAAAGGTTCAGCTCCAGGGTGCGGAAGCGGTCGGTAAAGTGAATGGTGTCGACCACCGTTCCCGCCTGATTCGAAAATGCATTGGCTTTCACGATGTTCATGCCCCAGGCCGCGAGCACTCCCGTCAGCGTCGCAAAAAGAAACGGACGGTCGCGTGTGACCAGCGTCAAATCGTACCAATGACGGCCTCGCTTCAAATCAATCTGCACCGGATCATCGGCAACCTGGTCGGCCATTTCCAGATGCCGCATCACTTCTTCCGCCGAATGCACGCGCAGATAGCGCTGCGGAAATCCTTCCACAAAACTCCGGAACTTGTTGCTGGTCACCGAAGCCAGCGAGCGAAAGCGCGCGAATTTGTCGTCGTGCACGTCGGCATGCACGCGCTGGTCGGCACTTCGGTTCAGGTAATTCGCGGCGGAAATGTAGAGCTGCCAAACGTTCTCCGCTTTCCACGGAGTGAGCGCTTCCGGATTCACCGCTTTGATGTCGGCATAGGTCATCAGGCACAACATCTTGAGGCGTTCCGGGGTTCCGACTTTTTCAGCAAACGCCGCCACGGTTTCAGGGTTGAAAATATCGCGCCGCAGAGCGCTCGACAGCTCCAGATGATTGCCGATCAAGAACAGCACGGCCGCCCTCTCGCTCGGGTCGGCATCAAGACGGTCCAGGCAACGGCCGGCGATGTCCAGGCTGCCTTCCACATGATTGCCTCCGGGCACGCCTTTCCCCGTGTCGTGCAAGAGCAGCGCGAGGTAAAGCAATTCCGGATCTTCCAGTTCGCCCAGCAGTTCGGCATAGCGTTTGTCCCACTCCGACTGCGACTCCCGCAGGCGGTGCAGGCTTTCGATCGCCAGGAAGGAATGTTCATCGACGGTGAAGCGATGATAATAATCGCGCACCACCAGCGAATCGATGGCTTTCAGTTCCGGCAAGAGCAGAGTTAGCAGGCGCAACGAGTGCATCGCCCGCAATGCGTCGGCGGCATGGGGCTGCAGCAAGGTTTCCTGCAGATAAAGCCAGAGTTCGGCCCCACGCGGCGGATGCGACGCCAGCGCCGGCAGTGCCTGTTCGATGCGGTATTCCGTGGTCGTGCTCAACTTCAGGCCGTGGTGGGCCATGAAGTGAAAAAGGCGCAGCAAAATTTCCGGATCCTGCATCGCGGAAGGCTGCTGCAGAAAAATCAGTCCGTCGACCACGGAAAAATCCGGAGTCGAAAGCCGGGACCGCCAGCTTTGAAATTGACGATAGAGCGAAGACCACGCCTCCGGAATTTCCTCGAGCAGTTGCTCCACCGTGCGCTGCACAGCCCGGGCGTGACCGAAATAAATCCGCATCCAGTCCGCGGCCGTCAGCTCGGAAGAATCCGTGACGCCGATCCTGCGCGCCGCCGCTTCGTCCTGCGCCTCCCAACTAAGCGCGTTATCGTCGCGTCCGTGGCGAAAATGCAGAAAGCAGCGCGCCGACATCAGAAACTCCAGCGCCGCGTCCAACTGCCTGCGTACCGGGGCCCGCAGCGAACTCGCGTCGGGCCAGTCGTGCAGCTTGTCCATGGCGGAAATCAGCGCCAGCCAGCAGGCCACGTTATAGTCACGCAGTCCACCCGGAGTCTCCTTCAGATTCGGTTCCAGGTGGTAAACCGTTTGGCCAAATTTGCCATGGCGCTCGCGCGTGACTTCTGCTAGCCCTTGCAGAAGGGGTCCTGCTTCCCGCTCCACCAACTTCGGGATCACCTTGTCGTGGAGCCGGGAAAAAAGATCGCGGTCGCCGGCGAGGTAGCGGCAATCCAGCAGAGAAATCGTGAACTCGGTGTTGTTGGGATCGTAGTGCTCGCACTCGGCCAGCGTGCGCGTCGCAGGACTGAGCTTCAAACGGAGATCCCAGAGCTCCTGCGAGAAACGCCGGACGGGATCTTTGAAAGCCTGCTCGTTGCCGCGATCAGAAAACAGAAAAAGCAGATCGATATCAGAATAAGGGAACAGCCATCCCCGCCCGAACCCTCCCGTGGCGACCAGAGCAAAGTTCCGCGGCTTGTCCGCCTCCGGCGAAATCAAATCCAACCAAAGTCGCTGCAGGATGCCTTCGATCAGTTCCGTGCGCTGCGCCACGGCCGTGCGGCCGTCGCCGCTGGCGGCGAACTCCCGCTGGATCCGCGCCGATTCTTCGTTGAGTGAACCGCGCAACTCGCCGATTAATGAGGACGCTGCCGTCATGAAAGTGAACTCGTACTCCCGTGGCGCAGGCCACATGTGGGGAGGGCTGCCGTAACAGCTGCCGTTCAAGTGCTTTCCGCTTGCGTCCCGTGGGGCCTAGTCTTCGCCTTACCAGTCTTAGCGTCACCAGTCTTGAATTCTTACAACGCACCTTCGCCGCGCTCGTCATTGCGAATGCGAATCGCTTCGTCCACCCGGGTCAGAAAAATTTTGCCATCCCCGATTTTCCCCGTGCGCGCCGCTCCCAGAATGGCCTGCACGGCTTTCTCCACGATTGCGTCGGCCAGCACCATCTCAAGTTTTGTTTTCGGAATCAGGTCCACGCTGTATTCGCGTCCGCGGTAGACCTCGGTGTGCCCCTTCTGACGTCCGTGACCTCGAACCTCAAGCACCGTCATGCCTTCGACGCCAACTTCCTGGAGCGCGGTTTTCACTGCGTCCAGTTTGGAATTCTGAATAATCGCCTCGACCTTAGTCATGTTTTGTTTTTGGAGTCCTGTTCTGCGTTCTTAACGCCATCGCCGCGCCAAGTCACCGCGAATTTCTGCCGGCAGATTTCGCTGCCAGCGTCTCCCCCATAGTATTCCTCTTCCACCTGCGGGAGAGATCGCGGCCCGGCACATGTTGCTGTCAGGTGATTTATCGCGCCGCGACTTGTGCCTTCGGAATTCGCCATCTGCGATTTGCCATCCAGAATTCACAGTTCCACATTCCGACCTCGGGGTGCCGAGTTCGGGGCTGTCGAGGTGCAATGTCCTTGCCCGCCAGCCTCCAACCCTGGACGCGCTCACTGTATCGTTCGCAGCGCGTTCCCGGAAATTCAATCTATTTATCGGCCCTATCAGGTTTTGTTATTGAAAGACGCACGGAAGCTGGCTTGCCACGTCCACATTCCACGAGAAGAAAAGACAATAGAACCGCGGACTATTGGTGCGGCTGAGCATTCAGTCCCTGAGGCGCCCCAGGCACCGGCGGCGGAGGCGCAGGCGGTTTGGCAAACTTCGCGTCGTCTACGGGAACATTCTGTTTCAATTCCGTCAATTGAATCGTGAATCTCCCGTTCGGCCTCGCCAGAGTCCAGCGGAACGGAACCTTCACGCCGTCAGCGACGCGGTAGTCGGCGTAGTCGATCTGCGTCGGCAAACGCCCCAGCGGAGTTTCGCCAAAGCGCACCAGGCGCACCAGCAATCCCGATTGCTGGTCAAAATAAAGCCGCAGTGGAGGCTTGTCCTCGCGCTGCCCTACCACTTCGTAAACGTCATGGTCCCCAATTTTTTCCGTTCCGCGCGTGCTCAGTTTGGTGAATATTCGCTTCAAATGAGTTGCCAGGTGAAGATCGGCATCGATCGCGGCTCCGTCAAGGTCGCCCCCATGCATCTCGCGCATCGGGCGGCCGACCGTTCCCAGCCAGCCTTCCTGTCCATTAAACGCGGTGACACTATCTCCCTCGGGCATGTGCGTGAACGAAATGCGTTTCTCCGGATCCTTGGAATACACATCGATGGGAAATGATTTATCGCCAACCTCGATGGTTCCCTTTGCCTCGCGGCTCGTGATCTTATCGACGGCGGCAGCGCCGCCCAGCGCCTGCACGTACTTGTCGAGCAACTGATCAGCAGACGGCCCGGTTGTTTTCTTAGACTCCCCAGCCTCGCCATTCTCGGCCTCCGCCGGAGCCGCTTTCGCCTCCACCTTCGGTTCCTCGCTCATGATGGGTGGCGTGCCCATCGGGTCGGGGCTGCCGCGGTGGCAGGAGTAGCACGTTACCTCACGGTGTCCATCGAAATTATCTTTGTTGATGGCAAACATCATCTCCATCATTTTCCGCGCAGTTTGTTTGTTCTTCTTGTCGTCCTTATCAAATTCCAGTCTGCCGCCCGCGCCCTGCACGTGGCAGAATTCGCACTCCACTCCCAGCGAGATGGTGATGAACTGCATGGCCGGAAACACCTGATCGGCGGGAACTCCTTTCAGCACCTTGATGTTCTTGAACTGTTCTTCGGCCAGCTTCGGAGTCACGCTCTGCGCCGGTGTTGCGGGCACAGACGCGGATTGCGCCTTGAGGCCGCCGGCGATCACTCCGCAAGCTACGATGCATGCCGCCGTCACCAAAAATGAATTTCGTTTCCCGTTCATCTTTAGATTGCCTCAGATTGCCTCAGTTGGAATCCTGCAAGTGTAACAAACGCCTTTGGTTCGGATGCAAGGCCCGTTACTGCCAATGTGCCTCCCGGAAATTCGGGTGACGACCTGCGGCTCGATTACCGCTTATCGCCGTTCCTCACTTCGCATCACCCACGCCGTGCCGCATAAAATACTGCCACTTATCCATCCCCGCCGGCACGGCCACGTCAAAAAATCCCACCATCATTTCCTCTGAGGTCTGGTCGCCCCATGTCACCGTCTTCTCGGGATCGGGATTGTGTGGATTATTCTTCGAATTGTCGTACCAGGCAATCGCGCGCAGCCGCGTCCCGGCCTGCAACGGCCGCGGATCGGCCAGCCGATAACTCAACTGCCAGTGAAAGTGATAATTCACTCGCAGCAGAATCTCCACCGTGCCGTCATCATGCACAATGTCGTACTCAAACCGCTTCCCCCGCAAATGCATGTGCGGAAACAGGCTCAGCAAGGTCGCGTCATTGGGCAGAGTCCCCTGCACCTCCACGCGAAAGTCGTCCGCGCCCGGCGGAATCACGAGGGCGTGATTATTCAACTGCAGCGTAATCACGCGCTGCTTGGGAGGCGACTTGGCAAACACCAGCCCGATGCTGGTCTGGTCCCGGTCCGCCGAGCCTTTGGTCGTGTAATGCATCTGAAAAACCAAGTCGGACCCCGCCGGCACAAACTTGGCCATGCCTGGCTCCCACTCATCGGGCGAACTCCCGGGCGCATACACGATCAGCAAGTCACTGGTAGTCTCATGAGCCTGCCGCCGCTCCTCGGGATCGGTCAGCGTCGAAGCCGTGAAAGGCTCGCCCACCGGAGCATGCCGCAGCCAAGGCGAATCCGGCGGACGAATGTAGACCACCGCATGATGCACATGCGCCGGACTCCCCGGCCGCAACTCCGACATTTGCACCCACCGGTCTTCGGCAAAATGCGTAGGCACAATCTCGTAGGTGTATTCCACCTCTCCTTGCGCCGGAAGCCGCACCGGGGTCGGCATGGTTATGATCCGGTCCGGCGGCGGAATATTCCATCCCTCGGCCCACTTCGGTGGCGGAGGTGCATCGTGCTCGTCGCCCGCCGGTGCGCCAGCCTCGGCCCATGCGGAGAAGATTGCGATCTGATTGCCGGTCAGTGACGAGTCGTTGGCAAAATGTCCGAATCGCGGATCGGCAAACCACGGCGGCATCATCTTCATCGCAACCTCAGCCGCCATCCCCGGAGCCCACGGCTTGGTTTGAGCGTATGTGACTAGCGGCATGGGGGCAACCTCCCCGGACCGGTGGCAATTCTGGCAATGGCTCTGGAGAATGGGAAGAACATCGCGGTAGAAGGTGGGAGTCGAGGCTTTACTTGTCGCCTGATCTGCGCCTGCCGGACGCGTCTGCCACGCGCCGGTGCCCGCAACAAGTCCGGCGGTCAGCCCGATCCCTAATAGGGCCGCGAACTTTCTCGGAATATCAAACCTGCCCTCACGCATAACGATTTCCCTAAAACCCCCGACGTGGCTGATGCCACAGCACGCTCCGTGTCCATTTACGGACACTGGTCGTGAAAAAAACTGTAATAAAGTTGCTCCGGAGGACGTCCTTACTATTGTGACATCCTCCCCGGTCCCCGCACCGAACACATCATGCAAATAATGTGACAACAACAGGAATTTTTCACGGAACTGTTGCATCCAATTTCGCGTAGATCGGCTAGGCGGATCTCTGTCCCCTCGCGGCACTTTGCGGAGGTCTCAATCGTGATCAACAAGTGTTTGGTGTTTTTGATCTTGGTGTCTATGGCCTTGCCCGCGTTCGCGGCCCAGCATGTTGCGGTGCATCCCAGACCGCCCTTTCCGGCCGGCGAGCAGGACGCGATCCGCGAGATCGTCGATCTCGAACGTCAGTCGAAGGAAGCCAGCCTGCAACGCGACGCCGATTTCTCGCAGCGCACGCTCGCCGACGACTATGTTGCGATTACTCCCCTCGGCCAGGTGACCACCAAACAGGACACCGTTCGCGCGCGCAAGAGCGGGCAACTGCGTTACGAGGCCCTGGACGTCACGGACATGGTCGTGCGGGTCTATGGCGAGACGGCCATCGTCACTGCCCGGGCCGATGTCAAAGGTCACCAGCTCGGCGAAGATTTCAGCGGCCCTTATCGCTACACCAGAATTTGGGTGAAACGCAATGGCCACTGGCAAACCGTAAGCTATCAGGCCACCGTAACCCAGTAAAGAAATCTCCAGCCATCTCTAAAGTGTCAGCTCTCTGTCGACAGCCGCACCCAGATGGAAGCGGCCGTCGCAAAGTTCATGCGTTCAACCCACGTTCCGGGCGTCTCCGTCGCCGTGGTGGAGAATGGCCAGCATGAGTGGGCCTCCTTCGGTTAAGCGCTCTTGATCTCGAAAGAAGACGGAATTCAATGTCCGCAATGATACGGATGACCCTTCAGAATGGTAAAAGCCCTGTAGACCTGTTCCAGCAGCACCACGCGCGCCAGTTCGTGGGCCAGCGTCATCTTGCCCAGTGAAATCGTGAACTGGGCCGCGGCGCGCGTCTCTTCGCTGAAACCGTCCGCGGCGCCCACCGCAAACAACAGCGGCAACGGATTACGGTCCTGATAATCTCCCAGGAATTGCGCAAACTGCTCGGAAGAAAATTCCTTGCCCCTCGCATCCATCAGGACCAGAGTAGACTTCACGCCTCCTGCGGCCCTCCTGTGCTTCGCGGAAGAAGAATTTCCCGCAGATGACCTCGCCGAGGACGCGCGTCCGCTAATCTCCAGCAAAGCCGCTTCATCCCGCAGCGCGATTCCCTCGACCGCCACGTAGCGTGAAATCCGCTGGAGATAGTCCTGCGTCAGCGCCTGCAGCGCCGGCTCTTTGGTCTTGCCAATCCATGCAATCTTGATCTTCAAGGCAGAACTACCTGAAGAAGCCAAATCGAGCGTGGTCTCTGGAGCATCCGCGAATTGCTAGGCTTTTTTCCGCTTCCGCGCCGTCGGTGCGGTCGGAGCTTTTCTCTTCTTGGGAGCGGACTTCAACTCCGCCGGCTCCAGCCGTTTCGCCGTCTTCCACAGCCGTTCCAGATCGTAGAACTTCCGCGCCTTCTCGGAAAACACGTGCACCACGAAGTCGACGTAATCCACCAGCACCCACTCCGCCTGGTTGTAGCCTTCCACGTGCGTGGGCCGCAGCCCAGCGGACTTAAGGCGCAACTCCACTTCATCTGCGATGGCCTGCACTTGCCGGGGATTGGTCCCGCTGCACAGCACGAAGTAATCGGTAAATGCGCCCGATCCTTTTTCCATTTCCAGGATGGTCAGCTCTTCGGCTTTTTTTTCGAGGCAGGCTTGAATCGCTGCAGATACTTGGGCTTTGGTCGCGTTCTTCTTCATTCAGGATTCGGTTCGTCGGGAAATCGTCGTTGGTCCGTAGGCCGTTGGCTTAAAGCTCGACTCCCATTGTAACCGACATTTCCGTCATCCCGTTTTCCTCAGCGGGCCCAGGTCCGACGCTCGCAGGTTTAGGCCAACGACGAACGACCAACGACCAACGACTCCCTATACAGCCCCACCTTCTTGATGTAATCGGCCACGCCCGGATCCACGAACCGCCCCAGCGGCTTCCCCGCAGCCGCGGCGTCCCGAATCGCCGTCGCCGAAACCGGCTGGTGCACTTTCTCCAGCAAATGCAGCATGACTCCTCTCAAAACCAGATCCCCCATGGCAGCTTGCTTCTGGAAAGGACGCGTCACCGCAGGCTTTGGCCGTAGCCGCTCCGGCAGCGCATTGGCCACGTCCGCCAGTGAATATCCCGGACGGCTGGCCACCACGAATGCGCACTCCCGAAGCAGATCCTCGGCTTGGTGCCAGTTGGCGATGTCGGCGAAAGCGTCGATCCCCATCAACAGGAACAGTTTGTCGCCAGCCTTGAAAGACTGCTTCAGCCGCCGCACCGTGTCGATGGTGTAATTCGGCCTCGGCGCGTGATCCTTCCCTTTGCCCCTGCCGAGGATTGCGGCCGGCCCGCCGCTAGAAAATTCCTCCGGCGCCTCGAGCAGTGAAGGGATGAACGCCTTCTCCGGCGCGGTGGCCAGCGTCACCATGGCATAGCGATGAAGAAATGGCGACAGCGGCTGGCGCTGCTTGTGCGGAGGTAGGTGCGGCGTCACAAAATAAATCCGCGAGAGTTTGCACTTCTCCATCGCAGCGCGCGCCAGCGCGATGTGTCCGCGATGGATCGGATCGAAAGTCCCGCCCAGCAGCCCGATGTTCATGGTTCCGGTAGTCTCTCGATTTGGGCTTCCCGATGCAAGTCCAATACTTTTCGGGGGTTTGCGGCCTTCTCAGAGTGAGACCGCGGAGTCAAAGCGGCGGGGTCAAACCAGCTGTCCGTTGGGCCATCGCTTGCTCGGCCATGGTTCACCTGCCCTAAGGCCATTTGCGAAGTCGCGCTAGGTATATCCCCGGTACCTGGATGAACTCCTGTAACTCGCATGTTTCCCGATTCGGGCCTAGCATGGCTTCCTATGCGAGTAACCCTCCCCCTACTCCGCATGCCGCCCACTCGCGCCACGATTCTGCGCTACGGGGTCGCCCTGCTCAGCACCATCCTCGCCCTGATTCCTTCACTTCTGTTAGCCGATGTCGCCGAGAGCCGTCTCGCCCTATTTGGCGTCGCCGTCATGGTGAGCGCCTGGTATGGCGGTTGGAAGCCCGGTCTGGCTGCCACCGCCTTCGCCATGACCGTGAGCGCATATTTCGCGCTGGCCGGAGAACGGACTCCCGCGCAGTTGCACACCGCGATTTTCCGTCTGAGCCTGTTTTTCTTTGTCGCCCTGCTCATCTGCTGGTTCAATGCCGCGCTGCGCGCCGCGCAGGAGGGCTTGCGCCGCTCCGAGCTGAACTTCCGCTCGCTGGTCACCAACGCTCCCTACGGCATCTGCCGCTGCGACGCTTCCGGCAAGCTGCTGGACGCCAATCCAGCATTGCTGAGCATGCTCGGCTACGGCAGCGCTTCCGAGCTCTCAGGGCAGCACCTGGGCGGCCTCTACGCCGACGGCCAACGCTGGTTCGATCTCGCCGATTATCTGCGCTCGGCCACGCATTTCAACGGCTTGATCGCGGAGTGGAAGAAAAAAGACGGCACCACCACCGTGGTCCGAGTTTCGGGCCGGTCAGTGTCCGACGGCGACGACAACACTGTATTCGAGCTCTTTGCCGAAGACGTCACCGAGCGCCGCACCCTGGAACAACAGCTTCGCCAGTCGCAGAAAATGGAAGCCGTCGGCCGCCTCGCCGGAGGCATCGCTCACGATTTCAACAATCTTCTGATGGTGATCTCCGGCTACTCCGAATTCTTACTGGACCGCTTGGGTCCGGACCCCGAGATGCGAGCTCCGGCTCAGGAGATTGCCAGCGCCGCCGGACGGGCCTCTACCCTTACCCGCCAACTGCTCGCCTTCAGCCGCAAGCAGATGCTGGCTCCGCGCATTCTCGATCTCAACGGCGTCGTCACCGAAAACCTGAAAATGCTCAACCGCATGATTGGCGAAGACATCGACCTGGTGATGATGCCGGGAGCGAGTCTCGGCTCGGTGCGCGCCGATGCCGGCCAGATCGAGCAGGTCATCATGAACCTCGCCGTCAATGCCCGCGACGCCATGCCCGCCGGCGGAAAACTCACAATCGAGACTTCCAACGTCACCCTCGACGACGAATACGCCCGCGTTCACGCGCCCCTTCAGGCGGGCGAATACGTGATGCTGGCGATCAGCGACACCGGCATGGGCATGGACATAGAAACTCAGTCCCACATCTTCGAACCCTTCTTCACCACGAAAGGCACAAAAGGCACCGGGCTCGGGCTTTCCACGGTCTACGGAATCATCAAGCAAAGTGGCGGCTACATCTGGGTCTTCAGCGAGTTGCGCCGCGGAACCACTTTCAAAATCTACCTGCCCCGCGTGGCGTCGGCTGGCGAACATCTAACTCCCGTCGCCGTCGCCGAGAAGTCCCACCAGACCGAGCCCGGCACGGAAACCATTCTGGTGGTCGAGGACGAAGCCAATCTGCGCTATCTCGCCCGCCTGTTCCTCGAAAAGCAAGGCTACAAGGTGATCGAGGCGGCCGATGGCGCGGTGGCGATGCAGATCGCTGTAGCCCACGAAGGCACCATCCACCTGCTGCTCACTGACGTCATCATGCCCGGCATGAATGGCCGCGAGTTGGCGCAGCGCATTTCAGAAATTCGCCCGAACGTGAAGATCCTCTACATGTCCGGTTACACCGAAAATGTGATCGGAACCAACGGCATGCTGGACGCCGGCGTA
>Ga0209006_10002701_pt1 | contig 16138 bp, 19 predicted proteins | sample JacPin_JW_Ref_O2_FD_188567 | JGI IMG/M metagenome (GOLD analysis project Ga0209006, IMG submission 188567) | Forest soil microbial communities from Algoma, Ontario, Canada - Jack Pine, Ontario site 1_JW_Ref_O2 (SPAdes) (version 2) | ecosystem: Environmental > Terrestrial > Soil > Boreal... | reverse complement strand
ACAAACGGTCGATCCCACGTTCGATGCCGAAGTCAATGACTGGCTGACGCACGGCCTGCGCCGGCTGCCGATCGAACAGCGCCTGACATTGGAACTTGCCTATCATATGGGACATTCATTGGAGGAAATCGCGGTGATCACGGAGTGTCCCGTGGGCACCGTGAAGGCGCGGATGTTTCATGCGCGCGAGAAGCTGCGCCAATACCTGCCCAGCTTGGGCGGCGGATCATCCGAAACTCCCGCGAGAATAGGATGAGCAACCACCGCCGCTTCGAAAACTCCGCAGAACACCTCGAGGTCTCGGCGCTCATACCCTGGTATGTCAACGACACACTGGAAGATCGTCAGCGCGATCGAGTGGACTCCCATCTGAACGCCTGTGCGCTTTGCCGCAATGACTTGGGCGTACATAAGGCAATCTTCGAAGGGATTGGCGCACAACCGGCGCTCGACTACGTGCCGGTGGCCTCTCTCAAGCGTTTGCAGGCGCGGCTCGATGCCGTACAGGCTCAGGGCGATTCTGCGCAAATGGCGCCCCTCGAGCCGGTGCGCGGCGAGTCACCGTGGCGTGGATGGATCGCCGCGTCGATTGCCGCGATGGCCGTGGCGATCGGGGTGTTGGCCACCGATCGATGGGTGCAATTCGAAGCGCGCGGAGAGCAGGCGAATTACCACACCGTGACCAGCGCGGCCCCCCGTCCTCGAGATGAAGTGATTCGCGCCGTGTTCTCCCCGACAATTACCTTGGTGCAACTGCAATCACTGCTCGATGAGGCGCAACTGAAAATTGTTTCCGGTCCTACGGAGGCGGGCGTGTACTCGCTGGCGTCGAACTCCACCCTGACCGTGCGCTCGTCGTTGGCGCTGTTGCGTCAGCACGCTACCGTACGCTTTGCGGAGGCAACGGCGCCGGAACCTGACTCAGGCAATGCCCCATGATTCGATGGTCGCTCCTGGCCGTCGTGATGATGTTGACCGGCGCCTGCAGCAGCGCCCCCGTTCGCATCGATTCGCGCGCCCTCGGCAATCAAGTGTCCGATTCTTCGGAGCGTTTCATCATTGTCGCGGTAGACAATGTGCCGGCGGCTTACGTCGCCCACCCCGGCGCCACGCCGCACGGCTACGATGCAGGTGCCGGCTATGGTCCGAGTTCGCGTGCTCTGCAATCGATGCGGGCGGTGGAGAAAGAGTACGGACTGACAGAAGTGAACGCATGGCCCATCGAGCCATTGCATATCCATTGTGCAGTCCTGGAGATACCCTCCGGCATGGATCGCACTGCGCTGCTCACGGCGTTGGCGAAAGATCGCCGCGTCAAGCTGACGCAGCCCCTGCAAACTTTTGCCACTCGCACCGAGGGCAACAATCGCACCGAAGGCAACAATCGCACCGAGGGCTACAACGATCCCTACTTCGGTTTGCAACGCGGCTTCCAGCAAATGGATGTCTCCGACGCGCATCCATGGTCGCGTGGCGAGGGCGTCAAAGTGGCCATCATCGATACCGGCGTCGACATCGAGCATCCGGATTTGCGCGGCAGCATCGCGGCGGCGGTAAACTTCGTCGATGCCGATGATGCGCAGTTTCGGCGCGACCGGCACGGCACCGAGATGGCCGGTGTCATCGCCGCCGTCGCCAACAACGGCGAGGGCATCGTCGGGGTGGCGCCCAATGCGCGCTTGTTCATTTTCAAGGCGTGCTGGCAGGCGCATTCGGACGAGGACGCGGCGCGTTGCAATTCTTTTACGTTGGCCCGCGCACTCACCGCTGCGTTTGATGCGCACGCTCAAGTGGTGAATTTGAGTCTCGCCGGCCCGGAAGATCCTTTGGTCGGTGACCTGATACGCGAGGGTTTGCGCCGCGGCGTTTTATTCGTGGGCGCTGCGGCCGGTGATTCCATCGGCGAGGACAGCCTGCTGCATCACCCCGGCATCATCGAAGTTGCCAGTGCCGAGACCCATTCCGCGACCGCAAATGCCTTGTATGCCCCGGGCAGGGAGATCCTGACGCTGTTGCCCGGCGGACATTACGATTTTGCGTCGGGCACCTCGATTGCCACGGCGCAGGTCAGCGGCGTCGTCGCGCTCATATTGGCCAAGAATCCGGGATTGTCGGCGACGGCGGCATACCGGCTGCTGCACGACACCAGTTCGCTGACGAAGACGGCTGATGGCAGCGTCAAGGGAGTGGATGCTTGCGCCGCCGTGGTTACACTCGTCGGTCAGGGCGCATGCCACATCACAGACGGCGAGCATCCGGCAGACGGTGATCGCTCCTTGTTGGATCAGCAGCGCAACCGGGTCGCGTCGCATTGAAGCTGAATGGTCTAATGGCCTTGCGGTCGCTTCAGTAAGTCGACTCGATCGACGGAACGCACGTTCAAATGTATCTGTGTGGCGCCGCGCATCGCCGTGAGCGGCACGCCGCTGCCGGCCGGCCCAACAGCCCATACGCGTCGATAGAATTCCGGCAATGAATCCACTCCCTGCCGCGCCACTTCGCTGATGACGTCCCCTTCGCGAATGTCCGCGCTCTGCGCGGGACCGCCCTCGACCACACCGGTCACGTAAACTTTTCCAGCCATTTCGACCGCATAGACCCCGAGCCATGGCCGGGGTGGCCGATCGGCTCGGCCGGTGGATTTCAAGCTTTGCAGAATCGGTTTCAACAGGTCGATGGGCACGAACATGTTGACGTCGGTCTCTTCTCCTGCAATGACTTCACGTATCAATAGAGATCCCAACCCGACCAAGGCACCGCTGCGGTCGATCAAGGCAGCCCCTGACCAGTGTGGATGCGCAGGAGCGGTGAAGATGGCCTCTTCGAGCAGGTACTCCCATGCGCCCGCGAACTCGCGCCGCGCCAGCACGCGCGCGTTCTGCGGCGGTGCGAAATCCCGTGCGCTCAGCACGTGCACTTCGCTGCCGGCGCGCACATCCGCGGAGGAGCCAAACAGCATTGGCGGAGCGTCCAGCTTCTGCAAGGGCATGATCAGTCCGAAGCCTGTCACCTGGTCGTACGCCAACGGATGCGCCGCGACTTCCCGGCCATCGGCGCCGGTCAGCCAAACATCGGTCGCCTCTGTGATCAGATATCCAATGGTCAGGATCAGGCCCGCAGAATCGATGACCACGCCGTTGCCGACGCGCTGCGAGCCCAAGATACCGGCGGTAAACGCGTCCTCGGGAATGACGGCGCGTAACTTGGTGACTGAGCGACTGATGCTATCGAGATCGAGTGCCGTCATGTGCCTGTCCGCAACTCTTGAGAGGAAATACAGTACTGCAATTCGGGGGCCTGTGGCCGCCGTCAGCGAGATTGAGAATCGTTCGCAATAATTAGTGAGCATACATTGTCGAAATGAGGAAAAATATCGCATTCCTTCACTCATCGAGGCGCAACATGCAAAACAGAATTTCACGTCGATCCATCATCAAGAACGGTCTCATCGCCGGTGCAATTCTGCCGGTGGCAGGGCTCGTCTCCCGCAGCGCGGAAGCGGCTGCACTGCCGGCGCTCGACCCGAGTGATCCGACCGCCAAGGCCTTGGGCTTCGTCAGCGATGCCGGCAAGGTCGATACCAAAGCGTATCCGACCTTCAAACCGGCTCAAAAGTGCGGTACCTGTGCGCAGTACCAAGGCAAGGCGGGCGAAGCGACGGCCGCCTGTACGATTTTCGCCGGCAAGAGCGTGCCGCAAGGCGGTTGGTGCCAGGTTTGGGCCCAGAAGACCTGAACCGGAAGACCTGAAGTAGCGGGGGATCTGACCGTCACTGACGGTCAGATCCTGAGCAGCCATTCGCGCAGCGCCACCGTGACCGGCTCCGGACGTTCGATGGGCGCCATATGGCCGGCTCCGTGAATCTCGAACAGCGTTGCATGCGGAATCCTGCGGCGCATGCTTTCATGCTGAGAAACCGGGGACCACGTGTCATCGCTGCCGCTCAAGAGCAGCGTCGGGACTGTGATGGTCGGCAGTATCGACAGGGCCTCAGGCCGATGCAGCATCGCGCTGATCTGGTCTGCATACGCATCGGCCGTCCAGCGCTCGACCATCGCCCGCAATTGCGGCATGACCTGCGCAGTGCGCGCCGTATCCCGTCCCATCAGCGGCGGCAGCCATTCAGCAGCCAATGCGGACATGCCGCGCTCATAGGCCACACGCAACAAATGGCTGCGGCTCTGAGGTTCGCCATCTCGCACCGAGTGCACGCCGGTGTTGAGCAGCCCCAGGCCGGTGACGCGTCGCGAGGCGCTGCGCATCACTTCGAGCGCAACGCGGCCGCCCATGGAATGGCCGGCCATCGCAAACCGCTCCGGAGTGCTTGCCAGTACGTGCTCAGCCATCGCACCTATGGAGGAAAATCCGCGAAATGACAGCACGGACACATCCGCCACACTCGAGAGCCGCTGCGGAATATCTGTCCAAAACGTCTCGTCGCACAAAAGTCCGCATAAAAGCACCAGTGACTGCTTCATAATCCGGCCCATTATGGCACGCGACATTTATCAGGCCGTACGTGAATCATGCCTGTGGCTGCCGGAAGCCGAGGAATTCGTGTCGCACGGCTCGCCGAACTTCCGGGTCCGCGGCAAGACATTCGCCATGTACGTCGTCAACCATCACGGCGATGGGCGCGTTGCATTGTGGCTCAATGCCATGCCGGGTTCGCAAGAGCTTCTGACGCGGGCGGAACCCGACCATTTCTTTGTCCCGCCCTATGTGGGACCGCGGGGTTGGCTCGGCGTGATTCTCGATCGTGGCATCGGCTGGAATAGAATTTCTGCGCTGGTGCGCGAGGCATACGAGAAAGTGGCTCCTGGCGGCTTGCTGGCGCGTGCGGGCAAAACGCCGAAGATCAAGCCGCCGGCCAGAGCGCTGTCGGCGAGCGAGGTTGATCCGTTCAAGTCGTCGCGTGCGCTCGCCGTGCTCGAGAAACTGCGGCCGGTGTGCCTGGGCTTGCCGGAGTCAACCGAAGGCAGGCAGTTCGGCCACCCGGTGTGGCTCGCCGGTAAAAGGACCTTCGGCATGGCTCGCTACGCCGGTGCCAGATTGACGCTGTGCTTCTGGGTGGGTGTGGAGCAACAGGGCTTCTTGACGGCAGATCCGCGCTATCAAATCCCGCCCTATTTCGGCCACAACGGTTGGATTGCGCTCGATGTCACTGAAGCGTGCGATTGGAAGGAGGTCGAAGGATTGGTCGTGCAGAGCTATCGGCACTTCGCGCTCAAACGCATGCTGCAGAGGCTCTAGACCTAGGCAGTGCTCGGTTCCTCCGCTGCGTCAATGGCGAGGCCAATGGCGCCGAGCACGCCGGCCCGCGCGCCCAGTGCCGGCGGCACGACGTAACGATCGCTGTCGGCAAGAAGCTCGCTGCGATCGATATAACCGCCGAGCCAATGCAGCATCCGGTCCCTGATGCCGGGGAACAGGCGCTCCTGCGCCATGACCCCGCCGCCCATGATGATTCGATGCGGTGAGAGCGTGAGGACGAGCTGCGCGCATAGCTGCCCCAGGTAGTCTGCTTGCATTTGCCACTGCGCATGATCCGCGGCGAGATGCACGAGATCAACGCCGCATCGCGCCAGAATCGCCGGCCCCGAGGCCAGGCCCTCCAGGCAATCGCCGTGGAAAGGGCACACGCCGGGGAAATTGACGTCGAGTGCGTGGCGGCGCGGGTGAATGTGGCCGATCTCCGGATGCATCAAGCCGTGCAGCGGCGCGCCATCGACGAGTACGCCGCCACCGATGCCGGTGCCCACCGTCAGATAGACCAGGTTTTTTGCGCCGCGAGCGGCGCCCCAGCGATGCTCCGCCAGGGCGGCGGCGTTCACGTCCGTGTCGAAACCCACAGGGCAGGAGAACTCTTGCGCAAGCGTCCCGACCACATCGATGTCGCACCAGCCGGCCTTGGGCGTTTTGCCGATGAAGCCGTACTTTGGCGAGCGCTTGTCCAGAATGACGGGACCGAAGCAGCCGATGCCAATCGCGCTGAGGGTGCCGAGGGTACGCCGCTGCGCATCGAAGAAATCGCAAACCGCCGCCAGCGTCGAAACGGCATCAGTCGTGGGGACGCGCGACTCCGCGCGGATAATGCCGTTTTCATCCCCGATGGCGCACACAAATTTTGTACCGCCGGCTTCTACGGCACCGAACAATCTCGATTCGCGTGTCACATCGGAAGCATAGCGTATTTAAGATGGCTATACTGTCCGCTCCACATCAACTGTGAGAGCCGTCATGAACGTTCCGAGCGCCGCGTCGCGCGCGATGATCGAGCGATTGATCTCCTTCAAGACGGTTTCGCGGGATTCCAATTTAGGGTTGATCGAATGGGTTCGCGACTACCTGCAAGGGTTCGGCGCGAAGACGCGGCTGACCCACGATGCGACCGGCAAGAAAGCCAATCTGTTTGCAACCCTCGGAGACTCGAACAAGCCCGGCCTGATTCTCTCCGGACACACGGATGTGGTCCCGGTGGACGGCCAGAACTGGGACTCCGACCCGTTCGTCGCCGTCGAGCGGGACGGCAGGCTGTATGCGCGCGGCTCCGCCGACATGAAGGGCTTCATCGGCATCGCACTCACTCAAGCACCAAAATTTGTGGCGGCGCTGAACGAGAATCGACTCGATGCACCGCTGCATTACGCGCTGAGTTATGACGAGGAGGTCGGCTGCCTCGGTGTACGCGGCCTGATACGCGATCTGGAGGAAAATGCCATCCGCCCGGCGGGGTGCGTGGTCGGCGAGCCCACTTCCATGCAGCCCATCATTGCCCACAAAGGTACGCATCGCTTCCGCTGTTCCGTGCACGGCAGAGAGGCCCACTCCAGTTACGTCACCCACGGCGTCAATGCGATCGAATATGCCGCGCGCCTGGTGGTGTTCATACGTCAAATTGCCGACAGGCTCGCGCAAATCGAGCAGCGCGACTATGGTTTTACCGTGCCTTATTCGACCCTTTCCACCGGCCTGATTCAAGGCGGCATTGCGGCAAATGTCGTACCCAAAGACTGCGTGTTTCATTTCGATATGCGCACTCTGCCGCAGGCCTCACCCGACGCGCTGTATCAAGAGATCCGCACTTACGCGCAGGCGCTCGCAGCCGAGATGCGCCTCATCGATGCGAATGCCGGGATCGATCTGCAGTGGATGAGTCAGACGGTCGGACTCGCCGCGGCGGAGACCGATGCCATCGTGCAATGGGCCATGCGGTTGTCGCGCAACCCGACCGTCGGCAAAGTGTCCTATGGCACCGAGGCCGGGCTTTTCCAGAAGATGGGCATACCGACGGTGATCTGCGGTCCCGGAGATATTGCGGAGGCGCATCGGCCGAATGAGTTTGTCGCCCTCGATCAGCTCGCGCAGTGCGAGAGCTTCATGGATCGAATACTGGAGACCGGCTACGCAAAGGCTGCGCAAACGCTGGAAGCAGCGACATAGCGGTCGTGCACGGCGCAGAGGCCGTCCTCGCTGCGCACCGCGGCATAGGCAGAACTCAAACTCGACAATCCGCGCAGCGCCGCTTCGAGAACGGCCGGCGCATTTTTAAAATGCTTGCACTCGAGGCAGGAGGGGGCCGCCACCGCGTTCATTGGCCGAGACGGTTCCAAAACCCATTGAACACCTGGGTCGACAACACGAAACCCAGCACGACATTGACCAGCACACCGATGCTGAACGCAACCAAAGGGCGGGAGCCGACGGCGGCGAATTCGCGCAGGCGTGTCGTGAGGCCGATGCTCAAGAATGCAAAGGTGAAAGCCCAGGTGCGAAATGCCTGCAGCGGCGCCACGAGCGCCGGCAATACTTCCTTCTTGTAAGCGGCGTAATCAAATCCGCGGGCCACCAGCGTCACCACCGCTGATGCGACAATGAACCCGAGCACGAACTTTGGAAAACGATTCCAGATTTCCGCAGCCCTCGATTTGCTGGAGATTCCCGTGCGTTCCCAGCGTGCGGTGGCGACCAAGGAAAGCACGAAAGCCCAGACGCCGATCCACATGTCCCGTCCGATGACCTTCATGAGTGTGAATGCGGCCACCGCCGCATCCGGATTTCCGGAGATCCCGGAAACATTGCCTGCGTAACCGCCATAGGTCTGCGCGGCGGCCAGACCCGCCGCATCGGCAAACTCCGAGGTGCCTATCCAGGCCCCGGCGACACCCGTGGATAGGTGCAGCGACCGGGCGATGAGCGGCAGTACGAAGATCATGGCGATCGCCCATACGACCACCAGCGAGATCGCGACGGACACTTCCTCCTTTCTGGCGCCCACGGCGCCTCCCACGGCAATTGCGCCCGACACCCCGCAGACGGCGCCGCCCGTGCCGAGCGTCGCGGCGAGGCGGCGATCCAGCCCCAAGCGGACTGCGGCGAAGTAGATGACGCCGAAAGTCACCAGCGAGACTATCGCCGCTTGCACGATGGCCACCGGGCCTGCCCAGGCAATCAGTGTCAAGGGCAGGCTTGCGCCCAGCAGCACGATGCCGGTCTTGATGTAGAACTCGACCCGCAACCCCGGATCGAGCCAGCGCGGTACGCCCAACGTATTGGAGACCAGCAGGCCGAGCCCGAGGGCGACCAACGGCGGTTCCAAATTGTAGTGTGCGGCCTGGTCCCAGAGTCCTAGAAAGTAAATGCCGCCCGCAACCAGGTAGACCAGCAAAAAGGCGGGCAAAAATCGGCTGATCTTGATTCCCAGCGCGGCGGCGCCGAGGCCGAATGACACAGACCAAAGCACGAAAAGCGCTGCGTATTGCAGACCATGCTGCTTCAGCTGCTGCCTCACGTCCGCAAGGTGACTCCATTTTTGCGGTGCCACCGCAATCCACTTGATGCTGCTGCCGCCGGCGAAGAGAATCACTGCGACGGCGATCACACCCAATCCGATCCAGATGGCCCACCAGTCTTCCTGGCGAAATAGGTTGCTCCACGAGCGGCGCGTGAGCACGCGCGAATTGACAGTTTGGGCGATTTCCGCCATTGGAGAGACTCCGGCACGGCCAGCAATGCGGTCACGCTAGTCCCTCGCTCTCAACCCGTCGAATAGTTAGATCGCATATCCAAGTTACTCACGGTTATGAGAGGGGATCGGGGTGCTTCACCCGTTGACGAAGCGCATCCCCGTTTCATCGTAGCGTTCGCCCGCCGCGATCCCGCTCGGCGCGACCGCGGCGATGCGTGAAAGATCGTCCGCAGTAAGGGTGATGTCGACCGCCGCGATGTTCTCCTTCAAGCGCGCCGCGCTGGTCGTGCCGGGAATGGGCACGATGTGCGGGCCCTGCGCCAGCAGCCAAGCAAGGGCAAGTTGGGCGGCGGTGCAGTGTTTCTCCTTTGCGATTTCCTCGACCTTGTCGACGGTCGCAAGATTCTTGGCAAAATTATCGCCCTGAAAGCGCGGCGAGAACCGACGGAAATCCTTGGCTTCGAGATCCTCGATGCTGCGATAACGGCCGGTCAGAAAACCGCGGCCGAGCGGACTGTAGGGCACGAAGCCGATCCCGAGTTCGTTGCACACCTGCAGCACGCCATCCTCTGGGTCGCGACTCCACAGGGAGTATTCCGACTGCACCGCCGTGATCGGGTGCACGCGGTGGGCCCTGCGGATGGTCTCCGCACTGGGCTCCGACAGGCCGATGCCGCCGATCTTACCGGCTTTTACCAACCCGGCCATGGCGCCCACCGTCTCTTCGATCGGTGTGGAACGATCGACACGATGCTGATAGTAAAGATCGATACGCTCGACGTTGAGCCGTTTCAACGATGCTTCGCAAGCCGCGCGGACGTAGTCCGGTTTGCCGCTGATGCCGCGCATTTTTGGATTTGCCGGATCGCGCAGGAAGCCGAACTTGGTCGCCAGAAAAACCTGACCACGCTTTTCTGAGATGGCTTTGCCCACCAGAATCTCATTCGTGTAGGGGCCGTACATGTCCGCCGTATCGAGGAAGGTAAGGCCGAGAGACAGCGCGGTTTGAATGACGCCGATGGCCTCGGCCTCGTTGGCGGCACTCGAGGCATAGAACTCGGAAAATCCCATGCAGCCAAGACCGATGGCCGATACTTGCGGACCGTTGCGGCCCAATTTGCGCAGGTTCATACATACCTCCTAAGTTCTTCGGCCGATGCCGCGGGCGGTTATGATCGCTGAGTTCGAGGCTTGCGCGCCACCACTTTGGTTGAATTGCTTTCCGCGACGCCGGCGGCTGCCATGAGCACCGTGGCTGCGGTCTTTGCCGCGCGCGCCAGGGCAGGGTCACGGCGCACCAGCGCCGCCGAGATGGCGCCCTCGATCAACAGCGTGAGCTGCGTGGCCAAGCCGTCCGCATCCGTCGCATCCAGCCGCGACAGCAGCTCTCGGAACCATAGGCGCCGCTGTTCTTTGACGTCCGCTGCGATTTTGGCGACAGCATCACCCAACTCGGTCACCGCGTTGACAAAGGGGCAGCCGCGAAAATTTTCCTTCGCGATCCCACGCTCCAGGCGATCGAAAGCCGCGAGGATCTGATCCAGCGGCGGGTCATCGGTGGGTTTTGGAACGACGTAGCGGCGCGTGAGATAGGCAATCACGAGTCCTTCCTTCGACGGAAAGTAGTTGTAAAGCGTGCGCTTGCTGATGCCGATTTCCGCCGCCACCGTATCCACGCCGATGGCGCGGATCCCCTGGCTGTAGAACAGCCGGTCGGCCGTGGACAGGATCCGCTCTTGCATGGCCTGTTTGGCGGGCCACCGGCTCATGATTGCACAGATCTGTGTAAATTGTTCTTGACACTGGTCATGCCAGACGTTTTACTTACACTGATCGGTGTAGTCAAGTGAGGAGATGCACGTGAACGCTGTTTGCAACGCTGTGTTGATGACCATTGGCCTGTCTGCCGCAATGCTGCTGTCGCCCGCGGCTTCTGCGGGCGCCGACGTGGTGAGCGATGCCGCACCGCCGCCGCTGCGTGCGGAACGCGCGCCGGCCCCGCGCGATGGCTATGTTTGGGGCGCCGGCCATTGGGAATTGAACGGCCATAACTACGTGTGGGTTTCAGGGACCTGGATTCCGGAGCGTCGCGGCGCTCACTGGATTGCGGACCACTGGGACTCCGTGGGCTCCCAATGGCACTACGTACCGGGGCACTGGGAGCGCTGAGCGCATACGCGCACTGGGAACGCTGAGCGCAAAGCGCCATATGTCTTGACGCGCCGGATGGCCGCGCGGCATCCTGCCGCTCTCATACCTGCGGCCATTCGAAGGGATTGAACATGCGGACGCCGAAATTTGCCGTGGCGGCTTTGATGATGCTCGCCGGCATGTGGGCTGCCGTACAATTCGGCGTTGCCGCAGCGGCCGACGGCGATCAGTACGTCGGCACCTGGAAGGGCACATGGGAAGGCGGCGGCGCGGGCGGACGGTTCGATCTGACCTTCTCTCGCGGCACGGACGGCAAGCTTGCGGCGAGTGTTTCCGTTGGAAGCGACATGGGCGATTACGCGGCGAACTTCCGTACCCTGACGCTGATCGGAAACAAGCTCGCGGGCGCCTACGATTTTCCCCCGGATCCCCAGAGCGAGGTGACGCTCAATGGATCGTTCGACCCCAAGACGGCCACCGGCACCTGGTCGCTCGGGCCCAAGGGGCAGCCTGGGGGGCAAGCCATTGCAGGAAGCTGGAAAGTCAGTAGATAGTAGCGGCGGGCGGTGACTTGAGTTCCAGCGAATCGGTGCGGTTCAAGTAACGCATGACGCCGTCGTCCACCGAGCCGAATTTTAGACTCATCACGTCCTTGACGTAGTTCTGGTGCAGCTTCCAGGGTATTTTCGAGCCCTGTTTCGGCAACTTGTCCGCGGCGCGTTGAATGTAGCCGGACGAAAGATTGAGCCAGGGCTCCAACTTCACCGACGGATCATCGTTCCGCGGCACGCATACCTGGTAGCCCTTGCGTTCCATGTGATTGAGCACCCGGCAGATGTAGTCGCAAGTCAGTTCGCTCTTCAGCGTCCAGGAGGCATTGGTATAGCCGAATGCAGAGGCAAGGTTCGGAATCCCGCCATACATGGTGCCCTTGTAGTTCAGGGTTTTCGCCGGATCGATGTGTCGGCCATCGACGCTGATTTGTATTTCGCCCAGGGCCACCAAATTCAACCCCGTGGCGGTCACGATAATGTCGCCTTCGAGCTCTCTTCCGCTGCGCAACTTGATGCCCTTCTCGGTGAAAGTCTCGATTTCATCCGTCACGACCGACGCCTTGCCTTGTTTGATCGATTCGAACAAATCTCCATCGGGAACCAGGCACATGCGCTGATCCCACGGGTTGTAGCGCGGCGAGAAATGGGTGAGGACATCGTAGTCCGGTCCCAGCGCTCCTTTTACCCGATCGAGAATCCATTTCTTCACGCGCTCGGGGCTGCGTTTACAAAGGCCATAAAAGTAAATGCCGAATAAAATATTTCGCCACCGCACCAGTTGGTACGCCGCCATTGAGGGCAGGTGGCGGCGCAGAAAATTGGCCAGTGCGTCTTGCTCCGGACGTGCAACCACATAAGTCGGTGAGCGTTGCAGCATGGTCACTTGGGCCGCGGTCTTGGCCATGGCCGGCACCAAGGTTACGGCTGTGGCGCCGCTGCCGATCACGATGACGCGCTTGTTTGCATAGGCGAGATCTTCCGGCCACTTCTGCGGATGCACGACCAACCCGGCAAAGCGCTCACTGCCGGGAAACACGGGTGTGTAGCCTTGCGCATAACTGTAGTAGCCGCTGCAGACGAAAAGAAAACCGCACGTGAATCGGGCCGGTTGCCTGTCGGGGCCGCACTCTGCCTCAACCGTCCACAAGGCATCCTCGGAGGACCACGAGGCTCGCCTTACCAGGTGATGGAATCGAATGTGTTCATCGACGCCATGATCCTTGGCGGTGTCATTGATGTACTTGAGAATCGACTGCCCGTCTGCGATGGCCTTGCCCTCGACCCACGGGCGGAATGAATAGCCGAGCGTAAACATGTCCGAGTCCGAACGAATTCCGGGATAGCGAAACAGATCCCACGTTCCACCAATGCTCGCGCGGCCTTCCAGGATCGCATAGGTCTTTTGCGGACAATTCATCTGCAGGCTGCAGGCGGCGCCGATGCCGGAAAGTCCACCGCCTACGATCAGCACGTCAAAATGGTTGAGCGTCACCCGTAAAGTCTCCTGTGCATCTACGGCCCCTCAGGCAGCATTGCGCGCGCCGATTTGCCGGGCAAAAGCGGTCACCGTGGCGAAGGCATCGCGGGCTTCGGGCAACAGTGTCACGAACACCGGCCAGACGTGCGGTAGCCGATCACGGACTACCAATTCGACTGCTACACCGGCCGCCGATGCCCGTTCCGCCAGGCGCAGAGTATCGTCGCGCAAGATTTCGTGACGGCTGGCGAACAATAGCATGGGAGGCAGTCCCGCCAGGTCCGCATACAGGGGCGAGGCGCGCGGGTCGCGGGCGTTGGCACCGGCGAGATACATCGCTGCGGCCTCGCGTACGCCGCGCGGCGTGAACATGGCGCAACTTTTCGCATTGGCTTCAACCGACGCACCCGTGACGGCCAGGTCCGAGTACGGCGAGAAGGCGACAATGGCTTTGGGCTGCTTCATTCCGCCATCCCGAACTCCCACCGCCGTCGCGATGGCGAGCCCGGCGCCTGCCGAGTCACCGGCCAGCACGATTGCCGCTTCGGGGTGGCGAATCAGCAACCACTCGTACGCTTTGGCGGCATCTTCCACGGCCGCCGGGAACGGGTGTTCGGGAGCCAATCGATAGTCGAGTCCATAGACGGGCGCCTGGAACGCCTTGGCCATGGCGATGAGAACCTGGCGATGGGTCTTGGGCGATCCAAATAAATAGCCGCCGCCGTGCAAGTAAAGAACGATGCTCGAGGGTGGTATTGTCCGAGGCGACGATGAGTCGGCGACGTCGAACTCCAATCCCTGCTCGCTGCGCAGGTTCTCCACGGTATATCCGCTCGGCACTGCCAGAGCGCCGCGGGGCGGATTTTTGGTCATCGCTCGCAAGCGCGCAAGATTGATGGGCTTTTTGCCATGACGCTTCATGGTGAAGCGAAAGAAACCGTTCAATATCATGGCTTGCCAGCTCAGCATCGTTATTTTCCTACCCAGGGCAACAGGCCCTGTTTGCAGTTTTTTTGCCAAGGAATTATGCGCTCCGCCCGATCATAGCGGGAAGCCGCTGATTAATCGCCGCGATTTCGCAACCAATACACGAGGTAAATCCGTCACTTACAACGATCTCTGGTATTTCTTGATTACCATGCACCCCGGACAGGCATCTGGTTCGTATTCCTACCAAGGCAGAAGGGATAACCCCAAAAAGCCATTTACAGGAGATCCGTCCATGAAGATGCGAACAATCAAGATCATTGCGCTGGCCTGCCTACTGACACCCATTGTGGCCGGCGCGCAAGAGGCGCGGCTCAAGCTACCGGAGTTCAAATCTCTCGCGGGCAAGGCGACGGAATCCGTGAACATCAGCTTGAGCCCCTGGTTGCTGCACATGGCGGGGGCATTTATCGATGACAAAGACGCCGACAGCGTCACGACAAAACAACTTCTGGCGGGAATCAAGGCCATCGAAATTCGCAGCTACCATTTCGCCACCGATTTCGCCTACTCTGCCGCCGACATCGATGGCGTCAGGAGTCAGCTTAGCGGGCCGGGATGGAATCAACTGATGCAAGTCCATCACCGCGACAAGAGTGAGGATGTGGACATGTACGTGCTGATCGAGAATAACGTGACCAAAGGCTTTGCCTTGATCACCAGTCAGCCGCGAGAATTCACGATCATCAACATCGTCGGCTCGATCAATGTGGATGACTTGCCGAAACTGGAGAATCACCTGCACTTGAACCTGCCCAAGATCGCCGAAGCGCAAGCCAGTTTGTTGATGTAGCAGACGCGCGCTCGATGTAGCAGACACGCGCTTGAATGACGCAGCCTTGGATCTTCTGGACGAATACCTTGCGAAGGCGCGCTCGGGTGAGCGTGCGGCCCTGGCGGTCCTGGTTCATGCGCACCAACGCTCCGTCTACAGCCTGGCGCTGCGAATGCTGGGTACGCGGGATCTTGCGGAGGATTTGACCCAGGATGTATTCATGCAGCTGAACGGCAAATTGAAGGCAATCGAGTCGAACAAGCACCTGGGGTTTTGGCTGCGTCAAGTGACGGCCAACCGGGCCATCGATCAATTGCGACGCCGCTCACGCGTGCAAATGACGTCCCTGGATGAGGAGCACCAGCTGTTCAGCGCAGAGGATGACTCGGATCCTCTGTTGCAACGGCACCTGCGGGGGCTGCTTTCGGACTTGAGCCCGCCGGCGCGGGCCGTATTGCTGCTGCGCTATCAAGAGGATTTGGACCCGTTGGACATTGCCCGAACGCTCGATATGCCGATCAATACCGTGAAAAGCCACTTGAAACGTTCGCTGGAAACGATGCGCGAAAAAATCAGCGGCATGCAACCAACCCGTTGCGAGGATCACTCAACATGAGCCAGGATATCGAATCCGGAATGCGCGCCGCCTTGCGGCCCGTGGCGCCCAGCGACGAGTTTTCTCAAAAACTTCTCGCGCAAGTCGTTGCCGATCCGCCCGCGCGGTCAAAATCCTTCCGCCTCGTTTCGCAAGGCGCGCGGCCGTTGGGGTGGTGGCTTACGGCCAGTCTCGCCGCGAGTCTGATTTTGGCAGTCGGCATCCAGCAGCATCTGCAAGAACAGCGGTTGCGTCAGAGCGGACTGGAGGCGCGGCGCGAAGTGCTGCAAGCGTTGCAGGTAACCAGCCAAAAATTAAACCTTGCATACGAAGCGGTGAAGAGCCAATCGACGTCGCTCGCCGGCGAGAAGCCGGGCGTTTAGATTGCAGTCAAGGAATTTTTTCATGAGAAAATACACACTGTCCTTGCTGATCGCACTGCTGGTGCCGACCCTGGCATGCGCGGCCCCGAATCCCAAGCTGGCGATGCCGGAATTCGCAGGGTTGGCGCAAAAGGCGACCGAGTCCGTGACCATCACTCTGGATACCGCATTGCTGGCCATGGCGGGAAAATTTCTCGATGGAAACGATCCGCAGGATGCGGCCACCAAGGAAGTCATCAAGGGACTGC
>Ga0209006_10002700_pt1 | contig 16147 bp, 18 predicted proteins | sample JacPin_JW_Ref_O2_FD_188567 | JGI IMG/M metagenome (GOLD analysis project Ga0209006, IMG submission 188567) | Forest soil microbial communities from Algoma, Ontario, Canada - Jack Pine, Ontario site 1_JW_Ref_O2 (SPAdes) (version 2) | ecosystem: Environmental > Terrestrial > Soil > Boreal... | reverse complement strand
CCAGGTCGGTGACTACAACAACATGCTCGAAGCCGAGCTTGTACTCGTTCGCCTGGTCGGTCGCAACATGGATAAATTTGGACTGCCACGTCGGTGCGTGAGCGTAATCCGTCGCGAACGTGAGGATCACGCCGTAATCATCCTGGTATGGAAAGGAAAGGGACTGCCGGTGCAAAATTGCGAATGCCGCGATGCACGGCAGGAGTACGGCAAGAAGCAATAGAAAAGTATTTGCTCGCCAGGCTGTTACGTTTTCAGATTCATGCCTCGTCGCACTGCTTGGTTCCGCGCTTTCAGACAGCATGGCTGATTATACGCAGCGCCGGCTAAGAAGTTTGCAACTTTGTCCTGCTGGAAGCCGCTGATCTAGTGAGCCGTTTCGACAGCGGGCTGCTCATTGCTGTCGCCGTCCTCGACCAACACGACGGAAAGGACGATCAGACTCTAGCTCACAGTGGCCTCCCCTGTCCGTTCAAAGGTAACGCTCAGCGGGTCTCGCTACCACATCGCTGCTGCGCACGCCGGAGGCTCGCTTACCCCGGGCGGCAATGCGGATCGCGCGATGGGTTTCGAGGTCCACAAAGGTTGCTGCCATCTTGCCCGAGTCGCGAAATTTTAGCGCGCGCTTGCCTAGCCGGCAACCGGTAACGACGCCAATAGCATCGGTAGCGCAACGATCGATTTCGACAAAGGTGACCAGTCGCTTGCGATCAGGTCCCCGGGGTTGCTCTATGGCAAGGCGAGGCACCCGAGTATTGCCAAACGGACGCCGAGGACCTGTCCTGCGCAGAGATGCCCTTGGGCAATCCTGGCTTCTTCGAGAAGATCATCGAGTGGGCGTAGGCTTTCCATCACATCTCGATTTAGACCATACCTTGCAGTTCGTCGGCCCCGACACCTTGAAATGAAGCTACTCTTTCAGCCCAATGACCAGGTCTTGAAAGCCCCCGTATCCTCCCCGGCGCCCGCACCATCGGCCGTACAGCAGTTCTTCCATGTGAATCGGTCCCGCCTGATAATGGCTCCGAATCGATACTTCCTCAAAGGCCAGTCCAGCCTCGGGATTATCGGGATATGCAGTCCAGCAGCCGTTCAATTTATGTACGAAATTCATCCGGCTTTTGCCCTCGTCTGTGAGCGCTATCGATTCGGGATTAACCAAGAGGTAGGTAATGAAGCTCCGGCCGCCAGGGCGGAGAACGCGACCGATCTCGGAGAAGTAATTCCTCATGGCATCAGGAAAGAGATGCGTAAAAACAGAAGTCAGGAATATGAAGTCGAAGGAATTGTCTTCGTAGGGAAACCTAAAATTCTCAGGTTGGTATTTGCCCAGCGGATTGTAAAACTCGTTATGCAGGTCAGCCACTGCAAAGTGGAAATTAGGGAAGCGGCTGGATATGTGCTCTGTACACCAAGTGATACCCGCAGCGGTGGGATCGAAGCCGTAGTATGCCCCCTGAGGGGATAAGTAATGGGTGAGCGGAAGGGCCATTCTTCCGATACCGCACCCCACGTCGAGCACCTTGTGGTCTGGACGGAGCTTGCCATACTCGATGAAATAACGAAGATGTTCCTCCCCAATAGCGGTAAACCCTCCGTCGCCGACAAAGCCCCGCAATCGGTGCGGGGGAAGATCGAGACCTCGGGCTGTATCGATCAGGTCGAGAATGGCTCCCTGGGAGTTTCTAAGAACCCTGCGCACCGGAGGGGGCAGCAGGCGCTTCAGCGTTGATGGCATCGATGCATTATATCGTTCGACGTTCACGCCGTGCGTATGATACTGAGGCAGTTGGCAGGATTGCCTGTGGCTAATTGTTGTTCGCTGCCGGCGCACTGTCTTCATTCCCATCGCCGTCTTCCACCAGAACAGCGGATAGGCCAACCAGGCTGTAGCTGACTGTGGCTGCACCGGTCGGCAGAAAGGTAACCCGCAGCGGATCCCGTTGCCACACTGCAGTTGCACAGGCCCGCCCCTGGTTCTCTCCGGGGGACCAGGCAGAAAGCTTTTTTGCCATGACCGGCTTGCGGGCGGCTACCTGAGTGACCACGGCATACAGTTGTTTGCCGCTCGTGGTGAGGCCACAATACGCAGCGTAGTCACGGAACCAGATGACTGTGGAAACTGTGGGGTCGTAATCGGGCAGGTGCAGGGCCGTGACGCTCCCTTTCACACGATCAACCAGAAGCCACGGACCGCGTTGCCATACCCAATGTTCGATCTTGTCACCGGGAAGCGCGTCGTTGAGTCGCAGGGCACGGCGAACCACGAAGGTGCGGTCAGTGATGTTATGAGCATCGCCGTTGGTCCATTCCTTAACCTTGCCGTCTACGATCAGAGCCCGAACGTGCAACTGTTTTTCCTCCGGCAGGCCACCTGCGGGATCGCTGAGAACGGAGTATGGGACGTTTTTCCCCGAACTCAGAAAGACCGTGTGGGGCTTGGCCGCAGCAAGCAGCGGAAGGCAGCCGGGGAACAAACCGCAAAATATCACGAAGGAACTAAGACGAAGTTCTCGCTTTAAACGGAATCGGAATAGGGCGCCGGGATCCATGGGGCACAGCTTAGGAGCGGTCCCGCAGAAATGCAAGTTAAGAAAGACTTATGTTTGTGGCCTCGTCGATGCCCGTCCGGGATGGCTTGGGCCTTTGCCGGTCGGGCACGCGCAGCAGCAGAGCCTGGAGCGCTGCCTGCCTCCAGATCGGAAAATCTTTGCGCGACCTGCGGAGACGGTGAAAGAAGCGCAAGAGATACATGCGGTACAGCAAGCGGTCAAAGAAGTTTCCGCTCTGTCGAACAAAGAGTGTCTGAGCCGAAAAGATGTTCTTCAGACGCCACGCGGGCATGCTCTCAATATCGTCAAGGGAGTAGCTGTGCTCAAGTTGGGCACCCATGACAAAGATCCGGAAGCCTGATGCAAAGAGTCTGCTGAATACCGCGTGATCCAGGTAATCGAGCCAAAATTCCGGTGGAAATCCTCCGATCGCCCGCAATGCGGAAACTCTGATCGTCGCCCCTGAGTTGTAGGCGTTGAGTTGCCGCTGCTGCAAACCCAAAACATCCTTCGTTGCCATCTGATTGGAACGTTGGTACTGCCGGCGCAATTGGTGTAGGAAGTGTTCCTCCGGGGAGAAGATACTGCCGCCAACCAGCAGCTTGGGCACAATGGCCCCCACTCCTGCCTGCGCGTATAGTACGGCGATCGACTCCATCAATTCCGACAGGAACTCACGGGTGGTTGAGGTGTCCTGATCAAAGAGCAATAGCCACCCGCGTTGTTCCGACTCGGCGCGCGCCAGAGCGAAGTTGTAAGCCGATGCCAGTCCGCCGTTGGCGGGATCATGAACATAGTGCACCGGAAAATCAGCCCGCATGGCGGGATTGTTCGGTTCCAGCGAATTGTCATAGAGGACCACCGAGAAGTGCTTCGCTAATTCAAAATTCGTGTTGAGGATCTGGAACAAGGACGAAACCGCCACGCTCTGGAAAGCAGGACGCTGGTAGAGGACTATGACCGCTAATATCGACGTGGCGGGAACATCAGCTCGAATATTTGTCATGTCGAAGCGGCTATACGGCAGAAAGAGAGGGAACGGAATCTCAAGCAACTGTTCGATGGAAGCGGCGGTAGGCCGGTTTCTCTATCGCGGATTCAAAGTACCTTTACCTGCCATGGCAAAGAGTATAGCAGCGTTGCCCACGGACACTGAAAGAGGGGCAGGAATCCATCGCGAACTAAGTTCGTCGCAGCGGCAAATACATCAGCTGGAAGAAACCATTCTTGACTACCCGCGGCTCCTCTGCGTTCAAGCCACTCATCCACGCAATGGCGATCGTCGCATTCAGCCATCGTGCCAGCAGCGCCGGCTGCACCGGCAGCATATTGGTGGCCGCCAAAAAGGATAAAGGGAGTAGCGATGGGATGATGATCAGAAGCGGGCGGAACAACAACACTGACACCTTTGACGACAGTTGGAACTAAACCTCGACACACACTACTACGATTGGTCTTGCAGTCCAGGAAAACGTAAAGTACGGGTCAGGCGGTCAGGCTGCGGCTCCACCAAGTTCTGCGCACCGCAGGGCGTGAACCTCTATCACTCAAGCATCCCCTCCTTCGATACGGACATGTACGACGACAGTGTCAAGCGTGTGTGTTCGATGCCAGTACTTTTGACCAAGCAGGTGGTCCAGCAGGCGCCGGTTACTCGATTCAGCTTGGGTCCCAAGGACCGAGTAGCGGGCTGCTGATTGCGGACAATACCATCGGTACGTTAAGCACTTCTGGGATTCTTATCGAGTCTCAGGCAACCACGTATGGTCCCAGCAACGGAGTCTGGATTGCTAACTACTACTTATTTCTAGATGACGGTAAAAGCCCTGTCGCTGGCTCCTACGGCATGGTGTTTAACGGGGCGGGAACCATCTCGGAGGCGACGATTAAGGACAACAGGTTTTCGGACTTGACTTACGGCATCGTTCTGTCTCAACCGAGACGTACTCCACGATTACTGGCAATAGTGGTGAAGGGAGGGTTGATGATTTAATCGACCTAAGTGGATAGCGTCTTTGGTGCACACTGCCACTGCGCTTCGTGACAGTACAGACGTAGACGATATTCCAGTCATCTACGAGGGAACAGCATCAGGCTATCGCCTGGAGTGGAACCAGAGTCCAGCACAGTTGACAGGCACCACGGTCATCGCTCAAGCGGGATGCCCTATCACGGCGGGAGCTCTCGGGAACTTCTGCAACAACACGATTACCTTTGCGACCGCAAGCGGTCAGAATCAGACCAACACGTCATACAGAACTGTTTGCAGCGCATCAGGCGGAACTGGTCTATGGACTGTCGGAAATCCGAACTCACCAACCACTCACCGTGGTTGTCCCGTCAGTGGCTCTTTCTACTCCACGACTGGTGGCGGGTACATCGCTTGCACCATCACGAGTGTGCAGTGACTAAAAGGAGGATCAAAATAGGCATTAGAATATTTCTACTGAGCTCCAAATCATAGACACCGCGGGGAAACGCCCTCAGGACATTGCCAAGGCGTGGCCGCCCGAAGATCAGTGACAAGCCGAGCAGGCAAAGAAGCAAAGTGCAACAGCGGGAGGCCTGGATACAAAGTTCCCTCATACGATCCGGCTTGGCTCCTGCCTGCATCGACGAGAACGCGGGGAGGCAAGGGCCGAACAGGCTGTCAATCAACGCCGGCATAACGGACGAGGTGCGCTGCTGCCTAAGGCCGATCCACGGATGCCCACGCCGGCCCACGCCTCCAATATAGCAGTCTCGACACCGAGCGCTTGGCTTCCTGGCGATCCTCGGAAGTGAGCACAACCAACCAGGCGATGGCCAGGGTGGCGGCCGCCCACAGGACGAATGCAACCGGTGCAGCCGGCAGCATCGTTCCTTGATGCCAGAAGGGGTACAGACAAAGCGAAGGTGTAACAACCAGAAGTGGGCGCAACAATCCTTGCAGCAGGAAGCGCGGGCGATCCATCGTGATCGCGCCCTGGGTGTTGGGGATGCTTACCAGCAAATGGACGCCTACGCTGATAAAGGCGGCGACCAGGGTGCCGACAGCGACGCCCACGGCACCGATTTTTTGCACCAGCCAGATACTCAAAACAATATTCACGCACGCCTCGGTCACCGTCGCCATCGTTGCCGATCGTTGCTTTCCTGTGGCAATCACCGTCACCAGGTAGGGCGAACAGAGATACCGAACCACGTTACCCAAAACCAGGATTTCAAGGTAGAGCGCGCTGCGCGAAGCATAGTTCTTGCCGACCCACAAGCTGAGCAATGGATATGCCCCGAGCACCAGTGGCGCCCCGAGCAGGCAAAGCAGCAAAACGCAGTAGCGAGTGGCTTTGATGCAGAGGTCGCCAATCCGCCTTGTCGTGGCGCTCGCCTGCATCGAGGATATGGCGGGCACAAGCGGGCCAAACACGCTGGAAATAATCGCCAACATAAAATTCGCCGCCCCGCTTGCAATGGCATAGAAGCCGGTTTCTTTGTACTGGTAATGACCAACGATCACCACATCGAGGCCGCTGATAAGAAACATGGTCATCGTCCAGACGGAAAGCACACTGCCGTATTTCGCCAACTGTATGGCGGAGCGACGGTTGAATGTCAAAAATGAGAAGTTAACCCGTTCCTGGGCAAACTTCCTCCAGAGCAAAAAGTGAGCGGCCGCTGTGGCTAAATTGAACCCTGCTGTCACGAAGGCTAATTGCACAATACTGCAATGCAGCAGCAGAAGTATGATCAACGTGGCTGCGGATCCGACCCGGCCCACCATCGCGACGATGGTCGGAAACAGATACTGTTGTAGACCGATAAAAGTGGACCCAAAGGTGTTGAACGGCAGGGCCAGGGCGCTCGAGAACCCGACTAGCAGGAGTGCGATGCGCACTTCGGACATCAGCGCCGGGGGCATCTGATGAAAGAGCTTCGGCGTAAGCCAACTCATCACCACCACTGCCGCGCAGGCAATGATTGCGGCCGCGGCCAGCAGGCTAAATGAGGTACTTACGATGCCATGGCTGGCGTCTCGATCTCCGCTCGCATCGTACTCCGCTACAAACTTTCCGATTGCCGTCTGCAGTCCGAAATCAAGCAGATTGACATAAGCGCTCAATTGCAGAATCAAGACCCATGCACTGTATTCAGCCGGCGGCATCCGGTGGACCAAAAAGGGCGGCAACACCAGGGATACGAGCATAGAAAGCAGCAATCGCACCAGATTGGAAGCGGAGCCCTGCAATACTTTTTGCTTTTTCGACATTCCTGGTTCTTCACCGTTTCATTCTGTTGCTGTTATACCGCTCCAGGAGCCCTACGGCCTGTCAACCTTGGCGGGGACTGCCTCATGATCCGAGAGCTGTTGATCTCGCTTCAAATGAGTTAATGCCCGCGATTGGTTCGCGGGCTTCGATTGATCTCGCAAGCCGGCTTCAAAATGGGCGAAAAGAACGTACGGAATGAACGGATTCGGACATACGTGATCGGATATGGGGGCGATCGCGATCGTCAGCAGCTTCAACAAAGAGGGGCTGCGAGCGATGGCTTCCACAATTGCCTGCCGCCATCCGCGCGGTTGAGACGGTCTTTGCTCAGGCCATAGGTCGTAAAAAAAACCAGCCGAGTAGCCGGCGCGGACCATCCGCCTGCACGCCTGGCGAAACGTAGTCGGATGCAGATGCTCAGCAACCGCTTCGGGAAGAAATCTGATTTCCAACCCTGCCTGCCTGGTGAGCCGGTAGGCCAGTTCGACATCCTCCATAGCCGCGTAGGGAAATTTTTCGTTAAATGCGAACTGCTTTAATAATTCGGTCTTCGCCGAAACATTGCTGGTGTAGAAGTGCCACCACGTCGGCTTTTCCCCCGCCAGCAGACGAGGGTAGGCGAACTGCACGTTGCTTTCATCAAGCCAGCGCATGAAAGGAGTGACCTTTTGGCTGGAGGTGTTCCAGCGGGTAAGCCCAAGGCATGCCACTCGGGTGTCAGCTTCCTCGCGATGGAGTTCAACGTGCCGCTGCACCAATGTGGGTGACGCAAAAATATCGTCACCCAGCATCAAACAAATGGGAGCCTTCAAGACGCCAATTCCGGTGTTACGCGCTTTGGCTGGCCCGGCATTCGGCTGGAATAAATAGCGAATGGCCAACGGAGTGTTGCTTTCAAAAGCCTTCATCCGTTCCGCCGTATCGTCTGTGCTTCCGTCATCCACAACCACCACTTCGAAATCGCGAAATGTCTGAGCCTCTAAATGAGCCAGGCACGCCAGCAGAGCGGCGGAGCGGTTGTGGGTGGGAATGACGATCCCGATCGTTCTAGTAGTCAATGCCTTCTGATTCCCGTCTGCCGCTTGCGGTTGTCAGCGCGCTACCAGCCCGAGGTCTTGAGAAATCGTAAAATGAGCACAGACCTTATTCTAATGGTGCGAGATGCTAAACTGGGCGGCAAGATATTATCCGATCGTGCGAACTCTAAAGGCTAATAACCTGTTCCACGAGGGTTCGCTGCTTGAGATTGGCTCAGGCGCCATTGGTATTGGACGATTCCGCAAGGTGCCGTTCGTCGGCTGCGACCTCTCCTTTGCCGAACCTCCCGTATGGCCCATGACTCCCATGACCGCATCTGCGGCACAGTTACCGATCAAAGACGGGCAGTTCGATGTCGTCGTCGCATCTGACGTGCTCGAGCATGTCCCACCCGAACTGCGTCCGGCGGTGATTGGAGAGGCCTTGCGGGTGGCACGAAAGCTCGTTATTTTCGGATTCCCTTCCGGCAGGCCAGCCTGGGAATCGGATAGAGATCTGTACAACACCTACGTAAATGCCGGGCAATCGCCCCCCGGATGGCTCGCGGAGCATATGGAGGCTCCCTTTCCAGACACTGAATTGTTTCAAACGGTGGATGGTTGGCATATCCAGCGAGCCGGCAATGAGAATCTGCGGTTTCATTCCTGGTTGATGACGAGAGAAATGTCGTACCGTTTTGTGCGAGCTTCCATGGCTGCCATGAGGGCTGCTCCATTCCTGCTTGAATTGCTGCTTCGCCGGGCGGATCGTCCACCGTGCTACAGGCAAATCGTCACGCTATCGAGGCTGCACCAGAATTGAGCAACTGTCAGACGATCTCGGTTGCCCTGTGCACGTATAACGGGGAGCAATTTCTTTCCAGGCAGTTGGCCAGCATTGCCAGCCAGACCAGGTTGCCGGACGAACTGGTGATCTGCGATGACCGGTCCGCCGATCGGACCGTAGACATCGTCCGAAAATTTGCGGCGTCGGTTTCCTTCCCGGTACGAGTGGTGCAAAACTCCGAGAATCTCGGCTCGGCGAAAAACTTCGAGAAAGCAATTCGACTTTGTTCCAGCGACCTTATTGCGCTTAGCGATCAGGATGACATCTGGTCTCCCGGGCGCCTGGAGCGCTGCGAGCAGGAACTGCGGGCGCATCCAGAATCCGGGCTGGTATTCTCCGACGGAGAAATAATCGACGATCAGGATCGACCAATCGGAAAAAAGCTGTGGCAGGCGTTTGACTTTACTGAAGTGCGAAGGTGCACATTAAAAGCGGGAAACTATGATCTCTTAGTAAAATTCCGTTTTGTGACTGGGGCAACCGTGATGGTTCGGGCAGCTTTACGCGACCGCTTTCTACCCATACCGGCGGGCTGGATTCATGACGAGTGGATAGCCGCAATTGTGTCCGCGTTTGCCGATCTGAGGCCGCTCGACGAACCGCTGATTTTCTATCGGGAACACACCTCTCAACAGGTTGGGTTCCCCACGGGGGTAAATCCACACTGGGAGCTACAGGCACACTGGAACACTCTGGCCGCAGGGGAAAAAACGGACACTTATTGGAACGGACTTACAAGAAATATAAGATTCGCTCAAACCGTCTGTAAGGCCCTCTCAGGAATGACTTTGGATGAACGCGGCCGTGGCATCCTCTCGTCTTATGAAGCCTGGCTGCGATTTGCCTGCTTCCGTGCCAGCTTGCCACATCGCCGTCTAAGCAGATTGGCTCCCGTTCTGAAGAGATATTCCTGGTATTCGAAACATGCATTGGGGTTTAAAAGCGCAGTCAAAGATCTCGTTCGCAGCCGGCCACGATGACCGTTCAGAATCGAATATCGGTTGCAATGTGCACCTACAACGGGGAACGGTTTCTTGGCGCGCAATTAGCCAGCATCGCAAAACAGACCAGGCCGCCCGATGAACTGGTCGTGCATGACGACAAATCGTCCGACCATACGGTAGCCATCCTGCAGGAGTTCGCGGACTCAGCTCGCTTTCCCGTCAGAATCATCGAGAACCAACGGAACCTTGGCTATGCTGCAAACTTCGAAGCTGCTATACGAAACTGTGACGCTGACCTAATCGCCCTCGCCGACCAGGACGACGTTTGGTATCCCACTCGTCTGGAGCGCTCTGCGTTCGAGTTGAACACCCATCCGAAAGCCGGCCTGGTTTTCTCGGATGCCGATCTCATCGATGAGCACGATCGCCTGCTTGGCGAGACCCTCTGGCATCGGCTCGGTTTTCTCGGCAAGCGCAAGCGCGATCTGCAATCCGGGCGATTTGTCGTTTTGGCCAAGCATCGCTTTGCCACCGGGGCAACCATGATGTTGCGGGCAAGCTTGCGCGACCGCTGTCTGCCGATCGGCTCGGGCTGGATTCACGACGAATGGATCGTCATGATCGCAGCCGCTTTTTCTGAGGTGAGACCGATCGACCAGCCGCTGATTCGCTATCGCATTCACGGTTCGCAGCAGGTCGGGCTCAGCAACAAGCTAGAACGGCGCGCCCGCGGAACGACTCGTGCGGAAAAGCATTGGTCGCGCGTAGCAGACTCAGCTCAGGAACTGCAACAGCTCTGCGATGCCTTATCGGCAATGACCCTGGATACCGAACCAGAAGTCTTGCCGGCCTATCGCCGGCATCTGCAATTTCTCTTATTCCGCTCCAACCTGCCGGCGTCCCGGCTGGCGCGCCTGGGATCGATTTTCAGCTGGTACTCCGGATATCAGGCCCACGCCTCGGGCCTGGCCAGCGCGCTCAAAGACCTGGCTCTCGCACGCCCAAAATGACAACAGCAGAGCCGCACAGTGTCCCGTCCACGCAGCCGGAATGCTACACTGTCGCAATCCGCCGCACCTACCCAGTCAAACGTAGCGAGCAATGTTTCGGCACGCGCCGCTTTATGCATCGAACCATCCTTCAGATGTGCACCGTAACGCGAACCATATTCGCGATGGGCCTGGGACTTCTTCTGGCCGGTTGCGGCGTCAGCTTTGCTCCTTTGCCTGCAGGCTCGATCGCGGGGAGAATCCGCCTCTACAATTACTCTCCTTCCGTCATACAGTCTGGGAATTTGCAGCAGATCTGGTGGTGCGGCCAGGACGTCAACCCAACGAATATTAACCAGTTCTCTGACGTTATCCAGTACCAGTCCATCGATTTAACGACGAAAGCCCACAAGGGCCCGCTTCCGGTGCTGGGCGAAACCCTGGGCGCATGGGATTCTGTTTACACCTGCAATCCCAAGGTCATCAAGGGCTCGTTCGCTAACCCGCTGGGCAATGGAGAGAATTTTACCTACGCGATGTACTACGTCGGGCTCGGTTGGTCGGGCAATAATGCCATCGGAGTTGCTTTTTCCAGGGACGGCATGTCCTGGAAGAAGTATCCCCTCCCGGTCATCTCTCCCGAGACTTCGGATGGCTATGGCGTAGGCCAACCGGCGCTATATAACACGAATCAGCAGGGAGCGATCGAAATGTTCTATGAAGACACCAGCGCGGGTTTTCATCATGAGCAAGCAATTTCGAGCGATGGAGTGCATTTTGCTTCGGTCGGCAGGTTGACCACCAACGGCCTTGATCCAGGTCCCGTTACCTGGGGCGACATGGCTTATGAGCCGCAGACTGGCTACTGGTATGCGCTTTACAATAGCCCATTCCGCAATCCTGCGACTACAGGCGGTGTAGTGGAAACGGGGCAGTACGGCGTCAAGCTGTACCGGATTCCTGACTCCTCGCTTCTGACCGGGGCGACCCCGTGGGAGTTGCTAGCAACGGTCGACACCAACCGGACTGGATACGAGGCAAACTTTATCGCGGGATTCGGACGCGACATGTACGGCAACCTCTTGCCCGGCCCGGCAATACAGTTGTTCGCGTCCATTTCCAATCCGCCACCACCCTGGAATGCGCCTCCCGCTGCGGCCGGCTTTTCCGGGGGTATACAGCACTGGAGCATATCTCTGTTTCCGTGGACAACCAACCAACCGTTAATCGCGCTCAATCGATACTTCAACCAAAACAGCCACGAGGTCACGACGGGATGGGTGGATCCCAGCGGCGGCTTCACTTTGCAATCCACGCTGGGACATCTTTATCAAGGTCCGCAGCAAGGCGCGACGTTACCGTTCTATGGTTGCAAGAACGGCTCGACGGACTATTTTGTCTCTCTTGATTCTGTTTGCGAAGGCGGTCGCGTCCTGGGCACGGATGGTTACGCATACACAGGACCGGTTTCAGGCCTTAACCTGGTAGCTCTCTACCGCTGCCGCACAGCAAATGATCACTTCGTAAGTACCGATCCCAAATGCGAGGGCCAAACGACCCAGCAGCTTCTCGGCTACGTTCTCCCGTAGCCAATAGCGCGGACCGTTAGCGGATCAGTGCGATCTTAGCCTGCTTGCCCACGCGCACGGCGATCCTTGCCGGCCGCTTTTCCAGATGAATCAACTTATTCGAGGAAGTCACTCCATCGATGTTCACTCCAGCGGTCACCTGCCTTTCTGCTTCCGTGCGGGAACTCTTCAGGCCAAGGGCTACCAGGAGCTTGGCAACGTTGATGTCCACCGGATGGCTCTGATCGCTCAAGGCAGATTCGAGCCCTGCGCCAACCGCAACCTGTCGCAAGTCCACAGCGACTTCTTCTGCCGTGGCCTCAACGTTGCGCTGCTGGAAGCGCATAGCCCAATCCTCATCAGCTTTGCGGGCGGCCTCCTGGGAATGAAAGCCGGCGACGATGGTGCGTGCCAGGCGTTTCTTCGCTTCCATCGGATGCAGAGCACCGCTCGAAACTTCTGTCTGCATGTGGTCAATCTCGCTCTGTCGCAGGTCTGTCAGAAAAATCCAGTACCGCCACATGAGCTCGTCCGAAATGGACATCAGCTTTCCATACATCTCTGGGGCCGGCTCGTGAATACCAATCGCGTTGCCCAGGGACTTTGACATCTTTTGCACTCCATCCAGGCCCTCGATGATGGGGGTCATGAGAACGATCTGGGATGGCTGGTTGTAGTGCCGCTGTAACTCCCGCCCGATGAGCAAATTGAATTTCTGATCTGTTCCGCCCAGCTCTACGTCTGCGCGCAGGGCCACCGAGTCGTACCCTTGCGAAAGCGGGTAAAGCAACTCGTGCAGAGAAATGGGCTGCTCGTTGTTGAACCGGCGATGGAATTCTTCGCGCTCCAGCATCTGTGAGACGGTAAACCGTGAGGCGAGACGAACGATGCCCTCAAACCCGAGGGTAGATAGCCATTCGGAGTTAAAGCGAACTTCGGTCTTATCGCGATCAAGAATTCTGAAAACCTGATCGGTGTAGGTTTTCGCGTTCTGCGCAATCTCTTCGCTGGTGAGCAGCTTGCGCGTGACCGACCGGCCACTCGGGTCGCCAATGAGCGAGGTGAAATCCCCAATCATAAAGATGACCTGATGGCCCAGATCCTGAAAGTGCTTGAGCTTTCGCATTAAAACAGTGTGGCCAAGGTGCAGGTCGGGTGCGGTGGGATCAAAGCCCGCTTTTACACGCAGAGGTTGGCCAGACTTCCGGGAAGCCTCCAAGCGCTCCTGCAAGTCAGAAACCCGGATTATTTCAGCCGCACCCTTCTGCAGGTATTCGAGTTGCTCATTCACCGGCGCGAAATCCGTGAACGACTGCGGCAAAGGGATGGTGGGAGAATTCGCCATGACTGCCCGTAGTATACGGGCTTCGCAAGCCTACGGAATGCGCGCCAGCAGGAGGATATGAATGGGCGGCGCCAGATCCACGGCCAGCACTTCCATTCCGCATCGGGTAAGAAGTTCGCAGCTGTTTGCTTCATCGAACACGTGGTGATGCAGGCATCGATTATTGAAGTTGTCGAGCGAACGCTGGCGGAACGATTCCGCTGAGCTCAGGCCGGGATCCCGGCTCAAGTCATGTTTATCCAGGATCTCGGGGAGATGCGTCAGATCGTCTTCCTGCGTGTCGCGCGCGAAATCTTCAAAAATGTGGTCAACGCTGGTCGGCGTTCTCCGATGATCGAAAGTTTTTGAGTAATCCGGCAGAACAACGATCAGGCCGCCACCGGGCCGAGTCACTCGCTTCCATTCCTGGATGGCCTTGACTGGGTTTGCGAAGTGCTCCAGATTATGCGAAGACAAGACGAAGTCATAGGTGTGGGCGGCGATAGACGACAAGTTGGAAGCGTCGCGGAAAATGCTCTTCCCTGGTGGCTTGCCGGGACTGAAAATGTAACTGTCCTCGTGCGAGGCCCAGGTGGTATCGCGTGAAAAATCGCAATTATCCAGGGACCCGACCAGGGGATAAATGGGCAGTGGCTGAATCCCTTCTTCGAAGACCTTGCTCGGACCACCGATTTCCAGTCCATTCTTACCCGCCACAAACGGCCGCACCGCTCGAAGGGTCCGCCAACGGACATAACGCAAACGCCGGGCGGTCTGCTTTGCGTGACGCACGAGGGAAACTTCCAAGTTGAACAACTCCAGGCGGATTCTTCGAGACCGTTCATTTATCTTAGCCAAGAGGTGCGGCGGCGGCTATGCCAGTGGATTGGGACATCGCGCAATTGCGGGCGGATACCGCGGGGTGCGAGCAGACTGTCTTCTTCAATAATGCAGGGGCCAGCCTGCAGCCGCGACCAGTGGTCGCGAGGGTGATCGAGCATCTTCGGCTGGAAGAACAGATCGGCGGCTACGAGGCCGCCGATCGTGTTACAGGAGAACTTGAGGCTGTCTATGGCAGCGTAGCGCGGCTGCTGCATTGTGCCGCAGATGAGATCGCACTGCAGGAGAACGCGACCCGGGGCTGGGAAATGGCGTTCTACTCACTGCGCTTCACGGCCGGCGACCGTATCGTGACCTCGGCCAACGAATATGCCAGCAACTACATCGCGTTCCTGCAGGTCGCCCGGCGTACAGGCGCAGAGATTCACGTGGTGGAAAGTGACGAGGCCGGAGAGGTCGACCTGGAGGCAATGCGCAAGCTGCTGGATGCCCGGGTCAAGCTCATCGCACTCACTCATCTGCCCACCAACGGCGGGCTGGTACAGCCGGCCGCGCAGGTGGGCGAGTTGGCCAGGCGAGCCGGCATTCCGTTCCTGCTCGATGCCACCCAATCGGCGGGACAGATAGATCTGGACGTGCAAGCGCTAGGGTGCGATATGCTGTGCGCGACCGGGCGCAAATACCTCCGGGGTCCCCGCGGCACCGGGTTTCTTTATGTCCGCCGCTCGATGCTCGAGCAGATGGATCCTCCGCTGTTAGATATGCACGCAGCCAACTGGATTTCGCAAGACAAGTTTGCCATTCGCGGCGACGCGAAACGGTTCGAAACCTGGGAATCCGCAGCCGCTACCCGCCTGGGGTTGGGCGTTGCCCTCGAATACGCGTTGGCGCTCGGACTAAAAAATATCGAGCGCCGGGTTCAGGGATTGGGCAGGCTGCTGCGGGAGCGGCTGGGCAAGGTAAACGGAGTGACGGTGCAGGATCTGGGCCGTGTTCGCTCGGGTATAGTGACCTTCACCTGCGAGGGTCATGCGGCCGGAGAAGTGATGCAGGGGCTCAAAGAAAAGGGCATCGCGGTTCGAGTTTCGGACCGGACTTCGACTCTCATCGATATGGAACGGCGAGGGCTCGAAGAGTTGGTCAGGGCATCCGTGCACTACTACACCACGGAAGAGGAAATCGAGCAGCTCTGTGAGGCGGTACGAGTGTGGATGCGGAACGTCTAAGAGAATACGTGCTCTGTCTGCCCTATGTGGTAGAGACGATGCAGTGGGGCGCCAACCTGGTTTATTGGGTGGGAGATAAGGCAATCGGCGGCAAGATGTTTGCCCTGGCCAATCTGGATGAGGACCACAAGGGCGTGCTTTCTTTTGCCGCCGGGCCGGATCGATATGCAGAGCTGCTGGAAACGGATGGTGTGTTTCCTGCTCCTTACCTGGCGCGCGCCCATTGGGTAGCCATCGAACATTGGGGGGTCTTCCGCAGCAGCGAGCTCGAAGAGTTGCTCGAGTCTGGCCGCCGCTTGGTCTATGACAAGCTGCCGAAACGCACCAGGGAAGTGCTGGCATTGCCGGCAGCGGCACAACGAAAGCTGTTGAAGGAGCGGAAGAAGTTGCTGGCTTCACGAGCTGCTTCCCGTTAAAACCGATGCCAATAAAGAACCGCAGGTCCCCCCACACTCCGGTCGGGATAACAATTCTGTTGTACCCGCTAGAGCTTCGGTGAGGATCTTGCCCTCCGCGACAGAATTGTCATCCCGACCGGAGTGTGGGGGGACCTACGGTTTGTACGAATTGAGCGCTTGGAGGAGGCGGATGAAA
>Ga0209006_10002699_pt1 | contig 16149 bp, 17 predicted proteins | sample JacPin_JW_Ref_O2_FD_188567 | JGI IMG/M metagenome (GOLD analysis project Ga0209006, IMG submission 188567) | Forest soil microbial communities from Algoma, Ontario, Canada - Jack Pine, Ontario site 1_JW_Ref_O2 (SPAdes) (version 2) | ecosystem: Environmental > Terrestrial > Soil > Boreal... | reverse complement strand
GGTCCCGGCAGCCGAGACAGTGGTCGACGAACTGACGGGCGCGACCTTCACGATCGACCCGACCAATTACGAAGACACAGCAGATAATGTAGGCCTGCCAGTCAATGGCGGCTACCAGTATGGCGCGAACGGCGGCGGAGATACCGGCTTTGCCGGCATCATGATTGCGAATCCAGTCTATCTGACAGGCGGCGGTGACGTATCGCTAACAGCCGGCGGCGCGGTTCTTTCCGACCGCAGCGTGTGGAACGAGCTGAGGCTGGACGAAAATTACCAGAACGGTACAAATTTCTTTAGCTGGATCGGCAGTGGTGATCAGGCCTGGCGCATGGGGACGGTGGGTGACGTCACCAACATCCTGATCAATCCGCAATTGTTCGGCGAGGGCGTGGGCGCGCTTGGGGGCGGAAATATTGATATCAGTGCTGGCAGTAATATCATCGATCTAACCGTTGCCGACGATACGTCCGTGACGACGGCCAGTATTACCAGCCATGCGAGCCTGCCTACGCTTGGAATCTGGCAGTTTGGCGGCGGCAATGTCAGCATAACCGCGGGGGACGACATACTGGGCGGCCGATTCGATATCGGCGAAGGCAGCATGGATGTCACGGCTGGCGGCGATATCTCCCGTTCGCTGGACCGGCGATTGTTGCGTCGATCGCCTATATGGACCCGGGTAATTTCGCGACCAACATCCAGGCCGGCGCGAGATATGGCTACGGCTTGTTGTGGGTCGTGGTGCTGGCGAACCTAATCGCGATGCTGTTTCAGGCGCTGTCGGCAAAGCTCGGCATCGTCACGGGAAAAAATCTCGCCGAGCTGTGTCGCGAGAATTTCTCCCGGCCGGTGGCCATTGCGATGTGGATCGCGAGCGAGGGCGCCGCCATGGCGACCGATCTCGCCGAATTCCTCGGCGGCGCCATCGGGCTGTCGCTGCTCACCGGGCTGCCGCTGATCGCCGGCATGGTGGTCACGGCGCTGATCGTCTACGCGATCCTGATGTGCGACCGGTTCGGCTTCCGCCCGGTCGAGCTGATCATCGGCAATCTCGTCGCCGTCATCGGCCTTTGCTACCTGATCGAGATGTTCATCGCGCCGGTCGACTGGCGCGCCGCCGCAATCCACACGATCGTGCCTCAGCTCGCCGATTCCGAGGCGCTGCTGCTCGCGGTGGGCATCATCGGCGCGACCGTGATGCCGCATGCGGTCTATCTGCATTCGGGGCTGACCCAGGCGCGCATCCCGGCGCGCAACGACGGCGAGACGCGAAAGGTGGTGCGCATCTCCAATATCGAGGTCGTGGTCGCTCTGTCGATCGCCGGCCTCGTCAACATGGCGATGGTGCTGATGGCGTCGAGCGCCTTCCATGCCGGTCACAGCGACGTCGCCGAGATCGAGACCGCCTATCACACCTTGACGCCCCTGCTCGGCGCCGCGGCCGCCGCGGTCTTTCTGGTCTCGCTGCTCGCGTCCGGCGTGTCGAGCTCGACGGTCGGCACCATGGCGGGGCAGATGATCATGCAGGGTTTCGTCGGCTTCCGCATACCGATCTGGGTCCGGCGCGTCGTGACCATGATTCCGGCCTTCGTGGTGGTCGGCTTCGGCGTCAACGCGACGCAGGCGCTGGTGGTGAGCCAGGTGCTGCTGTCGATCGCGCTGCCTTTGCCGATGATCGCGCTGTTGATGTTCACGCGCCGGCGCGACCTCATGGGCGAGTTCGCCAGCAGCCGCCTGACGCAGATCGCGGCGGTGGTCGGCACCGCGGTCGTGCTCGCGCTCAATGCGTTCCTGATCGTCGAGATGATGCTTCCCTGAAACGGGCGAATAGCGAATGGCGAACAGCGAGTAGTCCATTCGCTGTTCGCCACTCGCTATTCGCGCCTTCAGCTTTCCGCCCGCACCCACCCCTCGGCCATCAGCCGCTCCTGCGGCAGAAAGCGGCCCTTGTAGTCCATCTTGCGCGAGCCGCGCACCCAATAGCCGAGATAGACGTAGGCGAGGCCCATGCGGCGCGCGCGCGCGATGTGGTCGAGGATCATCAGCGTGCCGAGCGAGCGGTCGCCCGCCTCGGGCTCGTAGAATGAATAGACCATCGACAGGCCGTCGCCGAGCACGTCGGTCAAGGCGACCGCGAGCAGGTCGTTGCCGTCGGCGCCGCGCCGCCGGTATTCGATCATCTTGGTGGTGACGTGGCTGTCCTCGACCATCATGGCGTAGTCGAGCACGGTCATGTCCGCCATGCCGCCGTCGTGATGGCGGGAATCGAGATAGGCGCGGAAGACCGAGTACTGCTCGGACGTCGGCACCGCGGCGCGCATCTCGCCGATCATATCGCAATTGCGGTCGAGCACGCGCCGCATGCTGCGCGTCGGGCGGAAATCGCCGGCCACGACGCGCACCGACACGCAGGCGCGGCAGGACTCGCAGGCCGGCCGGTAGGCGATCGATTGGCTGCGGCGGAAGCCGCCGTGGGTGAGGAGATCGTTGAGCTCGGGTGCCCGCTCGCCGACCAGATGGGTGAAAACCTTGCGCTCCTCCCGGCCGGCCAGATAAGGGCACGGCGAGGGCGCGGTCAGGTAGAACTGCGGCGTATCGCGCGAATGCTGGGTCACGGCGGGTCCGGTGGATCGACTCCGGCGCCTAGGATTGCGCGCCGGCGCCGCTTCGTCAAATCCGGCGCTAGATTGCCGCAACGGCACGCAGCGCCGCCGCGCGCCGCGCATTGTTGATCACCACCGTGCCGACCACGAAATCGTGCAGCAGCCGCTGGCGCGTGTTGAACAGGCCGGCGATGAGCACCAGCGGGGTGAACATCGTCATCGAGACGTAGAACACGATCGCATGCACGGCGCCGAGCACGAAATAGCACGGCGCGCCGTACCAGGTGCGCATCTCGATGTCCATGACGCGCATGCCGATCGTGGCGGAGGCCGGGCTGCCCAGGGTCGAGCCGTAGTAGATCAGCGCCCAGATCACCGTGCCGGGGTAGAGGAGCGTGAAAAGCCACCAGCCCAGGCCGAGGGTGACGAAGCCGAACACGATGATGACCACCGTCGCGAGCGCGGCCGCCGCGAAGATGATGGCGGCATCGATCGCAAAGGCGAGCAGCCGGCGTGGCAGCACGCCGTCGAACAGGTCCCAATTCAGCACCGGATCGTAGGCATGCGGCTTGATCTCGACCGTGACGCCCATGCGCTTCTTCTCGCCTTGCGCCATGACGGGCTCGCGACCCAACGCGCGACCTGGATGTGGGGAAAGTGAGGCGCAACGCAAGTGTCGCGGTGCAAACGACGACCGCGTCACAAATCCAAATTCAGCTAACGAGAGCGAGGCGTTCAGCGCATCCGTTCGACTTGCAGCTCGAACGCCTTCATTGCGGGCGTCGGCGCGTCGCTGTTGTCGATGTCGGGCCGCGGGCGCGGAAGCGGGATCGCGAGGCGGGTCGCGATCAGGCGGCTCGGCCGGCTGCGCGGCAGCGGCACATTCGACGGCTGATCCGCATTGGCGGCGGTGTCGGCATTGTTATCGGCCGGAGCGACCGAGGCGAGCCGCACGTTATCGATGCTGGCCGCCGGAGCGGGCGGCGCCGCAGGCTGGGCCGGTGGGGTGGCCTGTGCGGGCTGGTCCTGCGGCTGTGCGGGCGGGGCCGTGGGCCATGGCGCGGCGACATTGTTGCCCGGTGCCGGTGCCGGTGCCGGCGGCGCAGCCGCAGCGGGCGCTGGCGCATTGTCGTCGCCGCTCGACGCGAGCGCGGTTGTGATCGGGGCGGGAGCCGAGACTGTATCGTTGGCTGGGGCGGGTGCCGCCGGAGCGGCCGCTACGGCCGCAGACGCCCGCGCCGCGGGCTCGGCCTTCGGCCCCGTCGCGGCAGTCGCGGTCGCGGAACCGTACTTCGCCAGGAGAATCGGTGCAAACACCCAGGCCGCGATCAGGATCACCGCAAGGGTAGACGCGACCACTACCACCCGCGCAATGCGCGAGGGCTGCAGGTCGGAAAGATCCAGCTCGTCACGTGCCATCGCCTCGTCCTCGCAAGGCGTAAAGACGCTGTACTAACAATGGCTTGCGAATCCTAGCCCACCTCACGCCGAAGTTTTTCGGCAACTCTCGGGGCAAAATAGCTGAGCACCCCGTCCGCTCCGGCCCGCTTGAAGGCAACCAGGCTCTCCATCATCGCCCTGTCGCCGTCGAGCCAGCCGTGACCCACGGCAGCCATAAGCATCGCATATTCGCCAGAGACTTGATAGGCGAAAGTGGGCCTTTTGAAGGTGTCTTTGACGCGCTGCACAATGTCGAGGTACGGCATGCCCGGCTTGACCATCACCATGTCGGCGCCCTCGGCGAGGTCGAGCGCGACCTCGCGCAGGGCCTCGTCCGAATTGGCCGGGTCCATCTGGTAGGTACGCTTGTCGCCGGTAAGCGTTTTTGCCGACCCGACCGCGTCACGGAACGGCCCGTAGAACGCCGAGGCGTATTTCGCCGCATAGGCCATGATCTGCACCTCGTGGTGCCCGGCGCCATCAAGCGCCTTGCGGATCGCGCCGATGCGGCCGTCCATCATGTCGGAAGGCGCGATGATGTCGCAGCCCGCTTCGGCCTCGACCAGTGCCTGGCGCACCAGCACCTCGACGGTCGCGTCATTGACGATCTCGCCGTCGTGCAGCAGGCCGTCATGGCCGTGGCTCGTATAGGGATCGAGCGCGACATCGCACAGAATGCCGATGTCGGGCACTTCCTGCTTGATGGCGCGGATGGCGCGGCACACCAGGTTGTCCGGATTGAGGGCCTCGCGGCCCTCCGCGTCGCGCCGCTTGGGGTCGGTGTAGGGAAAGAGCGCAAGGCACGGGATCGCGAGCTCGCGGGCACGCACGGCTTCGCGCACCGCCTCGTCGACCGAGAGGCGCTCGACGCCCGGCATCGAGTCGATCGCGACGCGCGTTTTCCTGCCGTCGACGATGAACAGCGGCCAGATCAGGTCGTCGGCGGTGACGACGTGCTCGCGCACCATGCGGCGCGCCCATTCGCTGCGCCGGTTGCGGCGCGGCCGCTCGGTGAGGTCAAGCGGGGGGGCGGGCTTCGGTTCGGCTTTCGCTGCGGGCTCGGCCTCGACCGGCACGAGGCGGGTCTTGGCTTCGATCGGGCGACCATATCTGGTGACCATGGGCATGCTCCGCGTCGGGTACATTTTTAGCCCTTCCGACCCGGACATGCCAATGGGCCCGACCGTGGCGCCAGGACTGCGGCGGATTGACCGACATCAACCGGGCCTCTATCGCTCGAAGGGCGATTGCGGACGCGCCATGGATTTCAATCTTTCCGAGGAACAGCAGGCCTTTCAGGCCACCGCGCGCGACTTTGCGGCCGCCGAGATGATGCCGCACGCGCGCGATTGGGACGAGAACGAGACGTTTCCGGTCGATGCGTTGCGCAAGGCCGCGGCGCTCGGCTTCGGCGGCATCTACGTGAAGGAAGACGTCGGCGGCTCCGCCCTGACGCGGCTCGACGCCACGGTCATCTTCGAAGAGCTGGCGCAGGGCTGCACGTCGACGGCCGCCTATATCTCGATCCACAACATGGCGGCCTGGATGATCGACCGCTACGGCGGCGAGGCGCAGCGCCGCCGCTTCCTGCCCAAGCTGTGCACCATGGAGCATTTCGCCAGCTACTGCCTGACCGAGCCGGACTCCGGGTCGGACGCCGTCAGCCTTTCGACGCGCGCGCGGCGCGACGGCGACGATTATGTTCTCGACGGCGCCAAGGCCTTCATCTCGGGCGGCGGCGTGTCCGACCTCTACGTTGCGATGGTCCGCACCGGCGAACGGGGACCGAAAGGCATTTCCTGCATCGTGGTCGAAAAGGGCACACCCGGCCTTTCGTTCGGCGCGCCGGAGAAGAAGCTCGGCTGGAAATCGCAGCCGACCGCCATGGTGATGTTCGAGAACTGCCGCGTGCCGGTCGCCAACCGCATCGGCGCCGAGGGCGAAGGCTTCAAGATCGCCATGGCCGGGCTCGATGGCGGACGCCTCAACATCGCGGCCTGCTCGATCGGCGGCGCGCAGTTCTGCCTCGACCGCACGATCGCGTATATGCGCGAGCGCAAGCAGTTCGGCACCCGGCTCGCCGACTTCCAGGCGCTCGCGTTCCGGGTTGCCGACTACGCGACCGAGCTCGAGGCGGCGCGGCTCATGGTGCGCCGGGCCGCAACCGCCGTGACGACGGCCGAGCCGGGCGCGACGCGGCTCGCCGCCATGGCCAAGCGGCACGCGACCGACGCCGGCTTCGAGGTCGTCAACGGCTGCCTGCAGCTCTTCGGCGGCTACGGCTATCTGCGCGACCATCCGATCGAGCGCGTGCTGCGCGACGTGCGCGTGCACCAGATCCTCGAAGGCACCAACGAGGTGATGCGGCTGATCGTGAGCCGCGATATATTGGGAAACTGAAAGTCCGGCGCTCCCGGAGGCGTCGATCATGGATGAACGTTCCGCCACCAAGCGCAATACTGCGCGTGCACGCTACGATCGCGATCTCTACGGATGGGCGACCGAACAGGCGGCGCTCTTGCGCGCCGGCCGTATCGCCGAGGCCGACGCGCAAAATATTGCCGAGGAGCTCGATGACGTGGGGAGCGAGCAATACGACAAGCTCGAGAGCGCGCTGCGGCTGATCCTGCTGCATTTGCTGAAATGGGACCATCAGCCCGAACGGCGCACGCGCAGCTGGTGGGCAAGCATCACGGTGCAGCGCAATCATGTCCGCCGGCTGCTGCGCAAGAATCCGGGTTTGAAACCGCACCTCAAGACCGCGACGGCGGACGCCTACGAGGACGCGCGTATCGAGGCTGCGGCGCAGACCCGGCTTTCGCCACGCAGGTTTCCGGTGCAGTGCCCGTACGCCTGGGACGAGATAATGGAGCTGTCGATCGCGTGGCCGGCCTGAGGCGCGATCCGGTGCGCATCCGGCCGCGATGAGTTCCAGACCCGAAATCTCGTTGCTACGTTGCGGCAGGTCGATTGCGGCGCGGCTCGTGGCCATGCTTGTGGCGGCGCTCGCATCTTGCGCGGCCGCAACCGCGGATCCGCTGCGCATCGTGCTCTCCTCGCCGCTGGTCGAGGAGGGCAGCGAGCCCGACGGCTGCACGCCGGTCGCGAGCGGCGACGGCGGCCCGATCGCATGGGTCGTGCGCGTCGAGCGGCTGCTGCTCGACGGCAAGGCGCTGGTCGAAACCAGCGGCGGCCGTGAGCCGAACCGGTTTCCCATGTGCGTTGCGGATCGCCCGGTCGCATGCAACCTCGAGGTCGAGCTTGCGTTCGTGCCGCGCCAGGGTCATGTCGCCCGCGCCGCCGGCATCGTCCTGCGTTTGCTCGACGCCAGCGATTACTACCTCGTGCGGGCGGACGCGCTCGCAAACGACGTGCGCATGGTCCGCGTCCTCAATGGCGAGCGTGTCGAGGTCGCCGCCCGCACTGTGCCGATCGCCGCGGGCACCGCGCACGTCCTCAAGGTGAGGGCGGCGGATGACCACTTCACGGTGTGGCTCGAGGGCAGGCGACTGTTCGACGCGTCGGAACGGCGCCTGATGACGCCCGGGCGGATCGGCATCTGGTCGCAGTCCGACAGTGTCACGAGCTTCGGCGACCTGTTCGTCACCAATCTCGATTGATCCCGATGTCCGGCGGCGCGCGACCATTGCGTTCGTGCGCGATTTCGGCGATGACGCGCAGCGTCCACACGCTCGGCATCGCATCATGTCGTCCGAACCAGAAATCCTGTTCGAGCGCCGCGGCGTCGCCGGCATCGTCACGCTCAACCGCCCGCAGGCCTTGAACGCGGTCACGCACGGCATGGTGCGGGCGCTGCGCGCGCGGCTCGATCAATGGCGCGACGATCCTTCCGTCAGCCGCGTCGTCGTCGCGGCGGCGGGCGGGCGCGCCTTCTCGGCGGGCGGCGACCTGCGGGCGCTCTACGATCTGGGCCGCGCCGGGCGCTACGAGGAGGCCTGCGACTTCTGGCGCGACGAATACGCGCTCAACGCCGCCATCAAGCACTACCCCAAGCCCTATGTGGCGCTGATCGACGGCATCGTCATGGGCGGCGGCGTCGGCGTATCGATCCACGGCTCGCATCGGGTCGCGGGCGACCGCTTCCAGTTCGCCATGCCGGAGGTCGGCATCGGGTTCTTTCCCGACGTCGGTGCCACCTGGTTCCTGCCGCGCCTGCCGGGCGAGCTCGGTGCCTTTTGCGCGCTGACGGCCGAGCGGCTGCGCGCCGAGGACGCGGTCGCGTCGGGTGTCGCCACCCACCGGGTCCGTTCGGAGCGCTTTGCCGACCTCATCGACGGGCTGTGCGGCAGTATCCCGGTCGATGCCTTGATTGCGGCCTTTGCCGAGCGGGTGGCTGGGGGATCGGTGACGCAGATGCGCGACGCCATCGATCGCCACTTCGCGGCCGAAAGGGTCGAGGATATCCTGGCGCTGCTCGATACCGGCGATGCGGCCGCGCGGGCGTTTGCGGCGACGATCCGCGGCAAGGCGCCGCTGAGCCTCAAGATTGCGCTGGCGCAAATGCGGCGCGGGCCGCATTGGTCGTTCGACGACTGCATGCGTGCCGAGTTCCGCATCGTGTCGCGCATCGTACGCGGCGTCGACTTTTATGAGGGAGTACGGGCCGTGATCGTGGACAAGGACAATGCGCCGCGCTGGCGGCCCACGCGTCTCGAAGATATCACGGATGCCGAGACGGAACGCCATTTCGCGCCGCTCGACCGCGAGCTCGAGCTGCCAGGAACAATCTGATGAGCGATCCGATCACCAGCGACCCGATCGACGAGCTGGCGCCGGTTCACGCGGACGATGAACGCCGGCAGCGAGGCAGCTGGACCAAGCGGCTGGTGCTGTTTCTGCGCGTCATGGCCGCCGTGTCGATGCTCAAGGGGCTCTATCACTGGGCGGCGGTGTGCGGCTTCATCGGCGGGCGCGACGGCGGCTTTCTCGGCCATGGGACCCAGTGGCAGACCGCGACCGTCTTTTTCGCCGTGATCGATCTCGTCGCCGCGGTGGGTCTGTGGCTCGCGGCGCCGTGGGGCGCGGTGGTGTGGCTCACGTCCGCGGTGTCGATGGCGGTGATCGACCTGTTCTTCCAGCAGGTCTACGGGCCGCAGCCCATCATCGTGGCGCTGGAGGGGTTGGTGATCGCGGCGTATCTTTTCCTCGCCATCCAGGCGGCGCGCGAGCATCCGCAATAGCGTGCGCCGTCGCGCAAACAAGCCGGACATTGGAGCGGGGGGAACGACATGGCGCGGATGGGATTCATCGGGCTCGGCAACATGGGGCTGCCGATGGCGCTGAACCTGATCAAGGCCGGGCATGCGGTGGCGGGCTATGACGTCGCCAAGGCTTCGGTCGGGCGGCTGAGCGCGGCAGGCGGCGCGGCCGCAACCTCGATCGCGGATGCGTGCACGGGCGCCGAGGCGGTCATCACCATGCTGCCGGCGGGCGAGCATGTGCGCGCGGTCTACGGCGACGCGGGCGGCGTGCTCGACAGCGTCGCGCCCGGCACGCTGCTGATCGATTCATCCACCATCGACGTCGCGACATCGCGCACGGTCGGCGATGCCGCGCAGGCGAGGGGGCTCGACATGATCGACGCCCCGGTGTCGGGCGGCGTCGGCGGCGCGCAGGCCGCGACCCTCACCTTCATGGTCGGCGGCAGCGACCGGGCTTTTGCGCGCGCGAAGCCGCTGCTCGAGCGCATGGGCAAGACGATCGTGCATGCGGGCGGCTCGGGGACCGGGCAGGCGGCGAAGATCTGCAACAACATGATCCTCGGCGTATCGATGGTCGCGGTATCGGAGGCGTTTCTGCTCGCCGAAAAGCTCGGCCTCGACGCGCAGAAACTGTTCGACATCTCGTCGAAATCGTCGGGCCAGTGCTGGTCGATGACGAGCTATTGCCCGGTGCCCGGCCCGGTGCCGACCTCGCCGGCGAACCGCGACTACGAGGCGGGCTTCACGGCGGCCATGATGCTCAAGGACCTTCGGCTCGCGCAGCAGGCCGCGCAGGCGGCCGGCGCAACCACGCCGATGGGGGCGCAGGCCGCAACCGTCTACGAACGCTATTGCGCCGAGGGTGAATCGGGCCGCGATTTCTCCGGCATCATCCGGCTGCTGCGCATGCCGGACCCTAACGCGACGTGAACCAATTTGAGCTATTCGTTGTGCCGGCGCGCGACATCTCGGGTAAGGATTTCGTGCCGGCGCGAACAGAGGCGGACCGAAGCGCGTCCGCAGCGTCACCGAAACGTAAAGACGCCTGTTGCAATTCGATCTTCAATCGATGATTTACCGTCGCTGATAAACCTAATCTTTATGCTGTTATTTAAGCCCATCTTAGATCGTATCGAGCTAATTTCACGTATGGGACGAGGAGAACAGGGCCTCGTCGATCAATAACAAATCGTCGAGGGCGTCATCATGAAACCTCTAGTCAAGGCGGTCGAGCCTGCCGAGCGCGCTGAGCGCATCGACCAGATTCGCCCGCTCTACCTCGAAGCCTTGACGCTGGTCGAGCGGCTGCACCGCCGCCTGCTCGACGTGATCAAGGACGAGTTCGATCGCCGGGGCCGCTCCGACATCAATTCGGTGCAGGCCCTGCTGCTCTACAATATCGGCGACAAGGAGCTGACCGCCGGCGAGCTGCGCACGCGCGGCTACTACCTCGGCTCCAACGTCTCCTACAATCTCAAGAAGCTGGTCGAGATGGGCTTCCTCGACCACCAGCGCTCGCGCGTCGACCGCCGCTCGGTGCGCATCAAGCTCACCGCCAAGGGCGTCGAGGTGCGCGACATCGTCGAGCACCTCTACCAGAAGCACGTGCGCACGGTCGAGCAGGTGGGCGGCATCAACACGGAGGAGTTCGCTTCGCTCAACAAGGCGCTGCACCGGCTGGAGCGCTTCTGGACGGATCAGATCCTCTATCGCCTGTAAGCGTTCGACTCCTGCGGACGCGAGGGGCCCCGGTCGCAAGACCGGGGCCTTTTTTTGCGCGCCATAAATCGTCCGGGCCCTACTCAACCGTTAACCATCCGTCCAGACTGCGGTGGAATGATCACGACGGATTGCCGAATCCGTCATGCGCGGGCTTGACCCGCGCATCCACGTCTTTGCTCCGGGAAAGCACGACGTGGATGGCCGGGACATAGGCGAGCGAAGCGACGCCGTCCTTCGCACGGCTATGCCGGCCATGACGAGGGGGTCTTGGTCGGGGATGAAATGAGGAAGCAACTGAGTGTCATCCGTCTCAACCGGCGCGCCTTCTTGTTGGCGGGCGGGGCGGGGCTTGCCGCGCGCGCCGCTGCGGCCGAGGATCCGATCCTGCGCAAGCTGATCGAGCAGCAGAGCGGCGCGTTCGGCTTCGACTCGGCCTCGCGCACCATCAAGATGCCGCGTTCGTCGCTGCCGACGCTGTCGCCCGCGACGGTCGGCGCGACCGAGCAGGCGATCGCGCGCTACCAGCAGATCGTCGCCAACGGCGGCTGGCCGACGGTGCCGCCGGTCAACGAGTTGCGGCTCGGCAACCAACACCCGAGCGTCGTGGCGCTGCGCCAGCGCCTGATCGTGTCGGGTGACCTCGACCAGGCGGCGGGCCGCAGCAATATCTACGATTCTTATGTCGAGGCGGGGGTGCGGCGCTTCCAGGCGCGCAACGGGCTCACCATCGACGGCGTCGCGCGCGAGCAGACCTTTGCGGCGCTCAATATCCCGGCGCAGGTGCGTCTGACCCAGCTCGACATCAACCTGGTGCGTCTGCGCACCATGAGCGGCGACCTCGGCCAGCGCTTCGTCGTCGTCAACATCCCGGCCGCGCAGGTCGAGGCGATCGCCGGCGGCCGCGTGGTATCGCGCCACGTCGCAGTGGTCGGCAAGCCGGACCGCCCGTCGCCCGACATTCAGAGCCACATCATCGAGGTCAATTTCAATCCGTTTTGGACCGTGCCGGTCTCGATCGTGCGCAAGGATCTCATTCCGAGGATGCAGGCGCAGCCGACGTATCTGGCGGACAATCACATCCGCATCTACGACCCGCGCGGCACCGAGTTGACTGCCCAGCAGATCAACTGGAACTCGGATGAGGCGGTCAACTACCGCTTCCGCCAGGACCCGGGCGATTTCAACTCACTCGGCTCGATCCGCATCAATTTTCCCAGCGCGCACGGCGTCTACATGCACGACACGCCGGCGAAGAACCTGTTCGGCGAGGATTTTCGCTATGATTCGTCGGGCTGCGTGCGGGTGCAGAACGTGCGCGAGCTGGTCTACTGGCTGCTCGACGACACGCCGGGCTGGTCGCGTGCTACCATCGACCAGGCAATCAAGTCGGGCGCGCGCGCGGATGCGCGGCTCGCGCATGCAGTGCCACTCTATTGGGTCTATATCACTGCCTGGGCGACGCAGGATGGCGTCGCCGAGTTTCGCGACGACGTCTATGCGCGCGACGGCGTCGGCACGACCGTCATGGCGCCGACACCGCTTTAGGCGAACGGTCATCAAATGAGCGGCGAGGGGCAGGTCTTTTTCGAGTTCACCCGGGTCGGCGCCTCAGTCAAGGTCGCGGCGATCGACGGCGACACCGGCATCGAGGTGACCGTGATCGGGCCTGCTTCGGCGATGCCAAGCGACCTCGAGCGGCTGGCGCTCGCCAAGCTGAAAGCACGCCTCGCCAGAGAGGGCGAATAGCGAATGGCGGGTAGTGAGTAGGGACCCGCGACGGGGTTCCATTCGCTACTCGCCATTCGCTATTCGCCCAACTACATCTTGGGCCGGCCACAGCACCTACGCGCCAATCCTTGGCGTTGCCGAACCGATATGCTATCGCGGCCGAACTGCCCGGAGAGCCACATGCCCGCAAACCCGAAGCCGGCGGATGCCGGCGCGCATGACATGTTTACGGCCTCGCTCGCCGAAAGCGATCCGGAGATCGCCGAGGCGATCCGGCTCGAGCTCGGCCGTCAGCGCGACGAAATCGAGCTGATCGCCTCGGAAAACTTCGTCAGCCGGGCGGTGCTGGAGGCGCAGGGCTCGGTGCTCACCAACAAATATGCCGAAGGCTTGCCGGGGCGGCGTTACTACGGTGGTTGCCAGTACGTGGACGTTGCAGAAACGCTGGCGATTCAGCGCGTTACCAAGCTTTTCGGATGTCGTTTCGCAAACGTCCAGCCGCATTCGGGTGCCTCCGCGAACATCGCCGCCTTCATGGCCATGATGGCGCCGGGCGACACCTTCATGGGCCTCAACCTCGCGGCCGGCGGGCATCTCACCCACGGCTCGCCCGTCAACATGTCGGGCAAGTGGTTCAAGGTCGTGCCCTACGGCGTGACGCGCGACACCCACACGATCGACCTCGCCGAGGTGCGCAAGCTCGCCCAGGAGCACAAGCCCAAAGTGATCGTCTGCGGTGGCTCGGCCTACCCGCGCATCATCGATTTCAAGGGTTTCCGCGCGATCGCGGATGAGGTCGGCGCCTACCTGATGGTCGACATGGCGCATTTCGCCGGGCTCGTCGCCGGCGGCGTCCATCCGAGCCCGTTTCCGCATGCGCACGTGGTGACGACGACCACCCACAAGACGCTGCGCGGCCCGCGCGGCGGCGTGATCCTCACCGACGACGAGGAGTTGGCGAAGAAGATCAATTCGGCGGTTTTCCCCGGCACCCAGGGCGGCCCGCTGATGCATGTGATCGCCGCCAAAGCGGTCGCGTTCGGCGAGGCTTTGCGGCCATCCTTCAAGCTTTACGCGAGGTCGGTCACCGAAAACGCGAAGGTCTTGGCCGAAGCCCTCAAATCCAAAGGCTTCGACATCGTCTCGGGCGGCACCGACACGCATCTGATGCTGGTCGACCTGCGGCCGAAGCGGCTGACCGGCAAGGTGGCGGAGGCCGCGCTCGGCCGCGCCCACATCACCTGCAACAAGAACGGCATTCCCTACGACCCGGAAAAGCCGACCGTCACGTCGGGCATCCGGCTCGGCACGCCGGCCGGCACCACCCGCGGCTTGGGCGTTGCCGAATTCCGTCAGGTTGGCGAGATGATCGCCGAGGTTCTGGATGCACTGTCGAAGGAGGGCGCCGAGGCCGACGAGGCGACCGAGGCGGCGGTGCGCGACAAGGTGAAACGGCTGGTCGCGCGTTTCCCGATTTACCAAGCGTGAGTCGTCGTGCCCGGGCTTGTCCCGGGCATCCAGGTCTTCGTGACTAGGCAAGAAAGGGCGTGGATGGCCGGGACATAGGCGAGCGAAGCGACGCCGTTCTTGGAACGGCTATGCCGGGCCATGACGAGGAAGGGGGGAGCCGGGCATGCGCTGTCCGAACTGCAATAGTCTCGATACGCAGGTGAAGGATTCGCGGCCGACCGAAGATTCGGCGGCGATCCGCCGCCGCCGGCTGTGCCTTGCGTGCGGCTTCCGTTTCACCACCTTCGAGCGCGTGCAATTGCGCGAGCTCGTGGTGATCAAGCGCAACGGCCGCCGGGTGCCGTTCGACCGCGACAAGCTCGCCCGCTCGGTGGAGATCGCGCTGCGCAAGCGCAATGTCGATCCCGACCTCGTCGAGCAGACCATTTCCAAGATCGTGCGCGAGCTCGAAAGCCTCGGCGAGAACGAGGTTACGACCGAGACGATCGGCGAGACCGTGATGGCGCATCTGCGCGACCTCGACGACGTCGCCTATGTGCGCTTCGCCTCGGTCTACCGCAATTTTCGCGAGGCCAAGGATTTCGAGGCCGCGCTCGCCGAGCTGTCGGGCGACGAGGAAGGCGCCAAGGAGGTCGACAAGGCGCCGGTTCCAGTATCGTCGCGAAAGTGAGCACGCCAGGTTCAGATCAGGATTTCATGTCGCTTGCGCTCGCGCTCGGCCGGCGCGGGCTCGGCAATACGTGGCCCAATCCGGCGGTGGGCGCCGTGATCGTGCGCGAGGAGCACGGCGCACCCGTCATCGTCGGGCGCGGCTGGACGCAGCCGGGCGGGCGACCGCATGCCGAGGTCGAGGCCTTGCGGCGCGCCGGCGCCGCGGCGCGCGGCGCCACCCTGTATGTGACGCTCGAGCCGTGCTCGCATCACGGCAAGACGCCGCCCTGCGCCGACGCGATCATCGCGGCGGGCATTGCTCGTGTCGTCTCCGCCCTCGAAGACCCCAATCCGGAGGTGGCCGGCGCCGGGCATGCGCGGCTGCGCGCGGCCGGCATCGCGGTCGAGGTCGGCCTCGGTGCCGCGGAGGCGCGCCGCGCCCATGCGGGCCATATCCGCCGCATGCGCGACGGCCGCCCGCACGTGACGCTCAAGCTCGCGGTGTCGGCCGACGGCAAGGCCGGCGCCGCGGGACGGCGGCCGGCCGCGATCACCGGCGAGGCGGTGCGCGTCCGCGTCCACCGCATGCGGGCGATGAACGATGCGATCCTCATCGGCGTCGGCACCGCGCTCACTGACGATCCGGCGCTCACCTGCCGGCTGCCCGGCATGGAGAGGTTTTCCCCGGTGCGCGTCGTGCTCGATGCGCAGCTGCGGCTGCCGCTGGCCGGCGCGCTCGCCAAGAGCGCGCGCGCGACGCCGGTCTGGGTCGTGGCGGCGGCTGATGGCTCGCCGGATGCCGCTGCCGCGTTGCAGGCGGAGGGCGTCGAGATCCTCCACGCGCCCGCGCTGGCGGGACGTCTTGACGTTGCGGCAGTGCTGCGCCTCCTCGCCGAACGTGGCATCACGCGGCTGATGGTCGAGGGCGGCCCGACAGTCGCGGCGTCGTTCCTGGCCGCCGATCTCGTCGACGCGGCGGCGCTGTTTCGTTCGCCAAAAACGATCGGGCCGGACGGCGTCGATGCGATCGAGGGGATGGCGCTCGATGCGCTGACCGCGCGGCTCGCGCTGCTCTGCCGCGAGCCGGTCGGCGCGGACAGCGTCGAATTCTTCGCCCGGGCGTGATAGAGCCACGCCATGTTCACCGGCATCGTCACGGACATCGGCGAGGTGTTGAGCGTCAAGGCGCGGGCCGACAACCTGCATCGCCTCAAGATCGCGTGCGGCTACCCGCGCCTCGGCATCGCCGACGGCGCCTCGATCGCCTGCTCGGGCGTCTGCCTCACGGTGGTCGGCGCCGGCGAGGAGGACGG
>Ga0209006_10002698_pt1 | contig 16165 bp, 15 predicted proteins | sample JacPin_JW_Ref_O2_FD_188567 | JGI IMG/M metagenome (GOLD analysis project Ga0209006, IMG submission 188567) | Forest soil microbial communities from Algoma, Ontario, Canada - Jack Pine, Ontario site 1_JW_Ref_O2 (SPAdes) (version 2) | ecosystem: Environmental > Terrestrial > Soil > Boreal... | reverse complement strand
GATCCTCGCGACTACCAGAACAAACTTAAGGAGGCGACTGGACGGGTGGCGCAGACCCAGGCACAGGCAGACTATCTGGGAGCGGAGGCGACACGTCGGTCCCAGCTGTCGGACCTCGCCGTATCAGCTGAACAGCGGCAGAACGCCATCGGCATCGCCCAGGCCGCAAACGCTGCGATGCAGGAGGCAAACGGCGCCCTCGATCAGGCGAGGCTCGACCTGGAGCGCACCACCGTCCGCTCACCCGTGAATGGCTGGATTTCGGATTTGATCCTGCAACAAGGAGGCTTCGTCAAGGCCGGCCAGCCGGCGGTGACGGTCGTGAATGCAGACAGCTTCTACGTGGTCGGGTATTTCGAGGAAACCCAGGTGCCGCGCATTCGGTTCGGCGACAGCGCGCAGATGGTGCTGATGGGCTATCCAGACCGGCCAGCGCGGGGGCATGTCGCGGGTTTTGGCCACGGCATCAGCGTTGCGGACGCTGCGCCCGGCGTGCAAGGCCTTCCGTCGGTGAATCCGGTTTTCACTTGGGTCCGCCTTGCGCAACGCATTCCGATCCGGGTGGAACTGGACGACGTACCATGCCCGATCATGCTGTCAGCGGGCATGACGGCGACCGTCTCGATCCAGGGCGGAAAGGCAGGACAAGCCGATGTTCATCGCCAGTTAGGTGCCCGACGCGGATCGGATGCAGCCCAAACGTGCGAACGGACAGGGCAGAATTGACGAACGACGGTTCACCACACCCGCCTTGCAAAAATACGGACGATCCTTCCGGCCCATGTAATGCCCAGCCGATGACCCTCGCGCGGTCGCGGAACAATGGCACCTCCCGATCGCGAGAAGGGATAAGTGAATTTGCAGAGATAAAATTCCCTGTTATTGGATTAAAATTCCCTGTTCCTCCAAATAATTTCCCTGTTATTTTGCGTAGGGAATTGCTCGATTAGTGCCTGCAGCACAGCGGTTTCTTGCACGTAATTTGTCTCCGGTTGCCCCGAAATCGCAAAATTCCCTGTTAATTTCCCTGATAGCAGGGAAATTGCGTAGAGACTGGTGCGATCTGCACTGCAACGCCAGCGAGGCATTCCGGGGCACAAAGAAAATGACTTCGATAGTTTCGGTCGGTAACCTTGGAAGGATCGTGCACCGATAGTCCAAATCCGCAGAGGCATTTTCCGTTGTTGTTCGAACTATTAAGTGAGGATCTCCAAGTGGCTGTTTCCAATCCTGCAGCGGGCAAGCCGGTTTCGCCGGAATCGCTGGCGAACATCCCAAGGCTGATCACAGCGTATTTTGCGTCGAAACCGGATACGGCCGATCCTGCGCAGCGGGTGTCTTTCGGAACTTCGGGTCATCGCGGATCGTCCTTCAAGAATTCCTTCAATGAGGATCATATTCTAGCGACGACCCAGGCAATTTGTGATTACCGGCGCCAAGCGGGCTTAACAGGACCACTGTTCGTTGGGATAGATACGCACGCCTTGGCCGAACCGGCGCTAGTCAGCGCAATGGAGGTCTTTGCCGCAAACAACGTAGATATTATGATCGACGAGAGCGGCGGCTACACGCCGACACCCGTCATCTCTCATGCGATTTTGAATTACAACAGGGGTCGGAGCGAGGGTCTCGCAGACGGAATTGTTATTACGCCGTCGCACAATCCGCCGGACGATGGTGGTTACAAGTATAATCCACCGCACGGCGGCCCGGCCGATACAGATGTTACGGCAAGAATAGAGAAGGGCGCGAACCTCTATTTAGAGAACGGGCTCAGAGGCATCTCAAGGTTGCCTTATGAGCGAGCCCGAAAATCCCAAACGGTCCATCCGTACGATTATATCAGCCCTTACGTATCCGATCTCGGCAACATCGTGGATATGGCGCTGATAAAGTCCTCTGGCGTTAAAATCGGGATCGATCCTTTGGGTGGCGCCGCCGTTCATTTTTGGCAGCCGATCGTCGACCGCTATGGGATAAAGGCAAGCGTCGTCAACAATCTTATCGATCCAACTTTTCGGTTCATGACCGCCGATTGGGATGGAAAAATCCGCATGGACTGTTCTTCTCCCTTCGCCATGGCAAGCCTGATCCAGATGCGCGATAAATTCGACGTCGCGTTTGCCAATGACACCGACGCTGATCGGCATGGAATTGTGACGCGCTCCAACGGGTTGATGAATCCAAACCATTTCCTCGCAACCGCGATTGCTTATCTCTTCGAAAACCGATCGCAGTGGGGACGAAATGCCGCGATTGGCAAGACAGTTGTCAGCAGTTCCATCATCGATCGCGTTGCAAAAAAACTGAACCGTAAGCTGGTCGAGACACCCGTTGGGTTCAAATGGTTTGTCAGTGGGCTCGGCGACGGCTCATTTGGTTTTGCTGGCGAGGAGAGCGCTGGCGCGTCGTTTTTGAGATGCGACGGCTCGGTTTGGACGACAGATAAGGACGGAATTATCATGGGCTTGCTTGCCGCGGAGATTCTGGCAAAGACGGGTCGGGATCCCAGCCAGTTGTTTGCCCAGTTGACCTCAGAGCTTGGCGTCCCCTTTTACGAGCGGATCGACGTGCCGGCGACGGCGCAGCAGAAAAAGGCTTTGAAAGACGCAAACCCGGATCAGCTCAACATCAAGGAACTGGCTGGAGATCCGGTTCACGCGACGCGAAGCACGGCACCAGGCAACGGCCAGCCCTTCGGTGGAATCAAGGTCGAGACCGAAATGGGCTGGTTTGCTGCAAGGCCTTCCGGAACTGAAGACGTTTACAAGGTCTACGCTGAAAGCTTCCGCGACAAGAATCATCTGAACAGGATTCAAAACGAAGCGCAGGCTGCCCTAGCCCGAATCTTTTGACTCGCGCTGTCCGAAGGCTCTCGGTGTTGAGTGTGTACGCGTTGCGGACATTCGGCAAGCGTGCGCAAATTTGCAGAAGGGCCCTGGCTTTGACCGAACTCGTGAAGTCACCTCGTCCAAGAACAGCAGGTCCGTTCGATGATCCGTCTTCCGATCAGAAGAAAGATCATGGCGATCACCGTGACGCTGATCGCATTAATGGCTATTACCGCAGTTCTGATGATGGTTCTACTAGTTCGCTGGATGTCGACATGTTGATTTAGGACCGCCACATCCCGCGCATGCGGGCGCCAACATCTATTCGGGGACCTTGGTTCGAAGATCGCGCTGCGGTACCTGCCACCGCAATCGGCCAAGTTGTTCGCTCGAACAGCCCCAGCAAGCGGTCAGGGATAAAGCGCGTCCTTGAGGCATAAACATGCCGGTCCCCCCTGGCGTTTTGTGCATGTGCAAAAAAGCGTTGCGGCACAATGAGATGAAGATCGTCCTTGGCGCGCGTCATTGCTACATACAACAGTCGGCGCTCCTCTTCGAGTTCGGCGGAAGTGCCAGCGCCTAAATCGGACGGCATGCATCCATCGACGACGTTCAAGACGAACACAGATTTCCACTCCTGGCCTTTGGCAGAGTGTATGGTGGAAAGGATGAGATAGTCCTCATCAAGCAGGGGCAAGCCTGCTTGGTCGCTGGTCGCATCTGGAGGATCGAGGGTTAGCTCGGTCAGGAAGCGCTCGCGGGAGGGGTAACCACCGGCAATCTGCTCAAGCTGGATTAGATCGGCGCGACGGGTATTGGCGTCCTCATGGACGCGGTCGAGATGCGGCTCATACCAAAGACGGGCCCGCTCCAGCTCGGCAGGCCAGCCTGCGCGACCAGAGCGAAGGTCAGTGACGGTCTCGACGAAGCTGAGCCATTCGTCGCCGGCGCGAGGAGGAGCGGGTGCATCGGCCAGCGCCGAAATGGGGTCTGCGGCGTTGGACATATGGTCAAGCACGCGTTGCGCTGACGTGGGTCCAACACCGGGAATAAGGTGCAAAAGTCGAAACCCGGCGACACGGTCGCGCGGGTTCTCGACGAAACGGAGCATTGCAAGCATGTCCTTGACATGGGCCGCGTCGAGAAACTTGAGTCCGCCGAATTTGACGAAGGGAATATTACGCCTGGTCAATTCGATCTCAAGCGGACCGCTATGATTTGAGGTCCGGAACAGCACTGCCTGTTGCTTGAGGGCTGTCGCGGACTCGCGGCTCTCAAGGACCCTTTCAACAATAAAGCGGGCCTGATCAGCCTCATCGCGCACCGATACCAGCTGCGGCTTTGCTGAAGATGTTCGCTCGGTCCAGAGATTTTTGGTAAAGCGCTCGCTTGCAAGCTCAATTACGCCATTGGCGGCGGAGAGGATGGTCTGTGTCGAGCGGTAGTTTCGATCAAGGGTGACAATCGTGGCCGGCGGACTGAATTGACTTGGGAAGTCGAGAATGTTGCGAACGGTTGCTGCACGAAACGAATATATCGACTGCGCGTCATCGCCGACGACGGTAAGGCCCCGGCCGCCGGGCTTGAGAGCCAGAAGGATAGAGGACTGCAGACGGTTTGTGTCCTGGTACTCGTCCACGAGGACATGGTCGAACCGACTGCCGATGTCTTCAGCCAAAACCGGATCGCCGACTGTCTGGGCCCAATAAAGCAAGAGGTCGTCGTAATCGAGGATGTTCTGACGCTGTTTTGCCGCGACATATGCCGCGAACAGCTGCTTGAGCTCGGCGGCCCAACCAGAGCACCAGGGGAATGACTTGCCCAGCACTTGTTCGATCTGGTTCTCCGCGTTGACGCATCGGGAGTAGATCGCGAGGCAGGTGCCCTTGGTAGGAAAGCGACTTTCGGTTTTAGAAAATCCGAGCTCGTGTCTTGCCAAATTTAATAGATCGGCGGAATCTTCGCGATCATGAATTGTAAAAGCCGGATCCAAGCCAATCTGATCGGCATAGTCGCGCAACAGCCGCGCTCCGATGCCGTGAAAAGTGCCGGTCCAAGACATCGCATCTGTCATGACACCGGCGTTGTCGCCCATGACTTTGCGCGCAATTCGCTCGACGCGGCGGGTCATTTCGGCCGCGGCGCGCCGCGAAAATGTCATCATGAGAATTCGCCGGGGATCGCTGCCGTTCACGATCAGATGGGCCACCCGGTGAGCCAACGTATTGGTTTTGCCGGATCCCGCGCCTGCGATGACGAGCAGAGGAGATCCTGGCGTACAGTCATTCTCGAGCACGCCATGCTCGACCGCCTGCCGCTGCTGAATATTGAGAGTGTCGAGATAGGCCGCAGCTGACATGAGCGAATCGCCTGGGAAGGGTGGACGGTCGCTGATTCCTGCATTGTTCGCAATGACTGAGTGATTTAGGCCCGACACTATGAGCATCATTCCAATGGCAACCAATCGCAGCCCAGCACGCGCAGATGCTCTTCAACAGGACAGCGAAGACAGATAAGCGAAACAGTTGAGATCGATACCGCGGCGGCATCCGCCATGCCGGCTCGGAGTTCGGTAACATCGATGCAGCACGGTCAACAAGGTGTTGGAACACCTGATGCATCGTGGCGCCCAAGGAGGTTGTGTCGGCGAAGCGCTATTGACGTCCCTCAGCCTGCTGCTGGATTGCCATTGATGATCCATTGTCGGACACTATTGCCATATGTGAACTCAAGTTCCCAAAAGGCCGGATCGCGACGGCATGTCCCCGAACTCGGACCTGCTCCCAACCCTGCCTGCGATGAGCCCTCGTTTTGTATCCAGCCGCTTATCTATCGAGCGGTCGCGGAAGGGTCGCGCTTCAACCGCCGGTCGGCACTGTCGGATAATCCTGACAGGAAATTTCTTGCTGCGGACGTCCTCAGATCTGCCGCAACCAGTCATTCCAGCGCGGATCGTTGAACAGCATCCTCGCCCTGGCATATTTCCAAATCCCGTATTTCTGGTAGTCGAAATCCCAGCTCGACAACTTCCGTTGCTGTACCGCCCAAGAACCCCATTTCATGTCTGAGACTGCGCGGGCTACCCACACCCGGGAAACCAGCTCCTGACGAACCTCGCCATAGTAGCGCTCGATCATCTCGACCGTCGTTGCCTCGTCGGTGAAGGTTTCGCCGAGGAATGCTCCGAGCTCGTATGCCCGTTCGTTGTTCGACGCGAACTCGAAATCGATCAGTTTCATGTCACTGATAGTGTCGCCGGACATAGACACCATGAAATTGCCTGCCATGGCGTCGTTGTGACAGGGGACGATATCCAGCCCCGATGCCATGAACGCGCTCTTCGCACGACCATACTGGTAGAGCAGCCAGTCGAAGTCCGCGGGTCGGATCACGCCCAATTCGTGTCCCTGCTCGATGTGTTCGTCGGTCATGGCGAACACATCCTTGGTGACCGGCAGCCGCTCGCAGGAATTGAATTTTTGGAAGAGGTCTACGACCGCTTCGAGAAAATTCTTCCGCATGAAATCGGCTGCGGTCGATGGTCGATAACCGTCCAAAAATTCGAAAAGTTCGATGCCGGCTTCAGGATCGAACAATTCAACGCGTGGCGAAATGCCCAGGGCGTTAGCTTTGACGGCAGCCTCGTTGGACAACCGTCGGTCGACGAAGCTCTCCGATCCCTTGCCGAACATCTTGAGGAAGTAGGTAACGCCCTCATAAGTGAGCAGCCAGTTCGAGTTCATGAGCCCGCCGGTCAGCGGGCGCCGGATGACCTTCTCATGATCCCAGCCCGGAATGGCCGAGATGGCGGCGACGACTTCGTGTTCGATCTGTTCATCCATTGTTTCCCCCTACGCCGCGCTGCGAAGCCGATCGGCGGCGTGCGAGCGCTGTGCCAGTTCATTGAAACGCATGAACCGCCATGAGGCGTATTTGGCGAATTCGAGGCTCCGGCGGGGCGAGGTCGCTGCCATCAAGGCGCCGATGAGTCCCCAACGCAGGTCGTCCAGGATGCCGTAGATCATTGCGCGCTGGAAATGCCCTTCGTGGAAACGGCCGAACCATTCCTCGAAACCTTGGCGTGCCTCGGGTTCGCATTCGAAAAACTCCAGCAGATAACATCCGGCGTCTTCGAACGGGTCGGCGTTTGCCGAAAGATCGAAATCGATCAATTTCACTTGGCCATCCGGACCGATCATGAGATTCGCCGTGTTGCCGTCGCGATGGCAGGGAACCTTCTCGGCGCCGAGCGCCGTGATCGCCTGTCGGGCCTGTTCCGCGAATGCGTGATAGGCGCGAATGTTGAGCGGCAGGCGCGCGTAGGAAGAAACACAGGCGCGGTTCAGGCGATTGATCTCGGAGAAAATGTCGCCATCGCGCAGGAACCTTGGCCCCGTGTGAAGGGCCTTCTTGGCTGCAATCACTCGGCTGCGAAAGTTGCTGTTAACGCAGTCATGAAGCCCGCCGGCGCGCCAGCCCTCGCCCAGATACTCCATGACGACCACGCCGTCTTCCGGCATCGTCTCGAGGACGCTCGGGCCTACGCCCAGACCGCCCGCGATTGTCGCTGAAGACAAAGCCGCGGCGACATCGACATAGGCGCTCGTATCATCGTGATAGTGCTTATAGATTTCCGCCGATGTGCCCCGACGCGCCAACCAGATGTCTGCGTCGACACCGCGCCATGCTGGTGAGGCTAGAGCAGTCAGCGGACTCTCGAATGTTCCGGGCGGCCCGCCCAGGCGCCGCGCCGCAATGTTCCGGACCAGCTTGCTCCTATCCTCCGTCATTGCTCCCCCTTTTAGTCGCGTGGTACCAGCGGCCAGTCACGGATTTGCCGCCCACCGCCCCGGATCTCAGTCTCCAGCGCAGCGGCCAGCCGGCAGAGCCGGATGTCGTCAAAGCGTTTGCCCACGATCTGGACCCCGATTGGCAGTCCGCGCGCATCGAAGCCGGCACAGATGGCGGCGGCAGGGTGGCCGGACTGGTTGAACGGCGCCGTGAATGTACAGTGGCGTATGGGATTCAGCGGGTCGGGCCCACGCTCCGTCGCTGGGAAGTTGACTACCGGCATCACTGGCGTCAACAGGAAGTCGGCATCGTCAAACAGCGCGTTTGCCCGTGCGACGCCCTTGGCAATTCCGGCCTCGAAACCGGCGATACGGTCGCCGCCCCAGCGCTCCGCCACGGCGAACCAGGCGAAGATCTCCAGTGGCATGTTTGCGCGCATCGGCTGGGGAACCGAGGCATATTCGCGCCAACCGCGCAGCTTGAAGGACTCCTCCATCGGCAGCATCGCGTCGAAATCGAAACGTTTGCTGCCTTTCACGACGCGGCGAACCACTCGGCCCATTGCGGTTTCAGCAGTCTCGAGTGCCTGCTGGACAGCAGGTTCGACGCTGGGACCAAAGCCGAATTCGCCGTAAACCGCCACCGTCGCCTCCCAGAAGTCGCGCTCAGGCTCCGTGACCGGTACCGAGAAGCGGTCCGCAGCATGCACGCCGCCGAGAATGCGGAGGTATGCCTCTAGGTCGGCGGCATGCCGCACCATCGGACCCGGGGAGCGCACATCCGACGCGGGCGTGTGCGCGATCATGCCTTGGGTCGGCTTTATCGTCGCGAGCCCGCAATGGGAGGAAGGCAGGCGCACCGAGCCGGCTATGTCGGTTCCCACCGACATCATTCCGATGCCCGCAGCCAACGATGCTCCGGCTCCGGCGCTGGAACCGCCGGGGTTCCAGCTCTTTCCCCAGGGATTGCGCACGACGCCGTAACAAGAGCTGACGCCCGAACCGCTCAGGCCGAAATCGGGCATCGTGCCTTTGCCGAAGATGATGGCACCCGCCGCCTTCAGCTTCGCGACCGGCGGCGAATCCACCGTGGCGAAGATGCCATCGCCATGAATCTTCGAACCGTGGCGCCAGACCATGCCCGACGCATTCACCGAATCCTTGATGGAGACCGGGACGCCCTCGAGAGGCCCTGCGGGTATACCGTCGCGAAACCGCCTGCTGGCCTCCTTCGCCGCCGCGAAGCTGGCGTCGCGCCGCAGATCGTAAAGCGCCGTGAGTTCCTCGTTTACCCGCTCGATCTGGTCGAAGGTAATCTCCATTACCTCGACGGGATCGATCCGCAACTCGCTGTAGCCGCCCTGCAGTTCGGCAAGCGAAAGCCTCGACAACTCAAGAATGTCCATCGGTTCTCCTTCCGACGCCGAACCGCCGCATGTGCCGGCGGAGGCCAGCCATCAAAACTATAGAGCGCGCTGCGGTCAGGGCGCCTGTCATAGAGGTGCCTGACTATCGTTATCCCTGGCGCGGGCGAACGCGCGCGGCATGCCGCGCCCTATGCCTTTCGAGCCGGCCGTGCCGATAATGCTGCGTCCTACTAGCGATCGAAACATGCTTCCTTCCAATCGGTCGACGCTGTGGACGAAAAAGCGGCTGGCGAAACGCATCGGCGCCCGCTCGTGCCGCAGGCGTTGCTAACGGCCCTTGATGCTCTTTAGCTTGCGGGTGATCGTGTCGCGAGCAATGGTGAGATCCTCCAGTGTTCCCGACATGAATATCCGCCCCGAAGCGCCCATCATCTGAACATCGTTGATGACGGCGTTTGGCGCGGCCCTTTCCGCCTCGTTTGCAGCAACACAAGCGAACAGTGCCGGCGCCATTTCGTAGATTAGCAACGCGACGCCCGGGACCAGGATCGAAGCATCGCGTGACCGGTTGAGGATTACCGCGTGCTGGTCCGAAAGGTCTTCTATGATGTCGTGGTACAGAATCTGCGGGCGGAGCTGATCCTCTGGCTTGGCCCCTATGCCTTGGAGGATCGCACCGCCCGCAGCCTCCAGTTCCTCCATCTTGTCGGAATGGAGTTCGAGAAGACCGAACTGGCGTTCGGTGTAAAGGATTCCGGGTTCCATCGCTGGATTGGATTTGAGGGCTAGGTCCGTGATGCGGTGGATCGCGAGGGCGGGGGCCACCTCGATGATCAGCGAATGCTGACCTTCGAAGGGTGGGTATCCCCTCGCACGCGTGGGCGAGGACAAATACGCCGCGAACTGCGGTCGCAGATCTTCGATAGGCAGATAGACGCGCAGCTCCGTCATGCCCTTGTCCTTATTCCGAATGTTTCGGGCCGGTCTCAGCTCTTGACCGTTTCAAAGTGCGCGGAAAGATCCGGGTGCGGACGCGGAATGACGTGGACTGCGGTTACTTCGCCAACCTGCGAGGCGGCTTCGGCTCCGGCTTCGGTCGCGGCCTTGACGGCGCCGACGTCGCCGCGGACGACGACAGACACCAATCCGCCGCCAACTTCCTTGCGCGCGATAATTTCGACGTTAGCCGCCTTGACCATCGCATCCGCGGCGGAAAGCGCGGGCACGTATCCTTTGGTTTCGATCATTCCAATTGCAAGATTTGCCATTTTAGGTGCTCCGTTATTTGTGTTTCGTCTGTTGTTCATCGATTGAGCCGATGATCAGTGCGTCGATCGGCGCGGATCGTTCGGTGAACCATCCCGCTGCTACCGAGCCTTGCGTGACCAGCACGCTTTCCCCGTCCGCACAGCCGAGCGGATCGAATGCGATCAACTTGGCGCCCGTCTCCGTTTCGACCTCGAGCAAAGCGCCCGTTGGTAATGTATTCAGGTGGCGGCTAGACCAGAGCCTGCCGCTGACGCGCGCTCTAATCATTCGATTGTCCTTTCGATCCTGATGCCTCGGCGGCGGGCTTCGTCATTGGCAAGCGGAGTGAGCCGCGCCGTCTTCGTGATGCGCAGCCGGGTTTCCCCGTTCGCAACCGCTGCAAGATCGCGCTCCGTAATCAGGCTCTTGCTGAGCTCCGGAACCTTGGGGGGGATTGTAGTCACAAGGATTCCCGGTTGCTTGGCAGCTGGCGTCCGCATGGCGGCCGGCGGAAGCTGCTCCACGCGCTCGGGAGTTCCGACATTCCGAACCGGCTCGAAATGGAGGCGGCCGTTCCGCACCGCCGACACGAACCCTGGATCGTTTGCACGGCCGAGAACGGAAAGCGCAAATCTGTTTAGGTCGGCTGATGTGCTAACGCTCACCCGCTCGACTGCTGCATCGCTGGCGAATTCAGCTCGCATCGAAGATAGTTCCTCGGCGAGAATCTCCTTGATGAGGGCGCGGAGCTCTCCCATCAATCTGCTCCGCCGTCGCGAAGCGCACGTTCGGCTGCATTGCGAGCGTTACGGACATCTGCTTCGGTTCCAGCAAGGTAAAGCCGGCCATTCGCACCAATCATCCGCATATCGACGACCTTGATGTCAGCCGCCTTTTCCGCTTCGTTGCAGGCAAGGATCGCGTACGCCGCCGGCTGACACTCGAGCAGATAGATGCTCTCTCCGCCGAGGACCATCGAACCCGTCTTGTTGCGGTTCATGAGGAAAGCGTGCTGTGCGTCGACCCGGGTCACGATCTTCGACGCCATGATCTTCGGCCTCTCGGCCTGGTCGGGGCGCTTGCCCATCGCCGCCAGCACAGCTTCCGCTCCAGCCTGGACTTCAGACGTGGAGTACGCGTGGAACTGAAGAGTGCCGAATTGACGTTCGACAACCAGAAAGCCGGCTCTCACTTCAGCACTCTTCAGCACCGTGTCGGTCAGCGCTTCGATGTCGAGACCCGGCGCGATCTCGATGATCTGAGCCGCCATTCTGGCGCGCGGCAGCGTGCCCCTCATCCAGGTAGCCGTGTAGGCGAGCGTCTGGGGCTGCAACTGATCGATGAAGATGAAGGCGCGAAGATCAGTCACGGTTCGCCCCGGGTCAATTGGCGAAGTTCCTGGAGGATCAGCTGGCGCAGCAGATCGCGATCTACGCCATTCCCGTCAGCGGGAACAGCTGTCGAAGGACGAGCGGACGCCGTTAAGGTCGGCGCAAGCGATCCTTCGCCATTATCGAAAGGCGCGCGTACCGCGCTGAAATCGCCAAAAGGCACGGATGAATCGCTGTTCCATGCCAATCGCGTCCAGTGCACGAGATGCTGCGGCCCAATGTTTTCGCCGACTGACGATCGTCCAAAATAGCCCGTGCCGATCATGAAAGACGGTGCGAGATGCGTCGCGAATCCGGCTGCGCCTTGCGAACAGGGTGCGTTGACGACAACCCGGTAGACTGGCAGTGCGTCCGCGAAAAGCATCGCGCGTTGCGGATCCTCGCCATGGAAAGCTGCCGAATGTCCCGACCCGGTCACTCGAAGAACCATCTGCGCCATGCTGGTGGCGCTTTCGAAGCTTACGGCGCTGGCAAACGTCAGTACCGGACAGAGCTTCTCCTGGGTGAGAGGCTCCTCGATACCGAGATGGCTGACCGGTGCGACCAGCGTGCGAATGGAGCCGACCACGCGGAAGCCCGCCTGTTGCGCGATCCATTCCGCGCTTTTGCCGACCGCGGCGGCATTGAGATGACCTTCCGGGAAGAGCCAGTCCCGGAGCTTCGATGTTTCGGCTTCGCTGCAGATATGGGCGCCTGCCGCGCGCAGCGCCCGCTCGAGCTGCTGCCTGCTTTTTTCCAGCGTGATAAGGACGCTTTCGTTGGTGCACAGGGCGGAGTTGTCGAAAGCCTTGCTATCGACGATACGCTGCGCAGTGGCATTGAAGTCCGCGCTCGGATCGACATACGCGGGAGCATTGCCTGGGCCTACGCCGATAGCCGGATTTCCGGACGCGTAAGCTGCACGAACCATCGCGCCGCCACCCGTCGCGAGGATTACCTGGATTTTCGGCGAAGCCATCAGCGCTTGCACCAACGGCACGGATGGCTGCTCGATACATTGGATCAAACCAGCCGGCGCTCCTGCTGCGACTGCGGCCGCTTCGAGTTTAGCGGCGGCGTCGTAGCAGCAGTCGCGCGCCAGCGGATGAGGGCTGAAAACGATGGCGTTGCGGCTCAGCAGTGCAATGATCGTTTTGTAATAGAGCGTTGATACGGGATTGGTCGCAGGGGTCAGCGCCAGGACGATCCCTGCCGGCTTCGGAATTTCGATCATCTTGCGGGCTTCATCCACCCGCGGGTTCACGAGATCCGTGTTCTCGTAAAAATCGACCAGAGCGCGCGAAGAGAGTTCGTTCTTGAGCTTCTTGTGCTCGACGACGCCCATCCCCGTCTCACGAACCGCCCATGCAGCGTAGTACTGTGCTTGGGAGAATGCGACCTCTGCAACGGCGCGCGAGACTTTCATCACTGCTGCCCGGTCAAAACGGGCGAATGCGCGAACTGCCCAGCCGGCACGTTCGATCTTCATCGCCGCGATCGCCTGAGCCTGATCGGGTACGACCAGGCGAGGCGCATCTTCTCGACTGTGCATCTGCGCGCCCATCGTTTAGGCCACCCGCCGTGCTTTGCGCAGCATTTCGCGAGCGCGAGGCATCACCGCTTCCATGCGGTCCACGATTTCCTGACAGGTCGCAGCATCGAGGAGCACGCCCGGCTTGAACTGCAGGACTCGCTTGTCGAGTGACGAGAAGATCGCCCACACTCCGTTCTCATAAAGGGCGCGCGAGACTGCAACCGCCCCCTCGGGATGGTCGAACTCCAGCCCGAAGATGACGCCGCGCTGGCGGATCCCGACAAAGAAATCATTGTTCGCGACCATCAGGGCGGAAAGGCTGCGACGGAAGAACTCCGCGACCGACCGAACGTTCGCGATCACTTCTGCGCGCTGCAGTATCTCGATGACCTGGTGGCCAACCACGCAACCCAACTCGGAGCCGCCGGCGGTAGAGATGTGCGCGGCGCCGTCTTCATGGAGCCAGCCGCCGCACTCTTCCGTCACCACGCAAGCCGAAATGGGATAGATTCCGCCCCCGAGCCCTTTGCCGGTAACGAATATGTCCGGTTGCAATCCATAGGATTGCCAGCCCCACATGACACCGGTGCGCAGGAGGCCCGTCTGTACTTCGTCGGCGATGTAGAGGGTGCCGTAGCGACGGCAGAGGTCCTGGCAGGCCCTCAGGTAGCCTTCATCAGGAAGCGGGAAGCCATAGGTCGCGGGGATCGTTTCGATAATGAATGCCGCCACGTCGCGACCGCGCAATGCGCGTTCCAGGGCGTCGACGTTATTGAAGGGTACCTGGAAGAATTCGTCCGGACGATCCGCCAGGAATATCTTCGAGAAGCGATCGTCACCTGTTGCGACAGACAGCCCGGAATGACCGTGGTAACCTTTGACGATCGATACGATCTTGCGCCGCTTTGTGGCGTATCGGGCGGTCTTGAGTGCGATCTCCACGGCCTCCGCGCCGCCGGCGCCGAAGATCGCGTACTTCATTCCCGGTGCAGTCCCGACCAGCTTCTCTGCGAATGCGGCTCGTGCAACCGACGGGAACCAATGGTTCCCCATGTCGAAATAATCCAGCGCCGACTTCAGCGTGGCGACGAGTTCGGGATGGCGGTGGCCGAAATTGTATGTGCCGCCATTCAAGTGGAGGTCGATCAGGCGTCTGCCCGACATATCGTAGAGGAAATATCCTTCACGGCGATCGATCACGAGGTCGATGCCGGCGTCCTGCCAGAACTTCGTCTTACCAGGGTTCCAGTACTCGATGGCTTTGTCGAGCAGTTCGGCCTTGGACTCGAATTTGAAGAACCCGTAATCGAACAATGAAGTCTCTCCCGTCGCGCCCGACTATTTGCACGCATTATTGCAACTTGCAACATATTTTTGATGTATGTCGGGCATTTCCGATCCTGCTTTTTTGCCTCTGAACGCGCAAGTCTGTAACTCTGTCACATCGGGCATTGGGAGATCCGCCAGATGCGCATGCAGAAGTCTCGTAAAGGCGTCCGCCAGGACAATATTCTCGCGGCGCTGGAGCGAAATCCGGCGTTGCGCGTGGTTCAGATAGCTGAAGAACTGGACGTCTCCACGGAGACGGTGCGGCGCGATCTGACCGAACTTGAGAGTACGGGGAGGCTCAGTCGTACCTATGGTGGCGCGATCAAGAACACGAATCAATTCGAGCCTGCGCTCAACGAGCGTCTGTCACTGAAGGTTTCGGAGCGCCGCGCTATCGCCGTGGAGGCGGTCTCCCGTTATGCAACGGAAGAAGCCTTGCTTCTGGGCGGAGGCGCAACGATGATCCAGTTTGCGCGAGCGCTCCGCGACGTTACGCGGCGGATCACCGTCGTAACTCCAGCATATCCCATAGCTGTCGAGCTTGCCGCCAACCCGATGATCGAAATCATCATGCTGCCGGGAATTTTCGAACCCCGGGAGCACATGACGGTGGGGCCGGACACCTTGCGCGCCATGGACCGCTATAGGGTGCGCACCGCGATCATCGGCGCGTCGGGTCTCAACGCCGAGGGCGTGAGCGAGGCGCTGTTGAGGGCCGGGGAAGTGTACGGGGCGATGGTGGAGAGGTCGGAGCAGGCTGTGGTGCTCGCGGATTCGGGCAAGTTCGACAAGCGTGCCCTCGTCTTGCTGACCGACTGGAACGCAGCGACGACGCTTGTCACGGACGTCGCGCCACAGGGCGCGCTCAGGACCGCGCTTGATCGCGGCGGCGCGAAAGTGATCGTCGCCACCGGCAATTAGGGACCGGCGCGACACGGGCTGCAAACCCTGTCTCGATCAGGCCGGCACCAAGCGGAACTCGTCCAAAGCATATCTGACAAGGCGCATCGCGGTGCCTGGCTTTGGGCCGGATGATAGCGGCGTTCCTCCCACATTCAGGAAACATCAGCCGAGTCGTCGCGGGCTGATGAATGAGTCGGTTCGCTGAAAAATTATGCCCGACATACCTCTAAATAATGTTGCAAGTCAAAGTTTCTTGTGCCAGAATTTTGACAAATGCGCTGAAAATGGCTCGGAAGCCGCAAGAAAAGCAACGTTAACCAGAGGGGTCGGTCTAATGTTAAACATCTCCAGGCGTTCTCTTTTGACAGCAGCGGCGGGTGGCGTCGTTTCGACAGCCTTGCCTGCTCCCTTTTTCCGGCGCGCGTCCGCCGCCGGGCGCAACTCCGTGATATATGGCTCGGCCCAGGCCTTGACCGGCAACTGGGATCCGACCAGTCACACTCAGTTGGCCCAGATCAATTTCGAGAATTTCGTCTTCGGGTATCTGTTCCGCACGCCGATGCGGCCGGATAATCCGTCGCAGATCGTCTGGGAACTGGCGACGGGCCAGAAGCTGGTCGACGAGTACACGATGGAATACACGCTGCGTGACGGCGTGACCTTCCACAACGGCGCGCCATTCTCGGCCGAGGATGTCAAGGCGACGTTCGAATACTCCACGAGCACGGGCAGGCCTGCGAGCGCGTTGTATCCCAGTCAGTGCGAAGTGGAAGTCGTGGACCGGCTGACGGCC